>OBLW0100001177.1_pt1 | contig 22489 bp, 14 predicted proteins | sample 1520161 | NCBI WGS metagenome assembly OBLW01 (sample SAMEA3539309, study PRJEB22396) | soil metagenome | biome: tundra; feature: field; material: soil | place: USA | collected 2010-05 | depth 0.15 m | reverse complement strand
GGCAGCAGTCCACCACGCATGCGACGCCATGACCCGCCTCGCCCATGCCGACCGCGACCAGGTAAAAGCCGCGGCCGCAGCCGACCGGATACTGGTCGCCGTCACGGCCCCGCTAGACATCTGGGATGCCCCGCGCCCCTACGGCCCCGCCCTGCGTGGCCAGATCGACGCCATGGTCGCCCTTTACGACTACACCGGCGACGCCAGCGCCCAGACCACTGCCAGAGTCGCCGATGCGGCTACCGCCATCCGGGCACCTAGCCGGATGCTCGCCGTCGCCAGGGCCGCCGCTGACGCTGAACATCACAGCAACCCGGAACCGGCGGTGAACGCGGCCGCTGCACCGCCGGCCGCAGCTCAGCCTGGCGACCGGCCAGGACCGATAGAGGACAGCCTGTACAGGCTCGGAGTCACCAGCCCCGAGCTGCTCCGCCGCGGAGCAGACATCGACCGGGCTGGCGAGCGGCTCATCATCGAAGCTGCGGCGGAGCATGAGCGCCGCGATGAGCCGTCCAGCGTCGCAATGCCGGGCAGGTCAGCCGGCACCGCGCCGTCCGGCAACCACGTGCGCACATCCGGTGAACCCCGCGCCAGCGCCCCGCCAAGCCGACGAGCATCTCTGCAGAGAGAACCACCAGAAGCCGAACCTTGACTCGTGCAGCCGAGCCTTGCTGAGAAACGAACTGTCATCAAAGGAACTCGGATCCCGGAAGCCCGGCGATGCTGGTGTGGCCTAGGCACAGGACGCTGGTCCAGCTGAGCAGTGTGAGCGGTGACGATCTGGGTGAGGACCTGACGGTTGTCTGGGAAGTAGAGCCGGGCCGCGAGGTGGTTCCGGCGACGCGCCTGCCTGCGGTGACCGAGGATGGCCTTCCACGCCGCCTTTCGCGCGCGCCCCGTCGACGCCGGGCACGCAGTAAAACGCGTCGAACCCGAATGGGACCGGAACAGCACCCACCGGTCCGACTCACTACGGCCGCGGCCCATCAGGACCCGCGACACCGCTGAGCGCGGGTTGTCATAGCGGATCTTCCCGGCCGGCACCCCGCCCAGCACCGGAAAGCATGCGGGTGCCCCTCGATGAACGCCTCCTGCCCCTGCGACGCGAACACCCTTCTCCGCACTACCGGCGTGAAAGTTCGCGGTGAATTGCGAACTGTGCCAGGGCCTAGGGTGGCGGTGGTTGCGGGCCGTTTATGAACCGATCATGCGAAGGAGCTGCTCGAGCCGGTTCGTCCGGGCCGTCAGGCCATCGTGGAGCGCGTTGTCGTAAGCCGAGATGAGGGGAGGCACGAACTGCTGATAGCCGGTCGTGATCCATTCGCCGCTGGTGTGCCCGTCCCAGAACAGGTCTCGGGCGTCGCGGCCGTGGAGATCGAGCAGGATCCACACGACCGCGGTGGCGTCTGGGAGCGTGACCGGCTCGCCGGTTTTCAGCGCTTGTATCCAGTTCCGTGTGCAGCGGTAGTAGTCGATCTGCCAGAGCTTTCCCCGGCCCCATGGCCCGTCTGGGACATCAGCGGAGTCAGCCGGGCGGCTCGGCAGGGAAAGTGCCAGCGGGTCGTTGAAGCGGGTCAGCGTGTTGAAATGCGGATAAGGCTCGGCGTTGGGTGGAGCGCCGCACTTGTGCTCGACGACGACATGGATCTGGTTATCCGCATCGAGCAGGCACAAATCAGGTCCCGCCCTGGTGCAAGATTCGTATCCCCACACTGGTGCATCGCCGACGACGCTCGCGACAGTGCGCTTGTCCACCCCGGCCAGGATGGCATCACGAACGATCAGGGCCAAAGCGCGGTCTATGCCCGGATCGAGGAGATCGCGGATCGCTCTCGTGATGAGCTGCTCGGCGCGATCGCCGGGCTCCCACTGCCAGGCAACAATGCCGCGCTCACGCAGCCATGATCGGGTAGGCCTGTGCACGCCTCGTCTCATCCAGCTCAGCCCTTTGATCCAGCGGAGAGTGTGCCTGACCGATCAACGATAGGCGGAGCAGCGGCGGGCACGGCGCCGCGACGGAATCGCCAGGTGCTGATCGGACACTTCTGCCGGCGGCTGCTATATCCGGCCTGAGGGCTTGATCTCGCTGCCGGAGACGTTCTGCCTGCTGTTTCTTCTCCGCGATGTAGCGCAGTCCTTCTTCCAGGGCGGCGACCTCGCCGAGCCAGTGCATGCGGCGGCCTCATCCAGCCGTTCGCGGGTATTCGTCTCGATCTGCAGCAGCCGGGGGGCCTGGGCGAGGTCCAGCCTGAGCATCGGGCACCTGACACAAGCGTGCAGCAGCCTGCCCGTATGGTCGAGCTGCTGTCCGGCAGCAGCGGTAGGCTGCGGCAGGACCGGCGCTGATTAGTCAATATGCATTGGCGTTACGGGCCGACGCCGAGTTCATAGCAAATGTTCGTCAGCGTCGCGCTCGATCAACGCCACAATTTCGTCGATTTCGTCCGGCGTAGCATAAGGCACCTGGGCGTAGACCAGGCTGGGCATGCCCTCAAGTTTCGCCAACAGGTGGCCCTTCCCCAACAGACGCTCCGCCCCCTTGTCACCCAGAGCGATCTCCGATGTGCCCTCGGAGTCAACGCGCAGGATTAGCCGGTTGCCTAGATTCGCGCGCAGCTGCATCGGCATCACATTCACGTCGGGCCGCTGTGCGGCGAACACCAGGTATATCCCAGCCGCACGCGCCTTGACCCCCAACCGTTGAACGGCGGCAGCCACTTTTTGCTTGTACTCCTCGGTGAGCATCCATTCCGCGAACTCGTCGTGGATGAGCCATAGCACCGGGAGACGATCGGCCGCCGCAGCACGCTCGTTGTAGAGGCGCAGGTTGGCTGCGCGCGCACGGCGCATGCGGAGGTACCGCGCATCCATCTCCTCAACCAGCGTCCCAATCCGGCTGAGCGCATCTTCCTGCCGGTCGATAATCCCGCCTTCGAGGTGTGGAAGATTCTCGAAGGCGAAGTAGTCGACCCCCTGCTTCGGATCGACGAGGATGATGCGCGCTTGATCGGGGCGGTTCGTCGCGGCGATGCTGAGGATGATGTTCTGCATCAACACCGACTTACCGCTACCTGTCGAACCCGCGATCAGCGTGTGAGGTGCGTGCAGTTGGCCGGGTGAGAGCACGAGAAGCTCGCCGTCGTCTTCGCGGACACCAATCAGTACGCTTTGGTTGCCGTCTTGCCCATCGAGGGTCCAGCGCTGCCACAGCGACCGCAACGGCACGACGTCTCGGCGCGGCCGAGCGATGGACAGGGATACGACACCGGGCTCAGGCTGCACGCCGATCAAGTTGAGGCGATAGGTCGTCAGGAACTCCAACCGCCGACGCAGAACCTGATCGACTGTCAGATTGGCGCTACCGCGGAACTTCAGCAGCGCAGCGTTTGGTGTCAGCACGCTCCGCAGTAGCTTTGCCTGGAGTTGGAACTGGCGAAGCGCCTCTTTGGCGGTACCCTCAACCTCCCGCAACCAGACACGATCCTCGTCACTCTCGTCAGTGCGGGCTGGAGCTGCCGCCGCCCAGTTCGCAACGCCCGGGTACGGCCAGCATCGATCGTCGGCGTAGGCGTCCCATGTTTCGGGTGGAGGCTCGCCATGAAGCGCGGTACCTGAGTCGACTGCCGAAGCTACGGGTGCATCTCCTAGCAGCGAGTTCGATCGCGGGGCCTCGCCTTCGCTTCGGTCGCCGTCGGGCTCAATGACAGAAGGTACTTCGCGCGATGGGCCGGAGCCCGCCTGGCCAGCGATATCGCCGCGTTCAATCTCGATGCGACCTGGTCCCCCGGCCGGGGGACCAGAGGACGGCGGTGACCTGTCGGTAGATCCGCCGGGCGCTCCGCCCTCCCCCCAGTCGTCGCCGTCGAGGCGCCGACGCACCTCCGTAGGATCGGTCCCGCGATGGTACCTAAGGACCAGTTCTCGAACCTGGTCGCGGCCGAATACCTCCTGGAATGCATCAAAGGGCGCGTCGTTAGCTTCAGGCAGGCGCGAGCGGGCCGAGCAGTCGGCCGTGTCCACGGGAGCGGACACGAAGATGTGGGAATACCCTCGCAACTCGATAGCGCACCTTCCTTCCCGGAGCGCGCGCCGCCAGTTGGGAAGATCAAGCGCTGCGCCCGCAGGGAAAATCATCCCGTCCACCAGCAGATCGGAGAGGCGAGCCAGCCACACGTCACGATCGAGGCGAGCCGGCGCCCCCATCACTCCGCCCGCCATGCGCCGCAATGTGTCCCGCAGCTGCTTGTGGGACTCCTTGCGCTTGGCCGCTAGATTCGTGGCTTCGATGTACTTAGCCTCCGTCAGGACCGCGACTAGCACCATCGAACCGTCGGGTGCTGTCCTAGGGCTGAGGGCCAGCAGATCGGCAATCTGCTGCTCCTGCTGGCCCAACCAGTCTGCATAGTCGTCGAGGAAGTACCAGCCTATGTATTGACTCAGCCCCAGTTCGTGGCGGACGAGGTACCGGCTGAGCACGAGTCCCATCAGCTCGCTTGCGCTCCTGCCCCGTTGGGCCGCGCGCAGCACGATGTCGCCCGAAACGTCATTGGCGTCGTTAACGAAGCGATCCGCCAACTCCTGCAGCTCGGAGTGCGATAGGCCTAGGTGCAGATCGCGCAGTCGGCTCACGACCAGGGACCGCAGCAGCCCAGTTGGGGCTCGGGAGGAGATGATCAGGTTGCGGCCCTGGGTGGCGATCTGTTTGTACCGGATGATACGCACCCCTTGCTCGAGAAGCTGGCGGCGATCGAGCAGCTCGTCGTAGTTGGTCACCCATGTCGCGAGGTTGTGCGTCTCCTCGAAGATCCTCGCCGTCGTAGCGTCGCCGAAGTCGAGTTGCCGCGCCGGCAGGAGCTTGAACTGTGTGTTGAGATCCCAGTCGGGTCGGAAGAAGGAAGCTACAGCCGCGAGGTATGTCCAACCCTCGGTGCGCTGCACCGGGCAGGTGAGGTAGACGACGGACTTCATGTCCCCGGCTGCGACAGGCCGCCGCCGCGACCACTGAGCCGGGTTGAGCGTCTCGGGACGAGCCGGGCGCGCGTCCTCCGGATACCACTCGAGCCGCGCGTGGCGCGCGATTACATCCTGAGAGAAGACAATGTCGTTGGGGCAACCGTCCCGCGGATCGGGCGGCGGCGCTTGGTCTGCGGAGATGCCGATGCGCAGCCGGGCCATGAAGTCGCGGGTAGTTTCACTGGCGACGTAAGCATCGCCGTCGACGTCGGAGGCATCGACGATCTGTTCGTAGAGCCATGACAACTGCTTCGGGTCCCGGTGCCGTAGAACAACATGGCAGCGGACGTCTTCCTCGTCCTGATCCAGCGCCGCTAGCTTATCGACGACGGCCAAAGGCAGGCGCGAAGAGTCGCAGTTGTAGAGAACCACCGATAGGTTAGCTTGCTCGTGGGGGTGCAGCGCGAGATAGCGACGAACGAGCTCGCTTACCCGGCCCGCGCCCTCGGCAGGATTCTCGTTCGTGTCGTCGGCGCCAGCATCGATGGCGAATGGTGACTCGTGGAGCGTGTAATCCCCCGCGGTGTCGGTTAGAGCCAGAAGTTCTGGCTGTTCTCCCTGCCAGCCGAGTGCTACTTCCGGGTAGTGCGGGTGCGCAAGTTCCTCACGTAGCTCACGGAAGAATAGATGGGGATCGCCGAACTCCACCTGCGGGGTTACCAGCAGGTAATGCATGAGCTCGGCGACGCGCCGAGCCTTCCGGCCCATGGCCGCCATGCGCAGCGGATGCCAAGGGGGAACGATGGCTGTCGGGCGGCCGCCCTGCACAGCGACTGTGCCTAGCTCCAGGAGCGGGCGCAACAACAGTTGGCGTGACCGATCGGTGGTGGCTTCGCGACAGACATCATCGAGCAATTCGCCGTAGGCCATCACCTGCCGCTCGAGCTCTGGCGAACTCAAGCCATCGGCAGCGAACCCCTGGATAGCGAGCGCGTAGCTTTGCGCGAACGCATCGAACCGATCCCCTAGGCGCTGAACCGTCGGCTCACTAACCAGAGACTTCTCTCGTGCTTGCCGAAGGTTGCCGCGCCAGAGTCGCGCAAGATCGTTCGATGAGCGGAAGATACTAACCAACGAGCCTCGGTCTTGACCGTACGCGGCCATAAGCGTGCGCACATTCCAGAGGTCCACGCTCTGCGCCGCACCCTTGCTGCTCGTAGGTTCCCGATCAGCCCGACACTGCACCAGAGGGTGGTCAGCCAGTCGGTCCCAATCGTTCACCAGCTCGCTGGCTACCCACTGAGGGTTGTATCGCCAGATGAACTGCGCCGCGGACCGGTCGATGTCGTTATGGACCGTCTCGAACTCGAGAGTGACGGTGAACTTAAGCTGCAATGCCGCCCTGGCTTCCGAACGATTAAGCGGCTGTCTCTGGCGCCTCCAAGATTCGACTTGCTCGGGGAAGTCGAAGAGCCGACCCACATTCCAGTCGACGTTTCCGTCGAACAGCTCCCTGATCCCCCCATACCGACGTGCGAAGTACAGACCCACGTCGGCGTTCAGATCACGGAAGTCGCGGGCGAAGCGCCGTTCGCAGGTGATCGTCAGAGTCCGACGTGCGCTTCGCGTCTCCCAGCTGAATCCCTCCAAGCTGGCGACCAATCCGGCTAGGAAGTCATGAGTCTCTATGGGTGTGCCAAAGATGAATCGGTCCCATGCGGACTTGAGCTTGCCGTCCTCGCGCAAATCATCGCGGTGCGTATCGTAGAAGTCGCGGTCGTCGTCGAGTGCCGCTGTGGTCGTCCGGCGCGCTCTCAGCCGCTCGAGATATTCGCGATCAGAGTCCGTCAGCAAATCTGGGTCGCGCTCGTCGTAGAAGTCAAGCGTTGTCATTCCAAGGTTAAACTTCTTGCGCCTGAGGCCGTCGAAGAGCGGCTTGATGTCCTCCCAATCACATTCCGCCAGCGCTGCGGAGGCCTCAGTCCAGCCGCCTGGTGCGGCGATGAAGTCAAGCACGGCCTGGTGGCACGTGTCAGGGATGTCGTCCCTGACGCGCTCGAACGCAGTGTTGAGCTCGTCTCCCGTCAGTACGGCACCGGACGGCGTTTGCTTGCCCAAGAAGCACGCCCGCTTCCCGTGGACGGTCGCGAATTGGACTCGCCATTTGGCGGCTTGGCCGCGCACACGCGGCGCGATGCGGCTGAACTCGCCCGCATTCTTGGGCCATCCAAGGCCCGGCAATGCCGCATCAAGGGCATCGGGCACGGTAAGCCCCTCCTCGCCAATAAGCGTCCGCGTCCTCAGCACGTAGACGGCGAAGCGGTCCAACGACACGATGCGCAGATCTCGCAAACCGCGCAGGGCCTGGGCCCACCACCGCTGCTCGTCCTCGGTGACGGCCAAACCTGCACCAGCGACTTGTACCCACGGGGCGGCGTCGGCGAGCAGATCCGGTGCACCAATTGGCGTGAGTTCCCGGAGGGACTGCTCCTCGTCGTCGCCCGTGTTAGCCAGTAGAAGCGCGGGTTTGGAACAGGGCGCATTGCGGAGGTAGGTGGCCCTTTCTTCGGTTAGCGCTTCTGCCGGCAATCCGAAGCCCCCCACGAGGCCAGTCGGCAGCTTGATGTCCACCTGGGCCGACAGTTCGGAATCCGCGAGAATAGCGCGCGCGATCGCCGCGGTCTGGGCTCCGGTGAGGCAGTCGATGATGAATCGTGCCGTGCCGCCGGTTGACGCGACCTCGTCTCCCAGGCCTGCACCGCTGGTGTTACCCCCAGTGTCAGGAATGTGGTGGCTAGTCGCGGCAATCTCGTTGCTGGGGCTGGTTAGCCGATCCCACAGGTGGAGCACTGCCACTCGACCCAGGAGGTCTTCGCGCGTCAGGGGCGCTGCCGTGGCCCCTGACGGCATCTGGCTTCGAGGCGATCCGTCAATTCCCCCCGAACCGGTCAACGCTGTCGTCATGAGCCGGCCCTCCCGTAGGGGTTCTCCACATACGCGCATGCATCAGAGAGTCGGCGCAGCAGGCCCAGGCTGTCCAGTCGCTGTTCCAGCCGCCGTGCGTTCGCCTGGAAAGCCTTGAAGTCGAACTCATCTGTGGAGAGCACGCGTTCGGCCTCGCGGGGGCCGATCACCAGACGGTACTTATCGAAGAGGCTGCCCAGAAACTCACCGAACTCCATGCGACGCTCAACGGTGGCGAACAAGAGCGTTTTGATGAGCTGGTCGGTGGGTGCATAGCGGAATCGAGTGGTGCCGCGGCGCGAGACGAGCCCAATCTCCCGCCCGTAGCTACGGTGGACCTGCGCCACGTGCTGCTGGTGGCCCTTTAGCGCCGCACGCCTGAACTCGGCCAGTAGCGCCTCGGGGTCGTTGGGCCCATCGTAGCGATCCCCCCACCAGACCGCCTGCTGCAGCACCTGCCGGCACTGCACGAACGCCCCGGATGACTCCGCGCTCCTCCAAGCGTCTGATTCTCTGACGCGGTCAACGAAGTGTTCGACCGCGTTGGTGGACAGAGCGTCGTTCTGGCCGTAAGTCCGGAGCGAGACCTCTCGCACCAGCGTCTTTCTCGGGGCGACGATCTCGCAGACGAGGCATGGCAGGCCATCACCGCCAGTCCATGTCGAGGCGACGGAGAGGTGGTAGCGAACAAGGTGGAGCGCCCCGAGCGTCACCAAATGCGGGTAGACGTCGAACGAAGGCAGCTCCATGCGAAACATGGCCAGCCAGTCACGGGCCAGTCCCTCGAAGACTGGGTGCTGTCGATAGGGCAGGTAGCAACTCTTACTCTCACGCTCCTGGTCGTCCTCCCCGTCAGGCTGGAGTGAGGCGACCAACCGATCCCACCGGTTGGTTCCGCTCACCATCGCGCGGACATATGGAGCGAGCGCATCCCGGCAGGATGAGCGAGCCAGCATCAGATACAGGAGTTCGCCGCTCCGGCCAAAGTTGATGTACTCGCGGCTTGGCTGGCCACCGGCCACGATATTGAGATCGATATACAGCGCGTTCGCGCCGAAGGGAAAGACGAAGCGCGACGACCAACGCTTGTTGCTCTGTCGCTCGACGACGGCGCCACGCAGGAGGCGCACCGCCTCGACAAAGTCGTGATACGAGTGGAAGCGGCTTGCGAGATAGCTGAAATCTCGTTGCGGCACGCCGCGAGCAGTTTCCTGGATGCGTGCCAGCCAGGCTTCCCACGCGCGGCGACTATCGCCGTATTCGTCGGCGATCCTTCCCACATCGTCGCTGTTGAAGAGGATGTTGCGCAGGAACATGCGCTGGCGAGGCCGGTACCTCAGGGGATAGGGAGCCTCGTCGCTCAGGAGCCGATCCTGTCGCTGACAGGCCTCGGCGACATTTAGGAATTCGAGGAAGATGAGCCACGGGCTCTGCGCATCCCAGAGCCGGTGCCCCCAGATCTGTTCATCGAGCCACAGATAGATCCCGTGGTCGTGGTTGGGGTGTGGCCCAGCGGGAGGGGCGGTGAACGGAAGGCCAGGCAAGATGCCTGGCCATACTCCCTGCGAGAGGGGGATGTGTACCGTCTCCGAAATGGCCTCAGGCGTCGACCCATCAGGAAGGGCCGACGTCACCGTGGTGTCCATCGCATCGGCCGTGTTCGCCATCGCACTCACGCCTCCCGGAGCTCGAGATCACGTACGGTCGCTCGGCCTGCGTCATCGAGCTCGAGCAAGCGAAACGCGAGGGCGTTGCGCCCGGCGGGCTCTTCGCCGGTAAGCGCGCGGCGCTCAGCCAAGGCGGACAGCAGTTGGCTCTTGAAAGCGAGCAGGTCCTCGTAGCACTCCTTTGAGAAGCTACTCGGCAGAGCCCCCTCTGCGACGCGACTGAGGAACTCGTAGCGCGTGAGGTGGAGCGGCATGGCGCAGCGAATTTCAGCGCTAAGCGCTACCTCGAGTGCGGGCAAGCGGTCACCCTCACGCAGGACGATCTCCACACGCTCACCCAGGCGCGGCTCGACCGAAACTCGCTCCTCCAACAAACGGCTTACGCGACCTTGCGAGAGCGCCAGGCTGGTGGCCAGTAGCAGATCCCGGTCATCCGACACCAGCATCCCGGTGAATATTCGGTTGAGCCCGCGAACTAGGCGGGACAGTATGGGGCGCTCGACGCGCCGGCCGGCCTCGAGAATGGTCACAACGCGCTCCAGATACTCGCCCGCGTATCGGAAGACCGTGAGATCCCACAGGTGCATCTCGTCCGCCTCGCTGTCCGGAATCTTCAAGAAAAGCCCGCGGCGCTGGGCGACAAGCATTCGCAGGAACGGGGCGCTCCGCTCCTGATTTTCATCGGCCCCTTCAACGTAGGCTCGCTGCGCTGCTCGGTAGCTGGCGTTCGCCCCGTAGAAGCCGTCCGCTGTCATGTAGCGATCGAAGTACGTGCGCAATCCCTCGTCCGTGTCGCCGAATATAAGGATGTTATCGACGCGGTTCGAGGTCTCGTGGCCAACACCGAGACGGTCGAGGGCGTCAAAGACGTGTATCGACTCACGCCGCGTCTGGCGAAGGTTGCCCCCGAAGATATTGTTGTAGAGGCTCGCCCTAGCGATAGTTCCCTTCCGGATGAAGGTCGGCACGTCGGTAGCCGTCATTAGACCGTCCTTGGCATCAGCATGGCCAAGGACCGCGTTGACCAGCAACAGGAGGATCTGGCGAATCGGCAGATGTACGCCGTTGTGGTCGCAAAGGGCGAACAGGTCCTTCAGCCGTCGCCGCACCAAGGATGTCTTAAGCAGGTCGAGGTTGTGGCGGATTGGGCATTCCGGACCGAAGAATTCGCCTTGCCCCGCATTTAGCGCGCGGCACGCCTCCCAGGCAGCGTGCCCTACGAAGGCGTCGAGCGCCTGCTCCAAGAGCTCGGAAGACCTGTAACGGCTGAGGTTGAAAAAGCGCAAGCTGACGCCTTCGCGTTCCTGAATGTCTTCCACAAGCAGGGTCTCGAAAAGATCGTGGGTACGTTCAACCGCTTCCGAGTTCCCCAACCGCCGCCACGTCTCCATCAGCTGTCCATCGTTGCCAGCGATGAGAAAGACGTCAGCCTGGCTGCCTTCCGCTGGAAAGAGCGAGGCGCTGAAGCGCCGCAACATGGCCTCCGTCGCAGGATTCCAGCTGGCCCCGCGCTGTGGCACCCACGCGCTCAGGTCGCGCACAACGTGGAGCATCGGTCCGCGTCCGTCTTGGTAGGGACTACCGTCGCCGGATCCAGGAAGCGAGGTGCGCAGATAGGGCTCCGGCGATTGCCAAGCGGCCGTGCTGCCTGCCACTGCCTCCCAGACTTGCCGGCACAGGTGCGTCTTGCCGTCGCCCGCCGTTCCGGTCAGTACTACCGAGATGGGCGACGATCCTGTGATGGATTCGAGCACGGAGGCGCTAGCTGGATGAGAGAAGTAGAGCGGCTCCACTCCAGCCCGTTGCGCCGAACGACGAATGAACTCATCGTACATGTTCTCGTTCTGCGGAACAGGACCGTACTGGCGGAGAAAGCGAATCCAATTGGCGGACTCAGGTCTGACGTCAGTCATTGCTTCGACCGCGTGACGCTGGTGTCCGGTTTCTCTCGGGCGCTAGATGGAACAAATCAGGCACCCTTCCGGCTCTCCCGGTTCATCGTCGACGACCAGGCCGCCAAGGGTTTCGACGAGCGGTAGGTTCTTCCGCTGGCCACGCTTGCGGGCCTGCGTCGCGTCCCAGTTGGCCTTGATCTCAGCCATGCGCTCCGGGCGCTCCAATTGTGCGAGTGACTCGTGCTGATTCCAATTGAAGACTTCGCCGTGGAGAACGCTCTGCTCTTCGTAGGCCTTAGCCTGCGCGAAGAGGTCTGGATGGGTCTCCCTCAGACGCACCCATTCGATCTTCTGCTGGTAGAAGCAGAAGTAGCAGCCCGAACGAGTACGGCCCCAGGCCATGTATGGGGGAAGGCCTAGGCCGGACTCCTCCAGGATGCGAATGATGTCGGCACGGACGAGTCCGTCCTCCTGGAAGGGGTACACAGTCTGGATGTTCGGTTTCGTGCTGATGTACCCGATCCGGTTCTCGTCGGCTCGTAGCGCCACATAGTTGACTACTGGATCGTCGCCCACGTAGCGCTCAAAGGGCTCCAGCTTGAGCTGGCGTGTGCACCACCGCCGATGGTTCGAGGGCAACATGCCCCCAAAGACAGTCAGCCAGTGATCGAAGTTATCCGTAGTGGAAGTTGTTGTGATCGGCTGGCCCAGTATGGCCTCCAGCCGTGCGAGGTAGTCGAGAGTCTCAGGGAGCTCTTTGTCAGTGTCGTGGAAGATGTATTCCATCTGCAGCGCCCGGTCCCGCATGTAGATGGCGAGCGCGGCGCTATCCTTGCCGCCCGACAGGCTCAAGATATGGCGGACGGCGTCAGTCATCTTTGGCGCTCCCGGGTGGCACCGCAGCCATGACACGGGGATGCTTGGCGTCAATATCTGTCCGGCTCAAAGTCATGCTCCATTCAACCAATCGCAGGTTCCGGCGGGATGCTGCTCGTGAGCAGGCGGGCAATCGCGGCGAGACGGAGTTCGCTGCGCTCGGTGTCCCCTAGAGCCGCTTCCAGGCGCTCGACAAGGATGTCTACGGCCCGTTCGTCGCCCGGACTGTAGCGCACCACGCGCGCCGCCTCGTTGCCGTCGGCCGCCGTCACGGCGATCCGCACAGCCGTCAGATCGGGTACGCCCAAACCGTTCCCGAATGCGGTGGTCTCCACGCGACAGAACGCACCGCCCAACAGATCGATCTCATCACCTGCGCGTACGTCGTCCGTTGCGGTCCAGTAGGCGGGCGGCTTTGCGATCACGAAGCTGCCGATCCTCTCGGCCCACGCATCATCAGACAGGGCGGTGTCCGCAAGCGAGCGAGCAAAGGCTGCAAGCCGTGGCTCTCGCGCAGCCAGTGCTACGTGCAATGCCCGACGAGCCATATCAGCGCGATCCCGAGTCGTCACGCCATCGGTCAGACAGTTGGTCACGCGCTGGCGGATACGGTCCAAGAGACGCGGGTACGCGGCACGAAGCTCATCCATGGTCACCCGCAATTCTGCGACGAAGAGCTGCGCGCGATTCGTGTCCGCCTGACAGTCCGGCAGGAATGGCTCCTGGCCGCATGCACGCGGGAGGTCGCGGAACAGCATGTTGGCGGGCTCTCGTGCCGCCAGCAGCGCCTCGCGGACGCTGCGTGCCTGGCCGGACACATCGCTGGTCCGGCGTGTGTACTCCGGAAGCCCCGCAGCGAATACGCTCAGCGGCCGCACCACGTCCAGCAGATCCGGTCGCCGCGAGACGGGCCAGTCCCCGGCAAAGACCTGAACCAATTGGGCGAACACCTCCGTACGGACACCCGCGATGCGGCAGAGCTGGAGCTCAAAGAGTGCTGGCTGCTTGATCAAGCGTAGAAAATCCGCGGCGCCGAAACTCGGGAGAAAGGTCCCGTTCTCGTATACGGCGATCTCGTGCGCGTGGGCGAAGGTCACGATTGCCATCAGAAGCGGCGCCACTCCCGCCCGAACCCCGTAGGGGCGAGCCTGCACCACGCCAAAGATTCTCGGCACCGGCACCCGGTGGCCGTCCAGCTCCTCGAGCAGCGCCACGACCCGCGCGAGCGCGGGCCGCAGCCGTAGCGGATCCTCTCCCTCGGGAGGCTCCGTTAGCACGAAGCGCCCCCCCTCATTGCGGTGCACGTTGCCGGCTCTCAGCACAGACAGGTACATCGACTTCTCGGGTGGCGCCTTGTCGGGTGGGATACCCAAGTAGGGCTGGTCGGCGGTGGAGAAGATGCGTTCGATGAGGCGCTGACGCGCGGCGGCCGCGGCACTGCTCAAGCTGCGCCGGTTGAGCAACTCATTAGAGATGCGGGGTGCCTGATGGTAAAGCTCGTCGCAGATGTCAGACAGCGCTGCAGAGAAACCACCTCGCTTGGACACCTCTAGTCGCTGACCGCCTCGCCACCACTCGACGTCGCTGTTAGCCAGCCGAAGGCCGAACAGCCCTGCGAGTCTCCGCGCGAGAGCACGTCGCGCCGCGGCGACCTGACGGGACACCTCGGTCGCCGCGTAGGTGTCATGCCCTAGCTCCGGGATGTTTTCAGCAATCCACTGCCAGCAACGCGCGTCCTGGAGCTCCCCCGCGACACCTTGGAGGGGCGGCGGGACTGCGAGAAGGATTTCATCCCGAGAGGCGACGGCGTGGGCCAATGCCTTGCCGATCGCCTGCTGTCGCTCCTCGGGTGACTGGCACAGGGCGACGACGACCAAGCCATCGGCGTCTGTGGGTCGAGCGATAACCTCGGCGAGCGCTGACGGCTCAGCGTGACGTAGCTCGAAATGCCGTAGGGTGCCGGTTTCGATGTAGTGGCGCCGTGCCACAACGGGGTTCTCGTCCAGATATGGGATTAGCTGTGCCGCAGCTCGGTCGACCGGACCGAGGGTGCGGAGCGCCAGCTCGAACGCGGACTCCAGATTCACACTGGTGCTCGGCCACAAGCAGTAGCCGCCGGCTGCACCCCGATCAAACAGCAGACCGCGACGTTTCAGCGAAGCTACCGCTTTTAGAATCGCACGGGGCGAACTGCTATCCAATAGAGCTGCTGCGAGCACCACGTCGGTCGCGATTAGATGCTCCGCGTCGAGCACATTCAGCAGGGCCACCGCCTTTAGGACCTGCAATTCGAGCGCCTGCAGATCACCGGCTGCAGCTAGGTCTAGCGTCCCGGCCATGCGCAGCCACTGGCTGCTGTAGCTCGCACCGGCCAACCGGTGCCCGAATACCGCTCGTACGTAGTCATAGAAATCTGAAAGGCGATACCAGTTATTCGGGGTCGGCGTGCGGTCGGCGAAGGCCTGCAGTCCGAACGGTTCAGACGAGAGGAGAAAGCTGAAGAGCGAGCGCTCATGCTGCCCGAACCGAGCGAAAAACCGCACTAGTACTGGCAACACCGTCGGGTGGATCGGGTACAACTCCAGCGGCGCCGGGTAGTCAGCCGACCCCCCGTACCAACCGGTCGAAGAGGTCGCGAGGCGTACGACTGGGGCCGCTGCTGCGACGTCTTTTGGCATCCGGCGGACATCAATGTTCAGGGCCCCAGATGCGAGTTCCGCTACGTGCGCCAACGGCTGGTCGAACGTGATTTCCTCGTATCGGCCAGCGACCTTTTCCCACTCAAGACGGGCAGTCGACGGCAGCCGCTCGGCGTAGGCGTGAAAGCCCTGGTGGAGGAGTCCCACGACGACGAGTGGATGGTCGCCACTCCGGGCGGCTGCTTCGGCGAGACGCTGGAGAATATACACGTCCTCGCGCTCTTGGTGGAGAGAGGCGTACTCGAGGAACTTGCCCAACTCGTCGAGCACCAGGAGCACGCCGGAGCTGCCACGACGTGCGACGTAGCTACTGACACTATCCAGTAGCTCGAGCAATTGAGGGGCGTCGCCCGCGTCGGCAATGGAAAAGGCGCGGCTCCGCAAGAGGTCGAGAACCCTGCTCGGCCGCCCGCGGGACCGCAGCCTGTCGAGGGTCTGGCCCACTGCTCGGGCGATGCTGGGGACCAGCGGCTCACGGGCACCGGTGACGAGCACGGGTGCCAGTCGAATAGGCGCCAGATCCAGGTCGTAGTCCTTGAGCTCTTGGTCAATCGCGCGACGCATTTCGGCGAGCGGAAGTGCGTCTGGATCGCGCAGCAGGTGGGCGAGAGCGAGCGCAAAGGACGATTTCCCAGTCCCGTAGTCCCCGGTTATGCGCCACGCGCGGTGACCAGACCACGGCCGCAAGCCCTCAAGAATGCGAGCGAAGACTGCGACCATGGCCGGAGTGACGATGTAGTCACGCAGGGAAGCGACGTCGTTGAAGTCGCGCTCCAAGTGCACGGACCGGAGGTAGCGCGCCGGTACCCGAAACAGATCCGCGATCCGCGGTGTCGTGGGGACGACCGTCGTCGCTGCAGAGGTACGTTGGCGAGCGCGTGTTGGCGTGCGCAGTTCACCCACTGGTGAGCTCCTCCGCGTACACGGCCGCCAAGAAGTCGTGTACGCCGTTGTCGCGACGGAAAACCAGACCCTGCACCGCCGACGGCTGGTACCCAAACGGCACTGGCGAGCCGGTCAAAGCGTATGTGTCCAAGCGGCAGCGGACGTCGTCCTCCGGCAGCTTGAACACCTGGCCGATGCTGCGTGGCGCGGTCGCGACATCACGGTAGGCCAATGTCGCTTCACCTGCTCGGTGACGCCGCCAGTAATCGTCCAAGCAATACTCGAAGAGCGCCGTCGTGACCTCGGGCTTGGCCTCCCGACGAAAAGCATAGACCGGCTCCCGGCGCCCCGAACCATCGGCGCGACGCTCGCCCACCTGGTGGAATAGCTCCAGCTCGGCCAATGGACTGTCCAGTGACTGCTCCAAACCGCCCTTAGCTGTCCGAGTAGGGATGTACGTATGGAGGAAGACGTCTAGATGGATGCCCAGCGTGACCACCGAATGGGGCACGCTCAACCGCCGCGCTTCGCGGATCAATCCAGCGAGGGCTTCGCTCCGCGTTAGTTCACCGTAGGGCCAGCTGTATAGGAGAAAGTCCCACGCGAAGAGGGGGTTGTCGATGCGCGTGGCGACGTTCCAATGGAGCAGCCATAGCGTTCGCGTGTCCTCGAGGAACGGGTCGAATCCGTCCTCAGCGAAGACCGCTCGCCCGAATGAGGTGGGCAAGAGAGTCCTGTTGGGCTCTGGCGTGGCGACCCCCATCACCTCGACCCAGAAGCGAATCGATCGAACCATGTTCTTGCCGACGCCCAGGCTCACCATGGCCCGTTCCTCGTCCGCGAACGCAGCCGGATCCTCGATGATCTCGCGGTATGCCTTGGGCAGCCACGCATATCGACAGGCGAAGCTTTCGTGTCCGGAAAACCTCACGACCAGTCACGCTCACGATGACACGCGCGCCGACTCATACTAGGGCTCCTTGCAGAGCATCGCGGATAAGAGCGACCGTGCTCGTGATCTGCTCCGCCGCGCGCTCGACTTCCTCATCGGTCGTGAATTTGCCGGTGCCGATCCGCAGAGCACTATCCTGGACATCCTTCGAGAGGCCCATTGCTCGGAGGACATGGGAGGGTGCTTCAGCACCAGACGAGCAGGCGGCGCCACTTGACAGCGCAACGTGGCGCCGCAGCCGTGCGATTACCGCGTTGTTCGGTGCTCCTGGGACTGCGACGTGCAGATTGTTGCTGAGCCGATGCTTGCGGTCGCCGTTGACAACCAGACCATCGACACCCGCGAGCAAGAGCGCCTCAAGTCGGTCGCGCTGGGTAGCCATGCGGGATTCGTCGACGCTCCACTCAATACGACGCAGGCGGCACGCTTCTCCGAGCCCCGCGATCCCCGGGACATTCGGTGTCCCGTCGCCGACACCAGGCACACCATGGTGCGACGGACGCAAGTCAAGCTCTGGAGGCGCTATCAGGGCACCGACGCCCTTCGGCCCATAGATCTTGTGAGCGCTGAGCGCGAGGTACGTGATACGCCATCCGTCCGCCTCGAGCGGAACATGACCTGCCGCTTGGGTCGCGTCGATAAGGGTGCGCGCCCCAACTCGACCAGCGATTCGCCCCACCTCCTCGATGGGATAGACCGTCCCTACCTCGTTGTTAGCGGCCATGACACAGACCAGATCAACGCCTTCCCGGCAGGCTGCCTCCAGTGCCGCAAGATCCAATCTGGCCTGGTAGTCAACCGGCACCCAGCGAACAGTGACCTCGCCCCGCGCTTCGTGGGCGCCGACCGCGTCAAGGACTGCTCGGTGCTCGACTTCGGTCACAGCAACGCGCAAGGGGCGTTCAGAGCAGTTCGAGAGGGCGTGCGCCACCGCCAGGCGGATGCTCTCGCTCGATCCCGATGTGAAGTTCACAGCGTCCGGATCAGAACCGACCAACGCGGCTACGTGGCGGCGCGCCTCTCTCACAAGCTCGGCAGCCACTTCGCCGTAGACGTGCTCTGTGCTGTTCGCATTGCCGAAATCGGTGGTCATCGCCCGCAGCACCACGGCGGCAACCCGTGGATCGACGGGAGTCGTCGCATGGTAGTCCAGGTAAATGGGCGGCGTAGTGGGTGCGCTCACGATGCTTCCCTCGGCGTGCTTCTCGCTGCGGTCCGAGCCGGATCCTGTCTGCGAGGAAGAGCACCGGGGTAGCGCCAAACCCATGGCCTCGGCGTCGGGATCTCCTCAGCGTCGCTGAACTTGCCGTCAACGTCCTTCATCGAACCGCATCTTTCCATGCCCCGCAGGAGTGACGCTGAATCTGCTCCGTGTAACACATGTTCTACATCTTGGATGTGACAAAATCCCGGTCCCTGGGACGAGTCGCGACTACCCGGGCGTGTTGGGCTGCTGGGGCGCCTTGCAAAACTAAGGGAAGATGAAAACGTGGACAGGGTTCCCGTGCCGAGCTGTCAGGCGCTGGCAGCGCGAGGACGCACTGCGATGGCTAGGAGTCTCGCCTCGCGCCCTGTGGTGACCGCCTTGGCGGACGGCGTGATCCGGCCAGGCACCACCGTCTTCGACTACGGCTGCGGGCGCGGCGGCGACCTTCGTCACCTGCGGCATCTTGGGATCGAGGCTCGCGGTTGGGACCCGGTTTTCGCCCCAGCCGAGCCGCAGGCCCCAGCCGACGTCGTGAACCTCGGCTATGTCGTAAATGTCATCGAGGACGAAGCCGAACGTGCCCAGGTCCTTCGATCGGCCTGGGCGCTGGCTCGAAGGACCCTCGTTGTCGCCGCACGCCTGCAATGGGAGCGAGCGGCTCTCACCGGTCTGAGCGTCGGAGACGGCTTGCTGACGACGAAGGGCACGTTTCAGCGCTTCTATGGCCAGGATGAGCTGCGCGCCTGGATCGACGCGACGCTGGGAAGCTCGTCGGTAGCGGCGGCGCCCGGCATCTTCTACGTCTTTAGGGAGCGCTCCGATGGCGAGTGCCTGCTCGCAGAACGCGCGCGCAAGGACACGCCTGCCGGTGGCCTGCGGATCTCGGACCTTCTCTTCGAGCAACACCGGTCTCTTCTCGATCCCCTACAGCAGTTCGTGGCCCGACATCGCCGGCTCCCATCTCACCTCGAACTCACCGAAAGCGCCTCCTTGTCCGAGCTCTTCGGCTCGGTACGTTCAGCGTTCCTCGTCGTACGACGCGTCACAGGCGCCGAGAACTGGAGCGACATAGAACTTGGAGACGGCGCTCGCGGAGCACGTCGTCGATTCATCGACCATCAGGAGATGCTGCAGCCGCTTATGGACTTTCTCGAGGAACGCGGCCGCCTGCCGCATCCGTGCGAGCTTCCGAAGGAGGCGGACAACTACGCAGCCCTGGGCGGGGTGCGGCGGGCATTCTCGCTCATTCGTCGGGCCACTGGCTCCAGTCGATGGAACGAGTTCGCCACCCGTCGGCGAGAGGACTTCCTCCTCTACCTCGCGCTATCAGCCTTCGGCAGTCGCACCCGGTTCAGCGATCTTCCGGAAGACCTGCAGCACGACGCTCGAGACTTCTTCGGAAGCTACCGGGCAGCCTGCAAGCAAGCCGACCTGGTCTTGCTCGCCGCTGGCGACCTTGAAGCCCGCAACGCGGCCTTCAAGGAATGTCCGGTGGGCAAGCTCACACGGGAGGCGCTATATCTGCACGTTGGCCAGATTGGTCGCGTTTCGCCTGTAATCAGGGCTTACGAGGGTTGCGGGCGCGTCCTGACTGGAACCGTCATCGATGCCAACGTGATCAAGCTGCATCGGATCAAGTCTCAGGTGTCCTATCTCTCATACCCCGAGTTCGACCGAGACCCGCACCCTGCCCTAGCGACCGTTGTCGTGAGCCGGTTGGCCCGCTTGGACGTTACGTATCGGGACTTCCGCGACTCGGCTAATCCACCTGTCCTCCACCGCAAGGAGACCTTCGTCGGCCACGACTACCCCGGCCGGGCAAAGTTCGCTCGCCTTACTGAACAGGAAGAGCGCTACGGGCTCCTTGCAGATGCGGCAGCAATAGGCACACGGGATGGATGGAATGAGCGGCTACAAAACGCGGGCTGGGTACTTCGAGGGCATCGCTTGGTCCGGCCTCATGAGTCCGCCACGCCTATCAGCGGCGGGCGTGCTTCGCGTTCCGGCTGAGAGATGTCGGTGGAGGTCGCATTCACGAGACATCATCGGTGGATTTGGTCGGTGCGAGATGGCCGCCGCGATTCCGTCTGTGGGCCAAAGCTCAGACTGGCGATGCCTGGTGAATATCGGATCTGGATCTGGCCTATATTCCGTGATGAATACGGCTCCTGTCCGGGCGGTCACCGGTCCTGGGCGGCAAGCTGGACGCGCTTGCGCAGAAGGTCGGGTTTCGCCTGCCCGTACTGCTGGTGCATTGCTGTAGCGCATGGTGCCCGCCAGGCAAAGGGATCGGGCCGTCGTCGTCATGGCCCGTCGGGTCACGTTGCGTGGCTGGGCACGCATGTCGTCGACGTCGAGGCGATGGAACAGGAATAAGCTATGAGCCCAGCCCGCGATGTGGGTCGTGACTTGGCCATGCCCTGCTGGGTCCGGGTTCGCCTGAGATCGGCAGGTTGATGCGGCGGAGGTAGTCCCAGTGGACGGCGACGCTGCGCGAAGCCCATCGAGACGCCCCATCATGCACTTCACCCACGTCAGGAACCTGCCCGGGATCTTGACTGCCGGGTGTATTCAGGCCGACAACCTGGTCATTCGCGGGTCTCAGCTTCTCGTGGAGGCCGCCGATCTTGGAATCAAGGAGAGCAGAAGGAGAATTCCCATCGCTCTTGTGCCCTACGGATGCGTGGGTGACTACGTGCCCTTCTACTTTGCGAGCCGGTCGCCGATGCTCTACAAGATCGCCAAGGGTGGACTACCCAACTACACGGAGGGGCAGGACCCGCTCATATACCTAGTCTCCACCGTGGAGAACGTCGCAGAGGCAGGCTTGCGGTACCTGTTCAGCGACGGCAACTGCGCTGCCGCCGTCTCCCAGGTGTTCAATGACCTCGGCCGTCTTGGCACCGTGATCGACTGGCAGGTCATGCGAGGAAGGATGTGGAACAACACTGCCGAGGACCCCGACCGGATGAGGCGCCGCATGGCGGAATTTCTGGTGTATGAGCGTCTACCAGTTGGAAGCGTGACTGAGATCGTCGTCCGTACTCAGGGCATGAGGCGGCAGGTGGAGGCAGCACTTGCCACGCGCGAAGTCACACTCCCAGTGCATGTACGACCCAGTTGGTACTTCTAAACCGTCAGACCTGTGAGATATGCATGTACTGGAGCGCAAGGGAGGTGAGCGATGCTCAGCGAGGCTGAGGGCAACCTGCTCGATGCGGCTGCCGACGCGGTGGTCAACACCGTGAATACCGTAGGCGTGATGGGCAAGGGCATCGCCCTCCAGTTCAAGCAGGCCTACCCTGCCAACTTCCGCGCCTACGAGGCGGCGTGTCGTCGCGGCGAGATTCAACTGGGCCACATGTTCGTATTTGAAACTGGCCTGTTGGGTCAGCCTCGCTACATCATCAACTTCCCGACCAAGAAGCACTGGCGTGCCCGGTCGCGGCTGAGCGACATCACAGCAGGCTTGACGGATCTGCGCCGGGTCATCCATGACCGCGAGATCAAGTCCATCGCGATTCCCCCTCTGGGCTGCGGCAACGGCGGCCTGGACTGGCGTGACGTATGCCCGCTGATCGTCGAGGCTCTTGGCGATCTCCCCGATGTCCAGGTGATGGTGTATCCGCCTAGAGGCGCCCCGCCAGCCGAGTCGATGAAGGTCGGCACCGAGCGTCCGAAGATCACGGCGGGACGGGCCGCCCTCCTGACGCTGCTGGCTCGGTACGTCCGCATGAGCCAGCTTGAGCAGTCTGCGGTTCCGGAAGGCGCCTCGCTTCTGGAGATACAGAAGCTGATGTACTTCCTCCAGGAAGCCGGGGAGTCGCTGCGTCTCAAGTACGTCAAAGCACGGTACGGGCCGTACGCCGAGAACCTCAATCACGTTCTCCAGACTCTGGAAGGCCACTACTTGCGTGGCTACGGTGATCGCACGCAGGAAGTGAAGAAGCTCAGCCCGATCTCTCTGATGACCGGCGCTGAGGATGCAGGATGCTCTTGGCTAGCTGACCACCCCGATGAGACGACCGACCGGATCGAAGCGGTACTAAGCCTCATCACCGGTTTTGCGTCGGCCTATGGCCTTGAGTTGCTGGCCACGGTGCACTGGGTTCTGACTCGCGAAGGTGCTAACCAGGCGGATCTGGAGACGCTGACGCGGCTCGTCAGCAGCTGGAACGAACGCAAAGGTCGGCTGTTCACCGAAGTCCATGTCCGCCGGGCCGCGGATCGCCTCAGGGCTAGCGGTTGGGTTGCCTCTGCCTGATGGCAGCCGTTTGGTTGAGGGGTGGTTAGACCGTCCGCTTCGGGTGCGGAAAGTAAGCATCGCTGCAGGTCACAGTGAATATGTGATCTTGATTGGGAGCTCCCTGTAAAACCGTCGGCTTAGCCTA
>OBLW0100001176.1_pt1 | contig 22492 bp, 17 predicted proteins | sample 1520161 | NCBI WGS metagenome assembly OBLW01 (sample SAMEA3539309, study PRJEB22396) | soil metagenome | biome: tundra; feature: field; material: soil | place: USA | collected 2010-05 | depth 0.15 m | reverse complement strand
CGGGGATCTTGTTGGCGGCGATGCAGGCGCCTACGCCGGTTCCACAGACCAGAATTCCGCGCAGGGCAAGACCACCGCGGACGCGGTCGCAAACGGCTTTGGTGATATCGGGAAAATCGACTGGATCAGGGTCGTAGGATCCGCAGTCATCCACCAGATACCCCAGCTCGCGAAGGAAATCGATGATCTGACCCTTTAACGGGAACCCTGCGTGGTCGCCGCCGACGGCTAAGGAAAGTTGTGTCATGTACCGATTCTCCGCGTTCCCGGTCAGAAAAGGAACGCGCTCACAGCTTAGTATGGCGGTTCTGACTCCAGAGATTCAGGCCGCACAATCTGCTTTTTCGCTTGACAGTATAGCAAACATAAAATATAGTATCAAACATATTATATAAGAGACATGGTGGTCCGAAGGCCTTGCCGCTGTGTTCGAGAAGGAGTTCCGATGATGAAAACTACGTTGTTTTTGCTCACGGTCGCATGTGCCTGGGGTCAAGGCCGGTCGGGCGGGCCGGGAGGATCCCCCCCGCCGCATTCGGCACATCTCCTTAAAGTTCAAGAATATAGCGCTGAGGAAGACGCCAGGATCGTCAAACTGTACGACGGCCTTCGCGTTGCAGATGTAATTGACGGACTGGACGCCGTGGGACTGCCGGAAGTCACCATGATGGACCAGCGAATCCGGCCTCTGTGGCGCGATGAGCAGAAGATCAGCCACCGGATTCACGGAATTGCGCTGACAATCCGACTGGTGCCGGCTCAGGCCACCGTTCCCGCGTTCGCGTCGCATGCAGCGGAACGTAAGTGGGAAGAGGGTGAATGGGCTCCGCCGAAAGAGATGATCAACGGCGCGGACAACAACGCCTATGCGTATATGGGCTTGATCCGGCCGGGCACCATTCTGGTAGTTGACGGCACGGCCCATGACAACGGCTACTGCGGCTCGAATGTAGCCCTCATGTGGCTTGCCCGGGGAATGCGCGGCATCGTGGGCAATGCGGTGTGCCGCGATACGGACGAAGTGACCCTCGAGCGGATCCCGGTATACCAGGACCCAACGCTGGCGCCGCGGGGCATCAATCAGGGCCGGATGTGGGCGGAGTCCTACAACCAACCCATCGTCTCGGGCGGTGTGCTGGTGATGCCCGGGGACGTTATCGTGGCGGACAACGACGGGGTGGCGGTAGTGCCGCGGCGGGTGGCCGAGCAGGTGGCCGAAGTCGCGCGCTGGATCTTTGAAGACGACGAAGTCAAACGCGGAAAGATCTACGACTCAATCGGCAGGCCTCGCGATTGGACTGTGGAGGGCCACACCCAACCGCCGCCGGCCTCCTCCAAGCCGATGAAACACGCTCAGTAAGGACGATAGCTGGGCTGATGTGACGACCAGGAAAAAGTCCGGTATTAGACGAAAGAGAAAGGAAATCTAATGATCAAAACTACGTTGTTTTTGCTCGCGGCGACGTTGGCTTGGGGTCAAGGCCGGTCGGGCGGGCCGGGAGGGACTCCCCCGCCGCATTCGGCACAACTCCTGAAGGTGCATGAATACAGCGCCGAGGAAGACACCGCGTTACTCAAACTGTACGAGGGTCTTCGGGTGGCGGATGTCATTGACGGACTGGACGCTGTTGGCCTGCCGGAAGTCACCATGATGGACAAGCGCATCCGGCCGCTGTGGCGCGATGAGGTGAAGATCAGTCACCGGATTCACGGAATTGCGCTGACAGTTCGACTGGTGCCGGCACAAGCGACCGTGCCCACGTTCGAGTCTCACGCGGCGGAACGTAAGTGGGAAGCGGGCGGATGGGCTCCGCCTTCAGAGATGGTAAATGGATCTGCCAGGGCGCGCTTTGGGGATTTGATCCGGCCGGGCACGGTCCTGGTTGTGGATGGTCAGGCCCACGACAACGGTTTCTGCGGCTCCAACAACGCTCTCACCTGGTTTGGAAGGGGACTGCGGGGCCTCGTGGGCTATGCCGTGTGCCGCGATACGGACGAAGTAACTCTCGAGCGGATCCCGGTGTACCAGGACCCCATGCAAGCACCGCGCGGCATTAATCAGGGCCGGATGTGGGTGGAGTCCTACAACCAACCCGTGGTGTCGGGAGGCGTACTGGTGATGCCCGGGGACGTGATCGTGGCCGACAACGACGGCGTGGCGGTAGTGCCGCGGCGGGTGGCCGAGCAGGTGGCGGAGATCTCGCGCTGGATCTTTGAAGACGACGAAGTCAAGCGCGGGAAGATCTACGACTCAATCGGCAGGCCTCGCGACTGGACGGTTGACGGTCACACGCAACCGCCACCGGCTTCCGATAAGCCGATGAAACACGCGCAGTAAGGGTAAATGATTGGGTTGATGCGAGGGCGGCGGTCCAGGCGGTGTGGCCGCCGCGGGGAAGGTGTTAGTTCCGTGAAGGGCTAAGTTCACGGGCAGCGATGAGGCACTCCGTCGTGCCATGTGTGTCATGGTCTGGGGGAGTGCGCATTGTTCAACAGGGGAATGGGAGTTCGCGTGAGTCACGCGACTGTGGCAAGACGAGGTTAGCGATGAAAGTTTGTAGCGGAATTGGCATATTCACGGTTTCGTTTTTCTGCGCCACCTTGCCTCTGGCAGGCCAGGAGGCGCGAGGCTCGCTTCTGGGGCGAATCACGGACCCCACGGGGGCGGTAATTGTCGGCGCCAAGGTAAGCATCACCAACACGGCGACCTCGGTGCATTATTCGGCCGAAACGAGCGGGAGTGGAGATTACATCCTGCCGTTCCTGATCCCCGGTCCGTATAGCCTGACCGCGGAAATGACGGGGTTCAAGACGTCGACGCGCGCGGACATTGCGGTTCGGGAGAGCGACCGCATCACGATCGATATCACGATGCAGGTCGGGTCGGCGTCGGATAGCATCCAGGTTACCGGCGAGACGCCGCTGGTAGACACGTCCACGGCTTCCATGGGGCAGGTGGTGGAAAGCCGGACCATCCTGGATCTGCCGACGAAAGACAGCATGGTGCTGGTGATGGCGACCCTGGTGCCAGGTGTGACATTCACGCCGCAGACGGCGGCTTATATCCGCCCGTTCGATACGGGCTCACCGTCCACCATTTCGGTTAACGGTGTGCGCTCCGGGAACAACGAGTTCATGCTGGACGGGGCCAACAACATGCAGGGTCAGCAGATTGCGTATTCGCCACCGCAGGCGCTGGTGGAAGAGTTCAAGGTGCAGACGGCCACGTTCGACGCCGCCTTCGGCTTCATGCCGGGAGCGGCGGTCAATATGACGTTGAAGACCGGCACCAACCAATTCCATGGCCAGGCGAATTACTTCATACAGAACCCGGCGCTCAACGCCAATAACTACTTCCGTCTGGCGGCTGGAAAACCTGCTATGCGTATCCACCGGGGGAGCGCCAGCTTGACGGGACCGGTGGACATTCCCAAGGTCTACGACGGCCACAACAAGACGTTCTTCACGGCAGGCTTCGAATATATCTACAGTTTCGATCCCTCGCCGTGGGTGGTGGAATCGGTGCCGACTCCGGCGGAACGGGGCGGCGACTTTTCCAGTCTTTTGAAACTCGGCACGAACTACCAGATTTACAATCCGTTTTCCACCACTCCGGTGGGGAACGGTCAATTCAGCCGTACCCCGGTGCCGAACAATATTATTCCGGCAAGCCAGATTAACCCGGTGGCGGCGAATATTGTCAAGTTGTGGGATCTTCCCAACCAGCAGGGGACGGCGGACGGTACCAACAACTACACGGCGGCTAAGAATGCGCAGGACACGTACGACAACGAATTGGTCCGTCTGGACCACAACGTGTCCGATAAGGAGCGGTTCTACTTCCGCACGAACTTCACGAAGCTCGAGCGGCCGGAAAACATTCGCCAGGGCAATACCGACGGCGACAACTTCTATCGCTTCAACCGCGGCGCTTCCTTCGACAACGTTTACATCTTCTCCCCCAGGTTTTTCATGGATGCGCGCTTTACCATGGCGCGTTTCTACACCGGATATACGCCGTATCAGGAGGGGTGGGACTTGGCGTCCCTGGGTTTCTCTCCCGCCTACATCAGTGCCATCAAAGCACTGGAGCCCCGCGCGCTGAAGTTCCCCAATATCAACGTGAGCGGGCAATCGGCTCTGGGCGGCGTGAATACTTACAACGAACAGTTTTACAACACCTACGAGTGGGCCGTGAACCTCACCAATATGATTGGAGGGCACACGCTGCGCTACGGCGCAGGGTATCGCATCTACCAGCTAAACCAGTTCGACCTGAGTAATTCCTCGGGCAATCTGGCGGCAGATTCCACTTACACGAACGGCCCTACCAACACCGCCGCCGCGGCGCCGATCGGACAGGGCATGGCCAGTTTCCTGTACGGCATTCTCTCGCCGAGCAGCAGTTTCCCGATTTCCCCGACCAATCTCGCGATATCGGACAAATACTGGTCTTTCTACCTTCAGGACGATTGGAAGCTGAGCCCCAAGCTGACCGTCAGCCTGGGTCTGCGATATGAATTGCCAACGCCACTAACGGAGCGGTTCAACCGCAGCGTCGCCGATTTCAACGCGGCGGGGAAAAGCCCGATTGTGGACCAGGTGATGCAGAACTACGCGCAGAATCCGATTCCGCAGGTTCCTGCCAGCCAGTTCAACGTGCTCGGCGGACTGACTTTTCCGGGCGTCGGCGGGCTGCCGCGGACCCTGTGGAACCCTTACCGGAAGCAGTTCATGCCGCGCTTCGGCCTGGCATACAGCATTACTCCCAAGACAGTCATCCGCACCGGTTATGGAATCTACTTCCAGCCGCTGGGCATAGTGAATGTGGGAGGCTCGGGGGCGGGCGGAGGCGGCGGCGGAACTCTGAACCAAGCCGGGTTCGGCTCCACGACCTCTTTCGTAGGCTCCACCGACAATGGACAGACCTACGTCGCCAACCTGACGAACCCGTTTCCAGGCGGCTTCATAGCTCCCACCGGATCGTCCGCCGGTTTGTCCACTTTCCAGGGCCAAAGCATCAGCTTCTACCCCAAGGTGTTGAAGAACCCCTACATGCAGCGCTGGCAGTTTGCCTTGCAGCAGCAGTTGCCGTTCACCTCGCTGATCGAGATGTCCTACGTTGGAAACCGTTCCACCAGGCTGCTGACGACACAGGATTTCGACGCGATTCCACGGCAGTATCTGAGCACTCTGCCGACGCGCGATCAGACCACGATCAATCTGCTGGGCTCGCAGGTTGCCAACCCGTTCTATCCTTTGTTACCGAGGACGAACCTGGCTGCCACGACGGTTGCGCTTTCCCAGTTATTGAGGCCGAATCCGCAATTCTCGGGCATCACGGCGCTGGAGAATGCGGGCTTCTCCTGGTTCCACAGTTTTCAGGGGCGCATCGAGAAGCGCTTCTCCAAGGGGCTGGCCGCTCAGTATTCGTTTACGTGGGCGAAGTGGATGCAGGCGACCTCCTTCCTGAACCCGACCGACCGGATCCCGGAGAAGGTCATTTCCGACCTGGACCGGCCTTTCCGGCATGTGCTGACGGCGATCTACGAGTTGCCGTTCGGTCCCCACAAGTACCTGCTCGCTTCCGGGAACAAGGCCCTCACCGCTCTCGTCGGCGGCTGGCAGGTGCAGGGCGTCTTCACACACCAAACAGGCGCGGCGATGGGCTTTGGAAACGCCCTCCTGAACCCCGGGATGACAATGGCCAACGTGGTGCTGCCCGCGGACCAGCGCAGTGTCACGCAGTGGTTCAATATCAGCGCCTTCAACCGGGTCTCCAGCCAGCAACTCGCGTCCAACGTGCAGACGCTGTCGTCGGCCTTCAGCGGTGTCAGGGCGCCGCCCGTCAACAACTGGGACTTTTCGGTGATCAAGAACGGCGGAATCACGGAGCGGGTGAAGTATCAGTTCACCACGGCGTTTATCAACGCGCTGAACCATCCGCAGTTCGTGCCGCCAAACACCACGCCGACCAGCGGTGCTTTCGGCCAACTGACCGGCGCCTACAACTGGCAGAGGATCATCCAGTTCGGTATCAAGTTCTCGTTCTAGGGAACTTAACGCGGCGGCCCGGAAATACAACTGACCGGGCCGCCACGATCTGACGGGACTTACGGAGGAAACCGGTGAAAATCGGGTTTATCGGATTAGGAGCCATGGGCGGGCCCATGGCAATGAGGGTCGTGCGTGCGGGCTTCCAGCAGGTCTGCGTTGGGGGTCACGGAGCGGCGGATGCGCTGGCCAGTCTGGGTGCGGCGCTGGTTGCGACACCGGCCGAGGTGGCGCGGCAGGCTGACGTGGTCATCACGATGCTCCCGGCCGATGCGGAACTGAAGGAGGTAGTTCTCGGAGTCAACGGTCTGCGGGAGGGCTTTTCGCCCGGTAAGACGCTGATCGATATGACGACTGCAACCGGCATGAGCCTGCTGGAAGTGGAGCGGGAACTGGCTCCGCTGGGTGTACGCGTGCTGGACGCGCCGGTGAGCGGCGGCACTCCAGCCGCTGCGGAGGGAAAGCTGACGATCATGGTGGGCGGCGATGCCGACCTGCTGGAACAGCATCGCCCCCTGCTGGAAACGATGGGGACTAAGATCGTGCATGTGGGCGCGCTCGGTCAAGGCAAAGTCGTCAAGATGGTCAACCAGATGATGGCCGCCGTGCACCTGCTGGCGATCGGCGAGGCGTTCGCGCTGGGAGCGCGGTGCGGGGCGGATGCCACGACTATGTACAATGTAATCAGAGATTCATCGGGATACTCCCGGATGATGGATCTCCGGCTCCCCGGCTTCCTCCTGGCTGGTTCCAGCCGCCCCGGGTTCAAGCTGGATCTGATGAAGAAAGACCTGAATCTCGCGCTCGAATCGGCTCGATCGACGGGGATTCCGGTTTTGCTAACTTCGCTGGCAACTCAGATCTTCTCGGCGGCCAGTACGGCTGGAGAGGGCGGTTCCGATTTCTCGGCTGCGGCGCAATTCCTGGCCGCGATGGCCAAGGTGGATCTGAACCAGACCAGCGTTACCGAAACAAGCAGTCAGTCCAGTAGGGTAACCACATCATGAAACTAGATCACGAAACGGCGGTAAATCGCTTCCTGGGCTTCGACCCCGCCACGCTCTACGAAGCCGCCGGACACCGGGGCATGGTAGATCCGGCCATCCGTCCGGCCTGGGCGGGTGCGAGGCTCTGTGGGGTCGTGGCTACGGCCGCGTGTCCGCCGGGCGACAACCTGATGCTGCACCATGCGGTGGCGGCGGCTAAACCGGGCGTAATCATTGTGGCTACTCTGGGTGGTTATATGCTCACGGGGGCCTGGGGCGAAATATTAACTGTGGCGGCGCAATCCTCCGGTGTAATCGGTCTGGCGGTGGATGGGGCGGTGCGGGATATCGAAGCCATCGCCGGGCACGAGTTCCCCATCTTCAGTCGGGGTCTGGCCATCGGATCGTGCACCAAGGAGCGCTTCGGGACACTGGACGCGCCGATCCAGTTCGGTGGCGTAACCGTGCGTTCCGGAGACATCATTGTCGGCGACTCGGATGGCCTGGTAATCGTCGATCAGGACCATGCCGACGCCGTCTATGAAGCCGCCGCCGGGCGCCGTCAAAAAGAGGTGGACATAATGGCAGAACTGCGCCGGGGCAAGACCACCATCGAGATCCTTGGCCTGCCGCCATTGGCCACGAATGGGGGGCCGGGCCGTGGGCAGTCTCGGTGAGGCTAAGACGCCGGCCCCTTCCGCGGAATTCAGGCGCTTCCGATACGAAGATCTACTCCAGTTCTGCCGCGCAGTCCTGGAGCGGTTGGACGTGCCTCCCGGCGACGCGACGCAAGCGGCGGAATGCCTGCTGGAAGCCGAGTTGCGAGGTGTGGATTCGCATGGCCTGGTCCGCCTGCCGGTGTATGGCAAGAGGATCCAGGCTGGCGTGGTCAAGGCAAGACCTGCGATTACCGTGCAGCCGCGCTACGCGGCGGTTGCCCTGGTAGACGGGGACAACGGCTTGGGGCCGGTGGTCGGGTGCCGCGCCATGGACGAGGCGCTGGACCTGGCGGAGAGGGCCGGAATCGGTTTTGTGGGGGTGCGCCGCAGCAATCACTTCGGATCGGCGGCCTTCTACGTGAAGCGAGCCATCCGGCGTGGGTTGATTGGTTTCGCCATCTCCAACGCTCCACCGAATATGGCGGCTTTCGGGGGCCGCGAGCGGTTTCTGGGCACTAATCCCATGGCCGTCGGCATCCCGGCGGGCGGGGAAGAGCCTTTGATCTTCGATGCTTCTTCGAGCGTGGTGGCGCGCGGCAAGATCATCGTCGCCGCGCACCGCGGGAAATCGATTCCAGAAGGTTGGGCGATCGATCCCGAGGGCAGACCGACCACCGATGCGCGCGCGGCTCTGGCCGGGGCGGTATTGCCGTTCGGCGGGCCCAAGGGGTCGGCCATCTCTTTCATCATCGATATTCTGTCCGGGGTTCTAACCGGCGCATCATTCGCTCTGCATCTCAATACCCTGGAAGATCTGAAGACCGAGCAGAATCTCGGCCAGGTTTTCGCGGCAGTGCGCACCGATCTTTTCCTGCCCGCCGAGGAATTCGCCAGGCGCGTGGACGAGATTATGAGAATGCTCAAGGCGTGCGCCACGGCCCCTGGAATTGCCCGGGTGCTGGTTCCCGGCGAGTTGGAATACCGCCTGGAGTCCCATAACCGGGATCTGGGCATCCCGGTGGCCGAGGAGGTTGTGGCGCAGCTCGTGGCCTTTGGCTCGGAGGCTGGGATCGATTTCCCGCCCTGCCGCAAAGACCCGGCGCTGGGGGGATGAATCCTTATGAATATGAATGCCTCGCAAAGTTTTAATTTCCTGCCGATACCCACGGATATCCATTTCGGTTGCGGCATGATCCGGACGCTGCCGGAGCGAATCAAGTCCCTGGGGGCTAAGAAGGCCTTTCTGGTGACGGACCCGGGCGTTTGCGCCGCCGGGATCATGGACCGCGTCACTGCCATCCTGCGCGATGCTTCGGTGGATTTCGTGGTTTGCGACCGCGTCAAGCCGGACTCGGGGTCGCGGCTGATCGACGAGACGACCGTGGAGCTCAAGTCCAGCGGGGCGGACGTGGTGGTGGGGATTGGAGGGGGCAGTTCGCTGGATACGGCCAAGGCTGTGGCGGCCCTGGCGACGAACGCCGGCTCCGCGCTCGATTATGCAGGCTTGAATAAGGTACGCAACCGGCCGCTACCGATGATTGCCGTCCCGACGACTTCCGGAACGGGGAGCGAGGTCACGCTGTGGAGTGTATTCACGGATGACACGCGGGCGGTCAAGGTGGCGATCGGAGGCGTACTGATCTACCCGAGCGTTGCCCTGTGCGATCCCGAACTGACGCTGGAGTTGCCCGCCGCCCTGACCGCCGCGACTGGGATGGACGCGCTGGCGCATGCCATTGAATGCTACACCAACAACAATTGCCAGCCGATCTCCGGCGCGCTGGCCATCGAAGCAATCCGGCTGATCGGCCAGAATTTGCGGAGCGCCGTTCTGAACGGTCGCGACAGCCGGTCGCGTTATGGGATGATGTTGGCCTCCACTATGGCGGGCATTGCCATGAACCCGACCCGCCTGGGGCTGGCTCACGCTCTCGCGATGCCGCTCGGAAGCTGGGACTTGCGGGTTCCACACGGCGTCGTACTCGCCGTGACCTTGCCTTACGTGATGGAATTCAATTATGTCGCGGAGCCGGAGAGATTCGTGGATGTGGCACGCGCATTAGGGGAATCCGTCGATGGTCTGCCCCGGCTGGCGGCGGCCGCCCGCGCGGTCAGCGCGGTGCGCGACCTGGCGCGCGACGTAGGCATTCCACGCGGTTTGTCCGAGTTCGGAGTTCGCGAGGACCACATCGTTCTCGTCATCGAAGAGGCGATGAAGAGCGGCAACGTTCCGGCTAATCCGCGCCGAACCAGTGCGGAGGACCTGACCAGGATTCTTCGCCAGGCACTGTAGAACCGGTGATTCGAGAAGATACCTTATGCAACAGCATGCGAATTTCATTGCCGGCAAGTGGACCCCTTCGGAAGCCGGCGGATTCTACGAGATCCATAACCCGGCGCATCCGGAAACGGTGCTTGGCCGCTTCCCCAAGTCCGTCAAGGCTGACGCTGAAGCAGCCCTGGATGCGGCGCAAGCGGCACTGCCCGCGTGGGCCGAAACACCCGGCCCGCAGCGGGGCGCATTGCTGTTGCGTTTCGCTCAGCTGCTGGAGGATTCCAGGAAACAACTGGCGGAGATCATCACGCTGGAGCAGGGGAAGGCCCTAGGGGAGTCCATGGGCGAGGTCTCGCGAGCGGCTGTGGAGGCGCGGTATATGGCGGGCGAGGCCAGCCACCCCGCGGGGCAGACTTTTCCTTCCGAGCGCGCGGGCTTCACGTGCCAGACGGTGCTGGAGCCTCTCGGGGTAGTGGCAGCCATCAGCCCCTGGAACTTTCCGGTGGTCACGCCAGTCCGCAAGATCGCGCCGGCCATCGCATTTGGCAATACGGTGGTTTTCAAGCCGGCCTCCCTGACTCCCTGGTCCGCGGTGTATGTGATGCAGTTGCTGGAGAAGGCTGGGCTGCCCGCGGGTGTGGTGAACATGGTGATAGGACCGGGCTCGGCGGTGGGCGAGTGCCTGGTGAACGACCGGAGGGTGAAAGGCATCACTTTCACCGGAAGCAGCGACATCGGCACTCGGATCTATGAAAAAGCCGCCCGCCGGCTGGCCAGCGTTCAACTAGAGCTTGGGGGAAAGAACCCGGCCGTGGTATTCCAATACGATGACTTAGAGGGTGCCGCGCGGGAGATTGTTTCCGCGGCATTTCTGTGCAGCGGTCAACGGTGCACGGCGTTGAGCCGCGTCATCGTCTGCGAGGAGCAGGCGGACGCGTTGTCGGAGAAGATTCTCAGCCACGTGGCGCGCATTAAAGTCGGCGATGGGATGTTGGACGGCACCACCATGGGACCATTGATCAGCAAGGCGCAGTTTGACATCGTAGAGGGCTACGTCCGGAAGGGAGTCGAATCCGGCTGTAACCTGCGCGCCGGCGGCCGCTCTCTGGTCGAGAATCCGGATACGCAAGGCTACTACTACACACCGACGGTCTTCGACCATGTTCCTCCGGAGTCCCCACTGGCCCTTGAAGAGATCTTCGGCCCGGTGCTGCCCATCATTCGCGTGCGCGAGCCGGAGGAAGCCATCTCCATTGCCAACGGCACCCGATACGGCCTGGCCGCATCGGTGTTCACGTCCCGAATGGATCTGGCCCACCGGTTTGCCACACGGATCGAAACCGGCATGATCCATATCAACCACGGCACGGCGAGCCAGGCCCATGTACCGTTTGGGGGGAAGAAGGATTCCGGCCAGGGGGCATTCTCCATTGGGCCCACCGCCAGGAATTTCTTCACCAGCCCGAAAGCAATTTATGCGAAATGGTAGAGACAAGAAGAGTATCGGCGTGCAAGAGCTGGGGCCGTTGGAAAACCTTCAGTTAGGGGCCAGGGTATACCAGGCGCTGCTCAATAGCATCGTGAGCGGGCAGATTGGGCCGGGGGCGCCGTTGCGTCCTGAGGCGATCGCGCGACAACTGGAAGTGAGCACGACACCCGTCCGGGAGGCGATGCACCGCATCGAGGGCGACGGGCTGGCGATCAAGCTACCGTATCAGGGTTGGTTCGTTCGCGAATTCACGGAGCAGCAGATCCGCGAGTTGTATGAGGTCCGGGCGGCGCTGGAGTGCGTCAGCGTTCGACTGGCATGCCAGCGGATTGCGGACGAGGAGATAGACTGGCTGCGGCGGCACCAGATGACTGGGGAAAATGCCCTGGCATGCAATAACATGGATGACTACCGCATGTACAATTGGGATTTGCACGCGGCGATCATGCGGGCGGCGCGGAACTCGTACCTGTTCGCCATGATGGGCCAACTCCGGCAGCAGAGCGAGATGCTCATGGCGACGACGATCCGCATCATCGGGCGGCCGGCTCGCGCCCTGGATGAGCACCGGCGGTTGATCGAGCTGATCGCGAGGCGGGACTCGGAAGGCGCCGAACAACTGATGGAGTATCACATTTTGGACGCACTCGAGGATATCATCCGGTGCAGAGCCGGGTCGGCAAGCGAGCATCCCACGACGGCTTAGGGTGTTGACCGCCTGGCATGGGGCGTCGATGGGGTCGATTGAGGGGACTTAGATTGACTTCGGGAATCGAATCACTACGCGCTAACGCGCAACCGGTGCTGCCGTGGCTGGACCAGGAGCCCCTGGAAGACGTCGGGTACATGACCTGCATGACCTTGGTTCTGCTGGGGAACTACGCGCAGACGGGGCATTTCGGGGGGCCGCTGGCCTACACGCCGTACAACGTCGCGGTGCACCTGGCGGGGCCGGAACTGGGCGGGCTGCGCTACGATTATCGCCGTCCCAAGCATCCTTACGGAGACAAGTTCCTGCTGGCCGCCGGGCACAGCATCCCTACCTGCTATGCCCTCTGGATGATCCTTGGACAGGCTCTGGCGCGCCGCTACGAGGCTACCGGGGACCGGCGCTATTATGTCGATCCGCGCGCCGCCGTGCTGCCCATCGATGCGCTGGGATTCCGCCGCGGCGCGGGCGCACTGGCAACCCTGTTGCAGGACACCGGTTTGGCTGATCATCCGCTGTTCGCGCAGGCCAAAACACGCGGCATACGGGCGCTTTCCGGCCACTCGGAAGCCACCGACGTCACCAACGACGTGAACGGCGGCCCATCCGGCGTGGGTATCGCCACGGCGGCAGGCAAGGCGGCCTTCTGGGATATTGCGGGTGCTTCCAGTTTAAGCTCGCCCAAGGTGATCGCCCTCGAGGGCGAATTCGCTCTTACCGAGGGGCACGCGCAGGAGTTCAAAACGCAGGCTCTGGCGCTGCAAGTCGGCAAGCGCCTGCGCGTGCTGCTTTCCGATAACAATGCCGGCATCGACGACAGCCTGCTGGGCGGCGTGATTGCATCGAAGTACGATGCCTACCGCTTGACGGACCAGTGGACCTCCTACGGCTGGAACGTGCTGCCGCTGGAACACGGCAACGATTACCGGGAAATCGTCGGTGTTCTCAAGAAGATGGAGGATTGGGATTCGGCGGATCGCCGCCCGATGGTGGTAGTGGGGAAGACCGTGAAGGGCTACTGGCCGGGCGCGGTGGATGGCAAGATTCCGGGTTTGGGCTCGCAGCTTGTGGGCTACAAGAGCCACCCGTACGCGATGAAAATGAACTCCGAGTACTTCGTCGCGCTGGCGGAGACTTTCGAAAAGCAATACGGGGTGGAGTTCGCCGGCATTCGCCATGGCGCCGTGAAGGACCCGCGCGAGCGGCTGATCCAGTTTAAGACCAATATCGACGTGGTGATGTCGGTGCTCGACCGTAACGGTCTGGGCGACTGGCTGGCGGATCGTCTGGTGTCTATCGGGGACCAGGTGTCTGACCAGATGCCCCTGCGCTTCGAGACGCGGCGCGACCCGTTTCTTGACGACCGCCTGCGCGTGGCGCAACTGCCCGTGGAGCCGCAAAAGGTGAGGGTGAAGAACGCGGTTTCCGGCGCGGAAAAGCAGGTGGAGGTGACGCTGTTCCGCAAGCCCGGCCAGATGGCCGGCACGCGGCGCGCCATTTCGGAAATCATCAAGTGGATGAATTACGTGACGGGCAACCGTTTCTTCACGGTGGCCGCGGATCTTTCCGAATCCATCAACCTGGAGCCGGGCAGCCTGTGGGGCCACTACGATCCCGAGGCGAATCCGCTGGGCACGCGTCTCAAGGCTTCCATCCAGGAAGCCGGTAACGTGGCGACGGCCATCGGGCTGGTGAGCCAGAGCGCTTCGCTGGATCCGGAACAGTTCGCCGGCGTCTGGGCCATGAGCGGCACTTATGGCGCATTCACGCCGCTGATGTACACTCCGGCCCGCGTGTGGAGCCAGCAGAACCAGGACAGCCGCTTCCGCATGGGCGTGTTGCACATTCTGGCGGCTCATTCGGGGCCGGAGACGGCGGCCGATGCCCGCACGCACTTCGGCATCTTCGCGCCGCAGGTGTGGAAGCTGTTTCCACGCGGGCAGGCGATCAACCTGAATTTCTGGGATTACAACGACGTCGCCGCGGGGTACTTCGCCGCCGCCGAAATCGCCGCGCGCGATCCCAAAGTGGGCATCATTACGCTGGAAGTGGCGCGTCCCGATTTCCTGGTAGCCGACCGCGGCAAGTTCGCCGATTCCGACCTCAAGGCGGCGGCCAAGGGCTTCTACACGATCCGCGATTTCGCACCCGGCCCGCGCCACGGGTATGTAATCGCGCAGGGCTCGAGTTCCACGGTCAACCTGGTGAACCAGTTGCCGAAACTGGAGGAGGCGGGCGTAAACGTGAAGGTCATCTCGGCGATCAGCGAGGAACTGTTCGACCGCCAGCCGGAGGCCTACCGGAATTCCGTGCTGCCGCCAGAGGCGTTCTACGACCTGATGGTAGTCAGCACCGGAACGCGGCGCGTGTGGCCGGTGCGCGGAGTGGGGCCGCTCACCGACGCTTACTCGCTGACGTCGGACTGGGACAACCAGTGGCTGACCGGCGGGCTGGAACCGGAAGTGATTGCCGAGGCGCATCTGGACCCGGCGTCGGTTTTCGCGGGAGTGCAGCGCTTCGCGGCCCACCGTGTAGAACGCCTGGCACGTCAGCGGGAGATGCTGGAAGCACTGTCTGCGCCCAGGCAAGGGGGCGTGTAATGTCCACTAAGAAGGGTTCGTCCGACAAGAAAGGCGCGAATCCACTGGTAGTCATGAGTTCGGCGGCGGTGCTTGCCGTATATGCCGCCGGATACAGCCACACCCAGCACGCGGCAGACCGGCTTACAGCGCAGTTTGCCAAGCGCAGGCCGGTTTCCCCGAACGCGCCGCTACGCTCGTTGCCAACCGCGGATTCCCATGAATCGCCCGCGGTTGAGCCGGCCGGCGGAGCGGCCACGACACCGCACCTTGCCGATGCCGGCGGGCAGTTACCAAAGGCGGAAGCCGCACCCGTCGCGCCGTCGGAGAAGCCGGCGGGCACGTCAGCCGCATCCTCGACCGCGGAACCCGTAACCATCGCGGCCACTCCATCGGCAGCGCCGGCCAGCGAACCAGCAGCAATCGCCGCGCAGGCCCAATCGGATGTGGCAGAAGCGCCACCCGCCGCCGTCCAGGAGAAGCCGGTGTGGAAGGACGGAACCTATCTCGGATGGGGCCATTGCCGGCATGGCACTCTTCAGGCCTCGGTCGTGGTGGAGGCAGGGCGGATCGCATCGGCGACGATTTCGCAGTGCTATACGCGCTATCCCTGTACAGTGATTTCCATGCTCCCCCCACAGGTCCCCCAGCGGCAATCCGCCGAAGTCGATCGTGTCTCAAGCGCTACCGAGAGCGCCGACGCGTTCTATTTTGCGATCGTCGACGCTCTGGAAAAAGCCAAGTGACCGGCCGGGAAGAGCAGCCGCCGCGGCTCCACGCAAGGCCAATGATGGGGACACTAGTGACCATTCAGGTGGCTCACGCCGACCGGCAGGCCGGCGCGGATGCCGCGATCGAGCGGGCCTTTGGATGGTTCCAGGAGATCGAAGAGCGCTGCACGCGCTTCAACCCGCAAAGCGAGTTGATGCAACTCACTGCCCAGGCTGGTCTAGCGGTGCCGGCCAGCACCATACTCTTTGAAGCCGTGCGCTTTGCTCTCGAGGTGGCGGAGGAGACTGGCGGCGCTTTTGACCCGACGGTGGGTCATCGCATGGAAGCGCGCGGCTTCAATCGCGAGTTTCGCACCGGAGAGATTGTCCGTGCCGGCATAGCACCCGAGTGCGACGTGAGCTATCGCGATGTGCTGCTCGATTCCGAGCGGCGAACCATCACCCTGCGCCGTCCGTTGCTGCTCGACCTTGGCGCAGTGGCCAAGGGCCTGGCTGTCGACGCGGCCGGGCGGGAGCTCGAGCCGTTCAGGGATTTCGCCATTGACGCCGGCGGCGATCTTTTTCTTGGAGGCTCGAACCCGCAAGGCGCCCCCTGGTCGGTCGGGATTCGACACCCTCGGCGCGACCGTGAATTGATCTGTACCTTGCGCGTCTCTGACAAGGCTATATGCACGTCGGGCGACTATGAACGGCGGGGTCCGGACGCCGGGGGGCACCATATCCTCGATCCCCGCACCGGCACGTCGCCCCACTCGGTGGCGAGCGCCACGGTGGTGGCGTCGAGCGCGATGCTGGCCGATGCGCTGGGAACCGCGGCATTGGTCCTGGGGCCGGAAGACGGCATCCGGTTGCTCCACCGCATGAGCGTGGAGGGGTTACTCGTAACACCCGATCTCGATCGGTTCGAAACGGAAGGGCTGTGTCATGTGGCGTAGGGTGAAGAGGTTTCTTAGAACTCCCAAGGGCCTGCTCACCATCGTTCTCGCGGTCCTGGCCGCCATCGCGGCTCCGGCGGAAGGCATCCGCACGGTGGCGCCCGGCTTCGCGATTGCTACGATTGCCGCGGGCCTGGTGGATCTGCTCATTCTGCGCGCGGGGAAGAAGGTATGGGAGTTCCCCAGCGGCGCCGTGCTCACCGCCATGATTGTGGCAATGGTGCTGCGGGCGCAGGAACCGTGGTACGTCGCCACCATTACTTCGGTGGCGGCCGTCCTCAGCAAATACCTGGTGCGCTCCCGTTCGGCCAACGTGTTCAATCCGGCGGCGCTCGCGATCATCGCTTCGTTCTATGTGTTTCACGCTGGTCAGAGCTGGTGGGGCGCACTGCCTGTGCTACCCCCATTCACGCTGCTGATCCTGCTGGCGGCCGGTGTGTTCATCGCCGACCGTGTCAATAAGGCCCCGCTGGTGCTGGCGTTCCTGGGAGCTTACTTTCTGCTTTTTACGGTCACCGCGTTTGTGGCCGACCCCCAGTGGGTTGCCGAGATTTTTCGGACGCCCGACGTGCAGGCGGTGCTGTTCTTCGCACTTCTCATCCTGACCGATCCGCCCACCTCGCCCACCAGGTACTCCGACCAGATCGTCTGCGGCGTCATCGTGGCAGCGGTGAGCTACGCGTTTTTCGAATGGGCAGGCGTGGTGTACTATCTGTTGGCGGGCGTGCTGGCGGGCAATGTTTGGGAAGCCTGGCGGCGCAACAGCCGGAGGACTGGTTGTACATTCCCGCGGGGCGCCGCCACTTTCCTGCGCGAAATCGGGCCCAACTTACCGAGGCACCCGCGTCACGCCAGAGAAATGGCGGACGTAGCACCCTGCAAGCAAGAGGTCGCCCTTCGCGCGCGAGAGTCCGTGGAAGGTCGTGGACGTCGTGGACTCGTCGGAGTTCGCTGCATTCGGATCTGACCAGGGAGTCCGGGCAACATTCGTCAGGGAATCATGGATTGCTGGACCAGTTGGCCGTGATTCAGTGGCGTCTGCGCTGCTTGCGAACAACAACGTGGCCGCCGATACGCGACAAGGTCCGGTATTCGCGGCCGTGAACTGTCAGCGGCCTATCCCTCCACCTGTTTGGAGGCGTACAAGGCCGAGGTCGTCGGATCCCGTTATAATGGTCTAGACGGGTCGGCGATGGAATGTTGGACGGTATCACGATGGGGCCATTGATCAGCAAGGCGCAGTTTGACATCGTCGAGGGCCACGTCCCGAAGGGGAGTGGAATCCGGCTGTACTCTGCGCGCATGCGGCCGCCCTCTGGTCGAGAATCCGGATACGCAAGGGTATTACTACGTGCCGACCGTCTTCGACCGCATTCCTCCGGAGTCTCCGCTGGCCCTTGATGAAATCTTCGGCCCGGTGTTGCCCATCATTCGCGTGCGCGAGCCGGAGGAAGCCATCTCCATTGCCAACGGCACCAGATATGGCCTGGCCGCATCGGTGTTCACGTTCCGCACGGTCTGGCCCATCGGTTTGCCGCACGGATCGAAACCGGCATGATCCATATCACGGCACGGCAAGCCGGGCCCACGTACCGTTGAGGGGAAGAGAGGACTCCGGACAGGGTGCATTTTCGATCGGACCGACTGCCAGGAATTTCTTCACCAGTGTGAAAACAATTTATGCGAAGTGGTAAGGACAAGAGAAGGTTCGCCGTCCAGGAGTTGGAACCGTTGGAAACCCTTCAGCTGGGGGCCCGGGTTTACCAGGCGTTGCTCAATAGCATCGTGAGCGGGCAGATTGGGCCGGGGGCCCCTTTGCGTCCGGAGGTGATCGCGCGGCAACTGGAGGTGAGCACAACGCCCGTCCGCGAGGCGATGCATCGCATTGAGGGCGATGGTCTGGCGATCAAGCTGCCGTATCAGGGGTGGTTCGTTCGCGAGTTCACGGAGCAGCAGATCCGCGAGTTGTACGAGGTTCGGGCGGCGCTGGAGTGTTTCAGCGTTCGATTGGCATGTGAACGCATCACAGCCGGGGAGGTAGACTGGCTGCACCAACATCAGGCGACGGGGGAGGCTGCCCTGGCATCCAATGCCATGGATGATTACCGCATCTACAATTCGGAATTGCATGCGGCGATCATGCGGGCGGCGAGAAACTCGTATCTGTTCGCCATGATGGGCCAGCTGCGGCAGCAGAGCGAGATGCTGACGGCGACGACGATCAGGATCACGGGGCGGCCGCTGCGCGCCATGGAGGAGCACCGTAGGCTGATCGAACTGATCGAAACGCGGGATTCGAAAGGCGCCGAACAGCTGATGGAGTACCACATTTTGAGCGCGCTCGAGGACATTGTGCGCTGCCGAACCGGATCGGCAGGCGGGCAACCCACAACTCCCTCGATTTGAAGAAATGGATGGATTGACCCTCAAGTGGGCACTCGGGTGAAACTTTGCGCCGCCCCGCTGGAATTGTCACTGCCTTTTTTCGAAGATTTCCCTTGGCATTATTATCAAGGAGTGGGCAGAACATCCAGGTGCGCATGTCTGGCAGGCGGTGGGCTTAATTAACTTGCTGCAGTCCCAGGGGACCCTGTTCGCCGCCAATGATGAGCAACAAGGACGGGATGACGCGGGCACCCTCACGTGAAACACCAACGCCATGATCCGCCTTCCGCAGAGGCCAACCGACGACGATCGGGCTATTCGGCTGGTCTTGAAGGCCGTGGCAGATATTGGCGATGGCCCGGCGCCGCCCGCTGCGGGGCGTCAGAAGAATTCTAGAGGAGAACACCATGCGAACGCATTTTCAGAGTAGAACTGTGCGAGCCCTGCTGTTGTCAGTATCGGTGACGGCAGGTGTCCGGGCCGCGGCCCCGGTTCACGTCTTTGAGAAAGTGGAGCTCGCTCTCTCGGCAACCGCCAAGTACGCCAATCCCTATACAGACGTCGAAGTCTGGGTGGACCTCAAGGGTCCCCACTTCAACAAGCGATGCTACGGCTTCTGGGATGGGGGCCAGACCTTCCGCGTGCGGATCACATCCCCTGAGCCGGGCACGTGGACCTGGATCAGTGGATCCAATCCTGCCGACCCTGGATTGACCGGAAGACGTGGAAGTTTTGTCAGCATCCCGTGGACGGAAGAAGAGAAACTGCAGAACCCGAATCGCCGGGGCTTCGCGCGGCCAACGCCCAATGGGCACGCCCTGCAGTATGCTGACGGAACGCCCTACTTCATCGTGGGCGATTTCTTCTATCCGGCCTCCACCTGGCGCTACAAGTGGCGGGAGAGCGCCGAGGCCTATGCGGTCGACACTCCCGAAGCCGGATTCAAGGACTTGCTAAAGTTCCGGAAAGCCCAAGGCTTCAACATGATTTACATTATCTCCAGCTACCCATCCTGGGCCTACGACGGCCGTCCCGCCAAATTCAAGGACAACGCAGGCGTGCCAGTGCGGGATGCCTGGCCAAGCGGCAACGAGGACAGGGCTGAGGACATGCCCAACGAGGAGGGGGAAGGGCCCTTCCTTTTCCCGGGGAAGGCTGTCGGCTACCCCGATGTCGGCGCCGACTACTTCCGGATCAATCCCCCCTTCTTCCGGTACCTCGACAAGAAGATGGACTACGCCTACGCCCAGGGCTTCCAGGTTTTCATGGAAACGTTGCGCCGTGACGTCGGGCCTTACCTGAAGGCGTACTACGGCGCCACTGACGCCGACATGCAAAAGAACGCCGTCTTCCACTACATACGCTACATCTTCGCCCGCTACCAGGCCGACCCAGTGATCTTCGGCATTATCCACCAGGATATCGGGAGCGAATATGGGCTCACTCCGCGGGAATGGCTGCCATGCATCGAGGGCTATTACCGGAAATACGGGCATCCACCCTTTGGGCAACTCGTTACCACCAACAGCGATGGATCGACTTACAGGCTGTGGGGACACACCGACAAGGCTCCCTGGCTGACGCTGCATCAGGCGGGCAACAATCCGCGGGACCACACGAGTTCCGAACTAATGCAAGAGATGTACAATCTGCCAAACCCGATTCCCGCTTATAACCAGGAGCCCTGGTACGTTGCCAACGACACACCGGAGGAGCGCCGCAGAAGCCGCAGCACCATGTACTCCTGCCTGCTCAACGGTGGCCTCGCGGGTGTTGCGTATCAGGCGATGGGACTGACCCGGGGGAACCGGGAGAACAGTGACAGGTTCGCGAACATGTGGGTATCCATCAAATGGCAGTCGGCCAATGAAGTGCGCCTGGCGCCGGCTTTTCTGATGGCCGATGGGACCAACTACCCGGACTTGGCGCCGCATCGGGAGTTATTATCGGTCTTCAAGACCGGCCGTGATCCGGCTTGGATCGGGTTCAGGGAGACCGGCAGTGCGCCCCAGGAGGGATGGGCATATTGCATGCGCACGGACGACAAGAGACACTTCAAGTTGTATTTCGAAAGGAATGTTACCCGGCCCGACCTGTCAGGTGCCTTGCCCGATAGTGTTTACAGAGCTCGTTGGTTCGACCCGCGATCGGGTGCCTGGAGCAACGCCGGAGAGGGAACGCTGACCTCGGATTCACAAGGGAAGATTGTGCTCCCCGCGTGTCCCACAGCTGCCGATGACTGGGGTTTGAGCCTTTCGCGGAATTGACTACACGATCAGAGCGAGTGACAGATCGATGAACGCAATCCGTTGGGAAAGTCCTGTCAAGGGACGATTGTGCGAGGACCGGCTGGTAATAGGAACCAGCATCGCTGGCCCACTCGCGTCTTGGCGGTCGCGCTCTCCGCTGGACACGTTGCGGAGTGATGGTACCCACGGTACCGCCGGACCGCTACCAGGTGCCCTGTACCCCCGGTTTCGAGGGGTGGGCCGATGCACAGGATAGGCGAAAAATGGGCAAGGCCATTCGCGGCGCTCTGCTCCGCGAACGGCTGCACAGTGGATTTGAAAGCTGGCGCCGCTACCTTCGCATCCACATCGACGATGGCCACGATGTTTTCGCCGGAACACCCGGCAAGATCCTCAAATGCCCGCCCGGCCGAGCCGACACAGGCGATATTCAGCTTTTCGTTCGGCGACTTATACCCGAGAGCCTTCAACGAAGGCGTGCTGCCAAAGCCCCCCTCGGCCCAGCGGCCGAGAGTAGTGGGCCATATAGGAAATACGTTCGGCGGGCGGATGGCCGCGCGGTGGTGGAGTTATTCACTGCTATCTATCGCTCCAGCCATACCGGCATGCCGGTGTGCTTGCCGCTGTAACACCGGGATGCGGGCAGTTTCCGTTCTGGCCGCCGCGATCCCAGCGCTGTTCATCGCCGCGGATTGCGCCCACGTGTAGCGCGAGGCGTGATTTGGGCGGACGGCGCGAGTCTACGAAGCCGCTTCGTGATGATCCAGGCGCGCGCCGTCGCTAAAGTCCCTTCCCCGCCCAGCCCTTCAGGATCTCCTGCCCATGGATCACGATGAGCGTCAAAAGCGCCGATATCAGGGCGATCAGCGCAGGCCGCACGAAGGGCATTAAGCGGCTCTCCCAACGCTGCTCCACGTCCAGTTCCGCCTTGCGCTCGGTGGCCGCGTCCCTCGCCGCCTGCAACTCTTTTAGGATCGCCGCCTGAATCCCTTGGACCTCCTCGCGGAGTACCTCGACGAGCGGACACATGGCGTCCCTGGCCGCCGCGCGCAGCTTCAATGCTACCACCTCCGTCTCATGCCTGGCGATCGCGCCATTGAGACGAATCAAATGGTCGGTGACCGCCCGGAACTCCGTCGTCAGTTCTACCAACTGCACGAGTAAACTATCTCGGGCGTGGATCTGCTCGACGGAGATGTTGACGCCACTCTCGGCGAGAGTGGCAATCGCTTGCGGGATTTCTTGTTTACTACTGAGTAAATCGACGCGTTCCAAAGAGGGACTCCTTAGTAGACGACTTTAACGGCGCCGGCCCCGTCCGTGTAAAACGCTCCGGCCGTCAAACCCGCGGTGATCGCCGCGGCATTGGAAGCATATGTGGCCAAACCGACGACCTGGAGGCGTGAGGTTGGACTTGGCGTTCCGACGCCGAGATAGCCGG
>OBLW0100001175.1_pt1 | contig 22499 bp, 17 predicted proteins | sample 1520161 | NCBI WGS metagenome assembly OBLW01 (sample SAMEA3539309, study PRJEB22396) | soil metagenome | biome: tundra; feature: field; material: soil | place: USA | collected 2010-05 | depth 0.15 m | reverse complement strand
CGCTCGCTTTCCGAATATCGAAATTCAGTGGAATCTCGCCTGTGAGTTCGAGCTTCACCGCGGGATAACGGCCCCGCAGTTGATTTTCAAGCGAGCTTGCCAGCTGGTGAAGCTCCGGAACAAGCGACTCGACTGGACCGCCGGTCGACGTGAGTCCCACGAGTACAAAAGTTCCCCCTCCCCGGCCCAGAAAAATCGGATCGCGCAACTCGAGATAGGACACCACTCCTGAAACGCCGGGTTGCTCTCTCAGTCCTGCCACGATGGTTTCTAATGCTTGCCCACCTTCCTCCGAATCCGCAGGTGGGACTCCCTCGATCACCAGGACAACGCGGTCGACAAATGGCGACCGAAAACGACTGGCCAGCTCCTCCCGGACGGTTTCAGCTTGGCTCCCTTCGACGCGGGTTGCGGTCTCCAGGCGGCGCTCCGCGTGAAAAGAGAATGGAAGAAGTGCGATGGCTGCTGCGAGGACGATCCCTGACACCCAAAAACGCCGCACATGCATAACTATCATCATGTCATATCAAACAAGATCGTCGTCACCAAAACTGTTCGGTGGCACCTAAGAACCACAGGGGCGAAAGAGGCGCTCCGTCCGGAACCGGTTCGTACGTTTGCGCTTAGTTTCGCGAGTTTACACTTACGCAGGACTCACTTACGGAGCGATCTGATCTGCTAAACTCTGGCCCACCGATTTAGGAGGATCAATTCGTACCCTACTTTTGCTCGGCGTGCTTGCCGCCCTCCAACCTGGAGTGGCAGACCCGCGCCTTGGCTGGTGGACGCTCATCTCTGCGCAGTCTAGTCTGGATCCTCCGAACCGGCTCTCCATAACACCTCTGCATGGCGGGGTGCATGTAGTCATGTCAGGCGAAACCCATCTCGATTTCACAGCAAATTGGAACGGACACGATTCGTCCGCACCAGGCAATCTCGCATTCAATCAAATTGAGCTGCGCAGGATCGATAAGAGGCAGGCGGAGGTCAAGGAGAAAAAGGACGGAACTGTTGTGGCGACGGTTCGCGAAAAAATTTCGAATGATGGGAACGAGCTAACGACCACGACTTCGACCGGCGGCCACGCCGATAAGATCACCGTGTGGACGCGAAGCGGTGGTGCGAAGGTCGCCAACGACCTCTTCGCAGGCGAATGGACGCAAGATCTCAGCAGGACCCGTTTGCGACAAGGTTTGGTGCTCAAAATTGAGGCGGACGGAGGCGGTGGGATCCGTTTTCTGGGTGACTTCAGCTATACCGCCCGTTTTGACGGAAAGCAATACGATCTAAAGAACTCGCGCAACGATACCGTGACGCTTGAACTCGTCGATCCTCATACGGTGGATGCGAGCTACCGGAGGGACGATCAAGTCACTCAAAAGGATAAGTGGGTGGTTTCCGCGGATGGGCAGCAGATGACACTATCCACCACAGGCACGTTGGAAACGGGCCAGCGGGTAACCGAGAAGCTCTTGTTTAAGAAGCAGTAGCGGATATTGCATCTGTGCAGTCCAGAAGCCGATCGCTCGGTGACAACGCGTTGATCTCACGAGCCGCGACCGAAATGATCCCCTTGCGATACATGAATTTCAGAATGCCGTTGACCGTATCTTCCAGAGACGGATCTGCTTTGCCCCACACCGAGGCATCGCGGGCCATTTGATAACAGGAGCTGTCATAGCGTTTGAACTCCATCGCGGAGATGTTGTCCACAGAGCCCACCAAAAAATCCAGCAGCGGAAAGAGAAGATCTTCCTTCCGGCATCTCCGGATCAGCTCGGGAACGAAGTCGGGAAGCCTGAATATTTCGAATTGCCGGCCAGTCGCTTTGGTAATAAGCCCGGTGATGTCCATCATGTTGGAATAATCGTCCCGCGTGACATGGTAAGTCTTATTCGCTGTACCGGGAGTGGTAGAGATTGCAACGATGTTGTTCGCCACGATGTCCGCCGGAACAAAGCTAACCTGGTTGAGAGTATCAACGCCAATGCCGTGATTCACCATGAAGGCAACTAAGCGAACGGCGATATCGAAGTTGTTGCCTCCGCCCGTGACGGAAGGACTAACGAGAGCAGGCCGGAAAATCCGCGCGGAAAGTCCCCGGTTGCGCGCGTCGACAACCACTTGTTCCGCTACCCATTTCGATTGGCTGTACCCAAAATCGAGCAGCTCCATATTCTCGTTCAGGTCGGTCTCATGCAGGACTGATTTGACCGCCCAGCCAAACACGAAGGTAGTCGAGACATAATTGAACTCTTTGGGCCTTCCCTCGAACGCCAATCTTACGACCTCATTGGTTCCCAGCACGTTCGCGTCACGCATCAGGTCGTAGTTGAAGAGGTAGTTCACGGTTGCACCGTTGTGGAACACCGTGTCGATTTCACTCGCGAGGACATCCCACACGTCCTGCGTCAGGCCCAGCTTTGGCTGCCCTAGATCCCCGCAGACGGGGATCACCCGAGCTTCGAACATCTCCATCAGACCCACCCCGCAGGGTCCGATTGACTCCATCGCGTCCCTCAGTCTTTGCTTACCTTGCTTTTCGTCGGAAGACCTGACGAGAACATAGATCTTCGCCCGTGTCTGTTCGAGCAAGCTTTTCATGAGGAATGGCCCAATGAAGCCGGTCCCGCCAGTGAGCAGCACCTGATTCAGCATCGGTGTCTCCGGCAAGGGCACAGGCACCGGAGGCTCGAAGATGAGCTTCCTGTCGTCGCTCATCATCTGCTTCTCTGCGGCGCGCTGCTCTTCACGGAAAGCCGCAAGGGAACGACGCAGATGAACCTGCGCCTCTTCGGGAGCACACTTCAACTTTTCGGCTAGTCCAAACAGCTCGGCTATGCCGACACGCTGAATCACGCCAATATCTACCTGCCTCGCCAGCATCTCGGCGCCTTTATCTTTGAGGAGTTCCTTGAGCTCATGAACGAACACAACAAGATCCAGGGAATCCAGCCCGGCTTCGACGAGGTTGTACGATTCCTTACCTGTCAGGTTGTACTTGGCTTTCAATTCGGCAAAAGAGGAATGCATGTCGGAATCGGACGGGGAGTTCCCGGCGTCCTTCTCCTGCGAAAAGTCCGAAAGAACGGTGAACTGACCTCGCTGCCACATCTGCTTGGTCTTGTGGCGCATAATCTTCCCCGAACTCGTTCTCGGGATCGCACGCGGCGCGATGATCGAAATCACCACCACTTCCACGTTGAGATAATTTCGGACCGCGGCGGCAATCTTTCGTGCGTCGGGAAGCGCCCTGGGATTTTTGGCTTCGGCGACGATTGCCAGCGCAGGTTCGCTGTCCTCCTGAATCTGGAACGCGGCGACGCAGTTGTGCCGGATCAGACCGGATGATTTCTCCACGACGTTCTCAATGTCGTGCGGGTAATAGTTTTGCCCCCGCAGAATAATCATGTCCTTGATGCGGCCGCAGACGTAGAGTTCGCCGCCGTGGAAGAATCCTATGTCGCCGGTCCGCAGGTAGCCGTCGTCATAAGGAGTATCGTCCACAAGCCGCGCGCGAAACTGCTTCAGAGTTAATTCGGGATTGTTCCAGTAACCTCGGCACTTACCGCTTCCGGCGACCCAGATTTCACCGGTGCGCTCTGGCTTAAGAGGGAAGTGCCCTTCCGGATCAACAATCTTAACGTCGAGACCCGGCAGCGGCGTTCCACAACTGACAATCTGCGTGGCCCCGTCGATTTCAGAGATCTCGGTAGTCATGCGGGCCGTCCCCAGAGAGAGGGCACGTTTGTTGACGGAAACGATGTTGCGACCGCCCAGTGAGACCGCCAGAGTATTCTCAGCCAGCCCGTAGGCGACATAGAAACTCTCGGACTTCAGTCCATAGGACTGAAACGCTTCCAGAAACCGTGTGTAGGTATCCGGCTTTACGGGTTCCGCGGCGCACATCAAAACGCGAAGCGAACTGAGATCACAAGCCTCCAGGCTCTTCTTGGAAAGTCTTCCGGCGCGCAGGCAATAGTCGTAGGCGAAGTTGGGCGCAGCCGTCGCGGTGGCGCGGTAGGCCGTCATTGCATCGAACCACAGGATCGGCCGCTGAATGAAGTCCGTGGGAGAGAAACCGTACGTCGTGCCACCTTTCAGTGCTGGATATAGGTAGCACCCGATCAGTCCCATATCGTGATACTGCGGAAGCCAGGAAACGACGACCGGCGCGGAATGGTCGATCACCAGCGGACACGTATCCAGAATGTTTTCGTGCGTGACAATCACGCCCTTGGGCTCCATCGTCGAACCTGAGGTATACTGGAGAAACAAGATCTTCGAATGATCGGCAGCTGGTCGATCCGCAATCGCATCCACGAAATCTTCCGTGGCGATCCACGGCAGACCGGAAATGTAATCTACGTCAATGCCGCACGCCGAGACTCCACTTCTGGCGAGATTCGTCTTGAGGGATGCCTGGTAGTCTCTGCTCGTTAAGATCCCAGCCGCCTGGCAATCCTTTGCGATGTGTACCATCTTGTATAGTGCGCTCTGGAAACCACGCGAACTGGGGGGATACACCGGCACGGGGATCAATCCGGCGCGCACGCAGCCAAAGAATGCGCAGATCATTTCGAGCCCCGGCGGGTACGCAAGCAGCAGCCGGTCGCCCGCCGCGAAACGACCCTCTTGCCACAAATATCCGGCGATCGCCTCCACTCGGTGGAGAAACGACGCGTAGTTGTAGCTTTCGATCGGATTGCCGTTTACATCAAGGTACGAATAAAGAAGTTTGTCCGGGTGCTCATCTGCCAGCCTATCCAGGTGGCCTAAAATTGACGCCGCCATCAATCAGCGATCCTCCAATGTTGAATAGAACGCAAGCCAGTAAACGAACATCTCTCCCCAGCAAGCGAGGTGATCGGCGATTGAGTTTGAAACCGCAGACCTGAAATGTAGGCCGACGGTGAGAATGGTCGCTTATTTTTTTTCTCAGCATAAGCGTCGCTCGACGCTGTGGGGAATGGATGTTTTCCTTTTTGGCGCACAAGGGCGCGAACGGGAATTGCGAAGCTCCGCCGACCTTCTATGGCCCCTTGCAGGAAGCCCGTTTCGTTATGGTTCATCGACGGTGATATATTAACAAAGCGTTATGGACAACGCCACGCGTCGTCGCTTCCATTGTTCACACGCTGCAACCAGGCATCATCCGTTCCGAATGTCCTTGATTGTCTCTACGGGCCCGCATTAAAATCGTGCTGCGAGGCTGTCGGCACGGCACACCAATTTCGCTGAGGGTCAGCACCCCGATGCGGCGTATGGGACGCGTCGGGCCCAATTAGCATGACCGCGGAGGCGCCGGTGACGTTCGAGTCCGAAGCGATAATCACGCAAGAGTCGGAGACTCCGGATCTTGTACCATCGGAATCCTCAGCGGCGTCGATTACCGAACCCGTCGGTGCATCTTCCTTTCCGAAAGTCTTGCGTCGCCGCCTGGATAGGTTTTTTGCCAACCAGAACATTTCTCACAAAGCGGATCGTGCGATGTGGGTCAAGATCGCTGTGGGTCTGGCAGTCCTCGTGGGCACTTGGATTGCTCTGTATGCGCTGAGGCCCGCTTCATGGAAGTTTGTTGCCCTCTACCTTTTAGGCGGCCTCGCGCAGACATTCCTTTTGCTGAACATCGCCCATGACAGCAATCACAACGCCATCTCGTCCCGACCGCGCGTCAACAAGACCCTGAACTATGTCTTCGATTTGTGCGGAATCAGCTCGTACATGTGGCGTATCCTCCATCATCGGGGCCATCACTCTTGCATCAATCTCCACGGCGAAGATGATGCGCTTTCGGGACGCGGCATCTTTCGCTTTACCCCCTATGAATCCCGCGCGCCGTGGCACCGGTTCCAGCACATCTATGCGCTGTTCTTTTATGCAATGTTCTCTCTCGACTATGTGTTCTTCAGGGACTTCGAAAGCTTTTTCTTCCCGTCCCACGATTATCTGAAACGCGCCAATCATTCTCTGCGCCAATATGCCATTCTGATCGCCGGCAAGGCCTTCTACCTCACTTACATGCTTGTCTTGCCGGTGCTGGTGCTGGGGAAATCACCTCTGCTGGTCGCCGGGGCGTTCCTCCTGGTCCATTTGTTCGTCGGTTTAGCCGTAACGCTTGTATTCCAGACGACGCACACCATCGACAGCACCTACTTTCCCACGGACCGTGGTGAGTTTGACAACGGCGTGTATCACATCTTCGCGACAACGGCCGATTATGCGACGGAAAACCCGCTCGTCGGTTGGCTCGCTGGCGGGCTCAACCATCACATCGTCCACCATCTGTGCCCTTTTGTGTGCCATACCCACTATGCTCCGCTGACCAGGATCGTGAAGGAGACCGCCGAAGAGTTTGGGGTTTCTTATCGGCAGCACCCCACCATGGCTCAGGCAATCCGGCATCATCTGATACTCTTGAAGCAACTGGGGAACGAAAACTGATTCTGAGCATTTTATTTTTTACCTATGGCCCCGCTGCGACTTCCTACAACTGACGTGAAATCACCTGCGGTTCGAGTCAATTACCCAAGGCTGAGTATGACCTCATCCACTCCTATCCCCGTTGTTTCCCGACTTCGCTGCTTTGCGGATTCTCGCGCGATGTTCCGCAATCCCGTGCAGGTTTTGTCCAGCTACAACAAAATCCTCGGCGACACATTCCGGCTCTATTTGGGTGGTCTCAAAGAAGCGATCGTTACGATCGATCCCGCTGTGATTCAGCACGTGTTAAAGACCAATGCGGAGAACTACCAAAAATCCGAAATTCAAGTAAAGCGGATGGGCCACTTCCTGGGGAAAGGTCTTCTCACCACCCACGGAGAGGCCTGGCGTACGCAGCGGCGTCTCATCCAAAAAGGCTTCGATCGAACGCAACTCGATGCGCTGTCCTCAATCATGCAGGACTCCCTCGCCGAGTCGCTGCGGGATTTCGACAGACAGACCCGTTGCGGCCCCGTCGATATCTACCCCCAGCTGATGAAAATTACCTTCGCGATGGTCGCCCGATCGCTATTTGGCGCACGGTTGAAGGACGAAGACATTGATCTTGTCAGCCATACCATCTGCACCGTCCAGGAATTCATTGTTCGGCAAACCCTTCAGCCCTATCTGAATCCCTGGTTCGCCGTCTCGGGGGAACTGCGCAGGCACGAAGACATGCGCACCCGCGCGGACGCTGTTCTGTTCGAATACATCAAGAAGCGCCGCAACGAACCGCCCGGCCACGATCTGCTGCAGACTTTGATGGATGCGCGCTACAGCGATGGCGAAGGCATGAGCGATGAGCTCATCCTCAGTGAAAGCATGCAACTTCTCGTCGCCGGCCATGAAACATCGTCGAATGCACTGTCGTGGCTTTTTTATCTTTTGAGCTCGCGTCCGGATTGTCTCGAAAGGGTAAGGCAGGAATTTGATTCCGTGCTAGGCGAAGCGCCCCTGAACTACACCGACGTTCCCAAATTCGAATTTACGACTCAGGTCATTCAGGAGGGGCTCCGCCTCTACCCGCCGTTTTGGATGATCGACCGCATGGCTGTCGCGGACGACCGCGTAGGCGACCTCGCCATACCCCGCGGATCGACCGTCATTGTGTATGTGTACGGTGCGCACCATGCTCCGCGCTACTGGCAGAATCCGGAAAATTTCGATACGGAGCGTTTCACCAAACCGAACGACAAGCTGCGCACGCCCTTCACCTTCCTTCCGTTCGGGGGCGGACCCCGAGGCTGTATCGGTGGAAATTACGCGATGTTGCAAATCCTCATGATTTTGAGCGATCTGCTCAGAAAATACGATTTTCAGCTGGCTCCGGGCCAACTGATCGAAGCTCGTCCGATGGTCATTCTGCGGCCGAAGCACGGAATCCGCATGACGTTCACTAATACCGTCGCGTCGGCCCCGTGCATCGCATAAGACGCGACGTGCCCGCCGAAACTTTCCATTCTCCACCAAGGGCGCTACCATTCAGCGCGAAACCGCTGTACCTCTCGTTCGCGATTCTGCGTTCCTATTCGAAGACCGGCAGCATACCCGCTGCAACACTACGAAAACGTTGGAGGATGTTCAATGTTCTAGTCCATCTTTTCGGTGGTTGGGTCGAGGGCAAGCGCCATACTCCGGAGGTTCGGCCTATCTGTTGCTCCCCGTTTTCTCTGGGAGTGCCTCATTAGCCGAACCGTAAGCTGGGTTCCAGCCCCCGCCACTTCAAACCCATCGTGCCGATTTCCAGCAATGGGCTTACCTGCTCGCTGCCTATCAAGGGTTATGTGACTGACTCGGCTACCTGGCTTTTCAGCAGTGACCATGGTCGACGAAGCCGGTAATCATTGTAGAGTCCCAGCTTACGATAGAGCCACTTCCTACTCCACCTTTTCCATCCGAGTCCTGATCGCTCCCGGGCGCGCATCCGATGTCCCCGAATCTTTTTCTCTACCCAGTCTCTGACAAACGAAAAGCATTCACTCGAATCGCCCAAGGCAAAGTAGTTCACCCAACCACGAAGGATCGGGTTGATCTGCTCGATCACCCCCTCCACCGGCTGGCTGACATTTTGTCGGAAGATCTCCTTCAGCTTTGCCACCAGCGCCGTCCGTTTCTTCAACTTCGGCGCGTAGTACGCTCGCCACTTCCGGTTACGACGCCAAGGCAATGGCCGGGTTCAGCGGGAGGACGCCCCACGCGAGAATCTCCACGGATCGACAACCCTTCGGTTAGGCAGTCACAATTGGACGTCATGAAGATTACGGCGATTCATGGGACGATCATGAGAACCTTACATGCAGAGGAGGAAGCCATGCAGAGACGCTCCAAGCAGCGCTTTCGCAGAAGAAAGGCAGGAACGCTGTTCGGAGAGCCAGTCATAGATCCGCTGGGACATCTGAGTGCCCGGTATCCATTTCCCGCTCGTTTGAACGAGCACTACTTGGCGAAGCTCAGGGCGACGAACATTGGGACATCGTTTTCCAAGGAGGCGATCCTATACGAGGAGGGAGAAAAAACCGCCGGTGTCTACGTTGTCTTAGAAGGACGCGTCAAGCTTTCCGTCAATTCAGCACAGGGAAAGAGGCTAGTACTTGGTATCTTTGGTCCAGGCACGATCCTCGGACTGGCGGCCGCAATCTTGGGACGCACCCATCCGACCACTGCGGAAGTCCAGACGCCAACCAAGGTTCTTTTTGTGCCTCGCCTGGAACTCGTCAGAGAAATGCTCGGCGACGCGACAGTCGCGCGCCAAGCGGCGCAACTAGTGAGCGAGACCTGCTATTTCATCCTCGGCAAAATGAGGGCTGTCGATCTGTCCAAGTCCGCTGTGCAAAAGCTTGCCCGCTGCCTCCTCGGATTGCTGGATCAAAATCCAAGCTCCAGTGAAGGAGCAGCTCCCAAACTGGGTCTCAGTCAGGAAACCCTCGCACAGATGGTTGGGCTCTCTCGAGAAACTGTGACTCGACTCCTGTCCCGGTTGCGCAGGAGATACGTAGTGGACTGGAAACGTTCCGGGCTTGTCATTCGAGACCGGAGCGCACTTGAAAGGCTGGCTGACTTCTCGGAAGACGATTTCTGACTTGGTGCAGAAGGAACTCAACTGGAGTCTAACAAACAATGTGGCGCCTGCTGTGACCGACTTCAGCTATTCGGCTGAGCGCACAACCCAGGCAGGCACGACCCCCGTATCTACCTCTGCGTTTCAGGTGGCAGCCTGGAACATGTACATGGGCGGCTGGCTGCCGGATACGAACTTCTTCTATTACTCCGAGTTCGATATCGTCACCGCCGGCGCGGTAAATCCGAACCTCCCAAATGCCTATATCGGCTACATAATAAGATGGGGAATCCCGGACCCGAGCCATTCATTCCGCAAGCTCGCGGTGAGAAGGGATTGCGCTTATGTCGATCCTTAGCGGCGGCGCGGACTCTTCGCCAACTACGGGCTGTACGGGTTTGCCGTAGAGATAAGACAACGCGAGCTTGGACGCTTCGAACGCGAGGTGTTCATCGCGATGCCCCAGCCATCTTTTCCACCGTCTTTTCAGCTCCGCATCGGACAAGACTTCGCCTAAGAGTGCTTTGATTCCGGCAGAAGCAACGTTCCGCGCGCCTTTCTGACGACCGCCAGTTTTTCGTCCTGTTGCCACGATCTAACGCGTCTATTTTAGACACACTTTTTGCCTTAGATCGAAAAGTTTTAGCTAGGTAAAATGCTTTGGACGTTCGCGTCCAAGTGCGCGACCCGTTCAAATAACGCGTCCAACTGCATCAACAGGGTTTCCGGAGCGGGCGATGGCCGAGGGCGTGATTGTTGAGAAGCTGACCGCCGAGTACGTGAACGGTGTGTTGGAAATTGCAGCACCGATCACCATGGCTGCCTTGCCGCGGAAGATCGAAGTCAAAACGACTGCACCGTTTGCGAAGCAAATCGCTGCGTAAGTGGCGGGCAGCGTAAGCGGCCCGGAACCGAAGGGTTCCGGGCCGTTCCTTTGGTCCATGGATGAAAGAGCATCGCGAGAAGCCAGACAACCTCGGGGAATCGATTTGAAGCCCGGATGCTCCTCAGCTGCGTACCGTCAGGACTGGGCACGGAGCTTGCAGAATCACCTGGTGTGCCGTACCCGTTCCTAGAACCGCGAAAACCGGGAAATGGGATTCGCTAAGCGTGCCGCGTGGCCACTCCACCCAGTTCGCGGCCGACTTGGCCGCGGGGAGAAAATCCCAGCGTTAAGTGCTGCTTAAAAATCGCCGCAAAACAGCCGGAAATCGCTCCTAGGGCTTGCCGGATGTTGGCAACCGGCCTTTCTCTTGAGTCGCGGATTCGGAGGGCGAGTCCGCCCGCGCGGAAGCAGGTTCGGATGATGATTGAGCGCGCTCGATCTGGCTCAGATACGCGGGGCGAGAATGCTGGTAGTGGGCGCGGGAAACCTTCCCGGTCAGCCAGGAAAGGTCGCCCGGGTAAACGACGGGATCGAAGATGACCAGGTAAAGATGCCAGATCAATATAGAAAACGTGGCTAGCAGTGCTTCATACCAGTGCAGAGCCGTGGCCGCGTCGGAGACCCACTTCGGAAAATAACGCAGCGTAAAATTGTTGAACCAGAGCAGGAGTCCCGTGAGCGTCATCACCACCGTGCCCCACAGGAAGGCCCAATATTCCAGCTTCTCGGCGTAGCTGAACTTTGCGAATCGTGGCCGCTGGTCTCTGAACCCGAGATTGTAGAGGAAGACTCCGGCAAGGTCCGAGAAGTCTTTCCACTTGGGCAGGACCGCGCGAAGTAATCCGCGATCGCGGCGGTTCACCGCCAGATGTACGAAGTGATACAAGATCGACGCGATCAGCAAAATAGCCGCAATTCGGTGCACGCTTCCGCGGAAGGAACGGTGTTCCTCCCACTGCAGCAGGGGCCTGGCCCACCACTGTTCCGGGTATTTCAGGGCAAATCCGGTGTAGACCAGCACGGGGAAACTGATCATCACGCCCCAGTGAGCGATTCGAAACCACAAATTCATCCGCACCACCTGCTGGGTATGGTCGAATCGCGGCGTGCCATGCCTCCAATTCCCGACGAGATCCAGGAAATTGTGGAGCAACATAAAGCTGAGCGTCAGGGGAATCAGCACCCAGTAGATCCAGCGAATCGATTTCACCACCGGGTGCGCTGGCCCGGTGGACGTCTGCACGTGGACGGGTCCGATCGCGGCAACAGCATTTACTCCATCGTGACACTTGCCGCAGGTTCGCGGCAGATTCGCGGCGTTCACGGTGGAACGTGGATCACTGGAGCGAAAAATATTGTGCACCCCATGACACGATGCGCAGTTCGCGGCGCGCAGCGAACCTTCGCGAACTGCCAGCCCGTGATAGCTGTCCGCAAACGATGGGACGCGATCTACCGGCAAATCCTGGCGTTGCGCGATGCGCGCGTCGCCGTGGCAGCGCCCGCAGGTTTCAGTCGAGACATTCGCCAGGCTTACCGGCGAGGCTGGATTTTGATGCTGCAAAATCAAATGTTCACCGTGGCAGTCGGTACAGACCGGAGCATCTCTCACGCTGGCTTTCATGGCCTGGCCGTGTACGCTCGCCAGGTACGTCTTGGCGATTTCCTGATGACACGTGCCACAAGTTTCCGCGACCCGCCAGTGGTTTACTTGCGAATTTGCATCGCGCGACGGGAGAATCCCGTGACTGCCATGGCAATCGGCACAGCTCGCTGCGTTTTTCCCCTGGGCCACGGCCTGGCCGTGAATACCATTGACGTATTGCTCGACAGGATGGGCGAGCGGCATCTTGTGCCGCGCGAGAAAGTCGGCGTTACCGTGACACTTTGCGCAGGTGGCTGCCTGTTGCTGTTTCGCTACCGGCGCGGCTGCATCCGTCGAGGAGCGAATGGCGTGAATCGGGCCATGGCACGACAGGCACGTCGGGGCATCCGGGTCGCCGGCCTTCGCAGCGCGGCCATGGGCGCTGGCCGCGAAAGCCGCCACTTCGGCTTGATGGCATTCTACGCATCTTGCCGGCATAAGTTTGCTCGCTGCGGATACTTCGTGAACGTTTCCGTGACATGAGGCGCAGGTTTGCTCGCCGGACCCGGCATGAATACTGTTCGGAATCGACGAGGATTCCTCGGCGTGGCAGGAGGCACACAGCACTTTCGCGATTTTGGCCGGGTGAGGAAAATCCTTGATAGTCGTGTGGCAATCTCGGCAGCCCAAAACCCCATGCGCGCTGGCCACGTGTTCCGCGGGACGAATGGAAATATCTTTCCCTTTCTCCGACTTCATCCCCCCTTGCCCGTGACACGCGAGGCAAGCTTCATCCTGTTGTAGCGGTTGCGGGGAAAGTTGCTGCGCGGCTGCAGGGAGACAATACAGACTCGACGCCAATAGAAGAAGCCCGGAAAGCAATGACACGGCAAAAGACGGCAGAGGATTTGCGCTCCCACTTGGCACGTTGAACGCTCGCACAGGCGCTACCGCTACGAGGTCACCGCTTCATTTCATTCCTAAATCGGTCAGGATCTTCGGGTTTTCTTCTTCCACTGCTAATAAGTTATGACATGTGGAGCAATCATTCGGAATCGTTTGCCCGTCAGCACTGGTATGGCTCCCGTCGTGGCAGCGAAAGCATCCCGGCGAGTCATTGTGCCCAAGATTATTGGCGTGAACACCCCAGGTCATTTTCATGTCAGGAAATATATTCCGAAGATAAATGTCCGCGACGCTTCGTGCGGACTGCTGCACCATGGCGCGCCGCGAATTGTAGACGTCCGCGTAATTGGTGCGATAGAAGCTGATCAACGCCTCGACAATTTGGCGCCTGGCGATGTCGCGATCGCTATACTGAACCTTCAATAGCTCCACTGCCTTCTTTCGAATGAACGGCAGCTCCGGACTGATGTGCCCGGAAGCCATGCGCTCGTTTACGGCAGTTTCGGGAAGTTCGAAGGCGTGCGTCGGCCGATTGTGACAATCCACGCAGTCCATTGACCGATGCTCGCCGGCATCGAGTTGTTGCTGGGTCGCTTTTATGTCGGTCGAGACGTATTGGACGGTCTTGCCTTGCGCGTCCGTATAGGAAACCATCGGAATCACTTGCCGCTGATCGTCAATCGAGATGTAGCGAATTTGCGTACCATCGGCAAGATGCCGGCCGTGGATACCGACGGAGTTCTGCCAGGTGCGGCCTCCGATTTTCATAACGATGGCAGTGGTGAGTGGCGTATTTTTCTCGTCCTCTTTAAAGGTTGTCTTGACCTGAAATTTGTCGCCGGTAAAACGCTGGGGCCAGTGACAGTGTTCGCAGGTTTCCCGCGCGGGACGCAGAAACTTCACCGGAGCATGAATGGGAGTCGAATAGGTGTGAAATGTCACCGCATACACCTGTCGAACACCGGACAACTTCGACCGCACAAACCACCCAGCGCCAGAGCCGATATGACACTCCACGCAGCCGACATGCGAATGCGGCGAGCCCTGATACGCCGTAAATTCGGGTTGCATGACGGTGTGACAGGTCTGTCCGCAAAATTGCGTGCTGTCCATATACTCCACGCCTCGATACGAAGCGTAGCCAAAAATCAGCACATTGACGAAGGTGGCGACTGCAACGGCCACTAACCCTTGCCGAATAAATGGTATTCGTAAATCGACCTTGGGATAAACTTCAAGCAACCTGCCAGCTCTAAGCAATGCCAAACGCCGAAACCCGATTCCAATCGGAATCAGCGCCAGTCCCGCCAAGAAAACTCCCGGCAAGATCAGAAAAATCAGGATTCCGATATACGGGTGGGAAGGCCCAGGCAGAAGAAAATCGTACAGCCAAAATCCAATAAGCGTAATGGCGCTGCTGCTGGTCAGCACCGCGCCGGTCAAAGAAATAGGATTTTGCCCGAGGAAATAAAGAAAGCGTGTCTTCGAAGTGATGGTCTCGCGAAGTGTCATAGCCCTCGGTGCCCGCGTGCGCTGATGCTGGACGCTTTTACTTGCTACTTAGCGCGCGCACGTACGCAACGACATCTTTAATCTCCGCGTCGGTCAATTTTCTATCGTACGCGGGCATTTTGTTCTTACCCTTCACGATGATCTGCGTCCACTCTTCATCGGTTTCCTTTTTCACGTCCTCAGAGTGAAAATCGCGCGCCTTGGTGGCCTTACCGGCGGGCGTTGCGCCGGCTCCGTCGGCCCCGTGGCACGTCGCACATTTGGCCTTGTACACTTTTTCTCCAGCGTTCTGACTGCGCGCCGGACTAATCAGCAAACCAGCAGCCACCGCCGAGACAAAGAGCGCCGCCCATTTCGACCAGGTCATTTCAAGCATTGATAAAATACCTCTCTGTTTAGGTCGTCCTACCAACCTGCATTCCCGCACTTCAGCCGTACCTCCGCAATTTCGCCCACTTCTATTTCTTGGCGAGCGAGCGGATGTAGGCAACCAGATCTTTGACCTGGTCCGGCGCAAACGCCTTGTACGCGGGCATCTTGCCTTTACCACTGCTGATCGTTGCGGCCAGATCGGCGTCGCTGGTCTTCTGCACCTCGTCGGAAGTGAAATCATGAACCTTCATCGCCTTTCCGGTAGCGGTTTGTCCCTTTCCATCGGGACCATGGCACGTCGCGCACTTCGCCTTGTAAGTCGCCTCTGCCGTATCGGCAAAGAGCGGCGGGGCTGCTATGCCGAATGTTACCAACAGTGCCGTAACTACCAGGGCCTTCACCGCGAAACCTCGCCTTATGAACATTCATTCCTCCAGACTTATCTTTCGTAAGCTGCAGTTCGAGAATTGGTATCGTAGCGAAGCGTGCTCACATTGGCACGGAAATTCCGCGGATTGCTCCAGGGTGGACCCGCGAAACAGCCCGAAGACTTCCCCGCAGTCTGCAATGTCCAGTTCAAAAGGAATACCGAATCGAAAATGTAGCGTTGCTTCCGTCAAAATCGGGCGACTGAATCGGCGCAAGTCCGAACGGGTTTGTGTTTCCGCTTTGGTTGTAGCCGTAATAATTCCACGCCATCTTGTAGCTGAACCCTCGAGCGATATCGATTGCAATCGACGCGTAAGGCCGCTGATAGTTGAAATCGAGTGTGCCGGAAGGCGTGAGCGGGTTCAGAAAAATGGTATTCCCTCGCACAAAGCTGCCGCCATAACCCGCCGTGGCCGTCACCCGCTTCATCAGCTTCCAAATCACCGCGGCGTGGGCGAAATGATCCGTGCTGCTATACGTAGAAAGGGCCCCCAAGGGGGACGACGCGCCCGCAATCGGGCAAGCCGGCCCGCTTGGAAGCACTGGCACTCCAATCGGGAAAGACGAAGCGGTCACCGTCGCAGGGGGAGGCGCCGGATTCGCGGAACTCTCTGAGAAGGGAAAGCAGACCAGCGACTGCGTGTAAACGCCCCAGTAGTTGTATCCAAAATCCACCGACAATCGTGAGCTGGCCATCAAGATCGTCGCGAAACTATAGGAGCGATCGTGCTCCAGGTTGTCCACCGTCAAAACATTGTCGCGGTTTTCATGAATCTCCACCGCGCCGTCCAGATTCGCCCACGGCCGAGGTTTGTAATTTGCGTGCACCTTGTAGGACTGCACCTGTCGCGGATCGATCCGCGTATACGCTTGGTCGTTCGAGCCGAACTCGAAATCGCTGGTGATACGCAAGGCATCGGTGGGACGCGCAATGAAGCCCAGCAACAACGCTTGTTCGCGAACGTTGGTGATGTTCCGAGAGGTGTCGTTCCCTGCTTCTGCCAGCGGGCTCGCGGCCGAGCCCTCCACAATCGCTCCAGCCATCGCGCCCGTGGTTATCAGGCTGCAACCGGCCGGTAAAGCCCCGGCAACCAAAGAGCAATCCCCGCGTGCTGCCAGAAAATCATTCCCCGGCGTTCCCGTGGCTCCGCCCGGGAAGTAAAACTCCCCGGTATCAAACACCATGTCGGAATTGGAAATGGTCCGGGTCGTGTAGAGATACCCGATACGGGCGCTGTATCGCCGGTTCAAATCGTATTCAACCTCGAACGTATTGGACCTCAGGTTCTGCCCTAGAAAAGTTGACACGATTTCGTTCGTTACGTCCGCGGCGGAGCTAGCCGTGTGTTGCGGGCAAGTAGCCTGGTTGTACTTTCCGGCCGCCGTGCACGTCGGGGAGTTAAACACGCCAGGTGACAGCAACAGACCCACGACCCCCGGCGCCGGCGACGGCGTTCCAAACACCGCGGTCTCCGCACTGTCCCATAAACCAGGGATACGCCAGTTGTCGTAACGGAAAGAATCTCGGATCCGCAGCTTGTCGGTGATCGAATACACGCCCGACCAATCCGCATTCACCGAGACACGCTTCGCATTCGCCGGCCCGCCGGTCGTCGATCCGCGCTCGCCGGAGCGCGCCGTGTATCCGTTCACCGTTTCAAGGAAGTCCGGAATCATGTTATTGCTGGTGCTGTAGCCGAGCGTGCCGCCCATCTCAAAGTTCTTGAGATAGTTCGATTGGAAACGAAAGCGCTCCGTAGGCATGAAGTTCCGGGGGTTGCCCACCTGGCTGTAGGTCAAGTATCCGTTACACGTGGGAGTAGCAGTGTTCAGAGTTCCCGCAACAATCGGAGTCGCGCAAGGCAAAGTCTCCGCCGCCGTTTGTGTACTCCAAATGCTTCCCAGATCTACTAGTGTTCCGCTCGATGTGCCCAATCCCGATGGATTTGCCAGCATGAATCCGAAGTTACTAGGATTCACCGCGGGATTGTCGATGACCGTGTTGTCCTGTTTGAAGTAACTCAGGAACTCGTCGAACGAAAGCGTGGTTCGCGGCAGGATTTGAACGTCGACTCCAGCCCGATACGCGTTGGTTGTATAGCTATACGTCTCATCAAACGCCGATATCGTCCCACCATCGGTCGTGTATAACCCGGGCCCCTGGTTGCGATTTCGCGAATATCCCAACCGAAATCGCACTTTGGACGTCGGAAGCAAGGTCACATCGTAGTCCTGCATGCGCCGCACCAAGTACATGCTGTTCAGCGAGTTGTTCTGCGCCACGGCCGGGCTCGAGCAATAAGCCGGTGCGCCCTGCGGGAAAGCCTTGGTCACCGGGCCCACGTAGCACCCGGTCGTTAAAGACCCTGCCGGATTTAGGGCCGCGGGATTCAGCGGATTCGCGAACAAGTTGTAGTCCCAAAAGTTCTTGTCGCGCCGGAACAACAGCCGAAAGTCGTACCATTTGTTCTTTTCGACTCGCAGACGCGAAACGTCATTCGGATCGCCGCCGTACCCGAAATTGCTGAACGTTAAATTGTCGAACAAAAATCCATGGTGATCGACCGAACGCATCGAAAAATCGAAGTCGAACAGCCTCACCCCGGACCCGAGGTTTTCGAACGTGTTGTAGGTGTTCTGGTTGCCGTTGATGTTGCTCGACCGATAGCCTGCCTCGATCGTCTGATGAATCTTGTAACCCCCTGAATCAATTCCTTCGAGCTGTTCAGAATCTTGCGCCCGAGTCGCAGGCAAATAGCAGAGCGCCAAAATAAAAATAACGGCGGGAATCGCACGAACCTTCAGGCGCTCTCTCATGGTGTTTCTCTCTTTCCATCCGAGATCTCATTCCGTGCTTGCGTGATCTTCTCCATAGCTGATGCCCGCCCCTACTTGAAGAAGGTCGCGTCGAAGTTCGACCCGTGAATCTGCGAGTGACACAGCACGCACGACTGGAAGAAACTGGCTTGGTTGTGGAACGAAGGAGCTCCAGGCGCGGAACTAAACGACGAAGTTGTGTGGCACTGCAAGCACAACAAGTTAACATTGCTGAGCTTCAGCATGTGCGGATTCGGCCCACCGTGCGTCAGATGGCACGACTGGCAGCCATCCACCTTCACGGCTGGATGCTCGTACACAAACGGCCCTTGCTTGTCGGTGTGGCACTTGAAGCACACCGCGTCCTGCGTCGAAGACGTCCGCACCTGTTTTGGTTTCACCGTGCCGTGCACATTGTGGCAGTCGCTGCACTGCACCAGGCCTTCATCCACCCGATGGTGGAACGGCATCTCAAACTGCGCCTTTTGCTGCAAATGGCAGGTGTAGCAAAGCTCTGGCTGCGACTTCACCAGCAGGAACTGAGCCTCCTTTGCGTGGTGCGGCGAATGGCAGGAAATGCAACTCACATCGTTCTTCGAATGCTCCGAGTTGATGGCATTCATGTGCTGCGGGCCGCCAGCGTGGCAGTCCAGGCACCGCGCATTGATCTCCCGCGCCGAAGCCGTCTTAAACGTGAAAATCTTAGTCTTGTCGCCCCCGCCCTCGACGTGCGCCTTCCCGGGACCGTGACATGCTTCGCACCCGTGCCATTCCGGCCCCTTTTTGGTGTCCAGCATGGTCGTGTAATGGGGCGAGCCCTCATAGTTCTTGACGAAGTCCTTCGAAGGCATATCCGCGTGGCAGGTCTTACACGTTTCTTCGCCCACATACAGCGACGGGTCCGTGGGGCGCTCATATTTTTGGGGAGTCTTGTCTGCTTTCGCCTCGGACTTCTTGTCAGGCTTCGCCGTTTCAGCCGCAGCCATCGAAGGTCCAGCCCAGCTGGTCGCAATACCGGCAAGCAGCACGAGTCCGAACATCAACCGCGCGATGAAAAAAATCCTAGAGTGCGCCGACTGAGCCATTCAATTCCCCCCTCTCGACGCGCGCAACTGCGCAGTTCGAGCCGCTACTGCACGTCACCGTACCTAGATTTACCAGACAATATAAGGAAGCGAAATGTTAAGAGTCTGTGACTTGCGTCACCGAACCTGCAATTCCGTTCACCGGCTTCTTTTCTCCAGAACATTGCCTCCTGCAGCTCACTCGCCTCGACGTTCAGGGCAGCGGCCAGGTTCCGAGGAGTGTGGAACTGCTTCCAATTCCTCTCATCGCGAAAGGACTTTTAACAGGGGTCTACTTCGGAAGGGGGGCACCAATCGCCCGGCGAGTATTGCAGGGGCGTCAAGTCAAAGACAATTGGAGCGTCTGGGGATTGTGCTCAAACCGTAACATCTTCTGCATCAGGTCCTGCAAGTCGGCCATGGGTCTGCCCCCTAGGCAGAATCTCGCCGTTGACGCCCGATCTGAAAGCGTTTATCGATCGCGTAATCGTGCCGACTCTTGTCCGTGATTATCTGGACGTTCTACTGAGAGACGAACGGGTTGAAGTTAAAAGCGATTCCGTGACATCTTACGGGTCAGATAATTCGGCTTCGGCCGAGAAGGCGGCTTCCTAATGGGCAGCGCCGTCCGCAACGCTGCAATTTATGCTCGCGTCTCCACGCAGATGCAGAGCCGATCTTCCATCGACGATCAAGTCCGCAAATGCCGCCAGTGGGCGGAACTTCACGATTTCCAAATCCTCGAAGGCCACATCTACCGCGATGAAACACTGAGCGGCGTTGGTTATGATCGGCCGTCGCTCAAGCTTGTTCTTGACCTGGCGTTCTCCATCGCTCCACCGTTCACGGCTATCCTCGTCGACGACACGAGCCGACTCTCGCGCGCAACAGAAAATGCCCTCACCATATTCAAACGGTTGAACTTTGCCGGCGTGCAGCTAATCGCGGTGAGTCAGGGAATCTCAAGTAATGACGAGCAGTCTGAAACCTTGGTGACGGTACATGGCCTGGTCGACAGCCTTTACGTCCGCGAACTGGCGAAGAAGACGCACCGAGGACTGGAAGGTACCGTGCTTCGCAGGTGCCACTACGGCGGAGCCTGTTTCGGATACAAGAGCGTGTCAGCCGGACAAGACGGGTCGAAGCGTCTGTTGGTCGACAAGTCTGAAGCACGTATCGTCCTGCGAATCTTCGAAATGTCGGACGCGGGCTATTCTCTGAAACGCATCGCGAGGAAATTTAACGAGGAGAACGTAGTCGGCCGCGAACAGTGGTGTCCAACCGGGATTCGCTCCACACTCAAGAACGAACTTTACAAAGGCTTGGTGATCTGGAACCGCTCTCGATTTGTGAGGGTCCCCGGAACCAACAAGCGCCGGCGGAAGATGCGCGATCAGAGTGAGTGGATTCAGATCGAGCGACCAGAGTTGGCGGTTGTCCCGGCTGAACTGTGGAACCGCGTTCAGGCCCGACTCAATCTCCACGGCGCAAAGCCGGCAGAAGGCAGACGCCGCGGACTATTCGCCCGAGGGTTCACGAGCCCGTATCTATTTAGCGGGCTGCTGAAATGCGGAGAGTGCGGCGCTAATCTCATCGTGGGCACAGGTGATCTCCCTCCCCCTGCGGTACAGCGGCTGGCCGCAATCACCTCGGCGGCGGCCTACCCGAAGGGAGCGACTCTCTTTGTAGAAGGGCAGTCACCGCGTGGGGTCTTCATTTTATGCAGTGGGAAGCCAAGCTGTCGACCTCGTCTGCCGACGGGAGAAGCCTTATTCTCAGGATATCGGAATCCGGAGAGGTCTTGGGCTTGCCCGCCACGGTTACGGGCAAACCCTACGAGCTGACGGCTGAGGTAATCGAACCTACTCGGGCGAATTTCATCCCTAAGGAGGATTTTCTGCTCTTCCTCCGCGAGCACGGCGAGGCAGCATTGCGCGTGGCTCAGCAACTCGGTGAAACCTATCATTCCGCAATCGAGGAAATGCGAACGATTGGTCTGTCTCATTCCGCAAGCGAGAAGCTGGCTCGATTCCTCGTCGATCTCGCCGCGGACCATGACGAAGGAAAGTGCAAGGTCAAGCTCACACTTACCCTCACACACGAAGAAATCGCCCAAATGATTGGGGCCTCCCGAGAAACCGTGACGCGGCTGTTCGCCGATTTCAAGAAAAAACAGCTCCTGAAAGTCAAAGGTTCGACACTTATCATCACTAATAGGGCAGGGCTCGAAAGCATCGTGGACTCTTAGTTCGCTGTTTCCTCTTCCCTGAAGTTCTCCCCCTTCGAAGTTGGACGTGGGGTGATGTCCGTCACATCAATCGGTGACATGTGTCCCAGCAAGTTAGCTGTATTACCCAGTGACAATGCGCACCTCGTTCGATCCTTACAGTTCTCGCGGCTTCTTTCCGGGGTGTTCCCCATGGAGCGCCGTCCTCCGCTCACGCAAATCGCGCGCACCGGAACCCCGTGCTTTGCGCCACCGTTTCAAGTGACCTATGTCACCGCGAACGAACACTGCTTGGAGCGAAGCTTTGCTCGTAGGACGTCTCGGGCCCCCGCTGTTGATTCCGGCGGCCCTAGAAGCGGTGCGGAAATGGAAGTATGAGGCAACGTACCTAAACGAGCAGGCAATTGCAGTGCGACTGCTCGTGACCGTGACGTTTAGGCTCCCACACTCAGTCCTGCACTGCAGGAGGTATCTATGACCGTTGTAAATTATGTTCTGATTGCGGCCGGCTCCTTGGCCGCAATTTATGCGATTTTTCGACTCGTCCGAGCAAGTCGGGTTTACCTGACGTTTCGGGGAAACAGGCTCGTCTCCTGCCCGGAGAATCACCGCCCTGCCGCCGTACGCGTGGCCGCAGGAAAAGCAGCCTTGGAAGCCATCGTGGGAGAGCAGCACTTGAGGCTGAACACCTGCTCGCGTTGGCCGGAACGCCAAGGCTGCGGTCAAGCATGTCTGGCGCAAATCGAAGAAGCGCCCAAGGCCTGCCTGGTTTGGACCATCATCAACCGCTGGTATCAGGGACAGGAATGCGTGTATTGCCACAAGCCGTTCGTAGAAATCCACTGGCACGATCACCCGCCCGCCTTGCTGAATAAGGACGGCAAGACCGTCCAATGGGACGAGATCCCTGCGGAAAACTTGCAGGACTCCTTGGCGACACACCGGCCCGTCTGCTGGAGTTGTCATGTGGCCGAAACCTTTCGACGGGAGCATCCGGAGTTGGTTGTGGACCGGACCTCGAGTCCGCTACGCATGAACCTCTACCACTAAGACGAGGACACGCCAATGACAAACGATGATCGAGACCTCTTAACGGTGTTGAAATCGGAGCTGGAGTTCCTGGAAAAAGGTGGATACTGGCAGTCTCCCAGTGCGCGATG
>OBLW0100001172.1_pt1 | contig 22516 bp, 19 predicted proteins | sample 1520161 | NCBI WGS metagenome assembly OBLW01 (sample SAMEA3539309, study PRJEB22396) | soil metagenome | biome: tundra; feature: field; material: soil | place: USA | collected 2010-05 | depth 0.15 m | reverse complement strand
GAACCCACTCCGGGCCAACGCCGGCCATTAACTCCGCTTTCTTGGAAAGCGTCCACGGCTTCTTAAACAGCAGGTCGGTATTCCATTCTGTCGATTGATGGCGGCTGAATAATGGTGTGACGCCCGCTTCAAGTTCTAGCCAGTTCTCTATGGGCGTGACTTCAACAGCGGCGTCTGCGCCGAAGCTCGATCCGCCGTTCTTGAGGCTCCAGCCAGCGGCGCCACCGAGTTCAACGGTAGCCACGGGGTCTTTATCGACCGATTGGGCGAACGCCACTCCCGAACAGAGAAACAATCCCAACAACAGATTTGTTGCGCTCACAAAGTGGAGTCTATCAGCTTCAGTATCCGGCCGTTTGCATTGCCAGCGCGATTGAGAAAAGATACCATACGACCGTAACATCGAAAGGAGGCCGGCTTTGAATCGCAGAGAATTATTCACATCGGCGGGCGTGGCGGCCGGGGCGGCTGTGGCGTGGAACAGCTTGCTTGCCCCCATGAAGGCCATTGCCGCGGATGTAAAACCGGTTCGCATCAAGACCATCGAGAGCTTCTCAATTCAGATTCCAGCGACGCCCACGGAAATCCAGGCCGGCGTGATGAGCCGCATGGGCGTGACGCGCGTCGTGACCGAGTCGGGCGTGCGCGGGTATACGTTCGGCGGCGGTGGTGGCGGAGGCGGGCGCGGCGGAGCGGGCGGACGCGGAAGCGGCGTGGAAGCGGGCGGCGCGGCCGCGCGCGTGGGCGCTCCGGGCGGCCCTCCTATTCCCAATCCCGTCTCGTTCGCACAGATGCGCGACGCCCTGATTGGAAGCGACCTGTTCGCCATGGAGCAGCATCTGCAAAGAGGATTGATCTACCAGGGCGGTCTCGAAGAGGCGCTTTGGGACACCATCGGCAAGGTGGTTGGCCAGCCCGTATTCCGCCTGCTGGGCGGCTCGAAGACCAGCATTCCCATTTACATTACGACCGTCTGGCCCGGCCCTCAGGATCAATCCCAGGTTCCCATCAAAGAGCAGGCCGTGTATGCCAAGCGCATCAAAGACGCGGGCTTCGCCGGTTTCAAGATGCGCATATTCCGCCCCAATTTTATGGACGACGTGGAATCTTGCGCCGGCATCATTGAGGCTTGCGGTCCGGCCCCCGCATTCAAAGTGATGGTGGACCGCACCGCCCACCTCCCGGGCTGGGTATGGGATTATCCCACCGGACTGGCCGCGGCAAAGGCGCTTCAGAAGGTCGGCGTCTACTGGCTGGAAGAGCCATTTGCGCGCGACGATTTTGAGGGTCCGGCGCGATTGTGCAAAGAGATGGAGCCCCTGATGATCACGGGCGGCGAAGGTTGGAAGGGCCTCGATTCTTTCCGGGAAGGTTTGGTCCACGAAACGTACGACATTTTCCAACCCGACCTGGCAACCTGCGGCGGCCTCTTCACGATGCGCAAAATAGCCGCCCTGTGCGAGGCGTTTCACAAGCCCTGCATCGGTCATGGAGCGTTTGGGCTGAATGTGGCCGGGCGCATCCAGGCGCACGCCGCATGGGGAGCGCCGCTCGAAGAAATGGCGCTGGCGACGCCGCCACTCATGCCTCAGGAGCAATGGGCCCCGGCGCTCAAGATTCTCAACTCGAAGGAGCTTTACACGTTCCGCAACGGAGAGCTTCAGGTCCCGCAGGGTCCGGGGCTCGGGCTGGACCTCAACGAGGAAGCCATCGAGCATTACCGGGTCTGACGGAGGACAGCCGCGTTACGTCTCCACGCGCTCCAGCGCATTATTGAGCGCGTTGTAATCGATCTCATAACCGAGTCCCGGCTTCTTGGGCGCGGGTACATAGCCGTCCTTATCGATGCGGAGCAGGTCCTTGAAATACGGACGGTCCGTGATGCCTTGGGGCTGCGTCATTTCAAACCACACGTTGTTCGGCATGGCTAGTTCGCAGTGAAAGTGGACCGCATGGTCCAGCAGGCCGCCCCAGTTGTGAGGCTGGCATAACATGCCAAAACACTCCGCCAATTCGGCGACCTTCATGCCGCCGGTGATTCCGCCGACATTATCTACGATGAACCGCACTTCGTCGAGCGCGCCGTGGCGGATATACTTGCCGTAGTCGTAGGGCGACAAAATAAACTCGCCCATGGTAATCGGAACGTCCAACGCCTTCGCCAGTTCCGCCAGCCCTTCGATGTCGTCCGTGGGCAGCGGGTCTTCGAAGGATACGCAGTTCAACTCGTCGAGTGCGCGGCCCACTTTCATGGCCTCAAGCCGTGTGTACGCGCCGACGCGATCGAAGAGCAATGCCATGTCATCGTCCCCCGCCTTGCGGACCGCCTTGGCTACTTCGATATCCAGTTTGTAATCGACCTCATTTCCCGGCAGCCAGGGCGGATGGATTTTATAGGCGGTGTAACCTTGCGACCTGGCGCGCTTGACGTCCGCCACAAACTCCGCGACGGTTCCGAGATGCTGCGAGCTGGCATAGGCGCGCACGCGCTCGCGGTACGCTCCGAGGATGCGGTAGACTGGCAAGCCCACCGCCTTGCCGAGGATGTCCCACAGGCAGTTGTTGATGGCCGAAGCCGACGCCGCCTGCCCCACTTCGCTATGGAATTGGGACGTGAAGACGGGCAGATTGAGGGCGTTCTTTCCAGTCAGCGAGCGTTTGGCCGTGGCCAGCCATCCGATATTGCTCCAGTTCGAGTGAGCATAGTGGCTTGCCAGGACGTAGTTGCCTTCAATGCCGCTGTTAGTGACGACGGAAGCGAATTGCTCGCCGCGGCTGCCGGGTTTTTCGGGCTTCAGAACGTAAACCTTGACTTGCTTGATGGTCAGATCGGGAAGGTCCGCACGCTGGATGCCCACGGCTTGCGCCGCCGCGAGCCCGGGGTCCCCGGCCCAAACCGCCGTGGCAGCGCCGGCGGCCGTAGCGGCGAAGAACTTACGACGCGATGTTTCTTGTTTCGACATGGCGGTTTCTCCTAGCTTTCCACCCTGAGCATCATGTTGTCGAACACGTTGCGATCGATCTCATATCCCAGGCCCGGTTTGACCGGCGCCGGCACATAGCCGTCCTTATCGATGCGAACCTTGTCCTTGAAATACGGGCGGTCGGGAAAGCCCTGTGGCTGCGTCATCTCGAACCAGATATTGTTCGGCATGGCGAGCTCGCAGTGAAAATGTACCGCGTGGTCCAGGGTGGTGCCCCAATTGTGCGGTTGGCACATCATGTCGAAACACTCGGCCATGCGGGCGACCTTCATGCCGCTTGTAATGCCGCCGATATTGTCTACGACGAACCGAACTTCGTCCAGCGCGCCCCGCAGCACATAGTCCACGTAATCGTAGGGCGAAGGCATGAATTCGCCCATCGTGATCGGCACGTCCAGGGCGGCGGCCAGTTCGACCAGGCCATCGATGTCTTTCGTGTTGAGAGCGTCTTCGAAGGAAACGTAGTGCAATTCGTCGAGCAGCCGGCCCACCTGCATGGCCTCGTGGCGGGTGAGGACGCCCACGGGATCGTAGAGCAGGGCCATGGCGTCTCCCCCCGTCTGCCGGACGGCTTTGATTACTTCCATGTCCAGCTTGTAATCGTGCCCGGACGGCCCCCCGGGCGGATGGATCTTGTAGGCGGTGAAGCCCTCGGACTGGGCGTGTTTCACGTCGGCGACGAACTCCTCCACGGTGGCCAGGTGCTGGGAGCTCGCATAGGCGCGCACGCGCTCCTTATGCGCTCCCAGAATCCGATAGACCGGCAAGCCGACCGCCTTGCCGAGGATGTCCCACAAGCAATTGTCGATGGCCGCGGCGTAGGAAAGCTGCCCAAAGCGGCGCAGGCTCGGTTTCCATTGAGAGGTGAGGCTGGGCAGGTTGAGCACGCTCTTTCCGGGCAGAACGGGTTTGGCATAGTCCAGCCATCCCTGGTTGTCCCAGTTGGTGTGGTAGTAGCGGTCGGAGAGGTCGTAGTTCCCTTCGATGCCGCTGTTGGTCACGATGGCGGCGATCTTCTCTCCCGCGCGCGGCGCGGCTGCGACGGCGGCGGCCTGTCCCGCGCCTCCACGCCCCGCGCCGCCGTTGGCCGGCGGCCGGCGTTCTCCGGCCTTGAGAACATATACCTTGACTTCTTTGATGGTCAGATCGGGCAGATCGCCCGGCTTGATTCCAACCGCTTGAGCGGCCGCGCGGCCCGGATCGGCCAGCGCCGCCACGCCCGCGGAAGCGGAAGCGGTCGCGGCGCCCAGGAAGTTTCGCCGCGATACATTCCTTCGTGTCATAAAGACTCTCCTTCGCAAATAGCCGCGCTGACTCGCCACGGTATCACAAAACATGGCAGCCTGCGCTCGCTGCGCGCAATGTGATAACGTCGGCATTAGGTGGTGTGAATAGGTATGAATCGAAGACATTTTCTGATGGGTTCCGGCGCGGTTCTTGGCGCCGCTGCGAGCTCGTTCGGCAGTCCCAGCGACACGGTGCGGATTGGGCTGATCGGCGTCGGCAAAGCCCACACCCCGGCTGGTCACGGCCGCGGCAGGGACCACATCACGGGTTACGGACATCTGCCCAACGTGGAGATCGTCGCCGTCGCCGACATCGACCAGGGGCTTCTCGACGAAGGCGCCGCCATGATCGAGAAAACCAAAGGCAAGAAGCCGCAGTGCTATACCGACCTCCGGAAGATGCTCGAAGACAAGTCGATTGACGCTGTTTCCATCGCCACGCCGGACCACTGGCACACCCTGGCGACCATCTGGGCGTGTCAGGCCGGCAAAGACGTGTATGTCGAGAAGCCGTGCTCGCACAATATCTTCGAGGCAAAGCAAATTGTGGCCGCGGCCCGCAAATATGACCGCATGGTGCAGCAGGGCTCGCAAAGCCGATCGATGGTGGCGCTGCAGGACGCCGTACAGAAGATGCGCGATGGCGTGATCGGCGATCTCTACCTGGCCCGCGGACTGTGCTACAACTGGCGCGACCCGATTGGCCACACGCCGGTCTCGGCGGTCCCGCCCGGCGTGGATTACGATCTCTGGACAGGGCCCGCGCCCAAGCGCGAATTCACGATGAACCGCTTCCATTACACCTGGCACTGGTTCTGGGATACCGGCTGCGGCGATATCGGAAACCAGGGGATTCACCAGATGGATATCGCTCGCTGGGGCCTGGGGGTGAAGTACCCGGTGAAGGCCACCGCTATCGGCGGCCATTTCATGTTCGACGACGACCAGGAGACTCCCAATGTTTTGAATGCGGCGTTCGAATTCAACGAGAACGGAAAACGCCAGATGATGGAGTTCGAAGTCCGGGGCTGGATGACCAACCCGGAAGCCAACGTCGCCGTCGGAAATCTGTTCTACGGATCGAAGGGATACCTGGTGGTGAAAGACCAGTCCTACAAGACTTTTCTCGACCGGCAGCAGACACCGGGGCCGCAGAGCTCGGGCGGGGGCGATCATTTCCTCAACTTCACCGACGCCGTGCGCAGCCGCAAGCGCGAGAGCCTGAACGCGGAAATCGAAGTTGGCGCCGCATCCACGGTGCTGGTGCACCTGGCGAACATCTCATACCGGGTGGGGCGAACCGTGAACTTCGATCCGAAGACCATGACAATCACCGGCGACGCCGAAGCCTCCAAGCTGATGACCCAGGAGTACCGTAAGCCGTTCGTCGTGCCGGAAAAAGTTTAGCGCGACAACCTCTGCGTTTTGTAGCTCTTCGGGGGAAATTGGGTTCGTTTCGTCAAGCGTGCCGATGGGTTCGTTTGGCAGCTCCGCTCGCAGATCCTTCGGTTAACCAGTACCGATAACAGGGGAATGCCTTCGAAGCGGAGAAAAGAAGAGCGCTAACCTACCGTCATAGTTGCGGAGACCCTCGAATGGAGCAACTCAAAAATAGACGCGTTATCCGTCCGTGCCGGGCAGGTTCTCGCAAAGGCGCCGAACTGATTGAGTTCACACTCTGTTTTGTGCCTTTGACGGCCATAATCTTCGTGCTGGTGAGCGTCTCGTGGGGCATTTACGTGAAGACCACGCTGTCCTACGCGGTCCATGAGGGAGTGCGGCAAGGCATTACCATCGACAGCACCGCCGCCGCGGGGACCACGCTAACAGCCATGGTGCAGAACATCGTCCAGCAAAACGCCATGGGCCTGCTGGCGGGGGCGAACGGCCTCAGCATGATCCATGTCGATTACTTTCGGGTATCGTCGTCGAACTCCAGTGTGTTAGCGACGGTGACACAGGCGGGCGGAGGAATCATGCCTGGCGACATTATACAAGTCAGCATCCAGGGTTATTCGCTGTCGCCGCTTACGCCCCGCCTCTACGGCTGGACCTGGGTAGACAAAGCGTCGACCAATATTGCCGCGATCGCGGCCGACCGCATCGAGCCGTTTCCTACGCTGCCGTCCATTTGAGCGGAGTCGAGCCATGAGCCAATGGAATCGTCGGGGAGTAGCAATCGTCGAGTTCTCATTCGCGACGCTGCTCCTGGTTCCCCTGCTGGTGGGAATGACCGGAATCGGCCTCAACCTGGTTGCGCACTTGCAGACGGTTCAGCTCGCGCGGGATTCGGGCTACATGTACGCGCGCCAAGTGGACTTCACCCAGACCGCCAACCAGACCGTGCTGTTGGGTCTGGGCGCCGAACTGGGGTTGAGCACCAACACCGCGACCAGCCAGTCCGTGCTGATCCTCTCCCAGGTCACGTACGTGGATTCGGCCATGTGTAAGTCCGACAACAAGTGGAACAATACCACAAACGCGCCGAATGGGTGCACGAACTACCTAAAGTGGGTGTTCGCGCAGCGGATCTCGATCGGGAACCCGAGCGTGCATTCCAGCAACTTCGGCGCACCCGTAACCACTGGAGCGAACCCGGTGAGCCTCGATTCCGAGGGGAACGTCGCGCTCGACACTCAGGTCACGAACGCGGGAGACGTGGCCGTCTCCTCGACCGTGGGGGGAGTCCAGGTCTTCGCGGGAATCAGTCCTTATCAAAGTCTGGCTGGGAACGTGAGCGGATTGCCCTCGGGTCAAGTGGTGTACGTGGCCGAAGCGGCGGGCAAGGGGTTCAACATGCCGCCTTTCGCCGTCAACCCCGTGATGTACTCCTACAACCTGTTTTGAGGCGCATCGAAAGGAGAACATGAAGCTCAAGCGTCGCGATACGAGCCGCCGCGGATCGATTTTGGTGTACGTCTCGATGGCCCTGCCCCTCGTCATACTGCCGCTGACTGGTTTGGCGATCGATGGCAGCGTGGCTCACATTGTCCAGGCGAAACTCCAGGCCGCCGTGGATGGAGCCTCGCTTGGCGCCGGCCGTCTGCTTGGCACTGACGCGAACCTGACGGAGATCGCCGGCGAGTTTCTTCAGGCGAACTTCCCGCCCGGCGCCAGCGGGGACTTCGGGGCCGGGGGACTGACCTACACCGCCACGTACACGCCGGGCGTCGTGAAGACGATCACGGTGTCGGCCTCGGTTACGGTTCCCACGATTTTCGCAAGACTCCTGGGATCCGCGAATTACATCGTACCCGCCACGGCTACGGCCACTCGCAAAGATACCCGAGTGGAGATAGTGATCGACCGTTCCGGCTCCATGAGCGCCATGATGCCGACTCTGATTAACTATGCGGAGGGGTTCGCGCAGAAGTTCAATGGTTCCGGGGTGGTCGGCGGAGCGGACGAATTGGGGCTGGTGGTCTTCGACGGCAGCGCGGTGGTGGGATACCCCAGCGTGCGGCCCTGGGATCCCACGACTACGGCCACCTCCACGGGCGGTCCGGACAGCTCATTCAAGAACGGCTCCGCGACCGACATTATCAACCAGATATCGGCAATCACAGCAAATAGCGGGACGGGGATGGCGGAGGGCATCTGGCTGGCATACATCGAGCTCCAGAAAGCCCATATGCGGGATTTGGCGGCGCCCGGAAGCGGCGGCGTCGACCAGCGGCTGAACTCGATCGTCCTTTTCACCGATGGCGTTCCATCGGCGGTATCCATTTACCTCAATAATCCCTCCGACAATTCGATGGTGCAGGGCGCCAGTTGCAAGTGCAGTAACAAGTCCGTAGCGGCGCCGGTGCCGGCTTCCAAACAGATCAAGGGCTGGGTGGCCGTGCCTGGACCGCCTTACAGCGGGAGCAGTTTGGTGGGCTTCTACGATTTGCTCGCTAGCACCGATCCCAAAGCCTCCGACACGGCTAACTGGTGGATGAGTCACGGGGGATCGGACGCCGCAAGGCCGAACCCGCTGCCCAATCCGGACCCCCAAACGAACTGCACCGGTTTGAGCGGAAGCAACATCTACACAGCCGGCAAAACCGACCTGAGCAAAATACCCTCGGAGGACATGTATGGCAACCTGATGAACACCAACGGCTATACTTTCTCGCAAATCATCGATCAGACCGGCGCCTTGTCCTCTATCTACAATGGAACGGCATTGAATCTGGCGGATAATACACTGAACTACCACTGGGGACTGGCGATCTGGAACTCCGTGGACAATGCGGCCAAGAATGTGCGGATCGATAGCAATTTCGCAAAGCGCACGGGCGATACCCAGCTCATGCCCGTCACTATCCACGTCATCGCCTATACCGCGAATGACGGGGTAGACGAAGGTCTTCTCAATAGGGTCGCGAACACGTCGACTTCCAGCTCTTTCAACATAGCCCAACCACAGGGCTTATACGTGCCGGCGGGGGATTCCACCGCTCTGGCCAATGCGTTCAATCAGGTCGCTTCGTCACTGTTGCACCTATCGAAGTAATGAAGTAACAACGATAACTTTGCGATTGAGGAGCAATACTTTATGCGTCGCCTGCTTTCGAGCTGTTTAAAGAGCCTTTTCCAGGGCGGGGTTTTGCTGGTTGTCGCCGCATCCATTCCGCTGGTGGCGGACACGATTATTATCGGCGCTCCTGCCGATGTCGCCGACGGCAACCGGTACCCGTTCGGATGCAATTCAGGTTCGTTTTGCAGTGGCGAATACCAGCAGGTCTACACGAGCAGCCTGTTCAGCGGACCAATGGTCATCACCGGGCTGGAGTTCTATAACACGCAATTCGACAATGGCGCGACCGCAATGGGCACGGGCGCCTTCACGATCTCCTTGTCCACGACCGAAGCGGACTGGAACACGCTGAGCACGGTCCCGACAGACAACATCGGCCCAGACAGCACCCAGGTGTTCAACGGTACCCTGGCCCAGCCTTGGGCCTTCGGAGACACGCTGTCGATCGCCTTTTCCACGCCCTTTACTTACACCCCAGGCACTGGCGCCAACCTTCTACTGGATATTGTGGCGTCGTCCGGAACAACTTCGGGCGACGACATATTCTTCGACACGAATAGCGGTAACGACTACTTCGGCCGCTATTACACCTTCGGCTCTAACACCGTGGACCAGGGCTACGGTCTGGTGACCGGCTTCGACACCAACTCCGACTCCGGCTCCGGCGGCTCCGGCTCCGGCGGCTCCGGCGGCTCCGGCGACTCCGGCTCCGACGCAACTCCCGAGCCGGCAACCTTTGCGCTTCTCGGCGCCGGTTTGGCTGGTTTGTCGCTGTGGCGCAAGCGCGTCGCTCGCCGTTAACCAGTTGTCCGAGCATCGTACTACAATCCCTACGTGCCTATCTCACGCCGCAGGCTGCTCACTTCCGCCGCCGCGCTGCCCCTCCGGGCGGCAGTCGCCGCGCGCGCCCTCAAGATCGTCGTCGCGGGAGGCCACCCGGGCGACCCCGAATGCGGTTGCGCCGGGACGATCGCGCGCTATGCCGATCTTGGCCACGAGGTCGTCTTACTCTACCTGAATCGCGGCGAAGGATACTGCGGCGGAGCGAGCCTCGATCGTTGCGGCGCCATACGCACCGCCGAAGCCCTGGATGCCTGTCGCATTCTTAAGGCCCGGGCCGCTTTCGCCGGCCAGTACGACGGCCGCGCTATCGTGGATGCCCCGCACTATGAGGCTTTCGGTCGCGTGCTCGCCGCGGAAAGCCCGGATGTGGTGTTCACCCAGTGGCCTGTCGACCACCACCGCGATCATCGCGCCGTCGCCGCGCTTTCGCTCGATGCCTGGTTGACCGCAGGCAAGAGATTCGCGCTTTACTATTACGAGGTCGCCGAGGATACCATGATGTTCCGACCGGCGGAATATGTCGACATCTCCACCGTGGAATCGCGCCGCCACGCCGCTTGTTACGCGCACGCCTCGCAACAGCCCGATAAGTGGTACCCGAAGCAAGTGGAGATCACCAAGGCCCGCGGCAAGGAGAGCGGCTTTCCACAAGCCGAGGGGTTCCTACGGCAGCCGGAAAGTAAGGGCGGCCTGCTGCCATGAGGAAGAGAAAGTCTAAGCGGAGTGTGATAACGTCGGCATGAGGCGGTGAACAGGTATGGAACGAAGACATTTTCTGATGGGTTCCGCGGCGGCTCTCGGGGCTGCTGCGAGCGTGTTCGGCAGCCCTAGCGACACGGTGCGGATTGGGCAGATTGGCGTCGGCACGGCCCAGACACCCGCTGGTCATGGCCGCGGCAGGGACCATATCGCGGGTTACGGACGGCTGCCCAACGTGGAGATCGTGGCCGTAGTCGACATCGACCAAACGCATCTCGACGAAGGCGCCGTCCTGATCGAGAAAACCAAGGGAAAGAAGCCGCAGTGCTATACCGATTTGCGGAAGCTGCTCGAAGACAAATCGATCGACGCGGTCTCCATCGCCACGCCCAACCACTGGCACACCCTGGCGGCCATCTGGGCCTGCCAGGCCGGCAAGGACGTGTACGTCGAGAAGCCCTGCTCGCACAATATCTTCGAGGCAAAGCAAATTGTGGCCGCGGCGCGCAAATACAATCGCATGGTGCAGCAGGGCTCGCAAAGCCGATCGTCGCCGGCGTTGCAGGACGCCATGCAGAAGATGCGCGATGGCCTGATCGGCGACGTTTATCTGTCCCGCGGACTGTGCTACAGGTCGCGCGACACCATCGGCCGCACGCCGGTCTCGGCGGTCCCGCCCGGCGTGGATTACGATCTCTGGACAGGACCGGCGCCCAAGCGCGAGTTCACGGCCAACCGCTTCCATTACAACTGGCACTGGTTCTGGGATACCGGCAACGGGGATATCGGAAACCAGGGGATTCACCAGATGGATATCGCTCGCTGGGGCCTGGGGGTGAAGTTCCCAGTGAAGGCCAGCGCCATCGGCGGCCACTTCATGTTCGACGACGACCAGGAGACGCCCAACACCTTGAATGCGGCGTTCGAGTTCGACGAGGACGGAAAGCGCAAATTGCTGGAGTTTGAGGTCCGGCACTGGATGACCAACGGGGAAGCCAGCCTCACCAGCGTCGGGAATCTGTTCTACGGGTCGAAGGGCTACCTGGCCATGAACGCCGATTCCTACAAGACGTTTCTCGGCCGGCAGCAGACCCCGGGGCCGCAGAGTTCGGGGACCGGCGACCATTTCCTCAACTTCACCGACGCCGTGCGCAGCCGCAAGCGCGAAAGCTTGAATGCGGAAATTGAGGTAGGGGCAGCGTCCACGGTGCTGGTACACCTGGCGAACATCTCATACCGGCTGGGGCGAACCGTGAACTTCGATCCCAAGACCATGATGGTCACCGGCGACGCCGAAGCGGCCAAGTTGGCGACCCGGGAGTACCGCAAGGGGTTCGTAGTACCGGAAAAAGTGTAGGGGAGCGTGTCCACAGGAGTGTGGACACGGCAGGCACGAGTGCCTGCGCCACAGCCTTAGGCCGAGGCCTTGCGAACTCCGCGGAGCATGTCGGCGGCGACGCGCGGCACGCCGGTGTCGGGATCGTTCTCTTCGTACTCCAGCGAGACGTAGCCCCGGTACCCGCCCTTCACGAGCAGGCCCATCACGCGGTCCGCGTCGGTGGGCTCCTTCACGCCGGCCTCATTCGTCATCTTCACCTTGAAGTGGACGTTGAAGGCGTACGGAACCAACAGGGCCATTTGGGCATAGCCATTCTTGGGGAAGTTTCCGATATCGAGATTGCTCCCCGCCCACGGCGAGCCCGCCGACTTGATGAGCTCCACGGTGGGCTCGGCTGTGGCGGAGAGACCGCCATCGTCCTCCACGCCCAGAAACACGCCCTTGGAACCGGCGTAATCCGCCGCGCGCTTCAACACCTCGACGGCCCAAGGCATGGCCTGCTCCTGCGTGGCGCCACGCGGGATAGAGCCGCCGAAGACGCGCACGTGCGCCGCGCCGATTCTCTGCGCGACGTCCACCCACTTCTTGGCGCTCTCCACCTCGGAGGCCCGGAGCTCCGGGGTGGGCTGGCAGAGGCTCACGCGCGAGCCGACGGTATAAAGGCTCACCGAGTTCTTGAAGGCAACGCTGCGCAGGGATGCCAGATACTGGTCGGACGTGTCGGTGAACCAGTAGGATGTGGTGTCGAGGCCGTCAAGCCCCAGATCGGCGACATAGCGGATCAGTGCCTCGTAGGTCATGCTGTGGTTGGCTAGCTTCGTGCGGAACGAGTAGGCCACGAGTCCGGCGCGCAGCCGTCCACCGGGGGCGGCTTGACCGCGCAATTGCATGGCGGCCGCGAGCGCCGGTGCGGCTTTGAGGAGTTGTCGGCGATTCATATACGGAAATGGTACACCCTTTCAGCGCATCACGGTTGACGCAAGCGTTTGCCGGTTTTCAGGCGCGATGGAGATTCCGGAGCCTGAATTGGCGTATAATCCATCCATGGTAAGCAATCGGTTCTCAAGACGGTTTTTCTTCCAGGGCGCGCTCATGGCCGGCGCCGTTCCGGCCGGCGGATATAGCAGCACGCCGTCGCTCACCAAGGCGGGCTACAAGTCCCCCAGCGAGACGCTCAACATCGCTTCGATCGGCGCGGGGGGCCGCGCCGCCGACGACATCAACGGGACCATGCCGGAGAATTTACCCCCCACTCCGGCTGGGAGCACGCAGATTGTGGCTCTCTGCGACCCGGATTCGAACAGCGCCGCGGCGAATTTCAAAAGATACGACAAGGCGCCGAAGTACACCGACTTCCGCAAGATGCTCGACAAGGAAGCCAGCCACATCGACGCGGTGATCATCGCCATCCCGGATTTCATGCATGGTACCGCGGCCATGTGGTCGATGGAGCGCGGCAAGCACGTCTACGTCGAGAAACCGCTCTGCAAGACCATTTGGGAGGCCCGCCTGCTCAAGGATGCCGCCGTGAAGTACGGCGTCGCGACGCAGATGGGCAACCAGCACGTCTCCCAGGAGACCTGCCGCCAGTTCTGCGAGGTGGTGTGGTCCGGCGCGATCGGCGATGTGACTGAGGTCCACGCCTGGACCAACCGCCCGATCTGGCCGCAGGCCGAAATGGTCGACGGCAAGATGGTCATACGCCAGGCGAGGGGGAGTAACGTCTTGCTCCCGGCGATGGAACGCCCGCCGGCGATGCCTGTTCCCAGCACCCTCGATTATGATGCGTGGCTCGGCATTCATGAGCCGATTCCGTATAACTCGGTTTACCTGCCGTTCAACTGGCGCGGCTGGAAGGATTTCGGCACCGGCCCCGTGGGCGATGAGTTGATCCACCTGCTGGGCGCGCCTGCCTTGGCATTGAGTCTGCTTCACCCGTTGAGCGTGGAATGCGTCAAGCAGGAATGCAAGAACCCCTACAGCTACGGCCGAAACGTGCAAACGAAGTGGGAATTCGGCGCACGCGGCAACATGCCTCCTCTGACCTTGCACTACTACGACACTTCCACGGGAGCGCAGTATCGGCCGCCCAATCTACCGGAGGATCAGCCGGTCATCCCGGCGCGGGCGGATATGTTCCCCATGCCCGTGACACTCGACGATACCGGAAGGCTCGCGGCCGGGTATCCCCCCCGCGCAGGGCGTGGAGGCGGCGGTGGTGGTGGCGGCGGACGCGTCGACGGCGGCGCGGCTGGCGGCGGAGGCGGAGCTGGAAGGGCTAACGTTGGAGGCGCGTTGGCGGGGGCTGCCGGAGCTGCTGGAGCGGCGGCTGGCCGTGGACGCGGCGGCTTAGGCGGTGGCGGCCAGAACCAAGGCGTGGTGCTGGTCGGCACGAAGGGTTATCTGGCGGCCGGAGGCGAAGGCACAGAGGGCGGTGTGGGGTTCCTGCCCGCCACGCACAATAGGGACTACGAGTTGCCGCCGCAATCCATGTGGCGTTCGCCCGGTCATTACGTCGAATGGGTCTTGGCCTGCAAGGGACAGCTTCCGCGGACCATGTCGGACTTTGCCTTCGCGTCGCCCCTGGCGCAGACCGTCCTTTTGTCCGTGGTCGCCAATGAGTTCGAAGGCAAGCTTCAATACGACGCCGAGAAGAGCGTCTTCACCAACAACAAGGACGCTAACAAGTACCTCCAGCCGCCGCATATCCGCAAGGGCTGGGAATACGGCAAGGTGTAACCCGAAAGGTAGCTATGCTCTACACGCGACGAGATTTGGGAAAGTTAGCGCTGGTCTCCGTGCCCTTCGCCGGCGCGCTGAAGGCCGCCAAGATCGATTCGGTGATCGATGGCATACAGTTCGGAGCCATCACGTATAGCTTCAACCGATTGACCCCGGACGCCATCATCCAGGCGTTTGTCGATGTCGGACTCGGCGAAGTGGAGCTCATGTCCAACCATTGCGAAGCCGCGGCCGGCGCTCCTGCCGCGGGCCGGGGTGGCTTTGGCGGCGGGGGCGGCCGTGCCGCTGCGCCGGCTGGCGCCCCGGCGGCTGCGGCGGCAGGCGGAGGACAGGGCCGCGGCGGCGGACGTGCTCCGCTGACTCCAGAACAGCAGGCCGCCCAGGCCGACGCCCAGCAAAAGCTGGCCGATTGGCGCGCCGCGGCGACGCTGGCCACCTGGAAAGCCGTCGCCAGGAAGTTCAACGACGCGGGCATCGAGATCGGTCAGCTCTGCTACAACATGAACCTCAACATGACCGACGATATGATCGACTATGCCTTCAAGATGGCCGAGGGAATCGGCGCCAAGGCCATCACCACGAGCACCACCGTTCCGATGGCTAAGCGCCTTGCTCCCTTCGCCGAAAAGCACCAGATGAGGATCGGCTACCATGGCCACGATAATCTGACCGACCCCAACCAGGTGGCTACCCCCGAGAGTTTCGAGACGGTCATGTCTTACGGGAAGTACAACTGGTGCAACCTGGATATCGGCCACTATACGGCCGCCGGCTTCAACCCCGTGGACTTCATCCAGAAGTACCACGACCGCATCACCAACCTGCACGTGAAAGACATGAAGGTGCACGGCACGTATACGCAGTTCGGAGAGGGCGACACGCCCATGAAGGCCGTCATGCAACTCCTCAAGAAGGGCCAGTATCCCTTCCCGGCCAACATTGAGATGGAAGCGCCTCTCGTCCCGCAGGGCGGCGACCCGGTCGCCGAAATGAAGAAGTGCTTCGCCTATTGCAAAGACCTGTTGGCCTGATCCCGTCCGCTTTTCCGGGGCCAGGGGCCGGATCCCTGGCTCCGTCTTCCCTTGTTTCCCCGTGGTAACGTGAAATCCAGGCATGAACATTTTGTTTATCGGGGATATCTTCGCTTCGCCTGGGCGCCGCATTGTGGCCGACCACTTGCAAGACATCGTGGAGACGAATCGCATCGAACTCGCCGTAGCGAACGCGGAGAACGCCGCCGGCGGCTTCGGCATCACGCCGGCGTTGGCGGAGGAGTTGTTCGCGCTCGGCCTGGACGTGCTCACGACCGGCAACCACGTTTGGGACAAGCGCGAGATCTATGCCTATCTGGACCGCCAGCCGCGGCTGCTGCGGCCGGCCAACTACCCCGATGCTCCGGGCAGCGGACTGGCGCTGGTGCGCGCACGCAATGGGGTCGAGTGCGCCGTGCTGAACCTGCAGGGCCGCACCTACATGCCGCACACCGATTGCCCGTTTCGCAAAGCCGACCAGATTCTGGGCGCGCTCGATCCGGCGGTCAAGGTGAGGCTCGTGGATTTTCATGCCGAAGTCACCAGCGAGAAGATCGCCATGGGCTGGTACCTGGATGGCCGCGTCTCCGCGGTGATCGGCACGCACACGCACGTCCCGACCGCCGACACGCGCATCCTGCCGGGCGGCGCGGCGTATCAGACGGACTGCGGAATGACCGGACCGTACCATTCCGCGATCGGCGTCGATGCTGGAATCGTGATTCGGCGATTCCTCACCGCGCTGCCGGTGCGCATGGAGGCCGCCAAGGGGTCGCCCGAGCTGCACGCGGTGATCGTCGACGTGGACGAAACCAGCGGCAAAGCCCGCGCGGTACGGCGCCACGCCATCGGTGGAGATTAACGGATGGCGCCATACAACACGGCCGCGGACGTTGCCTCTTTTGTCCTGAGGGAACTCGGCGCGCTGCTGGCGGGCGCGGTGTTTATGGTTCTCTGGCGGCGGTTACGAGTGGCGGCCTTCGGCCTGCTCGCCGCCGCTTTCGCCGTGCGGCTGGTGGCCGAGATCTTCATTTTCCGGTGGTGGAGCGCAGCGCGTCCGGGATGGCTGGCGATCTATGCCGCTTTCGAATTCGCAGTGCTCGCCGCGACTGTCGCGGTCATGGCGACGTGGGGCGCGCGCTATGTCAGCCGCATCCGCGCGCTCGACGCCGAGATGGAGCGCGAGCGCCGGGAGGCGGCCAGGAGTCTCGACACCGACCGTCTTACGGGCCTGCTGAACCAGGCGGCGCTGGCACGCCGCATGGAGGAGCCGGCGACCTTTGAAGGCGTGGTGGCGGTCTGTGATATGGACGGTTTCAAGGACATCAACGACCGCTACGGCCACTTGGCGGGAGACGAAGTCCTGCGCAACGTTGGGCGCCTGGTGCAAACATCCATCCGTCCCGAGGACGAGGCGTTCCGGTGGGGCGGCGACGAGTTCGTAGTCCTATTTCATAACCAGCTCTCCGAGGTGGCGCACCGGCGCATGGCCGACATCGAAGCGCGGTTGCAGGCCTTCCGGCTGCGCGGCGCCGGGGCGCTGCCGATCTCGTTCAGTTGGGGCACGGCGGAAGCCCGCGGCCGGGCCTTGCGCGAGGCCTTGAACGACGCCGACCGCGGCATGTATCTGGGGAAGCGGAAGCGCGCGGCGAACGTTCCGGAACCACGTCCGCCGGCCCTCTGAACCCCTACTGAATCGCGATCGTCGTGATGTACTGCGAGAACAGATACGACGGCAAACTGCTCAGGCTGTTCGCGAACACCGTAAGCGGGATCTGGCCTCCCGGAGAAGCGAGCGAAGGTATTTTGACGTCGATTTGCCACACGCCCACCAGCCCCGGCGCCAGCCCGGAATAATAGATGTGATTGACGAGCGACCCATCGCTGTTGTGCTCCGCGAAAACAGGATCGTCCACGGATATGCCGTTCAGGTACACCACCGGCCGGGCGGTAGACGAGACCGGTCCGGTGGCCGCGGCGCCGTCGGCGGGGGCGCCCGGCACGAAGCCCTCCCCGGTGCCGAAAATCTCAACCCAGGTTCCGCGCAAGGCGGGATGGCTGGAGCTATTTATCGAGCCGTCGCTGTAGTTGATGATGGCCGCCTGACGCGAGGTCCCGGTTGCGGTGGGGGGATTCAGGAACAGGCCCGGAGAGACGCTATTCATGGAGGCCAGCCCGGCGGCATAGACTTGGCCGGTGGCGGTGTTGTCCACCTCTACGTTGACGGGGCCAGAGGTGGGGGCGCCATTGGGAACGTAGAAGTTGATCTGCGAGGGCGACACCATAAACAGGGGAGCGGGAACGCCTTGAAACAGGACTTCAATATTGGCGATGGCCGTCGGCAGCGGAAGCTGTCCGCCGGAATTGGCGGTGGACGAGCCGAACGGGACGCTGGCATTGGAGGGAAGAACCGAGGCGATCATGCCGGGCGCAAGCGGCCAAGAGGGCAAACTGTTGGCCGTATTCTGAGCGCTGAGGCCGGGGTAATAGAGAGCCACGCGATTCGAGGCGTCGGCCCCCACCAAGTCGCCAAACTGATCTTGCGCCAACGCCAACACGAGGCTGGGCGCCTGGATCTGCCCGATGGTGGAGGAACTGGTAACCAGGGTGATGAACGCCGGGAAGCGCTTGAAGAGCCCGTTGTTTGTGTCCGCCACCCAAATCTCCCCCGTGACCGGGTTGATATAGATGCCCTCCGGCGTATTGAAGCCGCCCAGCGCGAGCGATGCCGTGGCGTTGAAAGCCGGAAACTGCGGGTTATCCAAGGAATCGAAAATCAACACGCGGTTGTTGCCGGAATCCACCACATACGCACGGTCGCTGCTGTCGATGGCCACATGGTGCGGGGAGTTCATGGAAGACATGCCCGAGCCGGCGGCGGCGCTATAGAAACTCCCCTGCCCGAGGAGGAAGGAAGCCGACTGCCCGCTGGTAAACACTCCCTTATTCGGCTGGAAGACCATCACACGGTTCTGGACCTGGTCGGATACGATGAGCAAACCGCTCGTAGACAGGGCCAAACCGTAGGGCGCCGCCAGCGTACTCATGGTGGGGTCGGTGGTGAGCACGGGACTGGTGAACGACGCCTGACCGAGGACCAAGTCGGCCTTTGGCTGGCCGGTCTGCGCGAATGGAGCGGGGAATCGCAGGACGCGCCCGTTGCCCCGGTCGGCCACCCAGAGGTTGCCATTGGAGTCGACCGTCACGCCCACGGGGCCACAGAGACTTGCGCTGCTGGGCTGTCTCGGGTCGCCGGTAGGATAATTGCACAACGCGGTTTGCCCATTCGCCTGGCCGATTACGAGGTCGGCCGCAACGCCCGCCGAAACCTTCCTCAGGTCCTTGAATGCCAGTATCCGGTTGTTATAAGGGTCGGCCACGTACAGGTGCGCCGGGCCGCCCGTAGAGGCGCCCGTGCTATCGATCGCGAGCCCGCTATCGACATGGACATTGCCCGCGCTATCCTGCGCAAAAAACTGAAACTCGCGGCCCTCGATCAAGTTGATGGATCCGGCCGTCGGGAGATCCTGCCCCAGCCAGCGGGTCGCGTAGGTTGCCCCTAATGGCGCGGGGATGGCGAGCACGCGGTTGTTGCCCGCATCGGCCACGTACAACTGATTGTTGGCGAAGGCCGCCGCGAACGGTCTGGAGAAAACGTTCACGGAGGGGGACGGGACGAACGTGCCGCCGGGAGGCTCGTTGTTCGGCCCGAGGCGGGTAAAATCGGAGTTTTGGCCCATCACCGCGATCGCCGACGGCGAAACTTGCACGGTCACGGCGGGCCATTGCTCGAACGGCTGAAAGAGCAGAATCCGGCTGTACGCCGAGTCCACCACGCCGACTTGCGAGCCGGTGAAGAAAACGGCTTCCGGATCGTTCATCACAACGGCGTCGACTTGCGCTGGAAGAACCGGGGCGCCGACCGTCGGCTGGTACACGCCCATGATGCGCGCCGCCGACATGGCAGTGGTGAAGGGAGCCACGAACACAAGCACCCGGCTCAGGCTCTGCGGCTGGCTGGCATCGGCATCGGAGACATAAAGGCGGCCCTGCGGGTCGAACGCGATGGCCGCGGGAACCGCAAATTGGTTGGCGGTGAGGTTTGCCCCCGAGACGCTAGGGTTGAGGTTTGTCTGCAAGGTCAAGAAATCCGGCTGCCCGATTTCCAGGATGGCTGTGGGGGCGGTTTCGCCGCTCTTGGCGACATCGGCCGCGGCGAACTCCAGGACGCGCCGGTTACCCGGGTCCGTCATCCACAGGTTGCCGCTCGCGTCGAACGCGATATTGGAGATTAGCCCGGCCAGGGAGACCCCCTGCGCGGAAACCGCCCCGGTGTAGTTCGCGGAGCTTCCAGACAGACCCGACTGGCCGATGACCAGATCCGGTATTTGGCTGGTACTTGTAAATGGCTTGGGATACCGCAACACGCGGTTGTTGCCGCTGTCTGCCACGTAAAGATCGCCGTTAAGGGCCGCCAGTCCGGTCGGGTTGTTCAATCCGGATTGCAGGGGGTTGCCCTGGCCGGGCGCGCGCGCCGCCTGGGCCGGGCCCTGCGGCCAGGTGGTGAAAAAATTGTCCTGGCCGATCACGAGGTCGGCCTTTTGGCCGTTGACAAAACCGGCGGCGTTCTTCCACGCGAGCACGCGGTTGTTACCTGTGTCGGAGACGTAGATTGGCATCGGCGACATCGAAGTGTCCACCGCGAGTCCCTGGGGCTCGTACAGTTCACGTCCTTCCACCAGGTTGGGATTCACCGTATACAAGGAGTTCTGTTCCGGTTGCGGCGTCTGGGGATGCCCTACCGTACGCGACGGTACCGGGTTCAAAGCGATCTGCGGCCAGGCCGGCGCTCCTAAGAGGGCCAGGGCGACAATTGGGAGATAACGGCGTATGATCATGGGGTTCACTAAGCGACGAGGAAACCGCGCATTCATCATTGAATCTTAGCAGAGCCGGCGCGCCATAGGAATAGGAAGCAAAGGCTTTTGGTACCAACGCCACCGCGGGTTGCGGAATCGGCTTGCTACACTGAAGCTTGAGCCAAGCCACCGTTTCCCGTCCGCGCGTATGCGCCGTCAGCTATCTGAATACCCTCCCGTTGGTGTGGGGTATGCTACACGGTCCGCAGCGGGGTCTTTTCGACCTGGAGTTCCAAATTCCCTCCGAGTGCGCGGATCGTCTGGCATCCGGCGAGGCCGATTTAGGCATCGTGCCCTCTTTCGAGCTGACGCGGCAGGACTTAACCCTAGTGCCCGGAGTAGGGATCGCATGTCACGGGCCGGTACGAAGCATCCTGCTGGTCTCCTCGCGCCCGCCGGCTGAAATCCGCACCCTGGCGGCGGATTCCAGCTCGCGCACCTCCGTGCAACTGGCGCGGGTGGTTCTGGAACGGCGCTACGGGGCGAATCCGGTAATCGCGCCGCACCCGCCGGACTTGGAGGCCATGCTTCAGGTGGCCGACGCCGCTCTGCTAATCGGCGATCCGGCGTTGCGCATCGACATAGGCAGCGGGCCGTACCGCATTTACGATCTGGGCGCCGAATGGGCCTCCATGACTGGTCTGCCGATGGTGTTTGCCGTGTGGGCGGGCCGCAAGGACGCCGTCACACCGGAGGTGGTCGCGGCCTTTCGCGATTCTTGCCGCTACGGTTGCGAGCGTATCGAGGAAATCGCGGCCTGCGAGGCGCCGCGGCGTCACTTCCCGCCCGATCTGATTCGGGAGTACCTGAAGCTGCGCATCGTGCACGAGCTGGGCCCGCGCGATTACGAAGGGATGAACCTCTTTCTAAACTATGCGAACCAGGCTGTGCCCGGCCGGGAGCGGCGGGAAATCACGGTTTGACGGGCGCCGGCCCGGTCCCCTATACTGAAGTTTCCCACTGGAAATACGACGATGTATATTGCGATATTATTGGTTCACATCCTGGTCTGCGTCTTCCTGATTATTGTGGTTTTGTTGCAAAGCGGGAAGGCCGCGGATCTGGCGGGCGCGTTCGGCGGCATGGGTTCGCAGACGGCGTTTGGTCCGCGCGGTTCAGCGACGCTGCTGTCGAAGGCGACGACGATTTCGGCGGTGGTGTTCATGATCACGTCGCTTTCGCTTTCGATTCTGGCGACGCGCAATGCGGGACTCGCATCGACGGTACTGGAAGGGGCGCCGGCCGGGGCGCCGGCGAAGAGCAAGCCCGCGCCGGCGCAGCAGCCCACGCAGCAACAGGCGCCGGTTTCGAAGAACCCGGACGGGACGACGACGTATCCTCTTAACTTTCCTCCGCCGGCCCAGCCGGCGCCAAAGAAATGAGTTCGCCGCGGAGGTGGCGGAATTGGCAGACGCACTAGCTTGAGGTGCTAGCGGGAGCAATCTCGTGGGGGTTCAAGTCCCCCTCTCCGCACCAGATTTTAAGGGAGTTACGGCGACCATCCGAAATTGGGTGGTCGCCGTTTCTGTTTTGCCCCGAATACGCTCGACGAGGTCTACCTAGGTCTGCACGATTGCGTGGTTTTCTTTCATTCCGTTCCGAATATCACGGAGGTCCACCTCGATCTTGATGAACACGAAAACCAGCATCAGCAAGAGGAAGCAAGCGAACATGGCAGCGGACGCATAGCCCGCCATCACCGCACGGGCCTTCAGTGCACAACCTTCTTATCCGAAAGCCCACCCGTCACCCTTGTTTTCCGAACCGGCGAAAACACTATAGCGAACAAAACGCGAAACCAGGGCGGGCTTCAGGGATGCACGCGCGCTCTACGGTCACCGGGCGGTGCGCTTCCTCACCGTGCTCGCCGTACTGTCCCGGCACGTGCGGAAAAGCCCAAACGCCGGCCGCTCGCCGCCTCTTCGGTATCCCAATTGCACCCAACCGGTTGAAGCGCATCGGTCATTGCCCGTTCTTTGCTTGCCCAGGCTCGAGACGGGATGCTTTTCAAGGCCTTTGAGATGGGAACCACGAGCGGTAGCGTCCGAGTCTTCCAGATCCGTTTGTCCCCTTTCCTCGACGCACGGACATATAATCTTAGATCCGGCAGTCTGAGCGCGGCCTGAACGGTCCAAGGGATTGCTACCTTGA
>OBLW0100001171.1_pt1 | contig 22524 bp, 17 predicted proteins | sample 1520161 | NCBI WGS metagenome assembly OBLW01 (sample SAMEA3539309, study PRJEB22396) | soil metagenome | biome: tundra; feature: field; material: soil | place: USA | collected 2010-05 | depth 0.15 m | reverse complement strand
TGATCGTTGCTCTTGCCGATCATTTCGAGCCGGCCATTGTGCCCGAAAACGGTCGGTCCCGTGCCCCTTTTTCTGAACAGGAGCGCCGCGTGGAACACTGGTGCTCCCAATACCCGCAAGCCGTCGATCGGTGGCGTGACCAGGAAGGGCGACCGCTGGTACATACTTACTTCTATCCTGCCGAGCAATACGACCGTGGTTTGGTCGACCGCCTTGCCGAGCACTGTCACGGAGGCTGCGGAGAAATTGAAATTCATCTGCATCACGGTCTTGATGAACCGGACACCGCCGAAAATACGCGCCGCCAGTTGGTGGAATTTCGCGATGCCCTGGTCGTGAATCATGGCTCGCTTTGTTTCACCGATGGTTCCAACCAGCCGCGCTACGCATTCGTCCATGGCAATTTTGCATTGGCGAATTCAGCGCGAGGCTTCGCTTGCGGGGTTGATAATGAGATGCAAATTCTCGCAGACACCGGATGCTATGCCGATTTCACGATGCCTGCTGCCCCTTTTCATCCCGCACAGATTGGGAAAGTGAACTCACTGTACGAGTGCAGCCTTCCACTTGGCGCTCAGGCTCCGCACCGCAAGGGGCGGGAGCTGGCGGTGGGTCGCGTTCCGCAGATCTTTCCTCTCAACGTACAGGGTCCTCTGATGTTCGATTTTGACAGGCAGGCGCGCAACGGAGTTGGCCGGTTCGAAAACGCCGCATTGACTGGGTCGAATCCTCCCGGCCTGCGCCGGCTCGGGCTTTGGAAGAAAGCTGCGATTTCCGTTCGGCACCGGCCGGACTGGCTCTTCATCAAGCTCCATACCCACGGCATGGATCCCACTCAACGAGAGGCTGTGATGGGAAGCCCCATGCAACGATTCCTCGTCGAGTTTGTTGGGGGAGCACGAGACAGGAACGAGGTCATTCACTTCGTCACCGCCCGAGAAATGGTGAACATAATCCTGGCGGCCTGTGACGGCCGAGAAGGCAATCCGGGACAATACCGCGATTATCGCTTCATGCTGACCGGGCGGTTCAGTCCCTTCAGAGCAGGAATCCCCAAGTGAGATTGAGAGGGTAGCGTATGTGTGGAATCGCTGGAATCGTCGCACGCGACGGTGAGGTGATTGACGCCGAGCAGGTGCGGCGGATGACCGACGCGATCGTGCATCGCGGGCCAGATGACGAAGGTATCCTGGCAGAGGCCAATATCGGGCTTGGCATGCGCCGGCTCAGTATCATCGACCTGGCAGGCGGGCGTCAGCCGATCTACAACGAAGATCGTAGCGTGTGCGTGGTGTTCAACGGCGAGATCTATAACTTCCCGAAGTTGCGTGAGGAGTTGGAAAGCCGGGGTCACCGGTTCTATACCCATTCTGATACGGAAGTGATCGTCCACCTCTACGAGGAGATGGGAGCAGATTGCGTCACGAAGCTGCGAGGAATGTTTGCCATCGCCCTTTATGACGAGAAGCGTAAGTCGCTGCTGCTGGCCAGAGACCGCCTGGGGAAGAAGCCGCTCTACTACGCCCTGAGCGACGGACGGCTCTATTTTGGTTCGGAGATCAAGGCCATGCTGGCGATAGAGCCGCAACTGGCGGAAGTTGATCCAGAGGGTATTCTACAGTTTTTTTACTTCGGATACGTGGCAGATCCGTACTCGGCGTTCCAGCGCATCCGCAAGTTGCCCCCGGGGCACCTGGCCGAGTTCGCCAACGGAGGGATAAAGGTCCGTCAATACTGGGATGTTCCGCAGTATGGAACGTATGATCCCGGATCGGACGAAGCTTGCCTGGAAGAGATGGAACAGCGTCTGGAAGAGGCGGTGCGGATTCGCCTCATCAGCGACGTTCCTCTGGGTGCGATGCTCAGCGGCGGCGTGGACTCATCGGTCGTGGTTGCCCTTATGGCGAGATGCAGTTCGGTTCCTGTGAAGACGTTCTCCATCGGGTTCGGCAAGGCCGATTTCAACGAAGCGAAATATGCGCGGGTGGTCGCGGAACGGTTTGGGACGGACCATCACGAGCTGACGATCAATCCCGACATTGTCGCAACGCTCAACCAGCTTACGGGGCTCATGGAAGAGCCCTTTGGCGACTCTTCTATGATCCCGACGTATTACGTCTCGCGTCTGGCGCGTGAGAAAGTAACAGTGGCTCTTTCGGGAGATGGGGGGGACGAGCTCTTTGCTGGATATGATCGTTATCTCGTCAACCTGAGACGCCGGCAGGGTAACTGGATTCCGGGCTGGATAGGAGACGCCTACCGCAAGCATGTTTACCGCCGGCTGCCATCCAATGTTTACGGGCGCCGGTTTACCTGGAACATCACGTTGTCTTCCCGCGACCGCTACCTCGACGGGTTGGCTTTTTTGCCTGCGCTTCACCGCGAACGAGAACTCTTCAGCGATGGGTTTCTTGAAACTGCGGAAGGTTTTGCGCAGCCGTTTCGCCAGTTCGAGCAGTATTACGACGAAGCTCCCGCTGCCGACTCGTTAAGCCGGCTGTTATATCTGGACACCAAGACGTACTTGCCGGCCGACATTCTGACCAAGGTGGACCGGCTTAGTATGGCGGCGTCGCTCGAAGCGCGATGTCCAATTCTGGATCATGAATTTGTGGAGTGGGTGGCCGGTCTGCCCCTGAAATACAAATTCCGTGATGGCACGCGCAAGTTTATCTTCAAGAAACTGGCCGAACGCCTAGGGATTCCGTCTGAACTGCTGTACCGGCGCAAGGCGGGATTTTCGATGCCTCTGGTGCACTGGATGCGGCATGAGTTGAGAGACTCACTGCTGGGCATCGTGACCGAGCCGCGGACACTGCAACGCGGCTATTTCAAGCCGGCGGCGATACTAGGCTTGTTGGACGAGCATCTGCGCGGGCGGCGGAATCACGCGGGTGCGCTGTGGCTGCTGCTCATGTTTGAGTTGTGGCACCGGAATTTTCTCGAAGCGGGGAGCTTCGGCGGGCAGAGCGTGGTTCCACAGTTCGGCCACGCAGGAGGGGACTCAAACCTCGCAAAACCCGGGTTTGCGAGTGTGCGGATGGCAGCGGGACCGGGCGAAGGCAAGGAGCGCCGTTCGTGAACTCCGTCGATTCAGGAACCCGTAATCGCCAGCCTTCTTTGTTTCTGATGGCAAACACACTGGAGACCGGCGGCGGCGAACGGCAGTTTGCCACCTTGGCGGGCGCGCTGAATCCCCGCCATCTGCAAGTGCGCCTCGGGTGTCTGCGCAAGCACGGACCTTTTGCGGAAGGGCTGAACGGGATTGTGGAGTTCCCGCCCGGCGGAAGCCTGTTCAAGCTGAAATCGCAGCGTACACGGTTCGCGCTAGGGCGCTATCTTCGCGCCAACGGCGTTGTGATTGCGCACTCGTTTGATTTCTATTCCAACTTCATGCTGATTCCGAGCGCGCGCTTGGCACGCGTGCCGGTTGTAATCGGCAGCCAGCGGCAACTTGGCGATCTGATGAGCCGGGTCCGGAACAGCGCGCAGCACGCCCTGTTTCGCTGGTGTGATCGGGTGGTTTGCAATTCCCGGGCGGCCGCTGCACGCTTACAGCAGGTCGGAATCAGCCCGAGCAAACTCGTCGTGATTCCGAACGCGCTGCCAGGCGCAATGTTTGCACGGGCGGTTCCTTTTCTGCCGCCCATTCATGGCGGCCTGAGGATTGTAATGACCGCGCGAATGAATGATCCGGCAAAACGCCACGACCTTTTCTTGAAGGCGGCGGCGAACTTGGTGCCGAAGCATCCGAAGCTGGAGTTCGTGCTCGTCGGCGATGGTCCGCTCAGGCCGGGACTGGAGCAGATGGCGGCCAATCTCGGTTTGGGGAAACATGTCGTTTTCTTGGGAGACCGGCGCGATGTCTCAGCGATTCTGGCCGGGGCGGAGATCAGTGTGTTGACGTCGATCTCAGAGAGCCTGTCGAACTCGATCATGGAGTCTATGGCGGCGGGAGTACCGGTGGTCGCCTTTCGCGTTGGGGGAAATGAAGAACTGATCCGCGATGGGGAGAATGGGTTTCTGGTGCCAGCCGGGAATGAGGAGCAACTGGCAGGGCGACTCGAGACACTAGTGATCCAATCTGAGCTGCGGAAGGCCTTTGGAGCATCTGCGAAGAAATCTGCTCAGAGCTTCACCGTGGAAAGAGTCTGCGGGGAGTACGAGCGGCTCTACATGTACCTGCTGCAGGAAAAGGGAATAGGGCAGGCAGAGCTTGTGCGGTCCAGCCACGAACTTGGTTGAAATATCGCACTGAAGCGCGTTGCGCGCGAGAAGACCCGACCCATTCACGCATCCCAGGGACTAGTGGAAATGGCTTCTGCGGCGGCTCCCGGGGTCGGATGAGCGGATTGCGTACCCACTGGGCTGGCGGAAGCGGCTCGCCACCCCAAAGGATGACTGACGATTGGCCGAATCGGTCCGATCACCGCATCCGGTGCACCGCAGCCCAGTTCTCCCGCGACTCGCACCGCTGTACTGGGAAAGTCTGTGATCGGCCAGCGGAAAGAATCGAATGCGTGACGCAGCAATGGGATTTTTTCAGGCTCGTACGCCAAAAGGTGCGCGCCCACCCAATCGACGGCTGAGGCATTATTGCCGCCAAGAAGCAAGCCGAGTTCAAGCGGATCCGGAGCCAGCGGGCCGTTGCCTTGACCGGCAACAACGGCGTCGGCAATGTGTATGACGCGACGTTGAATCTCCGGGCCCATCGTTCCGTCGGTTCGGCCGTACAGCAGAATCCGGTTCAGGTCGAGGCAGGTTCTCCAGATTGTGTCGTTGCCGTGCCAAGAGCCATCGGTGCCGAGGCGATCTCCCTGCAAACGAGAGGTTCGCGCCAGCACTGCCACGAGCAGATGCCACGTCGTGGCCGCGGCATAATGGGAACTCAGGTTCTGTCGATCCGTGACGTATTCGAGCGCACGCTTGACCACACCATCGCCCGGGTAGCAGTCCCCGCCGTGCGCTGACCCGCCCAGGCGATGATGCGGTAAATACTCTTTGTTTCCGTTGATGCCGATGAGGTTCTTGAGGGCGCACGTAACCCCGGCTTTCTTGTGCGTCTTCAACTTTGGCAGGTTGATGATAACGTCGGCGTCGACCACGGCTTTGGCGACCAGGTATTCATGTACGCCGAGGTGATGCGTCTTCGCCATGAGGCGCGGATCGTACCAGGCGACGCGGAAGCGATTACGGTCATCGCTGACGGGTTCCAGCAGGCTATCACGGCCGAGATTGAACAAGGTGAACTGGTCCGCCGATTGCAAGTTCTCTTCGGCCACGCGCACGCCGTGGACCAGCACGCAGGTGGTTCGGCGAAAATCATGGATGCCTTTAAACCGAGGGTCGCGAGCCATCTGCTCGTTGGCCCAACTTTGCAGTCCCGATTCCTGCATCAGCGCCTTGAAGTCGCATCCCTGGATTGGGGCGTCGCCGACCACCACCTCCGCCGCCGGCGAGCGCAGCGCCGCTTGGACAGCAGCGCGGATCAACGAGGGATGAGTCACCAGGCAATCGTTTCCACCAGGTCCCTCGTTACGGTGCAGGACAAGATTGGGCTTGATCAGGACACGCGCACCCCTCGGAATCACTTTGCCGAAAGGGCTGTCCCCATCGGACCAGCCGGCATCAGCGGTCAGGCGGTGCAATGCCTGGGATATAGCATCGTCGTTCTCGGTGCCGGACGGATAGGAATACGATGGAACGCAGGCGATACTAACCTTCGGGACGAAGCAGTGCTCGGCAACTGAGTTGGCCATGTTCAAGAGTCCGCCCGGCTCGCGGTTCGATGCTGATAGGTTTCGTTCGATGGCGCGTGCTGGGCATTCAAGTCGGATCGAGTGAAACGGTGTTTTCCGGCAGAAGACAAGGGAATGGAATCGAGTTCTCGCACTTCGACGCGAATCGGGTGCGCAGGAGAAAGAGATTGAATGTGATCCACGGCTTTTCGGATCTGCAGCTCTCTTGCCTGGGGATTGCCGGGACCAGGAACCGTCAGCAAAACGATCTTATCGATTTCGGTTTGATGGAACTGAAAATTGGCGATTCCCTCGCTGCCGTACATCAGGTGTGTGAAATATTCTCCGTGGACGACACGGCCGCCCGGCAAAAGAAAATTGTCGCTGGTGCGGCCAATCTCAAGGTGCATCAACGGGAAGTTGTTGCCGCAAGAGCAAATCTCAGAGGAGAGATAGCCGCAATCCTCATTGCGATAGCGGATGAACGGCATCGACCAGTTCTGAACCGAAGTGAGCAGGAAAGGCCAGGGACCTTCACCTTCGGTCTTCTCTTCTTCGAGTACCACGAAATCCGCATTGACATGCATGCGGCCTTGGGGACACTCGGCGGAGACGTTTTGCACTTCACTGGAACCGTAACAATCAAAGACGTGGCAGCGAAAAACGCGCTCAATGACCTCGCGCTGAGGCCGGTAAAGTTTCTCCGCGGTGGTGAAGACTCCCCGCACCGGCGCAGCGGGCTGCCTGGTCGCCTCAAGAAATGTCGCAAAGCGAGCGATAGTGGAGGTGTATCCCAGTACGACTGCGGGTCGCAGATTGTGCATGCGCCGAGCCCAAACCGCCAGTTCCGCTTCTCCTGATCGAAATGGATCGAACAGGTAACTTCGGCGGACGAACTGCCGCAGTTCAAATTCCCAGCGCGACATGCGATCGAGCTTTTCGCTGCTACCCCAGAAAAACGCAATCATTTCCCCCGGCCGCCAACCGCATTGTTGGAGATTGCGGTACACGCCGGCGTCGCTCGCCGCCATGTATTCGCGGCTGCGGTAGAACCTCAGGGGCACGCCGGTCGATCCTCCGCTGAAATGTGGCGAGAGTTTCTCCAACGGGACATCCTCACGCACAAGGTCGTGCGCTCGCTCTCGGATGATGTCCTTGGTTAAAACCGGGAGCTTGGAAAAATCGGTAAAGTTACGAATGTCTCGACTGGCAATGCCCAAGCGACGGAACACTTCGCGGTAGTACGGGACATGGGCTTCTGCATGGGCCAGGAGATCCGAGAGTCTCTTAAACTGATTCTCGCGGATGCGCTCCGGAGGAAGAAAAGGGGCACCCTCGATTTGGACGAGTTGCTGCAGCGTGTCGAAGCCGCGAAGCCGGCAGGTCAGCGACAGCAACAGCCGCCCGAACAGAGCGCCACGGGTCCGGAACTGAGAAGCCGCGTGGTCGGCTTGCAGCTGCGCATCCGACATTAATGCCAGTATAGCATAGGGAATCGGCCGGGGATGGGCGATGTTGTAAACTCAAATCAGGCGTTTTGTCGCTTGGAAAGGCTTTGCAGCGGGGCTTCCGGGGCGGAAAATGGACAAACGGATATTGGAGATTGGCAACTGGCCTCCGCCGGTCTGCGGCTGGTCGATGGGTCTGGTCGGCCTGCGCAAGGAACTGGAATCGCGGGGGTGGGATTGCCAAGTAATGAATCTAAACGAAAATCGCCGGGTACGCAGTCCTTACTACATCGATGTGCAGAGCGGATGGGATTATGTTTCTAAGGTGGCACGCCTGGTGTGGCGCGGCTACGCGGTGCACGTACGAGTCAACGGGGAGACAAAGAAAGGTTTTCTTCTGGCCCTCGCCGCGCTGCTGCTGGCGCGGCTTGCTCGAAGGCCAGCTTTGCTGACTTACGCCGGCGGCCATCGGCAGAGCTATTTTCCCGCACCTAAGAGGTCCTTGCGGTACCTGGCGTTTTCGCTGCTGTTTCGAATTCCCCAGCGCATCTACTGCAACAGTCCGGCGGTGAAGAGCGTTTTGCTTACCACTTGTATTCCGGCGGAGAGAGTGGAACCGATTCCGCATTTTTCCTCGAACTATGTAAAGTTCACTCCGACGGCTCTGCCAGCGGAGGTAGTTGAATTTTGCCGCAGCCATGAGGGAGTCTTCTTTAGCTACGTGTGCTTCCGCAAAGAATTCGCGCTCGACCTTCTGGCGGAAGCCATACGGCGCTTTCATAAAGCATTTCCGAAGGTGGGGTTCTTGCTCGTCGGTATACCGGAGCGCGAGAAGGACTTTATCAGGAAATTTCTCAGGGAGAAGAAAGTTGAGGACGCCGTCTGCGTGCTCGGTTCGGTCCCGCACGATACTTTCTTGACTCTGTTGACAGAGTCGTTGGCATATATACGCACGCCCCTCACGGATGGGATCTGTTCTTCGGTGCTCGAGTCGTTGAATCTGAAAGTCCCGGTGCTCGCAGCGGACAACGGGACGCGTCCACCGGGCACTCGGCTGTGGCGGGAGGGCGACCTGAAAAGCCTGCTCACGCTGATGACCGAAGTGGTGGAGAACCACGCGGCCATGGTGGCGGAAATTCCAGACATCGTGGTAGAGGACAACGCCAAGAAACTGGCTGACAGCATTGAGCAAGTAAGTCTGAAGACAGGGCTCGCAGGAGATCCGCGCGAGGTCGGCGTGGGAAACTGACGGCGGGTTGGGCTGGATGCCGGGAATAACCGATTCGTTTTTGAACGGCCAGAGGAAAGAGCCGCGGTTCACTGAGGGCGTAGGATGCGGTGGGATACTGAGGCGAGTGTGGGATCGCAGGTCCATAGTCGAGCAGGGAGAACTGTGCGGAGTAAGGCTCCGGTATTCGTGCTCGGCTGCATCCGCTCAGGGACGACGCTGCTTTACCACATCCTGCTGTCGGCCGGAAATTTTGTGGTGTACCGGGCAGAATCGAACGCGATCAATCTGCTAGAACCACGGTTTGGAGACTTGAGGATAAAGCGAAACAAAGAAAAGCTGATGGAGGCATGGCTGAACAGCAAACTGTTCCAGGTTTCCGGTCTAGATTCGGGACAGATCAAAGCCAAGGTGATGGCGGAGTGCCAGAACGGCGGAGATTTTCTGCACATTATCATGGGCGAGATGGCGCGTAACCAGAACGTGGAACGCTGGGCGGAGTGCACGCCAGAGCATTTGCTTCACCTCGAGCGGATCAAGGAAACGATTCCGGACGCGTTGGTGATTCACATTATCCGCGATGGCCGCGATGTGGCTCTGTCCGCAGCCCAGTTGGATTACGTGCGGCGCATGTGGTGGGACCGGAGTCCCAAGTTCATGGCGTCCGGCCTCTACTGGGAATGGGCCGTTAAGAAGGGGAGAAAGGACGGGCGCAAGCTGGGACCGGATTACACGGAAGTACGCTTCGAAGAGTTAATCACCGACCCTCGGACGACCTTGGCCAAGCTCAGCGGTTTTATTGATCAGGAACTGAATTATGACCAAATCCTGAAGATAGGCATAGGATCAGTGAGCGAGCCGAATACTTCGTTCAAAGACGAAAAGGGCGGATTCAATCCGCTAGAACGCTGGAAAAAGAGGTACACTCCAGAAAATCTTTCGGCTTTCGAGGCGGCAGTAGGTACTACTCTGGAGGAGTTGGGCTATCCTTTGGCCACGACCGACCGCAGCCTGCTGAACCGCCCCGACATGCAGCGGATGCGGGGGTTATACCGGACGTACTTCGACTCGAAGTTGTGGCTCAAATCCAAGACTCCACTGGGGAAGATCTTCATCACGAAGGACTTGTCGTGGCTGTAGAGTGGAACTGGTTCTTACGCTCCTAACGATTCGGTACCTCGGTTATAATGTTAGGCCATATTAGGCCTTAGAACCTTTGTATGGATTGTTACTTATACCCTTCGCTGGCGTCGGTTGCCAGGTCTGCATCCACAAGGTGACGGTCGGGGTGTTGCTCACCGCTGCGATTGCAAGTTCAGCATCTGGTGACGCTGGCCAAGGCATACCGGCTCACGAGTGATCGACGCTATTTGGATGAGATCCTACGGCAGTGGCGGCACTGGCAGTCCGAGAACCCATATCCGGTAGGTATCAATTGGGCTAGCAGCCTTGAAGCCGGTTTCCGGAGCTTGTCGTGGTTTTGGACGTATCATCTGTTGCAGGGCTCTCCCGGGTGGTTGCCGGAGTTCCGGAAAGATTGGCTGCGCAGTCTGGCGCTGCACGGGAGGCACATTGCGCGATGGGAGCAGGAACTGCAGGGGTGACCTTGTCCATGTCTCAGTCCTCCTACCGTATATAATACGGCAGGAGAAAGGAGGAAATGCGTCCCTATTTTCGAAAGCCCTCCTTGCTGACGTGCACCCAAATAGGGGACAGGGTTGGCATTCCGGTATGGGTGCTCTCGCCGTCGGGTGAATTCCCGCGCGATTTCTTCCGCGATGGCTTCCACCTGAATGGTCACGGTTCGGAAATTTTCACAGCGCGCCTGGGTGACCAAATTCGTGCGAAGATCGGCAACATTTCACCCGGACGATAGGGGCAGCTGGGCAGTTCAGGAACTAAAACTAAACATTTTACGAGCTGAATTGTTTATCTTGCGAGGCATAGTTATGCAATGGAGCCTCTCCTTCCAGGCAGACCCGATGCCACAGCTCTAGGTTGAGCAGTCGCCAGATGCGATCGTAGTGGTCGCGGTAGCCGGCTCGATGTTCCCGGAAGAGTTTCTCCACCGCGGGCCTCCTAAAAAATCCACGGCTCATGCTGCGAGATTCGAGAAGCAGGCGCTCGATGCCGTCTAGCTGCGCGCCGGCCAGCCAGCCACTCCAAGGAGTTGGGAACCCCAACTTCGGACGATAAATAATCGACTGGGGAAGCAGGTCCTCCATTGCTTTTTTCAAAATACACTTGCCGGCTGTGCCGCGTATCTGGATGCTCGCCGGAACACGCATCGCCCATTCCACCAGCACATGATCCAGAAACGGCACTCGGCTTTCGATCGAGGCTGCCATGCTCATGTTGTCCTGCTTCATCAACAGCTCAACCAGGTAGGTTTTGATGTCGGTGTACAGGAGTCGCTGCAGAAGCTCTCCAGAGGATTGTTTCCAGTATCGCAGGACATTGCTGTAGGCGGAGCCTGCCTCAATCTCATGGCTGAATTCCTCGGTTAGCAACTCTTTCTGATCCTTCTGGTTGAATGCGGAAAAGAAGTTGTCGAAGTAAGAAGAGACCCAGGATTCTCCGTCGAGGCCGAGGAAAGTGTGTGAGAGCTTGCGGCGGGCTGTGGCGTTGATCCAGGCTGAAGATGCGATCGAATCGCGAACAACACGGCGAAGCGTGCGCGGGACAAGTCCGCGATAGACACGGTCGAAGGCCATGTTCTTCAAGGTAAATGCATAACGCGAATATCCGGCCAGGGTTTCATCGCTGCCTTCGCCGGTGAGCACCACTTTGACGCGCTCGCGGGCTAAGTCGGCGACGAAGAACAACGACACACTCGAGGGCCACACGATCGGCTCGTCCTCGTGCCAGATCAGTCTGGGAAGCGCTCCAAAAAAGTCCTGGCGACTCACGAAAACCTCGTGATGGTTCGAGTTGAGGTGCTGCGCCACGGTTCTGGCGTAAGGCAGCTCGCTGTAGGCGTCTTCGGGATATCCAACGGAAAATGTCTCGATGGGCTCGCGCCGAATTTTGGTCATGAGCGCGGCCACGGCGCTGGAGTCGAGGCCCCCGCTCAGGAATACGCCGAGGGGAACGTCGCTCATCAGGTGGCTGCTGACCGCTCCTTCGAGCAACTCGCGATAGCTGTCGACGTAGTAGCTCTCATCGTGCTGTGCTTCGTCGCTCGTGAGGGGCAAATCCCAATATTGTTGGACTCGCAGTTCGTGCTGCTCGTTCAGTTCGAGCCAATGTCCAGGAAGGAGCTTAACTACGTCGTTGTAGAAGGTTTCCTCGGCCGAAAGGTACCCGAAGGCGAGAAACTCGGGAAGAGCAGAACGATTGAACTCAGGGCGCACTCCGGGATAAGCCCGCAGGGCCTTGATCTCAGAACCGAAGATGAAATTGTTGGGTGTGAGGCGATAGTATAGCGGCTTGATACCTAGCCGATCCCGAGCGATAAAAAGAGATTTTTGTTTGGCGTCCCAGATGGCGAAGGCAAACATGCCGCGCAGATGCTGGACACAGTCGTTGCCGTATTCCTCGTAGAGATGAACGATGGTTTCCGTGTCACTCTGCGTACGGTAGCGGTGGCCGCGAGTGATCAAATTTTCGCGCAGCGACCGGTGATTGTATATCTCCCCGTTGAAAACCACGGTGATCGAACCGTCTTCGTCGCTGATGGGCTGATGCCCGGTGGAAAGGTCGACGATGCTGAGGCGGCGCATGCCGAGGCCGATCCTGCCCTGCGTGAAGAAGCCGTCGTCATCCGGGCCGCGGTGGGCTATGACGTCGCACATGCGCCGCAGGACGCCGGAATCGACATGCGCCTTTTCGCCGAACTCAAATATTCCCGCGATCCCACACATTGCGTTATTGCACCCGATCCCACAAAAGTTCAAAACTAAAGCACGGAATCAATAAACTCACAATCACTCACCACTGCCTCGGCGGCCGGCTCTGCTATTAGCCCTGGCCGATTCAACCACTCAAGGACCTCGCCATGTGACGAATGTACGAAGCGCTTCCCGCGCCACTCCGCAAAAGTGCCTGACACCATAATAACGCGCTCCAACCGACCACTCTCCAGTTTGCAATAGAGCAGGGCGGCATCACTGGCCCAGAGGCCACATTCCCAAAGGCTATTTCCTGGCGCGAAAAAGAGGAACTCCTTGCTCTGACGTATTTGGTAACGATAGCCACGCGCGCCGTGGAGGGACTGTTCGCCGATTGCGGCGAATGTACCGACGTCGTCCGTCCGAGTCGTTGGCAGGAGCAGGACTCCGCAGTTTGCTGGCAGCTTGACATCGCCGCTGATCCGTACGACGGGCGCGATCTGCTTTGCGCCGTAAGCTGGAGAGACCCAGTCTTCAGTGATTTCTGTTGTCCAGGTGGAATTGCGATCAGTGAGCATGGCCATACTCGCCGGCCTAACATCTTTCCCGCTGCCCGGCAGCTGGGCAACAATATTTCCTTGTTTCTCCGTCACAATCACTTCAGGGGCAAAATGCCAGAAGGTCTCGAGAAGGTGCTTGCCTTTGCCTTCGGCCACATCCTGAACGAACCACAAGCCACCTTTCACATGAAATATTTGTCGGCGATGAAGCACGGAGTCGGGGAGCCGGGAATATCCGTCATGGCTGCCGACAAAAAAATCAAAGGTCTCGCCGTTCAGCCAGGTTTCGGCCCTTACGTTTGGAATCGAGTTCCAAGCAAAAGGGCCGCTCGGAATAGCTTGATCGAGGTTATCCACCCTCAACGTGTTGTGGGCACCAGTACCGCGGAAACGGCTGCGCTCGTTGTCATCGCAGGTGTAGCAGTACGTCCCGGGATCAACCAACATTCGCTGTCCGTCATGGGCCAAGCGAATGCTGAGGGCATCGGCGTGACCGTGGCCTGAGCGACCTATGCCCTGCGGCCCGGCATCGATCATCATCCGTTGAGCACAAGGCTTGTGGTCATGGATGAGGTAGATGCCTCCCGATGTGAACGCCTGAGATGTGGCTGACTGCTGGGGGTTCGGCGCTCTTAGCTTTTGAATGGCCTTGTCGCCGAAGAGCCAGATCGCTTCCTCGGTCAGACTGGCGGCCGCATATTGTTCGCAATCGTAGGTGGTTGCGCCCAAGGCGAGCGGATCGGTCATATGCTCGACGCGATTTCTCCTTGGATTAAAAAGTCTGCCGCCGTCATCATCCCCAAAGCCTTCGGGAGGACCACTCGCGGAAAGCGCCTGGACCACGTCCAGCATTTTCTTCAGAACATTGTCGAACTGTTCGGGAATATTTATACCGCTCTCGCACGCGAGATGTCGCGCATGCAGAAAAAAATCGAGCGCGTATACGTGATAGTAGAGGGCCTGTTCGAAATAAACTCCGTCGGGGCGGACTTGCCGTTCCGATTCTTCCAGTACGATTTTCCAACCCTTGTTCCGCCAGCGTTGCGCCGCAGAAATCTGCGGGCATGACGTTCCGATGAAGAGCAGAGCTACCCCTTCACCGAGAAGGTGAGTGTTTCGCGAGAAGTACGTCGACAAATAGCGTTCGATGTACCGGCCATGCAATTGCAAGGCGAGCAGGATGTCGGTTTGAAAAGTAACTGGAAGGTCGGGGGCTCCACCGAGGAGATTCCCGATCCAGAGCCAGGATAGGCTGCGGAATGCCGCTTCGAGGGAGCTAGCCCAGTTGATGCCGAGCGGATACGGATTGTCCTTCCGCCACGAATACCACAGCGTCACCAGCTCTCTTGTGTAGACCCGGTTGCCAGTCAAGCACCAAGCTTTAGCAAGCGTCACCAGATGCTGGTGCCGGTTCAGTTCCCAGATGACTTTGTGATCGCCGATTTCCCGAATATCTAGAAAATTTATTTTGAACCAGGGCTTCAGCGAGCTGTGCTTTGCATGAACTGGATCGAAGTGCCAATCGATGTTCGGGCCGTAGTTGAGTCCCTCGTACCCGAGCAAGTGAAACTCATGCCGACAAATATTGTCCGCCTCGTGGATGATGCCTTCGGCCTCCTGTGGCAGATGCTCGCGCAAGAGTGCCGCGCGGTGCGCGAGTTCGTGCTCGCCATTACCCAAAAAAAAATTGGGAGTTGGAGCAGATTGCGGATGGAGAAGTGGCATTCGCGGTCCGAGGCATATGCTGTATAACCCGAAGTCGAGCCGTTTCGAAAACTCCTGCCTCGCTCTTTCATGAGCCTCTGCCCAGCTCATCCGAGTCAGGCGCGCCCATTTTCTAGTCCATTCCGCAGCCACGAATCCATGTTACCGTAACTGGGCGTGGCACTGTGCGGACATGGTTTACCAACGCAACGCACTGCACCGGTAATCTTCTAAGCCATCTCTTGTAAGTCATTGAATATAAATCTTATAGCTGCCAGGGGCTGCTTTGTAACTGCGGTGCAAATGTGGCTCGTGCGTTGCCGTCCGAGCGTGGCTACAGCAGCGTTGCTATAGTGGGAGGGTGGCTATCCGTGGGGGGTTCGCGGAAATTCAGAAAAAGGAGCTCGGAGAGTGAGTCTCTCGATTAGTGTATTCGGACTGGGCTACGTAGGCTCGGTATCAGCAGCGTGTTTTGCGTCGATGGGTCATCGAGTGATCGGTGTGGATGTGAACCCGGCCAAAGTGGAGATGATGGAAAGCGGGAAAAGTCCCATCGTTGAAGCGAGCATGAACGAGCTTGTCGCTGAGGGGAACCGGAGTTGCCGGCTTCACGCCACCGTCGATTCGAATGCAGCGGTGCTCGAGTCCGACGTTTCTTTTGTGTGTGTAGGCACGCCCAGCTTGCGCAACGGGAAGCTGGACTTAAGCCATATCGAGATGGTCGCGCGGGAGATCGGAAACGCGCTGAAGCAGAAAAACTCTGGACACACGTTCGTCCTGCGCAGCACAGTTTTACCCGGAACCACCGAGTCGATCGTTCTGCCGATTCTCGAGCAAGCGAGCGGGAAGCGTGCGGGGTTCGACTTTACGGTTGCCTATAATCCCGAGTTCATGCGGGAGGGAAGTGCGGTTGTCGACTTCCTCCAGCCGCCATACACGATTCTCGGAGCGCAGGATCCTTCCCATCTTGCTCCTCTGCGCGAGCTCTACAAACAAACGCCGGGCCAGGTTTTTGAGACCAGCGTGGCCGTGGCCGAAATGGTGAAATATCTTTCCAATGCGTTTCACGCCGTAAAGGTTACATTTGCGAACGAGGTCGGAACTCTGTGCAAGAATCTAGGAGTAGATGCGCAGGCCGTAACGGAGATCTTCACGTCGGATACGCGGTTGAATATCTCACCTGCGTACCTGTCTCCTGGTTTTGCCTTCGGCGGATCGTGTTTACCGAAAGACGTGCGGGCATTGACCTACAAAGCGAAGGAACTCGACCTGAAGCTGCCGATGCTGGAATCGCTCTTGCCGAGCAACTCCGAACACGTGGAACGGGCCCTCGAAGCCGTGATGCGCACGAACAAGAGAAAGATCGCGCAACTCGGGTTGAGCTTTAAGGCGGGTACCGATGATCTGCGGGAAAGTCCGCAGGTGCTGCTGGTCAAACGCCTTCTGGGTGAGGGGTACGAATTGAAAGTGTGGGATAAGGACGTTAGCCTGGGCCGTCTGGCCGGCTCCAATCGGCAATATATCGAGGAAGTAATCCCGCACATCGGATCGTTATTGTCTGCCGATCTGGAAGACGTGTTGAAGTGGGCTGAAGTTGTAATTATCGGAAATAAGTCGGCGAAAAAGGACGAACTCACGAAACATCTTCGTCAAGATCAAGTCGTGATCGATCTGGTCAATCTCGACAAGAAGCTTCGTTCCGACGGCACTTGTTCTTACGAAGGGATTTGCTGGTAATCCCAAATTGATTCGACCGCATTTTATCCTGACGCACGCCCACTTAGCGGGATTTGGCCGGCTGTTTGTGGTGGGATATAACGTCTTGCAACGTACGGGCGAAATTTTCAGCCACTTTCGGCCAGCTATAGTTTTCGTGGACTAGAGTTCTCGCCGCAGATCCCAATCGCTGCCGCTCCCTGGCATCGCCCAAAAGGGAAATCACTGAGTCCGCAAACTCCTGAGGTGTGTCTGCCAGCAGGATGTTCTCACCCGCCTGCACCGGAAGGCCCTCCGCGCCGATCGAAGTAGAAACCACCGCTTTACTCATTGCCATGGCTTCAAAAATCTTGAGGCGGGTGCCTCCACCAATGCGCAGGGGAACTATGCAGATCGAACCTCGGGCAATGAAAGGCCGTATGTCCTCCACCCACCCGGTCAACCGCACGCTTTTTTCGCTCTTGGCTAGGGCCTGCAGCTTGCGAGACGGACTTCGCCCTACTACTTCGAGAGAAACATCCGGACACTGCGGTTTGACGAGTGGGAGGATAGCATCGACAAAATAAAGAATCGCATCTTCGTTCGGCAGCCAATCCATCGAACCAGTGAATACCAGGGAACTCTGAGATTCTTGCAGCGGGATGGGATGAAAATAATTCACGTCCACGCCAGTGGGAATTACGGTTATCTTTGCAGGATCAACAAAGGCGGAGAAAGCGTCACGATCAGTCTCAGAAACCGTGAGCACGCGGTCAGCGAGACGCAGATATCGCAGCTCGGCGGCTTTCATCTTTCGCCATTCCAGCAATGAGATGGCTTTCCAGATTGGATTCGTAGCAAATTCGTAATGACGCCGCCATATTGTGGCCTCCACATTGTGGGTGAAGAGCACCTTGGGAATAGGTGAATCCCATGGGATCACGCCAGCTGCGGATACAAAATCGCATAGGATCACGTCATAGGTCTCCTGCTTGAGCAGGGCGCGCAATCTGCGGTGCACCTGAGGACGGCAATACTTCGAAATGCCATAGGGCTCGGAACAGAACAGGCGAATACCATAGCCGAACATCTCAGCGGCACCTTTCGGCGCGGGGAGGTTAAGCGGCACGCAGATCGCCTGGTCGAAAATATTTTTTAAGGCGGGGTGCAAATCTCCGTCGTGTGCGGCATAAAAGGAAAAGAAAGTGACGGAATGCTGACGTCCCAACTCGCGAAGGATGTTGTAGCTGCGGATCTTCCCGCCGGTATCGGGCGGAACTAGTCCCCCGGCCTTTACCCAAAGTATTTTCATGTCAGGGACGCAACCAGGCCCTACTCCACCCCGGCGGTAGCTGAATGGATTGCATCAACATCGGCTCCGAGGTCCTTGCCATCCGTCCCTTTGCCCTTGTAAGGACTTGATGCTTGCAGATGGTAGTCGCCGCCATTCCCGGCATTGTAATTGACGAATCGGACCGCGGCCGTCGAACCCCGGAAGAAATTCTGGGGGGGCCAACTTGGACCGGAGGGAGCAGCGATGATAGCGTTGGCGGTAAAAGAAGAGCTGGTAAAACAAGTGTTGAATGTGATCAGAGGGATACCGAGGAAAGCACAGTTCGCAGGACCACCACCCGCGGACCATACCGGGTATTTGCCGGCATTTACTATGCTGTTGGTAAAGACGAAGTTCTTCATCGGCGTGCTGGTCGCGACCATATCGCCGATGATGAACAGGTGGGACGACGGAAAAGCTGTGACGTGATTGATCATCACGTTTTGAAGGACCGGTGCACCCGGACTCACTAAGATCTCTGCAAATTCACTCGGTCCGCGGTACTTCGCACCGTCGATGTCGTCGACTATGATGTCGTGTATGCTGTAGCGTTGTCCATCGAGGGCGGCGCCGTGATTATCTGACAGGGCATTGGCGATCACTAGTCCGCCTCCCACATGGCTGATGGTGTTATACCGGATGGTTACATCCGTGACTTGGCAAATGGGGCAGAGATTGCTCCCGTTTTGGCCAGCCTGATTTTTGGGCGTTATCACGATGCCAAAACCCACTTGAGAAAAACCACCCCAAGAGTCTTCCATAATGTTGCCATCGAGCAAAACGCGCTGCGCGTTTTTCAGTTCAAAGAGATTCTTGACAACAAATGGATTCCCGTTTGTGCCACCCACGTATCCGGGTTCTCCTTTCATCCAGGTCAAAGGCTTGAACATGTGATTGTGGCTCACCTGAATATCCGCGGGTGTTCCAGTGGCCGATCCACCGCCGAACAAGACGTTTTCTCCTGAAGACTCAAGAAAGTTGTTGACGATTTTGTACGGCCCCGTGGGCCCGTCGCCGAGACCTCCAGCGATGGCCTGAGCGTCCGTGCAAGCTCCGGTCGCCGAGACGCAATGGAAATCCGTAAAAAACGAATCCACGACAGCGACATAACGGGTCGGACCTAACGTAATGCCTCGGACGGTATCGTCTCGGGCACTCCCGTGTATCCAAAGACGATCGAATACCAAATGATCGGCTGGACCGAGAAACTGGATGAGTGTGTTCACGGCCTTGGGAAATACGGTCCGCGTCACTTCCAAACCGATCAACCTGTAGTGGTTGGCGCCCGCAGAAAATATGACTGGTCCCGAGCCCCCGCTTCCATTGACTTCAATCTTGGCCAGGACGTTTGCGGTGGAAGCGCAATTCCATCGGGGCCTGCCAGGCAGAGACGACACGCCTGCGAAGCACGGCGTCAAGCGAGTGCCCTCGGCAGGCAGACTGGAATCTGGGGCACTGCTACGGATGATAATCCAATGCGAGTCATCGCAGTTCTTGACTGGCACTACGACGTTGCCAGTAAACGTGGCGCCAGCCTGCAACTGAACGATGTCGCCGCAAGAGGCTTTGGCCAGAACCTGCTCGATACTTTGCCCAGCGGCTACCATCCAAGACTTTCCGCCGGCGGGAGTATCTTTCAACGAGCTCTTCACGTACTCTCTCGGAAGCTCCGCGGGACCATCGGAATTCCGGCCAGTGGACGTGGAAGACTGATCGAAGACCGCAGCATCAAGAGAAGAAGTCGGGATCAGCAAAAGAAAAACAACCCATGGTGCAGCCATACACCGACTGGAAATCTTCATGTTTATCGACCTTTTCCCACAATGATCTCACTATCCGCTAATTGCCAGAAATGTTATTTCGAGACACGTAGACCCGTTGGAGTCGTGACCAATGGGCGGCTTGAGAAAAGCATATCAGAACTATTTGATTCCAACACAAGATGAGCCGGGAGGGAGCGGGCGGGGACCCGTGCCGGGTCCGGCGGGCGGTACCGCGGCCGCGGTATCCCTACTGCGATCGCCAACCATCGCCGCGAAGCGTTCTGCGTACAATCGGACCGTCAAAGTAGAAGGCGCCGAACGGCACGAGTTGCAGCGGTCAGGCAGTATGTTCGGCTTCACGTTCTGATTAGCCGGACAGTTTTGGCAGAATCCGTCGGTCCCATTTCGTTCTCTTGCCCAGAAGGGTGAGCACTTGTGCCAGATACGAGGGTCCCGGCTCAGGGTGCCCCTCAGGATCCGCAAGCGTGGCACTGCTCTCTATTTGATGCCGGCAATCGCCAACCTCAGGGCATCTACATCGGCCCCCAGACCTTGCCGTCAGTTCCTGCATTCTTGTAGGGACTATTGCTCTGCAGATGATAGTCCCCGCCGTTGTAGTTGACGAAATCGACGGCTGCGGCAGTTGGCGGGAAGTAATTTCCGAAGGGGTACTTGCTGGGAGGGAAGTTAGCCGAGCTTGCGATAACCGCGTTGTGAGAGAAAGTGTAGGGTTGAAAACACGCGTCCAGCGCGATCAGCGGCGCGTTGTAATAGGCGCAGTTGGCCGTGCCCCCGCAAGTCGTCAGAACCGGATATGCACCTGCGTTGACCATATTGTTGGTGAAGACGAAGTTTGTCATGGGAGCGTTTACCTGGATGTCGTCGCCTAACGTCAGCATGGCATTGGATGGGAAAGCAGTGACGTGATTGATCGTGGCATCCTGCACCACAGGTATTCCTCTACCCGTGGAGATCTGAGCAAATGTGCCAAATCCCGCATATTTTGCTGCGTTCAGGTTGTCGACAATCACGTCATGAATGCTGTAACGAAGGCCGGCGAGAAGTACACCACCAGAGTCAGAGCGCCCGTTGGCGATCTGAATACCATCGCCAACGTGGCTGACGGTAACGTTGCGAATGGTCACGGCCGAATCACTCTCCATGATATCGCGTGTGCAAGCTGGAGCTTCGAACGAAAGGCGAGATAGAAAATGACAAGATCTATGCTCGTACTGTGTGCGGTGAAACCGTTGGCAAATCCAAGAGGGAACCGCCTGCACTCTACTCGGAGCGCGAAGGCATAATCTCGGGCTTGAATCACTTGGGGGGCGGAGTCGGGGTCAATGCATTATGGAAAGAGCGCTCCGTTTCAGAAGGTTCAGGCTGGATGAGGCGCCGCCTCCGCTCCGCTTTTTCTACGTTCATGCCCCGGAAAACCTTCTCTGCGGAGACCAATTCTCCGCTTGGTGCACGCTGATCTTCTAGTACGAAGGGAGACCCCCCGGCTCTGCCGGTGAGGCAGTAGAAGTTTGACAGATACAGGAGTCCATCGCGGAAACTCCCGAACGTGAGCCGCCAAAGCACACGAGGAGGAGTTTCACGATGGACGAGATGGAAAAGCCTAAGCCATACGAAGTGGGAGTGCAAATACCATGTAGTGTTCATCCCGAAGTGCCGCAGAAAGACGCTGTACGTGGAACTGCGACGGCACCTGGGCGAAGTGTTCCGCAAGTTGGCGGAGCAGAAAGAGAATCGGATCGAAGAGGGGCATCTGCTGCCGGACCACGTACACATGATGATCGCGATTCCGCCGAAGTATGCGGTGTCGCAAGTGGTGGGGTTCCTCAAGGGCAAGAGCGCGATTCACTTGGCGCGAGTGTACGAGGAGAAGAAGAGGAACTTTGTGGGTCAGCATTTCTGGGCACGAGGGTATTACGTGTCCACGGTGGGGCGGGATGAGACGGTGATCCGGGAATACATCCAGCGCCAGGAGCAAGAGGACAAGCGACTGGACCAAATCAACCTGTGGCGCTAACTGGCCACCGTCAAGGTGGCTCCAGAACGTCGGGGCCGCGTCAGCGACCCCCGCCTAGCCGCTTTGAGCGGCTCACAACCTAAAGCCCCGGCTCTGCCGGGGGATATTTACTCCACGCCGGCGATCGCCGAATTGACCGCATCCACATCGGCTCCAAGGTCCTTGCCGTCCGTCCCTTTGCCCTTGTAAGGACTTGATGCTTGCAGATGGTAGTCGCCGCCATTCCCGGCATTGTAATTGACGAATCGGACCGCGGCCGTCGAACCCCGGAAGAAATTCTGGGGGGGCCAACTTGGACCGGAGGGAGCAGCGATGATAGCGTTGGCGGTAAAAGAAGAGCTGGTAAAACAAGTGTTGAATGTGATCAGAGGGATACCGAGGAAAGCACAGTTCGCAGGACCACCACCCGCGGACCATACCGGGTATTTGCCGGCATTTACTATGCTGTTGGTAAAGACGAAGTTCTTCATCGGCGTGCTGGTCGCGACCATATCGCCGATGATGAACAGGTGGGACGACGGAAAAGCTGTGACGTGATTGATCATCACGTTTTGAAGGACCGGTGCACCCGGACTCACTAAGATCTCTGCAAATTCACTCGGTCCGCGGTACTTCGCACCGTCGATGTCGTCGACTATGATGTCGTGTATGCTGTAGCGTTGTCCATCGAGGGCGGCGCCGTGATTATCTGACAGGGCATTGGCGATCACTAGTCCGCCTCCCACATGGCTGATGGTGTTATACCGGATGGTTACATCCGTGACTTGGCAAATGGGGCAGAGATTGCTCCCGTTTTGGCCAGCCTGATTTTTGGGCGTTATCACGATGCCAAAACCCACTTGAGAAAAACCACCCCAAGAGTCTTCCATAATGTTGCCATCGAGCAAAACGCGCTGCGCGTTTTTCAGTTCAAAGAGATTCTTGACAACAAATGGATTCCCGTTTGTGCCACCCACGTATCCGGGTTCTCCTTTCATCCAGGTCAAAGGCTTGAACATGTGATTGTGGCTCACCTGAATATCCGCGGGTGTTCCAGTGGCCGATCCACCGCCGAACAAGACGTTTTCTCCTGAAGACTCAAGAAAGTTGTTGACGATTTTGTACGGCCCCGTGGGCCCGTCGCCGAGACCTCCAGCGATGGCCTGAGCGTCCGTGCAAGCTCCGGTCGCCGAGACGCAATGGAAATCCGT
>OBLW0100001169.1_pt1 | contig 22559 bp, 27 predicted proteins | sample 1520161 | NCBI WGS metagenome assembly OBLW01 (sample SAMEA3539309, study PRJEB22396) | soil metagenome | biome: tundra; feature: field; material: soil | place: USA | collected 2010-05 | depth 0.15 m | reverse complement strand
TCGAAAACTTATGGCATGGCCGGATTGCGCTGCGGATTCGCCATCGCGCGCCCCTAATTGCTCGAAAAAATCACGGACCGCTCGGGCTGGAACTTTATGCCCGTCACTGCCGTCGTCGCCGCCGCCACCAGCCTCAAGGATCCCGGCCTGGTCCCCGAACGCAAGCGTATCAACGCCGCCGTCCGCCAGGAGACGTTTCAGTGGCTCGACCGCAATGGCTACCGTTACATCCCCTCAGAGTCGAACTGCTTCCTGCTGGATACCAAACGTCCCGGCAAGGAAGTGATCGACGCTATGGCTGAACAAAATGTTTTCATCGGGCGCATCTGGCCCATTATGCCCACTTGCGTTCGCATCACCGTCGGCACACACGACGAGATGCAGCATTTCCAGTCCGCACTGCAGAAGGTAATGCGCGGCACCACGGCGTTCTCGGTGCAACCAGCCCGGCAGGCCGTGAATGTACGGCGAAACCGCATGTTCCTGCCGACGTGAGGTGCGCGCGTGGAGCGGGCACCGCGACCTGGCGGTCTTTGCCTTTTGCACTCTATGCAAACCATGGAGTCAGTGTTGAATCCCGACCCGCCCAGAGCGAAAAAGTACCGAGTCCGGCGGCACCGTCCCGGGGACATGGGTTGGGTGGTTTGGCGACACGGGCTGCTGTATTCCCAGGAATACGGCTACGACGAGCGCTTCGAGGCTCTGGTCGCCGAGATTCTGGCGGAGTTTATCGACACACTCGATCCGTCGAAAGAGCGTTGCTGGATCGCCGAACGGGACGGAGAAAATGTCGGGTCCGTATTTCTCGTGAGGAAGTCTAAGACTGTGGCCAAGCTTCGCCTTCTGCTGGTGGAACCCTCGGCACGCGGACTGGGGATTGGGAAACAGGTTGTTTCGGAATGCGTTCGATTTGCCCGCCGAGCCGGCTATAAGAAAATCCTGTTGTGGACGCAAAGTGAACTGGCCGCGGCGCGAGGCATCTATCAGAACGCCGGCTTCAAACTGGTGGGGGAAGAGAAGCACAGCAGTTGGAGTCGAAGGAATCTGGTGGCCGAGACCTGGGAATTGAAGCTGTAAACTAGCCGATGCTGCGTTACCTCCGCTGCTGACCTTCCTGACAAAACTTTTCCAAGAAATTTCCACATTTTTCTTGCATCGTTGTGAATTTCCCGTAATCTCACAATTGCGAACTAACTCCAGCGGAATTTCTGGAATCTAAACAAACCAGAAAGCTCGAGCACGCTTTCGAAGACGATTTCGAAAGAAGACCAGCCCGCTGCGGAGTAGCTGAGAGTGAGTCGCTTGAGGAGGAATACATCGAAATTGGCAACTGCTAGCGCCCCACGCCACCAAAGCGAGAACCCCCAACCTCTCACCGACATCCCCAACCGGAACCCTATCGCCAAGAAAACGTTTGTTCGCCTCACTCTGTGGCCACTGGTCGCCGCCACCTTCTTTATGGTGTCAGGCGGAACTTATGGCACCGAAGACATCGTCCACGGAGCCGGTTACGGACGCGCGATCCTGATCCTGCTGCTCACCCCTCTGCTCTGGAGCCTGCCCACTGCCTTCATGATCGGCGAGCTTTCAAGCGCGCTGCCATACGAAGGCGGCTACTACGCCTGGGTGCGCCGCGCCATGGGAAATTTTTGGGGATTTCAGGAAGCCTGGCTCTCGCTGGTTGCGTCAATCTTCGATATGGCGATCTATCCTACTCTGTTCGTGGCTTACCTGACCCGCATGTTCCCGTGGTTCCAGGAGGCAAATCGCGGATGGTGGGTCGCGCTGGCGGTCGTGATTGCCTGCGCGCTGCTGAATATTGCCGGCGTAAAAGTGGTTTCGCTTACGTCGCTATGGCTCTTCTTCGCGCTGTCGGCGCCCTTTGTTGCGATCGTGGTTTTGGCTCCGTTTAAGCTGGGAGCCCTCGCCAATGCCGTTACTAAGCCAACCACTTCGAGCGTCGATATTCTCGGCGGTCTGCTCATCTGCATGTGGAACTACATGGGTTGGGACAATGCTTCGACCATCGCCACCGAAGTAGAGCGGCCGCAGCGGACTTATCCGCGTGCCATGCTCGTTGCCGTCGCGATTGTCGCGTTAAGCTACGTGCTTCCCTTCGCTGCCATGTGGATGACAGGTCTCAAGGCCAGTGCGTGGGAGACTGGGTCCTGGGCGGACATCGCCGGGTTGCTCGGCGGTCCACTGCTGCGCGTTGGCGTAGTCCTCGGCGGAATCATCAGCGCCTTTGGCATGTTCAACGCCCTGGTGATGAGCTATTCGCGTCTGCCGCTGGCGATGGCACAGGATGGCATGCTGCCAGCAATTTTCGGCAAACTGCACCCGAAGTCGAGGGCGCCCTGGGTTGCCATTGTCGCGCTGGCTATGGGCTGGGCGATGTGTCTCGGCTTGGGCTTTGCCCGGCTAGTGACGCTCGACATCCTTCTCTACGGTTTCAGCCTGATGCTGGAATTCGTAGCACTCGCCGTATTGCGCTTCCGCGAACCGGAACTGGCGCGCCCGTTCCGCGTTCCTGGTGGATTGCTTGGTGCAATCGCGATCGGGATCCCACCCATGCTGCTGCTGGGCTTTTCCATCATCCGCAGCGAGCATGAGCAAGTCTGGAACATGAGTTCGTTCGCCTTCGGCATGATCCTGATCGCGGCGGGCATCGTAGCCTACTTAATCAATCACGCCCTCAAGCCAGAGGGATGGGCTTTACACCATGAAAAACCGCAGCCAACTTCTTAGCGCGTTTGTACAAAGACAAATTACCCATAGGCAAGAAACGAGGACGGAGAAAACCCCGTCCTCGTTTTCCTTATATCTTTATCTTTGATCTTGAATCCTTTTCACCTTCAAACTGCACTACGCGGCCGCTGCCTCAGCCGTGTCTCGCAGATTCTTTACTTTGTCATGAGCTTGCTGCACGCTCGCAGCCTGGCGGCGAATAATCTCCATCAGGCTCGCCGGCAGTGACCCACCCAGCGCCTTCTGGTAAGCATTCTTGGCTCTGTCCTCACCATGCTCAAGCCATTCCAGGACGGTCTTGTCGCCACCGCCCAGGCTAACTTTCGTATCGATCCAGGCGCGATGCAGCGTTCCGAGAACTGACCCGGACAGCTTTTTATCCGGCTTTCCTACGCGATTCAGTTCAGCTTCCAGTTCCGCAGCAAAGCGGCCCCGCTCCTGGGCCTGCTCGTTAAAAAACGTCTTCAGGTCAGGCCGCTTCACCTTCGCGGCCGCCTCCTGATAACCCTTTTGTCCGTCCTTGCAGGTCTGAATAAGTTCTTCAAGAACACTGATAGCGTTATTCACGTCCATGATTTCCTCCTACATTTTGGATGCCCGGAAGGCGCGAGGGTTTGGCGAAATTCGGCGCATGAAATGCCCACGAAATTAGCCAGAAAAGCTATAGTGCTCTAAAATCGACCGCAGGGCATCGATATCTATGACCAAACGGAAATCAAAAGGCGCCTACATGATTTCCTCCGTCGCCGAAATGTACGGCATCCATCCCCAGACGCTGCGACTCTATGAGCGCGAGGGCCTGTTGAAACCCTCCCGCACCGAGGGCAACACTCGCCTCTATACTGACGAAGATTTGCAGCGGCTGGAGTTCATCCTCTCGCTGGCCCGCGACTTGGGGGTAAACATCAGCGGGATGGCGATCATCCTGCAAATGCGCGAACGCATGGAAGAAATGCAGCGCCAGATCCAGGAGTTTGTGCAGTATATTCAGGAAGAAGTGCTGACCCGCGCCCATGCCGCCGCCGATCCTGCGAAGGGAGCAATCGTACCGGTGCGCCGGTCGATGCTGGCTCAGACTATCCAGCCCCCGAAGAAGCGCTAGCCAGAACCCTGCGAAGTCTGCCCTGCCCGCGTATTATATGAAGTCCCTCAGTGCCCACCCGAACGGGTGCTGAATGCTTGAGTGCTTCATGCTTCTCTTCAAGTTGATCTACAGCGACGCCTACTACCTGCCCATCGGCGAACACGTCTTCCCCGCCGAGAAATATCGTCGCATCCGCGACCGGCTGCTTGTTGGCGGGAACGCGGAGCCGAGCGATTTTCTGGAACCGCAACCCGCCGCTGACAATGACATCTTGCTCGTGCACTCGCCGGAATATGTGCAGAAGTTGAAGACCGGAACGCTGAGTCAACGCGAGCAGATGGAGCTTGAGATTCCTTACTCGCAGGACTTAGTTAGAGCATTCTGGCTCGCGGCCGGAGGATCCATGCTGGCGGCGCGGCAGGCTTTGATCGATCGCGTCTCAATCAACATTGGCGGTGGATTTCATCATGCCTTCCCGGACCACGGCGAGGGATTCTGCATGATCCACGATGTGGCCGTGGCGATCCGGCGACTGCAACGCGACGGCAAAATTCGTACCGCGATGACAGTGGACTGCGACGTCCATCAGGGAAATGGAACGGCGGCAATTTTTGCCACAAAGCGTGCCCCGGGCGATCCTTTGCCATCCGCTTCGGGTTCGCCAGTAGCCACGCCGGGAGCCCGCCGCAAGAATACGAACGCTGGCGATGTCTTCACCATTTCGTTGCACCAGCACAATAACTATCCGATGTGGAAACCGCCTTCATCGATCGATGTCGATCTACCCGACGGCATTGGAGACGACGATTATCTGGCCTGGCTCGACAACGCTCTTAGCTCCGGCCTGCGCCAATCCGATCCGGACCTGCTGTGCTACATAGCCGGCGCCGACCCCTATAAAGAAGACCAGCTGGGCGGGCTTTGTCTGACTATCGATGGCTTGAAAAAGCGGGACGAACTTGTGTTCCGCATAGCACAAGCAAGGAACATTCCCGTGATGGTGACCTTTGCGGGTGGTTACGCCCGCAGCGTGGAAGATACGGTGACCATTCACTGCAACACGGTGATCGCGGCGAAGGAAGTGTTCGCGGCGCAGAAGTGAAGCCGGAAAGTGACTCCCGCCAAAAGATATACTCGATGAAATGATCGTCAGCCCAGCAGACCTTTCCAGCAACGAACTTTACGCTATTCTGCTCAACTCCGTGGCCCCGCGCCCAATCGCTTGGGTGTCGACGATAAGCACAGCGGGACAGCATAACCTTGCGCCCTTTTCCTTCTTTAACGCAGTTTGCGTCGACCCTCCGATGCTGGCGTTTGCGCCGGGACTGCGGCGTGCCAAGCCGCCGGAAGCTGTGCACGGCGTACCCAAAGACACGTTACGAAATATTCGTGAGACCAAAGAATTCGTCGTCAACATCGTTACCTACGAACTCCGCGAGGCGATGAATCTAACCAGCGGCGAATACGACGCGGCCGTGAACGAATTCGAGTTGGCGAAGCTCACTCCAAAGCCGTCGAAGATCGTACGCCCTCCAAGAGTCGGCGAATCTCCCGTCAGCTTTGAGTGCAGGCTGCATCAGATTCTTGATTTCTCTCCCGAGCCCACCAGCAGCAGTCTGGTGATAGGCGAAATAGTCTGCATTCACATGAACGATGCGCATTTGAATGACGGACGGCTGGATCGGAATTCTCTGGATCTCATCGGCCGTATGGGCGGATTACAGTACACGCGAACGAAAGAAAGATTCGAGATGGTGCGGCCGAAGGTGGGGTAGGCTGCCAGCGTTCGCCATGGGTCAGTGCCGAAGGCACGCCATGCGAAAGCCCGGCACGGCAGTGCCGGGGGGAATGAAGAAAAGGCAACAGTCCCGCAGGGACGGTACCTCGCCAAATGCCTGCTTCGGATCAAACGCAATTCCCGATTTCCGCAGCATTGCTTCAATCTCGGTCTCGTAAGATCGCTTCTGATGATGCTCGGCCTGATGCTCAATGTAATCCTTAAACCGCCTCTCTATTTGTACTACTGACGCTGAACGCTCCTTATCCCTCCTGCCACGCAAAATCCAAGCCATGTTCGCCGAGCCAGCGCGAGGAGTTCGCCGTTCAAGACCTGAACGGCCTTGGCGACGGGCATATCCGAAGGCACCACAATCAGCAGGTGCGAATGGTTTGAAGTACCTCCTGCGGCAAGCACCGGGATTCGGTGATTCCGTCCGATGCCCGCAAAATATCTAAAAAGCCTGGGCAGTGTTTCTTGAGGGATGAGATCTCGCCGCTTCCTGGTGCTGAAGACAACCTGGATGAGAATGTTGGGATCTTTGTGGGTCATGCACCGACTATCTACCGTTTGTGTATATGAGTCTATGTTCGGATGTCACAACGACGCGGGACCGAGAGTGCCGTCCCCAAAACCGGACTCGGGAGTCGCTGGCTCGGCCACCCGGCACTGCCGTGCCGGGCTTTCCCATACCGTGCCTTCGGCACTAGACCCTTTCTGAAATAATCAGATGCCGATTCCTCTTATCCACTTATCCCGAGCAACGTTCAGCCCACCGCTGGTAATATACACTCGGAGCCTATGTTCGAGAATCTTCAGGAAAAACTTCAGCGCGCTTTCAAGTCCCTTCGCGGCCAGGCCCGCCTCAGCGAGGAAAACATTGCGGAGGCGCTGCGCGAAATTCGGCTGGCGCTGCTCGAAGCCGACGTCAACTTCAAAGTTGTCAAAGAGCTGATTGACCGCATCCAGGCCAAGGCCGTTGGCCAGGAAGTACTGACCGCGCTTTCTCCCGGAGAGCAGGTCATCAAAATCGTGCGCGACGAACTGGTCGAGACTCTCGGCAAGGACACGGCACGCATGAAGTTCGCTTCGCAGCCGCCCACGGTCGTGCTCATGGCCGGACTGCAGGGTTCCGGCAAGACCACCACGTCGGGCAAGCTGGCCAACTGGTTCAAAACCGGGGGGCATCGTCCGCTGCTGGTTTCGGTGGACGTCTACCGTCCCGCTGCGCGCGAGCAGTTGAAGGTTGTAGCGCAGGCGGTAAAGGCCCAGATTTACGAGGGCGAAGTGGGCGAGGCAAACACACCTGCACAGCTCACACAAGCGGTGGAGCGGTTGGTGAAAGAAGCCCGCCGCGAGGCCATCGTCTCCGGCTGCGACGTGCTGATCGTCGACACCGCCGGACGTCTGCACATCGACGACGATCTTATGAACGAGATGCAGTCGCTGAAGAAGCTGCTGAATCCATCAGAGATTCTGTTCGTTGCCGACGCCATGACTGGACAGGATGCGGTCCGCTCCGCCGATGAATTCCACAAGAAGCTCTCGCTCACCGGCGTCATCCTCACCAAGATGGACGGCGACGCCCGCGGCGGCGCTGCGCTCTCCATTCGGCAAGTTACCGGGCAGCCGATCAAGTTCATTGGTGTGGGCGAAAAGTACGATGCGCTGGAGCCGTTCCATCCTGACCGCATCGTCTCGCGAATCCTCGGCATGGGCGATATCCTCTCGCTGATTGAGCGCGCAGAATCGCAGATCGACAAGAAGAAAGCGCAGGAGATGGCTACTAAAGCCCTCACCGGCGACGGCTTCTCGCTCGAAGATTTTCGCGACCAATTGCGGCAAGTGAAGAAGATGGGCTCAATCAAAAGCCTGATGGGCATGTTGCCCTCGATCGGTCCGTTTTCCGGCCTCCAGAAAGCTGCCGACAGCGTGGACGAAAAACAAATCAACCGCGTCGAGGCCATCATCAACTCGATGACCATGCACGAGCGCAATCATCACGAAGTGATCAACGGCAGCCGCCGTAAACGCATCTCCCGCGGCTCCGGAACCAGCGTCCAGGAAGTGAATAACCTGCTCCGCCAGTACGCGCAGATGAAAAAGATGTTCAAGCAGATGGGCAAGCCCAGTTTCGCTCGGAGGATGGCAGGGATGAAGTTGCCGGGAATGTAGCCGACCGCTATCAGTCATCAGCTTTCAGCGGACCCGTGAATGCTCGATACGTTGTTTTCAGGACCAGCCGATTCAATCTCTCGAAAGTGGGCGTGCATTTTATCAATCCTTGTTGCTTCGGGGAGGATCTGGCCGCTTGGCTTTGGGACAAGCTCAGGCAAAAAGGCATTGACCTTCGCGAACCGTATCAGGAGGATTGGGGCTGGGGACTCCCGGTCAAGAACGGCGGTCAATCATATTATCTCGGGGTAGGCGGGAATGCCGATGGCTCCTCCGACAATCGGGATGAGGGTGAATGGGGGGTGATTGTTGAAAAGAAGCGGTCGATAGGTCGGCGATTATCCGGCCAGGGAAAGATTACAGGCGGTGACGAGTTGTTGCTCTCGGTCAAGGAAATTCTGATGGCCGATCCAAGTATTCGCGATGTCCATGTTGAAGATGTTTAGTTGACTGTAACTTGATTCAATCGGCCAGAATTGGCTGATGGCCAACGGCTGAGATTTCTTATGAAATGGCGTTCCCTCGAGGAAGCTTCTCCCGACACTGACATCCGACCGCTTCGCGACATCTTCGCTGAGCGCAAGGAACTGATCGCGAAGTACGTTCCAGCGGAGACGCAGGCCATTTATGCCCGAGCTGTCGCGGAACTGCAGAGACAACATCGGGCGGAGAATACGCTGCCCGTCGGCGCCAAGGTTCCAGAATTCCAGCTGCAAGATCACGAAGGCAAGAGCATCTCTTCCTCCGACCTGCTCGCACTCGGACGCCTCGTTCTCTGCTTCATCCGCGGCCGATGGTGCCCGTTCTGCGTTGCTCAGATGGAAGCCATGAACCTCATCCTGCCAGACATCGAGCGGGCAGGAGCGACGCTCGCTGCGGTCTCTCCGCAGACCGTGCAGCAATCATTCTTCATGCGCGACCAGCACAAACTGCGCTTTCCGCTGCTCTCCGATGCCGGCAACAACTTGGCGCGGCAGTTCGGCTTAACTTACCGCGTCCCCGATGAGCAGCAAGCGGTCTATCAGCGTGCCTTCGTGAACCTGCCGTTTGTGAATGGCGACAAGAGTTGGGAGTTGCCGATTCCCGCGACCTACATCATCGACCGCGATGGTAACGTGCTCTACGCTTCCGCGAACGAGGACTACGCGGAGCGTCCCGAGCCCGAGGACATCGTCAACTTCCTTCAAGCCGCGCACTGACCGCATCGCTTCTCAGCTTTCGGTACACTGATACTTCATGAACTATATCTACGGCATCAACGCCGTCACCGAGGCGCTCAAGGCCCGCGGACGCGCTTTCCAGTGGGTCGGCATGGCAAAGGAACGGCACGACATCCGCCTGCAGCGAATGATCGAGGACTGCCGAAAGCTGGGCGTACCGGTGCGCTTTCTTACGCGCGTGGAACTTGACCACATGGCAGGCAACGCGGCTCATCAGGGTGTGGTTGCCGTCACCTCCGCCAAACAATATAGCGACCTCGACGACGTCATCGGCGCCAAGCGTGGAAGATATTCTCTTGTCATCGTGCTCGACGGAGTCGAAGACCCGCACAACCTTGGCGCGGTCCTGCGAACTGCCGATGCTGCCGGCGCCGACGGCGTGGTCATTCCAGAACGCCGCGCCACCGCTGTAACCGGAACGGTCACCAAAGCCTCAGCCGGCGCCAGTGAACACTTGCCGATCGCCAGGGTAACGAACATCGCTCGCACGGTGGAAGACTTAAAGGAGCGCAATATTTGGACGGTCGGACTCGACGAGCGCGGTAAACAAACCTATGACGCCCTTGACTACAACATGGATTGCGCGCTCGTTTTGGGCGCAGAGGGCAAGGGCCTGCACGACCTGGTCAAGAAGAAATGCGATTTTCTGGTTTCGATTCCAATGCTGGGGAAAGTGCCTTCGCTGAATGTGTCGGTCGCGGGAGCCGTCGTGATGTATGAAATTGTGCGGCAGAGGCGGGCAAGAGATAACAACAAAGAGGCAGCCGCGGGTGCGAAATGAAGTTGCGAAGTGCGCGGCTGTGCTTTCTCTGCTTATTCTTTGCCGCTGCCGCGAATTCATTCTCTCTCGACCGCGAAGCCCTCACCTTTTCAAAATACGATTTGAATATCCGCGTAGAGCCCGAACAGCAGCGGCTGGGAGTTCGCGGCACGATCACTCTTAGGAACGATTCGCCGACGCCGCAGAAGATCGCGGTGCTGCAGATTTCGTCTTCGCTCGGCTGGCGTTCCATCAAGGCTGGAGGCAAACCGCTGCAGTTTATCTCGCAACCTTACACCTCTGACATAGACCATACGGGAGCACTTTCCGAAGCCATCGTGACTTTGCCGGAGGCGCTAGCGCCCAAAGGCACTGTCGATCTGGATATCGCTTACGAAGGCGTAATCGTGCTTGACGCCACGCGACTCACGCGGATCGGCACCCCCGTAGCGCAAGCAAATAGTTCCGACTGGGACCAGATCAGTCCAAACTTTACCGCCGTGCGCGGAATAGGATATGTGGCGTGGTATCCGATCGCAACTAATGCGGTAAGTCTCTCCGAAAGCAAAAGCCTGTTCGAAGTTTTGGGCCGATGGAGAATGCGAGCCTCCGGCACCATGCATTTGCAGGTAGCGGTGCCGGATGACGAAGACGAAGCTCCAGAATTGCTGGTGAATGCAACGAACTGTCCGATCACGCACGAAGTACAACACCAGTTCGTTGCTGACTGCACGTACCGACTGCTGGCATCCGTAGTCCCGACGTTCGTGATTGCGGACTATGAGACTGTGGATCGGCCTATGGCCGCAGTTCATTTCCTAAAAGGTCACGATGCATCGGCCGCCAATTACGCCGAGGCCGTGACGAAGGTGATACCTCTCATCACCGCGTGGTTCGGGGCTCCGCGACATACAGCGGAAACTGCAGAACTCGCGGATCCGAACGCTGCTCCATTTGAGAGTGGATCTTTCTTGCTGACGCCATCAAGCAATCCGGATTCAAAAAATGCGGGACTGATCGCCGCGCACCAATTGACGCACGCAGCTTTCTCCTCGCCTCGTCCCTGGATCAATGAGGGTGTGGCTCATTTTGCGCAGGCGCTCTACGTGGAACACATCAGTGGAAAGCGGGTTGCGCTCGACTACATGGCCGCGCACCAGTCCGCCTTCAGCAGTGCGGAACAAGAGGACCCGAAACACATAACCGCTTCACGATCGGAAGACGAAGTGAATCGATCTTTAGTCAATACCACGGACGAGGAACTTTATCGTAGCAAAGCAATGTCTGTGTGGTGGATGCTGCGCGATCTAGTCGGCGATGAGGCATTGAAAAAAGCTCTCGCCTCCTACCATCCCGAGCAGGATAAGGACCCTTCTTACATGCCGCGCTTGATCCAGGCGCAGACACAACGCGATCTGGAGTGGTTCTTCGACGACTGGGTCTATCGCGATCGAGGACTGCCTGACTTCAAAGTGGCATCCGAATTCACTCGCAAGACTTTGCCAGAAGGTTACATGCTCACCGTCACTGTCGACAACCTCGGTCCGGCGGGCGCCGAAGTTCCGCTCACGGTGAAATTTGCCAACGGAGAAATCACCAAACGCCTCGTGGTGCACGGCAAAAGCAACGGCGTGATTCGTATCGAGGTTCCGAAGCCGCCTGAAGAAATCGTGGTCAACGATGGCAGCGTGCCAGAGAGCGACACCACTAACAATACATTTGAAATTGAGGTTAGCGACGCTGCTAAATAATCGACCGTCAAGAAACCTGGGACTCTGACGTCTTTATTGTTGCGTAGAAGTTTGACCCTCGACTTCCCAGTATGCTGGATGTCGCGAGACTACTAGTCCGATACGCAGGGCGCCCAGTAGCGAGAGCAGACGGGGAGGAAACCCATCGGATTGGAACACCACGTCGCGATCTTCGACGGGAAAGTCGAGATCCATCCGTTCCAGGCCCGGAAAATCGCGAAGACGCCTCAGTTCCTTTTCATTCTCCGACAGGAACTCGACCGCATCCTCGATCTGACCACGCAGGTCCGAAAACTCTCGCGTACTGACGCTCACGTTCACCCCCGATTGCTCCGTTCTACGCTGAGTCATAACCGAGCCGCGGCGTTGCACCTCTCCGCGATGAAAAACAGTCAGAGCGTCAAGCGAAGAAGTCTCCAAGAATTCATCCACCTCAAAGTTAGTACCGCTCGCTCGAAGCACGCAAGACATACCGACTCACAGCTCCCCTTTTGTAAAATTTTCCAGCGCATCCAGCCTTGCTGCGGCCGCGCCGGAATCGATCGACTGCGCCGCCGCCGGAATTCCATCCTTCAGATGGTTGGCACGTCCCGCGGCTACCAACGCTGCCGCTGAGTTCAGCAGGACCACATCGCGACGCGGAGATTTCTTTCCGCTCAGAACTTCCCGAATGATGGCCGCATTGTCCGACGCATCGCCGCCAGAAATATCAGCGAGTGTCGACCGCTTCATGCCGAACTCCTCCGGATCCACTTCATAAGTCCGGACCGATCCGTCACGAGCTTCGGCTACGCGTGTCGGGCCCGTGATGGTGATCTCATCGAGCCCGTCGAGACCATGCACCACGAGCGCGCGATGCAGTCCCAGCATGCTGAGCGCCTCCGCGAGTTTCTCGACCATATCGAGCGCATAGACTCCTACGACTTGTCCCGAAGCATGCGCCGGATTAGTGAGCGGGCCGAGCAGGTTGAACATCGTCCGCAGACGCAACTCGCGCCGAACCTTCTGCACTTGCTTCATAGAGGAGTGCAGATCGGGCGCGTACAGGAAACAGATACCAATTTCCCGCAGGCACTGAGCAGCGCGCTCTGGAGACAACTGAATGTTCACGCCCAGCGCTTCCATCACATCAGCCGAACCGCATTTCGAAGTCAGACTGCGATTGCCATGCTTGGCTACACGCACGCCCGCGCCGGCGGTCACGAAGGCAGACGCAGTTGAAATGTTAAAGGTTCCACTGGCATCGCCACCGGTACCGCAAGTATCCACCAGCGCGTCGCGGCCCGTACCGCTTAGGTCGAGCGCGTTATCCGAAGTTCCGGCAAACGTAACCGGCAAAGGCGTCGCAGCGGCGCAAATCGCTTCCGCGAAGCCGACAATCTCTTCGACCGTTTCCCCCTTCATGCGCAACGCCACGAGCAGCGCCGAGATCTGCGCGTCCGTGCAACTTCCAGCGAGCACTTCCGCCATCACTTCACGCGCCTCCGCGCGGGCCAGGGATTGGTCGTGATTGGCGATGCGATGCAGGGCTTCCAGGATCATCTTGTCATTGGCGATTGTAAAGGCAAAATCCTTCCTGCGACGAGAACTGCCACAGCTAGGCCGTCAGGGACGGCCCAATCTGGGCAAGAGGTATTCGCGCCAATCCCCCGGCAGGGCGGCGGTTGCGATCGCCTTTTGCAGCAGATCACGGTCGTACTTCTCCTTGACGAAAAGCAAATTCATTTCCGCAATCGTTATCGCGTTGTCCTCCCGCGAAATTAGCTGGAAGGAATCTCCTACTTCTACCTCTCCTTCCTGTTCAACGGAAAAGTAAAATCCACTATGCCCGCTTCGCAAGAATCGCTGCAAGATGTCATCCCGTTGAAACTTGGCGGCTAGTTTATAACAGGGGACGCGCGGCTGACGGATCATCACGATGGACGACCCGATTCGAAACCGGTCGCCAACCTGAACATTTTCTTCGGTCAGGCCCTCGGTCGTAAAATTCTCGCCAAACATGCTCCACGGCAAATCCATATCAGGTAATTGCCGCCGCCAATATTCATAGTGCTCCGCGGGATAAGCGTAAACCGCCTTGTGGGGGCCTCCATGAACACTGAGATCTGCTTGCTGGTCGCCATCGAGGTTCAGCGTGCGCAGCGCCACGCGACCCGCCACTGGCTTCTTGAAGATACCAGTGTTGATGGTTGTTCCTTTATAGACGGTCAGGCGCGGCCGGGCGACGTTGAGGGAAACCAATTTCACGTTGTACCTCGCGGCTATCGGAATCCGGGTTCGGTTACTCCGGATATAGGTCCCGAGATAAAATTAGATGTTCTGGCGATTGAAACGACGCGGCTCTCTCGGTTTGCCCTAATCCGTTCCCCTTCTATAAAATTGACAGTTTGCTAGCTTCACTCGAAAGCCGCGAGCAAGTTCCTTCCGATTCTTAGACGAGCGTCATTATGAAAATCCATGAGTACCAGGCCAAAGGAATTCTTAAGAAGTATGGTGTGACCGTGCCACGCGGAACAATGGCAACCTCGCGAGAAGAAGCCGATTCCGCTGCCAAAGAATTGTTCAGCTCCGGAGCAACCGGAGTGGTAGTCAAGGCGCAAATCCACGCTGGCGGCCGCGGCAAAGGCGGAGGCGTGAAGATCGCTAAGTCTGCCAACGAGGCGGGAGACATTGCCGACAAGATGCTCGGCATGAGGTTAGTCACCCATCAGACTGGCCCTGAGGGCCGCATCGTGCGGCGGTTATTGATAGAAGAGACTCTGCCTATCGAAAACGAGTTGTACCTCGGCATTCTCGTCGACCGCGCGGAAGGCAAGCCTGTGTTCATGGCGTCTGCAGCGGGTGGAATGGAGATTGAGCAGGTGGCCGCGGAAAATCCCGGCGCCATTTTGAAGCAGCACATCGATCCTGGCATGGGCCTGGAAGCCTTTCAGGCGCGCAAGATGGCTTTCGCGCTTGGACTTAATGCCAAGCAGATCAATCCCGCCGTGCAATTTCTTTCCAGTCTCTATACGGCGTTTCTCGATACTGATGCTTCTCTCCTCGAGATCAATCCCTTCATCACTACCACCGATGGCCGGCTTTTCGCTCTCGATGCGAAGCTGACCTTCGACGACAACGCGCTCTTCCGCCATCCCGACATTCGCGAATTGCGCGATATTACGGAGGAAGATCCGCTCGAGGTTGAGGCCTCCAAGTACAGCCTGAACTACATCAAGCTCGAGGGCAGCGTGGGCTGCATGGTGAACGGCGCCGGACTGGCGATGGCCACGATGGATATCATCAAGTACGCTGGCGGCATGCCCGCGAACTTTCTTGATGTCGGCGGCGGTGCGAACGCAGAGCAGGTCGCGCACGCATTCGAAATTCTTCTAAGCGATAAAAGTGTAAAAGCGGTTCTCATCAACATTTTCGGCGGCATCCTGCGCGTAGATACCTTGGCGAAGGGCGTGGTGGAAGCCGCGAAGAAGACCAACATTCAGCTTCCCGTAGTGCTGCGCCTCGAAGGCACTAACGTGGACGAAGGCAAGAAAATACTGATGGACTCCGGCCTGAACTTCGTCGTGACCGACACCATGAAAGACGCGGCAGATAAAGTTGTCGCCGCGGCACGAGGAATTTAGCGGAAACCGCTTGTCATCCCGAGCGCAGCCAGGGACCCTGGTGTTTGCCGGCTGTGGCAATCTCGGTAGGGCAAAGCAAGGACCAAGGTCCTTCGTTTCGCTCGAGATGACGACCAGGTGCGAGATAACAGGGGTCCACGCTATACCGACTGAGGAATTATATATATGGCAATCTTGGTTAATGAGAAAACGCGATTAATTGTGCAGGGGCTCACCGGACGCGAAGGCACCTTCCACGCGAAGGCCTGCGCGGCTTATGGAACGCAGGTGGTGGGCGGAGTGACGCCAGGAAAAGGCGGCACTATGCACGAAGGCTGGCCGATATTCAATACCGTGCAGGAAGCGGTCGAAAAAACTGGCGCCGACACAACTGTGATTTTTGTTCCCCCGCCGTTCGCGGCAGATGCCATCATGGAGGCGGCCGACGCCGAACTGGACCTCATCGTCTGCATCACCGAAGGAATTCCCACGCTCGACATGGTTAAGGCCTGGGAGTTTCTGCAGAACCGGCGCTCGCGGCTGATCGGTCCAAACTGTCCTGGCATCATTTCGCCCGGCAAGTGCAAGATCGGAATCATGCCAGGATCGATTCACAAAGAGGGCTCGATCGGAATTGTATCGCGCTCGGGCACCCTGACTTATGAGGCTGTGCACCAACTTACACAGCGCGGAATCGGGCAGTCCACTGCAATTGGCATTGGCGGCGATCCGATCATTGGAACCAACTTCCTGGATGCGCTCGACCTGTTTAATCGCGATCCTGAGACCGAAGCCGTGATTATGATCGGTGAAATAGGGGGCGACGCCGAGGAAACCGCAGCGGAATTTGTGAAGACAAAAATGAAAAAGCCGGTAGTCGGCTTCATCGCCGGGCAGACCGCCCCTCCCGGACGGCGCATGGGCCATGCGGGAGCAATCATCTCCGGTGGCAAGGGAACAGCCGCCGAGAAAATCAAAGCCATGGAAGCAGCCGGTATCCGGGTGGCAAAATCTCCGGCGGCCATTGGCGAGACTCTCGTGGCGGCGCTGGGAGTCAAGGTTTAGTAGGAAACGACAGAATAAGGACGAGCGACCAATTACCAACTATGAAAACTCTGCAACGCACTCTTACCATCGTAAAACCAGACGCCGTAGCCAAGAGCGCGGTCGGCGATATCATTGAACAATTCGAGAAGAATGGATTTCGCATCCTCGCCATGAAGATGCTCGAAATCTCCAAGCATCAGGCAGAGCAGTTTTATGCCGTGCACGCAAGCCGGCCATTCTACGGTTCGCTCACCGATTTCATGTCGAGCGGACCCATCGTCGCCCTAGCTCTGGAAAAAGAAAACGCCATTGCCGATCTCCGCAAGCTGATGGGCGCCACCAACCCGGCCAGCGCGGAAGAAGGCACCATCCGCAAGAAGTGGGCGTCCAGCATCGAGCACAACGCCATTCACGGCTCCGATGCTGAGGACACCGCACGCTTCGAATTGAGCTTCTTCTTCGCCGGCTACGAGCTCGCGCAATAAAGGTCAGAGCTGGAAACTTGGAGCGTCTCTAATGCCAATGGTTCAAATCACGATGCTGCAGGGACGCACCGCCGACCAGAAACGCAAGATCGTCAGGCGCGTCACCGACGCGCTGGTCGAAGAAGCCGGCGCACGCCGCGAAGGCATCATCATTGTTTTTCATGAAGTATCGAAGGAAAGTTACTCATCGGGCGGCGACTTGATGATTGACAAGGCTAGGTGACGTGACTCGCAGGCAAATGTGCCCACGCCGCACTAACTATCCCAACGCTTCGTACAGGTGACCTTCCACCCGGTCCGCGACTTTGGGCAGGTCCTTGCGAGCGTGCTGCAAGAAGTGAGGAGAAGTCCGGTGGGCTTCCAGCGCGGCATCGTCCTTGTACTGTTCGTAGATGAAGAACCGCCGCGGTTCGGTCTTATGCCGGTGGACCTGATACATCAGGCAGCCCGGTTCTTTTCGGGATTCTTCCGTCAGCTTCGCGAAAATCGGCGGGACATCGCTATCGTGCCCAGCCTTGGCCATCCACGTTACTGCCAAAACCACCATCGTGCGCTCCTTGCGTAGTCTTAAGAAGTAGTCTGAGAAGCTTCACAAAGTCGGAGTCAATTCTAGACTCTCCGGGATAAAGCTGTCTGTAACTCATTCGCGAACTCGTCAATAAGAATCGTATGATCCCGGTCCGGACCAGTTGAGACCATGCCGATCCTAGCCCCGGTCTCTTTCTCCACGAACGCCAGATAGTCACAAGCTAGTTTGGGTAACTGGTCGAACTTTGTAATCCCTTGCGTCGAACTCCGCCACCCCGGAAGCATCTGGTAAGTGCACTCCAGCTTGTCGTAACCACTGGCCTGCGCCGGAATTTCCATGGTCTTTTTTCCATCAACGACATAGCCGACGCATACTGGAATCTGCGCCAGTTCATCGAGCACATCCAGCTTGGTCACCACTAGCCACGAGATTCCGTTAATCATGCCAGCGTAGCGCAGCAGTGGCAAGTCAAGCCAGCCGGTGCGCCGTGGACGCCCTGTAACCGCGCCAAACTCATTGCCGCGCCGACGAAGTTGGTCGCCTAACTCGCCCTTCTCTTCGCTGGGAAACGGACCTTCGCCGACTCGCGTGCAATAAGCCTTTGTGAGTCCGATCACGCAATCAATTGCATTCGGAGCGACGCCTGTGCCAGTTGCGGCACCTCCCGAAGTCGCACTAGAAGAGGTCACAAAGGGATAAGTTCCATGATCGATGTCGAGCATCGTACCTTGCGCACCTTCAAATAGAATCGCCTCTCCGTCGCCCAGCGCCTGATTCAGCAAAACCGCCGTGTCACAGACAAACGGAGCGATCTTCTCCGCAGCCTGAGCGTACTCCGTATACATTTTGTCAGCGTCGAGAGGTTCGGAATTGAAAAGCGCGTGCGCGATCATGTTCTTTTCCCGGACGGCGTTTTCGATGTGTTTCTTCAGGAGCTGCAGATCAAGCAGATCGGCCACGCGCAAGCCACGGCGTCCCATCTTATCTTCGTAGGCTGGACCGATTCCGCGCGAGGTGGTGCCAATCTTCACGCGTCCCGGAGCATTCTCCGCCGCCAACTCGATCATGCGATGGTAGGGCAGAATCACCTGCGCGCGGTTGGAAACAAAAAGATTTCCGTCGACCCTAACGCCTGCTTCGCGCAAGGCGCCCACTTCCTTTAGAAAGGCCATCGGATCCAGAACCACGCCGTTGCCGATCACGCTACGGCACGCCGTCCGCAACACTCCACAGGGGACCAGTTGAAGTACGAACTTCTTGCCATTGATGATTACAGTGTGGCCCGCATTGTGGCCGCCAGCGTAGCGGGCTACAACCGAGAAGCTCTCGGATAAAACGTCGACAATCTTTCCCTTGCCCTCGTCGCCCCACTGGGCGCCGACAATTACCGCGGTCTTGCCTCGTTTCACTGCCAACTCCGTCACAGGGATTCGCGAACGCATAGCTGCGTCGCACCGGGGTCGCACACGCCTTGCCGCGGCAAATTGCTGTAAAGACCAACTGGGATAAAGGCAGAGAAGTGTACCGACTATATTATCGTGGGCGTGCGGCGAATAGCAACGCATGATGACTGGGCTGTATCCTCGCCCTCTCGGTTAAGATGGACGGGAAGGAAACGCTGGGTTGAGGGTTCATCGTGAAAAAGGTTCTTCATTTCGAAGCTCCGCGAGAGAAGTATCATTGCGACGCGGCCATCCTTTGGTGTTTCGATAACCGCTTTGACTTGGGGTTTCGCAAATTCCTCAAACGCATCGGCGTGGCGCATTCCGAATCCCATCAAGATTGCCGGTGGGGCCAAATGCCTGGCCTCGCCAGAACTCGAGACCGACCGAACGTTTGTGCTGGAACAGATTCGCACGTCCATGCGCTTGCACAACACCAAGCGCGTTATCCTGATGCTGCACTCCGATTGTGGCGCCTATGGCGGCCTCCCGGCTTTCGGAGGCAATGCCGAAACCGAAGCCACGCATCACCAGCGCGAACTGGCTCGTGCCGCAGCGAATCTGTTAGGGGCAATTCCCGGTGTCGAGGTGCAAGGATATTTCGTCGATTTCGAGGGCATCTGGGATGCCGAACTCACAACCTCACTGCCTCTAAAACAGCGGCCGGTAGCCTGATTAGGCCGTCGAATTTTGCTTCGTGATTTCATGCCCAAGTTCGAAAAACATATCTTCGTATGCGGCAACCAACGTCCTCCGGGAAATCCACGGGGATGCTGCGATCCCAGCGGCCAGGCGAAACTGCAAAAACTATTCAAACAGAAACTCGCGGAACGCGGCCTCAAAGGCAAAGTACGGGCCAACCAATCGGGCTGTCTCGATCAATGCGAACACGGCCCAAACCTCGTTATCTATCCCGATGCCGTTTGGTATGGACACGTTACCGAGGCCGACGTCGATGAAATCATCGACGCCCACATCATCGGCGGTAAGCCGGTCGAGCGCCTGATGCTGGCCGACGATTGCCTGAACACTACCAGGTGCGAGCATCGCAAGCTCAGTAATCAGTAATGTGATCAACGATCACAAAATCCACAGGACAGGCGAGGCTGGGCACTAATCATTGGCTCAGACCGCCGATCAAGTGGTAGGCGCGGCAGGGATCGAACCTGCAACCACCGGTTTAGAAAACCGGTGCTCTATCCAATTGAGCTACGCGCCCTCTAGCAAAATTTATCACAAGCCCCCGGTGGAGTATCATGCGGTGTCGCGTTGACATCCACCCAATCATCCCGGCTGGTCTACATCGACTGGATGCGCGGCTTGGCCTGCGTCCTGATGTTCCAGACCCATTGCTACGACTCCTGGCTCAGCCCCGGCGCGCGCCAGAGCAAGTTCTTCATGTACTCCCAACTCGGAGGAACCTTCCCTGCTCCTTTGTTTTTGTTTCTGGCGGGCGTTTCGTTCGCACTGGTAACCGAAAAGCTGTGGACCAGGAATCTGCCACCCGCGCCAATCGCGCGCGCTACGATCCGTCGTGGCGCGGAAATCTTTGCCTTAGGCTTGCTCTTTCGCCTGCAGGAATATGTCATTGCCTGGGGTTGGGCGCCGCTCAGCGATCTGCTGCGCGTGGACATACTCAACACCATCGGTCTCTCGATGATGCTCATGGGTCTGCTCTGCTGGATTGTGCTGTCAATCGCAGGAGGCAAACACGCAAGATCAGCACTGGTTCTCGGTTCGGCTGGAACCGCTCTGACGATTTCTATGCTCACGCCTCTGATGTGGACCACGTGGAGACCGCGCTGGCTGCCGTGGCCGCTGGAATCGTACCTCGACGGTGTTCACAATCTTGGCACTCCACAAGCTTGGCTTTTCCCTATTTTCCCCTGGGCCGGTTTCGCGTTTGCCGGCTTGGCCGCTGGATTTGTTTTGCAAAGCCAGCTTGGTCGCCGCCGCGAAGCCCCGACTTTTTTTAGCATGGGGGCGGCCGGCTTAGTGTTGCTTGCAGCGGGTCGCTGGCTCGACGCCCAGCCGCGCCACCTTTATGCGGGCTATGATTACTGGCATACCAGCCCGAATTTCTTTTTGGTTCGAGTCGGCATGGTGCTGGTGATTCTCACCGCAAGTTATGCCTGGTGCCGCTGGGGCGCTGGACAATGGGGCTTCAGTCCCCTCGCTCAATTGGGGCAAGCTTCTCTCCTAGTCTACTGGGTACACCTCGAGTTCGTTTATGGTCGAGCTTCAATCCTCCCCAAACATAACGTTAATATTTGGACCGCATCTATTGGATTGTTCGTAATTTTCCTTGCGATGCTTAGCCTTGCTATTCTGCGAAAGCGTTTCAAGGGAAACGGCGCTGAGATTCTGGCTTGGTTTCGCAGTCCGCTCCGCGCCAGCTAAATGTGTGGCGCGGGCACTTTGCCTGCGAACTGTTGTGCAGGCTGCTGGCAGCGCGGGCGGACGTGCCCGCGCCACACAAGCTACTGAAATTGTTTGGCGAACTCCACGACCTCGCGCTCCGCCCACCGCCCGTCATAGGTCGAGAGGCCCTCGCGATCGCCCACGAACGCGCAATGACCACCGTCGTCGGTTTCGATGTAGAGGATATTGTGATTGGAAAGAATCTTCTGCCGAGTCTCCGGCAAAATGCGTATGAAAGGATCGTTGGCCGCGTGGATCACCAGCGTCGGACGCGCGATCCGGTCCACAACATGGGCCGAGGCGGCGCGGTCATAGTAGTCGTCAGCCCCAGTGAAACCGCAATAGTAAGCGGTAATGCGACCGTCGAAATCTCGCAGGCTCTTAATTCCCCGGAGACGCGAGGCGTCAAACGTTTCGGGAAACAACCGAGCCTTGCGGCGAAACCGTCGAAATAACTGCAGCAGAAAATAATATTCGTAAATCCGGTTGGCCGGCTCATGCAGCGCGTCCGCCCCAGCCGCCAGATTCACCGCCGGACAAACCGCGGCGACTGCACGAAATTCTGGAGGACCGCCACTCCCCCACTCTCCGGCCAGTTTCAGAACCAGATTGCCACCCATGGAAAATCCGATGAGCACGAAACCCTGAATCGCGTCGCGCTCGACTAGGTCGCGTGCCACCGCCCACACGTCCCCGGAGCGACTGGAGTTGTACAGCGTGGGGGCACAATGATCCATGCCGCCGCAGTTACGCTGGTTCATGCGCACGACATTCATCCCCGCGGCCAACCCGTTTCGCGCGATCCCCAGCATGTATTGCGACTCGCTCGAGCCCTCGAGCCCGTGCACCACAATCAAGGTCAGCGCGCTGCTCCGCTCTTTCTGCCAGTGACAGTGGCATAGAACCGGAATCCCGGGTTCCACTTCGATCAGTCGCTGCTCAGCCGCTGGCAGGTGGATCCGGCGGGACAGAAAGAATGCGGCCAGAGTCTGCACGTGTCCGCCACGCAGGCGGATGCGCGGCCGGAATTCAGTCGAAACAAACGCTGCATGCTTCTCAGTCAGGATGCCCTCGAGCCCAGTTTCTGGCGTTTGAAATTGCACGCGTCACAGCCCCATTGCGAAGTTTCCATAAAACAATTCTAATAGGAGATATCCGCCACACGGGAGTCATCCAATGCCGATTTTTGAATATCTCTGCCAGGAATGTCAGCACGAGTTCGAAACCCTGCTATTCGGCCGCGACAAAGCGAAATGCCCCAAATGTCAGAGCAAGAAACTGAGCCCCCAGCTTAGCGTTTTTGCGGTCGCGGCGAAAGGCTCGACTGGCGCCGCATCTCCGACAGGGGGCTGCGGTTCCTGTGGCGATCCTCGCGGTCCCGGCTCCTGCTCTCTCGGAGACATGGACTAGTCAGCTTCTGCTTATCTGGTTGACTCAGCAAGACCCCACAGGTAGTGTGATGGAGTGCCCAGACCGTCGTTTCCCAAGACCCTGCGCCAATTTCAAAGCAACTTTGCC
>OBLW0100001168.1_pt1 | contig 22561 bp, 26 predicted proteins | sample 1520161 | NCBI WGS metagenome assembly OBLW01 (sample SAMEA3539309, study PRJEB22396) | soil metagenome | biome: tundra; feature: field; material: soil | place: USA | collected 2010-05 | depth 0.15 m | reverse complement strand
GGCCACGACGAGGGCAGCGACCAGCAGACAACCAAGAAAAACAGATATTTTCCAAAGGCTGCGGGTTGAACCTTTACCACTTTCAATATTCATATCTGTCCTCCAGAGTGAACGGTCAGGCGCACCGAGAAGAACCAACGCAAAATATGATCAGAGACGCATATCTCGTAAGAGGCACATATTCGAGAGTTAAGTTGCCCGGGCATGCAGTTTTTCGTTGACCGGGTCACGCCCGTGGGAAAAGAGAAGCGCTTATCTATCTCACCCGATCATAGTCGCGCGCACCATCGGGTCGTCGCCCATACCACTTAAGTTGTAATCAGGGCTTGGATCGAGGTTCAGAGCCAGCAGGGACAGTCATCAACTGATGACACGGTTTCGCAGCAATCATCGGTGCCCGGCCGCTGCTTGCTAGCCTGTTGGTTTGCTGGTTGTCCGCCCCATCCCCTTGTCCATAGCCTCGTTCGCCAGCGCGTCAGCTTCCTTGTTACCGCCGCGAAGGGTATGCCGAATCTCAAACCCGTCCAATCGCCCCTTCAGCCGCCTGGCTTCCTGCCACAGCGGAATCAGCCCCGGGCTTTTTACCTTGTAAAGCCCCTTCATCTGCTTGACCATCAATTCGGAGTCAGACACGACGCGGAGCCGCTTCGCACCGTTCGCGATGGCCCATTCGAGCACCGCCAGCAGGCCGGAGTACTCGGCATAGTTATTGGTCTGCACCCCCAGGAAGCGGTTTAGGCGGGCCACAACCTGCCCCTTGGCGTCTTCGACGACGGCGCCGTAGCCGGACGGGCCGGGGTTGCCACGGGAGCCTCCGTCGCAGTGGGCTGTGAACCATTCGCTTGCATTTTCAGAGGGGGCGAGGCTTTCAAACAGGTTTCCGGTCATCGCTTTCCAGTGTAGCCGGGCGCACCGGGCCGGCGGGATTTGTCGGCCGGACACCCCCGACTTACAAAATTACCGGGGAATAGCCGGAACGGGTTACAAAAGCCGCGATTCACCGTCTATCCCGGTACAGACACTTCCTGCGGCGTTTTCCGCATAACCGCAGGCAGATGAGCGGCCACGAGGCGGATTCTTTCTGGGGAAAGGTCCACGGGAGAAAGATTCCTGAAACGGCTGCGGCTGCGCTCAGTGCCGATTGGGCAGAAGCAAGACCCCCCTTCCGGCAATGGAGACTCGATGGCAACAGATGGAATAAGTTACCCGGTTCCTCCGGCTGGAATTTCGCCGACGTTGGGCTGGCCCACCGCGCGGAAGGTACAATCCTCAGCAGGGATGGCTGCGACGAGGGCGATGGGCGGAGCGGGACGCGACGGCGCAAGCCGTGAAGAGGCGCGCCTCCAGGCCCGCGCCGTGGAGTCGGAACTGATCCGCGAGGCGCAGGCTGGTTCGCGGGTGGCATTCGACGCGCTGGTGCGGCAGTACGAGCACCAGGTTTTGCGCCTGGCCTTGCACCTCACCGGCAGCGAGCACGACGCCGAAGATATTTACCAGGAGGCTTTTCTCAAGGCCTTCCGGTACATCGGAAACTTCCGCTTTGAGTGCTCTTTTTATACGTGGATCTACCGGATCGTAACCAACCTCTGCCTAGACCAGTTGCGGCGCAAAAAGACCCGGCGCGAGGATCACGCCGTTATAGTGGACCACTCCGGCGACGAGATTGACCTGTTGGCTTCAGTCTCTGACAACAGGTCGTTTTCAAATCCCGCCAAGGAGTTGGACCGCAAGGTTCTGGGCGAGAAAATTCAGGCCGCGCTGGTGAAGCTGACGCCGCGGGAACGGATGGTTTTCGAGCTGAAGCACTACCAGGGACTGCGGCTGCGGACCATCGGAGAGATGCTGCATACAACGGAAGAAACTGCCAAGAACACGCTCTTCAGGGCGACAAAGAAGCTGAGAGCGCAGTTGGCGGAGCTCAGGTAAGCCGTGCTGGCGATGAGATTTTGGCCAAATATTAATGGAATCATTGTGGAACTTTATTGAGGCTGGAAGGACGTAGTTATGAATTGCGATCTTGCACATGAACGGATTGTGACGGCAGCTTATGGGGAGTTGCCAGACGACCAGGTGCACGAGCTTGAACGCCATCTCGGCGACTGCACAGCCTGCCGCAAGGAGCGGGAGCAGGTGCTGGCACTCAAGGTACTGGCCGACGCGCTTCCAGTGGTTGAGCCGGGCGCAAACCTCGTAGCGCGGAGCAGGCTTCGGCTGGATGAAGCGCTGGATGCACTGGCGCCAATGCACTGGTATGAACGGCTAGCGCAGCGGCTGATGAACAGCGTGGCCAGTTTGCAGGCCGCGCCGGTGGCCGCCGCCCTTTTGCTGGTGGCCGGCATCGGAGCAGGCAGCCTGGGCGGCTTCGAGTTTGCTCAGAATCGCGCCGCGCACGCCGCCACGGCGGTACCCGCCGTTGCCGCGGCCAGTGTGCAGCCACAGCCGGCGGCGCCAATGGCGCTCACCAATGTTGCCAACGTCTCGAGCATTGTGAGGCAGCCAGGCAGCGAAATGGTCGAAGTCAGCTATAACCAGTTGGTGCCGGGGCAGATCAAAGGCTCGCTGGACGACCCGGCGATCCGGCAGTTGCTGATGCTGGCATCTGAAAACTCATCATCCACTGGCGTACGCGACGACTCGGTCGGACTGCTCGCGGCTGAGTGCCGCGCCGGACACAGTTGCCAGGCGGCAGGCATCCGCGACGCGCTGATGGTTGCCCTTCGCTACGACAAGAATGCCGGCGTACGCGAAAAGGCGCTGGAGGGTTTGGAACCTTACGTGGCACAGGACGTGCGGGTGCGCAATGCGGTTCTTGAGGCGCTGCTTGACGATAACGACCCGCGCATTCGCACCGAGTCCATCAACATTTTGGAGCCGGTGGAAGCCGACACCAGCGTTCGGCAGGTCTTGTACTCGGTTTCCACTTCCGACGACAGTCCGCAGATCCGTAATGTTTCCCGACAGGTTTTGAGTCGGGCCCCTGAGATTCAGTAACACGTCTTGCCTTCCCGCGACCGCGCCGCAAGGCGAAGAGCGCGGCGCCGGAAGAAAGAAGCGATCGATGGAGAAGAAGAGATGAACTACTTATTGAGGCCGTATCAAAGTCTTGGTCGAGCGGTAATCCCTGTCGTGATTCTTGCCGCGGGGTTGGTCATGGTTCCTCAATCTGCCTTGGCGCAATCAAACGGTCTTGGGCAACTTATGGATGGCTCCACTCCGCTGCTGGTTTCAGGTTCGCAGGGTTATCTGGGCGTTGAACTGACAGATGTGGATGCGGAAAAAGCCCAGGCTCTCAAGCTGAAAGAGGTGCGCGGCGCGGTCATCACGCTCATCGACCACGATGCTCCAGCAGGACAGATCGGGCTCAAGGTCAACGACGTGGTGCTGCAACTGAACGGGCAAAATGTTGAAGGCTCCGAGCAGTTGCGCCGCATGCTCAAGGAGATACCTCCGGGCCGCAAGGTGAGCATCGCGATCAGCCGCGACGGCAATATTCAAACCATGGCCGTGGAACTCGCGGATCGCCAGGTGCTGGGACACGATGTGTGGAACAAGATCGGCAACGACGGCGCAGTATCCTCGCCGCCGCCAAGTATGGGTATTCTTTCCGGCGGCGGCGATGCGCCGATGGCGGGCGGAGGATTTCATCTGCCGTTCTTCGGCAGCAGCCTGAATGTTGGCGTGATGGTTGAGCCCCTCACATCGCAAATGGCTGAGTATCTGGGCGTCCCCAGCGGGCTGATGGTAAAGCAGGTGGCTCGCAAGAGCGAAGCCGCCACGGCGGGTCTCAAGGCCTTCGACGTAATTCTCAAAGTAGGTTCGGAGATAGTGACGAATCTTGCCGGATGGGACCGCACGCTTCGCTCTAACCTGGGCAAGCCGGTGGCGGTAACCGTCCTCCGCGATAAAAAGCAGCTGACACTCACGCTGCAGGTCGACTCAAAGCACAAGGGCTCGCTGGAGATTGAGAATCTCTTCCCAGCCAGCGACTGCCCGTTGATGGCCGAACTCAGCCAGGAGTTTGCGGAAAATCCAATTGCCGCAGCGGCTGCGGCTGAGGCACTGCGCAATAGCCTGAATCCCGAGGATTTCAAAATCGATCCGAAGCAGATAGAACAACTTCGTCAGCAGATGGAAGAATTCCGCAACAATTTCAGTCCCGACGACTTCAAGATTGACCCAAAACAGATGGACGAATTGAAGCGGCAGATCGAACAGATGCGCGCATTGCGCTTCGGCAATTACGTCTGAGCATTTTCAATCGGAGCAATGAAAAGGGCGCTACCGGAATCACCGGTCAGCGCCCTTCTTGTCTTTGCCGCATGCCGGATGCCCCATCCTTGACGCAGTTTTATCGCGGCAAGGGTGGGATACCACGATGACCAAGTTCCTTGAAGCCGGAACGCCGTCAACTGTCCCCGCGGTAGAGCATGTCGCGGATTGCCTTCCGCCGGGCCTCGTTCATTTCGCTGGCGGACTTGCGGTCGCCGGGGTCCACTTTGCCGGCAACAGTTGATTCCGTAGCCTCCGGCTCGCTGCACGCAGGACAGCGATTGGCGAAGCCGGGCTTGCCCGGCCTCAACTCGAACTCTTCAGAACAGACGACACATGTTTTGATAGGAAACGACATTGCAAGAACATGATAACGCCGTTGGTCTGCGATGATTTCGGCACGCGGTACGGACTACTTAAACATCTTCAGATCAATGCCTTCGCCCATCGCCTTGTATCCGGCATCGCTCGGGTGTAAATGGTCGCCTGAGTCGTAGGCCGGGTTAAAGCGATCGGGATTCTGCGGGTCGCGCGTAATCTGATCGAAGTCGATCACTCCATCAAACGTGCCGCTCGAGCGAATCCAGTTGTTCACATCTCCACGGACCCGCTCACCCCTTTCGGAATTGTATGCAGCCCCGCCATAAGGAGTGAGTGTTGCGCCGAACGCCTTGATGCCGTGCTCGTGCGCAGCGTCGGCAATCTGCTTCAACCCTAGCTCCAGTTGCTGCGCAGTCACGTCGTCTTCAAGCGCGGTAAGATGCGCAAGCCGGCCAATGTCGTTGATGCTTTCGAGCACGATCACATAGCGCACGCCGTTCTGTGCCAGCACATCGCGGTTTATGCGCGCCAGTGCGCTCGGCCCCGCCTGATCGTTCAGCACGCGGTTGCCGCCGATGCCCTCATTCAGCACCGACACATGCTCCATGCCATGTTCCTGCTTAAGCCGCGCAGCCAGCACATCGGGCCAGCGGCGATTCTCGTTCAGCGTAGAGTGCGCGCCGTCGGTAATCGAGTCGCCCAGCGTAACAATCGCGCGCGAGCCTTCAACCGCGGGCACGTCGATGCCGTCGAGGAAGTACCACGACTGCAGTGTTGCAGGCTGCGGGATCGTTGCGGCCGTGCTTTGATCGCCATCGGCAACGAAGCTGTCCTGATCCGCAAACGCATGGTAAGTCTCACCGCGCATTACCTGCGAGGGCAAATAAAAGCTGACCGCAACATCCGACAGCGGCGCAACCGCAAGCGCAACCGGGTCGGAGTACATCGCCGCGCCCGGCGGAATGCGCACTGTGGCCTGCCCGCCGAAGGTGATGGCGTGGTCCGTGCCGTCCTTGATCGCCGCTCCGCCTGCGCTCAGCGCTACATGCGCATCCGTAATCGTCAGTCCATCGAGACCGAACTCGTTCGTAAAGCGCACGCGAATCTGCTCGCCGCCATTTGAAATATGCACAACCTCGCGAAGCGTAACCGCGGCAAAGGGCCTCACCGCAAAGCCGCCAAGCGCCAGCATGGGCGACGCGGCCCACGCACCCACCCACTGAGGATTCTGTGCGGATTGCGCTCCGCCGGGAGTGCTAGCTGCGAGCAAGAAAACAACAGAGACAGAAACAACACCGAGCCAATGCTTGAACATTTTCCGGAAAGACCTCCGCGAGATATCGCGTTTAAATGCAACCGAAGTCTATCATGCTGATTGATCTTGCTCCCATTGGCCATACCAGCGTATGGTTTGCGCGAGGATTGTTCATGAATCGCTGGCTCGTTCTGTTCCTGGTCTCGTCGTGCTGCCTTCTCTCCGCCCAGCGGAAACAGGGCAGCCCTCTTGAAGCGTTGCCCTCTAACATTGAGATGCTCACCCACTTTGGCGAGCGCGCTGACTTCTCACCTGACAATCAACGCGTCGCCTTCATGGACAAGAGCTTCGGCGATGCATTCGTCATCGACCTCAAGACGCGCATCATCCGCTGCCTTACATGCAATGTCCCCGCCGCCGCGTTTCTGCGCGTTATGCACCTCTCCAATGGCGACTACATCCTCATCGGCCCTGAGAAATTTGAGAACACCACCGTCAGCCGCCAGCGCGACAGCGAGCTCTGGTACCTGAGCAGCAAGCCGGGATCGAAGCCCGTGCGCCTCGGCAACCGCATGTCTGAAGGCGCCGCCATCTCAAAGCACAGCATGATGATCTCGTTCTCCGAGACGCCCCACGATCATCCCGAACTCCCGCAGAATTACTCGCGCCTCATGATCGCGCAGGTCGATCTCTCCGGCCCCGAACCAAAATTGATCAACAAGAAGAAGGTCTATGAGAGCTCCGACGACAGCTGCATTCTCGAGGCCCAGGACTTCTACGACAACGACGCCAAGATGACGTTCACCTGCTATGTCAGGAAAGCTAGCGAACTCGCCCCCGGCGGCCTAACGCTAGCCAGGGTCATGGGCATCGATCTCGCCACCGGCCAGGTCACGGATTTCTCGAAAGCGCCCTTCACCTACAACGAGTGCGAAGGCATCTTTCCCGACGGCAAGTACACCGCGGTCGAAGGGGACCGCCAGGTCGCGGAGTTCGGCGGCAACCACGGCCCCGGCAACATTGACCTGTGGAAGCTGCGCCTCGACGGCACCGGCAAGGACTTCGTCCGCATGACACACTTCAACGACTACGATGGCTGGAAAGCCTCCAACCCCGTAATCTCCACTGACGGCAAAATGATGGCCTTCCAGGTAGCCCACAGCGCCGACGCCGCTGGCGTAGGCTACGGCGTCGTTCTCTATCACTTCTAGGCCGCAGCCCAAATCTCGTCCATGGTCCAAATCAAGAACGCGATCGAAGGAGGCCGCAGAAATCTTCCGCGGCCCTTTTCGTTTTACTGCGTCACCGGCTCCGGCATCCAGCATCCAGGCGTGGAGTGAGAAATCTCCTTCTCTTCCTCTGTCATGTCCACGCTCACATCCGCAAACAGTGGAGTGCTCAAGTACCGCTCGCCCGTATCCGGCAACATGCACAGAATCGTCGATCCCTTGGGAGCCTCTGCCGCCACGCGCAGAGCCCCTGCAAAAGTCGCGCCCGACGAAATCCCCACAAAGATCCCTTCCTTCTTCGCCAGATCCTTGCTGCATTTCAGCGAATCCGCATTCGCAATGCGCAGCACCTGGCTGATGACCTTCGCGTCCACCGCGTCCCCAGTCAGCTTGGCAATAAAGTCCGGGCTCCACCCTTGCATCGGATGCGGTTTCCACGACGGGTGCCCCACCGCCGCCGATCCGTCCGCATTCCGCTGCTGCTCCACTCCGCTTGAAAGCATCGGCGCGTCATCCGGCTCGCACACCACAATCTTCGTCTCCGGCCGCTCCTTGGCCAGCACCCGCGATACGCCCTTCAGCGTGCCGCCGGTGCCGAACCCCGTCACCCAGTAGTCAAGTCGCTCGCCCTTGAAGTCTTCCACAATCTCCTTGGCCGTCGTCTTCGAGTGCATATCTGCATTGGCTTCGTTCTCAAACTGCCGCGTATAAAACCAGCCATGCTTCTCAGCCAGTTCCACGGTCTTCGTCACCATGCCCACGGCCCTCGCCGACGCCGGCGTCAGCACAACCTTCGCTCCCAAAAACCGCATCAGCTTGCGCCGCTCCACGCTGAACGACTCCGCCATCGTCACCACCAGCGGATAGCCCTTCGCCGCGCACACCATCGCCAGCCCTATTCCCGTATTTCCGCTTGTCGCTTCCACCACCGTCTGTCCCGGCTTCAGCTTCCCGGTCCGTTCTGCGTCTTCAATCACGCCCAGCGCCAGCCTGTCTTTCACCGAGCCCAGCGGATTAAACGCCTCCACCTTCACATAAAGGTTCACATCGGGCGGCGCCAGCTTGTTGATCCTCACTACGGGCGTATTGCCCACCGTTTCAAGAATGTTTGCATACCTGCGACCCATTGTTGCACCCTCCTGGGGATGCGTGCATTCTACCCAACGTGATCAATAATTCGACAGAAAAAAACGTACCCGCAATGGACTAAAATCTCCGGGAGGCTTCCCATGCAAAACCAGCAGAACCCCGCCCAGCGCACGTCGCCTTTGGCCATCAGCTCACAGGAGTTCCGAGCCCTCGGCGCTCAGCTCATCGACCGCATCGCCAATTTCCTCGATTCCTTTCCCGAGCGCCCGGTCACGCGCGGAGAATCTCCCTCCGACATTCGCCAGGCTCTCGATGCCGACCGCACGCTCCCCCAGCAAGGCGCCGACCCGGCCCAGTTGCTCAACCACGCCGCCGACCTGCTCTTCGAGCACTCTCTCTTCAACGCTCACCCTCGCTTTTGGGGATACGTCACCTCATCCCCCGCGCCCATCGGAGTTCTCGGCGAACTGCTCGCCGCCGCCGTCAACCCCAACGTCGGCGCCTGGCTGCTCTCCCCCATGGCCAGTGAAATCGAGGCCCAGACCATCCGCTGGGTCGCCGAAATGCTCGACTACCCTCTCGATTGCGGAGGTCTCTTTGTCAGCGGCGGCAACATGGCCAACATCGCCTGTTTCCTCGCCGCCCGCCAGGCCAAAGCCGGCTGGGATGTCCGCACCAAGGGCTTGAGCGGTCCCACCCTGCGCGTCTACTGCTCAAAAGAAACCCACACTTGGATCCAAAAAGCCGCCGACATCGCCGGCCTCGGCACCGACGCCATCCGCTGGATCCCCGCGGACAGCGACCTGCGCATGGACGTTGCCGCTCTTCGCGAACAGATCTCCGCCGACATCGAAGCCGGTGACCGTCCCATCCTGGTGGCAGGAACCGCCGGCACCGTCAGCACCGGCGCAATCGACCCCTTGCCGCAGTTGGCCGACCTCTGCCGCGAGTTCGATCTCTGGTTTCACGTCGATGGAGCCTACGGCGGCCTCGCGGCTGTTCTGCCCGATGCCCCCGCAGCCCTCGCGGCGCTTCGCCTGGCAGACTCGGTCGCAGTCGATCCGCACAAGTGGCTCTATGCCCCGCTTGAAGCGGGATGCGCCCTGGTGCGCGACGCGGAAAAGATGCGCAACGCCTTCGCCTATCATCCCGTCTACTACCACTTCGGCGTCGAGGCAATTAATTACGTCGACCTCGGCCCTCAGAACTCACGCGGATTTCGAGCCCTCAAAGTCTGGCTCGCGCTGCAGCAGGTTGGCCGCGACGGTTACGTCCAAATGATCTCCGACGATATCCGCCTCTCCCGCGAACTCTTCACCCAACTCGCGCACTACCCCGAGCTCCAGCCACTCACCCAATCCCTCAGCATCGCCACCTTCCGCTACGTGCCCACCGATCTCGTCACCAGCGAGAAAAACGCGGACGGAAATGACGAAGAAGTAGCGAGCTACCTAGACAAGTTGAATCTTGAGCTGCTCACCCGCCTGCAGCACAGCGGCGAGGCCTATCTCTCCAACGCGGTAATTCACGGCAAATTCGCCCTGCGCGCCTGCATCGTAAACTTCCGCACAACCTCTGCCGACATCGCCGCCCTGGCGCCCATCGTCGTGCGCATGGGCAAGGAACTCGACGCCGCCCTCCGCCCGCTAACCCTTCACACCAAAAAACCCTAACTAACTCCATCGCGGGGTTAGGGGAGCTTTGTATCAAGGTAGCCGAAGGCTTTCTATCACCGATTCCGAGAGCATTTTGACCACTTCCCGAGTTTTTCCGCGGCCTGTTCAGACGGAAAGCGAAGCGCTGTCGATCACTGAAACGCCGGCTCTTGCAAACTCGGCTTCGATCTTGGCGACCGAACCGTTCAGGTCGATGGCGCGGCAGGCATCGCGTAGGATGAATGCGGGCAGGCCGAGACGGCGCGCGTCGAGCGCGGAGTAGCCGACGCAGTAATCATAGGCAAGCCCTGCGAAGAATACTCGGGTCAGGTCGCGCTCTTCCAGATAGCCGGCCAGACCTGTGGGCGTTGCGCGGTCATTCTCAAAGAAAGCGGAATAGGAATCGATCTGCGGGTTGAAGCCCTTACGCAGGATGAGTTCTGCTTTTGGCAGGCGGAGAGCGGGATGAATCTCCGCCCCCTTGCTGCCTTGAACGCAATGCACGGGCCACAGGGTTTGCTGGCCGTAACTCAATTCGATCTGCTCGTAGGGTTGTTTGCCAGGATGCGTGGCTGCGAAAGAAGAGTGATGCTGGGGGTGCCAATCCTGGGTGAGGACGATGTGTTCAAACAGCGGAGCGATGCGATGGACGGCGCCGATCACGGCGTCTCCATCGGCAACGGCAAGCGCCCCGCCAGGGCAGAAATCGTTTTGCACGTCAATGACGATGAGAACATCGTGCGCGTCGATCCGCATCGGGTCTCCTCTGCCGATCACTCAACCGGCACATTCATTCTCTCAAATTCGAATCAGGGTGGATGAGTAAACGGCGCTCGTGCTATGCGAGAAGCACGTCAATGCCATTGGCGCGGAGCAGGTCTACATACTCCGGAGCGAGTTCCTTGTCGGAGACGACGATATCGGCGGCGCTTAGCGGCGCGACGGGAATCATGCCACCGCGACCAAACTTGGTGTGGTCAGCAACAATGATCACTTTGCCGGCGATCTCGATCATCTTTTGTTCCGAGCCGACGACGAGAGTGTTGTTGTTGCAGAACCCTGCTTCGGTAATGCTGCCGATGCCCATGATGAGAGCGTCGGCGCGAATGGCGCCCAGCATCTGCTCGCAAAATGGTCCCAGCATGACGCGGAGGCGCGGATCCAGATAGCCGCCGGTCAGCGTCAGCTCGATGTTGCGCAGCAATTCAAAGCTCTCTGCAATGGGCAGAGAGTTGGTAATGATGTGCAGGGATTTTGAAGATAGCTCACGGGCCACAGCCGCAACGGTGGAGCCGCCATCGAGAATCACGGTCTGGCCGTTTTCAATCAGTCCGGCTGCGAGCCGCGCAATGCGGTCTTTCTCGCCGCTCAGACGCACGCTCTCAACCTCATAGTCAAAAGCGCGGGCCGGTGGTGGTTGCAGGGATACGGCGCCTCCGTATACGCGGCGCAGCAACTTTTCTTCTTCCAGGATGTCGAGATCGCGCCGAACGCTGGACTCGGAGGCGTCCAGCTCGCGGCAGAGGGTTTCCAGGTCAAGGAAGTCCCGGGTCTCGAACATCTGCCGGATTCGAAGTTGCCGTTCAGCAGCTTTCATCGTTTGACAGCGCAGCACCGTTCGATATCGAAGCAAATCTATTTTGCGCCGATTGCCCCCATCACAGCATCGGTCACGGACTTTACAAGAGACTCAATATCCGCATCTGTACCGGCGTTGGCAGCCTTGCCGCTGTAGCCGTCGCACGGAGTCGGAGTGAGCGCGATCGAATTGGGAATCTCGAGATCGGCGAGCTGACATTCCTTCATCCGCGAAGTATCAAAGCGGCTGTCGGGCAGGCCAAGTTTCTTCTTGATGGCCAGCAGATCATCCCCTTGCTGCTCTGAGATGCGGGAGATTGGAACACCAAGCTGCGCCGCCAGCATCAGGGTCCAGCAATAGGTCTCCAGAACTTCGGCGTACCACTCGGCGTGGGTGACCGTATCGGCCCAGCAGATAATGCCATGATTCGCCAGGAGCACTGTGTTGTGGTCCTTCACATAGGGAATCACAGTCTGCGCAAACTCGGCCGTCCCCGGCGTCTTGTAGGGCGAGATTGCAACCTTTCCGACGAAGACTTCGAACTCGGGAATGACGAGATTCGGCGGAACCTTTCCGGTGATGGCATACGCGGTTGCATGCGGCGGATGACAGTGGACGCAAGACTTCGCCTCCGGCACTGCCTTATAGATTTCAAGATGCAGAAAGATTTCGCTGGTGCGCGGCATGCTGCCCGCGATCTGATTGCCTTCGAGATCGACCAGGCTGAGGTCTTCCGGCTTCAGGTCGTACTTGCTCACCAGCGTCGGTGTGCAAAGAACCTCGTTGGGGCCGATGCGATAAGAGATGTTGCCGCCGTTGCCATCGACAAACTGGCGCATCCACAGCTTGCGGCCCACAGCGCAAATTTCCTTTTTGATCGCTTCAGCTTCGGGCGTGGAAAAGAGACGCGGATTGGCGGCGCGGGTTGGCGCTGAGCTGGCGGAGGCATTAGCTGGGGCAGGCGGATTTGCGAGTGCGGCGCTTCCGTTTCCATTCTTCTCCAGGGCCACATTGCGCTGCTGCAGAAAGTCGCGAGCTGAGGGCGTGACAACGCAGTTTTCGGCGATAACCAGGCGGGTTGCGCCTGCGGCGACAGCTTCCTGCACGTCGCGCATCGCAACTACCCTGCGGGTTGAAATATCGATGCTCTTCTCTGCGTTGTTCACTTCCACACCTCAGATCCTTTATGAAAAATGCCTAATGCCGTTATGAAAATCACTTACTCACGTCGATCGAATCCACAATCAGGGAACAATATGCATCCACCGGCACTGGAGTTGGCCAGAATGGATTGGAGGCTTCCCGGCCTTCCGTGAAGGCAACCATTTGTCCTTCGGCGGCGCCAAGCTCGTCGATTGCGATTAAAGCCTTGCCTCCGCCGAGCCCGTTCTTCGCGCGCAGATTCTCCATCGTTACTGGCTCGAGGACAACCAGTGTCTTGCCGCGATAAGACTCGACAGCGGGAGTGAGCGTGAGATGTCCGCGAACAATGCCGAGTCTCATGCCATCCCTCCTGCCGCGTGTCCGGGCGACTGCACCGAATCTACAATGCCCGCAACCACCATGCGCGCGGGCGTGGTGTTGCCCAGCTTCTCCCGCGCAATGTCTCCGTCCGTCGAGACCATCACCGTGGCGCCGCGGGCCGCGCCCAGCCAGTCCACCACTGCGATGGGCTCCGCTGCCGCGCTACCGTCGGCTTCGAGCCGTTGCGCGACGAGGAACCGGCAGCCATCCAGTGTCGGATGCTTGACCGTCGCAACTACCGTGCCTTCGATGCGCGCAAGAAACATAATTAGATAATCCGCAATGCGTTGCCGACGATCATCTGGCGCTGACGCGTAAACGTCATCGGAGTGGTGACTCCCTCGCCGGTGGGAGTGGCAACGGTGTGGCTGAAGTATCCCGGACCGCCGACGCCAAGAGAGGCCGCAGACGGAGCGTTCTGGATGAAAAGAGTGGTGTTCATGGCGCGAGCCATCCGAGTTGCGTTTTCAACGTTCTTGGTGTGAATGATGGCCGTGTGCCGGTATCCGTGCTCAGCCTTGACCGATGCTGCAATAGCAGCATTAACGCAGTTGACGCGCACTACAGGAATGAACGGCATCATCTGTTCTTCAGTGACGAACGGATGATCCTCATCCGTCTCGCCGAAGAGCATGTCAGTTCCGGCAGGCACACGAACGCCGGCCGCTTCACCCAGAACTGCCGGATCTTTGCCGACAAGATCCTTCCTAAGGTGGGCACGAGCGCAGCCGCCTCCAGTGCCGTCGAAAGTGAAGGCCGCTTTGGTGAGCCGATCGATGGCTTCGCGTTCCAATTGGAACGCGCCTGCGCGGCGCATGGCAGCGATGAAGGCGTCAGCTACCGAAGCGACAACGAAGATTTCCTTCTCGCCGATGCAAAGCAGGTTGTTATCGAATCCGCCACCTTCAATGATGCACTTCGCCGCGTGGTCCAGATCGGCGGTTTCGTCCACAACGACAGGTGGATTGCCCGGCCCCCCCGCAATGACGCGCTTGCCCGACATGGCAGCAGCCTTGGCAACGGCCGCGCCTCCGGTGACAGCCAGCAGCGCGACTTTGGGATGATGGAAGATCTGCTCTGCGGCTTCGATGCTTGATTCGGCGGTGGTGGTCACAACGTTGGCGACGCCCAGTTCGCGCTCAATTTCGCGGTTCCACAACTGCAGCGCATAGCGTGCAACCTTGGCGCCCGAGGGATGAGGCCCGAAGACCGCTGTGTTGCCGGCCGCAAGAATATTGATTGCGTTTGACGCCATGGTGGGCACCGAATGCGTGACGGGCAGCATCATGCCGATCACACCCCAGGGCGCGTGCTCGATGATGCACAGGCCCGTAGGATTGCTGCGGGCGTCGCTGCGCATCTCTTCCACGCCAAGCACAAAGCGCATGTTTGTGAGCTTCAGAATCTTGTGGTCGAGGCGGCCGACCTTGGTCTCTTCGAGTTCCATGCGGCCCAGCTCTTCGCGGCGATCGTTGCAGATGCGGACGATGATATCGATCATCTGCTTGCGCTGGTCGAAGCTCATGGCCGCGACTTTCTTCTGCGCCTCGTACGCCGCGTCGACGGCTTCGTCCACCGTCGCAAAGACGCCATCCCGCGAAGGGGCGGTACGAGTGGCCAGCGCGGCGGAAGAGGTCTGCGGCTGCAGTTGGATGCGAAGCCGCGCCACAACTTCCCTTGCAATCTCCGCTACTAATTGGGCTTGAATAGGTTCTTGGATCTGCATTACGGCTTCTCCAATAGCGCACCTTCAACTTCAACGGTATCCACGATGCCTACGATTACCGCGTCTACAGGCGCATCTTTCGTTGTGGGCGTGAGACGAGCGGAACTGCCCTGCGTAAACAACACGCACTCGCCGACGCCGGCTCCCACGCTGTCAACCGCGACCACGGAGCTTCCGGAGATCTGCAGCTTGCCGTCTTTGCTGATGTACGGCTGGACGAGCAGCAGCTTCATGCCGCGGAACTTCGCGTTCTTCTGCGTGGAAACAACATTGCCGATAACTTTTGCTATGAACATGCCGGCTCACCTCGTCTGCCGCGGCGGAGCGGTCCCCGCCAGTAGCAACTACTTAGGCAATACGGTGCTGAGGTTGTCGTGCGGACGCGCGATCACGTGCACGCTCTGAACCTCGCCAGCGGCGCGCGCTGCGCTGGCTCCGGCATCCACCGCGGCGCGGACAGAGCCCACGTCCCCGGTTACAAAGACTGAGCAAAGACCGCTGCCGACTTTGTTCCAGCCCACAAATTTGACGCTGGCTGCCTTCAGCATTGCGTCCGTCGCCTGCACCAATGCCACCAGGCCCTTGGTCTCGATCATTCCAATCGCTTCATTCGCCATTTGCGTTCTCCAGATTTCCCTGTTCCTTTAACTGCTACTTCAACATGCTTTCGACCAACGCATCGTGCGGACGCGCGATGACGTGCGACGACACAAGCTCGCCGATTACCTTGGCGGCCGCTGAGCCCGCGTCAACAGCAGCGCGCACACTGCCCACATCGCCGCGCACAATGGCGGTTACATAGCCGCCGCCAATCTGCACAGTCTTTACAAGCTCTACGCTGGCCGCTTTCACCATCGCGTCACATGCCTCGACGAGTCCGACGAGACCACGGGTTTCGATCAATCCAATTGCTTCACTCATCTGCTCTCCTCTGCCTACTGCGCAGCCTTGCGAGGGGCCGTCTTGTTGTTCTGTTGAACGAAAGACGGCAGTTCATCGTGGGGGCGGCTGATCACCTGAACGCTGACCACCTCGCCGATACGGCCTGCCGCTTCCGCGCCTGCGTCGGTGGCTGCCTTCACAGCGGCCACGTCCCCTTCCACAAAGGCGGTCACCAGGCCGGAACCAACAGTCTGCCAGCCGGCGAAGGTTACGTTTGCGGACTTGAGCATGGCGTCGGTTGCCTCGAACAGTGCAACCAGGCCCTTTGTCTCAATCATTCCAAGCGCTTGTTTCATCGCTTCCTCTCTTTTCCTTAGCGTTACTTTGTCTCTTCCCTGCTTTACTTCGACAACTCGATGTCTTTGGTCAGGTGCAGACCGCAGGCGTTGGCCTCGTCAGTGTCCATGTGGACATTGAGTTTGGATGTTGGGTCGATGCGGACGTGAACATTATTGAAGGTAACGCCCGCCTGGCCTCCGATGCGGAGCTTCATGCGGTCGCCCTTGGCAACGCCGAAATAGGTTGCCTCAGTCGGGTTCATGTGCACGTGAATCGCAGCGCGAATCACGCCTTCCTTCAACTCCACCACGCCCTTCGGACCGATGATGATGGCGCCGGGCGTGCCCGCGATGTCGCCGGAAAGACGAACGGGAATATCGTTGAAGCCGAGCATGATGGCGTCAGTGAATGCGAGTTCGACCTGCGATTGCTTGCGCATGGGGCCGAGGATGCGGAGATTGGAGATGAGGCGGCTGCGCGGTCCGACGATGGTCACCGTTTCCTTGGCCGCGAAGTTGCCTTCTTGAAACAGTGGCCGATCGAACGTGAGCTCCGTGCCCGGCCCAAAGAGAACGTCCATGTCTTCGCGGCATACGTGCATGTGGCGCGAAGAAGTTTGCACGGTGAGTAGCGGCGCCGTTCCGCCCTTCTGCTTTCCCAGGTATTCGAGTGCGACCTGGCGTACGATCTGCTCGACCGTGGATCGTGAGATGGAGCTAACCGAGTTCCCGAGTGTTGTGCTTGCCATAGAAAAATTCCTGTACTGCGTTACTTTGCCTGCCCTGCCATTGCGTGTGCAGCGGCATTGGCGCGGTTGACTACAGCCACTGTTTCCCGCGCGACAACAATCTCTTCATTGGCGGGAACTACCAGAACTTTCACCGCAGAGCTATCGGTCGAAATTTCGCCTTCGCCCTTAATGGAACTGTTCTTGCTTTCGTCGACTTCGATTCCGAATCCGGAGAGATCTTTCAACACCGCGGCGCGAATACCGGCGCTGTTTTCGCCGATCCCGCCGGAGAAGGTGATTACATCCAGGCCGCCGAGCTCAAGCAGGAAAGCGCCGAGATAGTGACGAATCGCGTAGACAAATACGTCGAGCGCAAGCTGCGAACGGCTGTCGCCTTTGGCTGCGGCTTCGCTCAGGTCGCGGATGTCGCCGCTGCCCCCGCTGATGCCCGCCAGACCGGAGCGGCGCCCGAGCAGGACGGCCATCTGGTCCGGGTCGAACTTGAGCTTCTTCATCATGTGCAGAACGGCGAAAACGTCGATGTCGCCGACGCGGTTGTTTTGCGGCAGGCCTGACTGTGGCGAGGCGCCCATGCTCACGTCTACGGCTACGCCATCGCGAAATGCAGCCATGCTCGAGCTGCCACCCAGATGGCAGGAGATGTGGCGGATATTGTTGCGGCCAAGCAAGGCCTGGGCGTACTGGCTGGCAGAGCGATGAGTGGCGCCGTGGAATCCGTAGCGGCGGATGCCGTATTCGATGCGCCATTCATAAGGGACCGCATAGGTGGTCGACGCCTCGTTCATGAAGCGATACGGAAACGGCTCCATTACCGCGACCAGAGGAACGCCGGGCAGCTCCTGACGAAAGGCTTTGATGGCAGTGATGTAGGGAGGATTGTGGGCCGGGGCGAGGAATGAAAACTCCTCCAGTGCTGCCAGAAAATCGTCGCCGATAAGCTGCGGCTCGTTCAGCGGGCCGGCGTGGACAGCCTTGAAGCCCACCGCGCCGATCTCGGCCAGGCTCTTGAGCGGCTTGCCGGGGCCGGCAATTTCGGAAATGCACTTGCGGATAGCGGCCGGGTAGTCGGCGCACTCGCCTCCCGGCTGACCGATCCGCTCAACTTTTCCCTGAGCCAGAACGGTCTCTCCCGGCATGTCCAGGACTCGGAACTTGAACGAGGTGCTACCGATATTTGGAATTAAACATTTCATTTTTGACTGATGTTGATTGAAGATGAATGATACTATACAGTTAATTCCAGAGTCAATCGCAATTTTGACAGATTCTGAGGTAGAACCAGAAAATGACGGCAAAAGCGAGCAACTCGCGTTTTGAGCCCGGAGCCGGCTCAACGCTCGATCGTGTGGAAGAACTCGGGATCGTGGGCGCAGGCGGCGGCGGGTTTCCCACGGCCGTGAAGCTCAAAACCAAGGCCTCCCTGCTGATTGCAAACGCGGCCGAGTGCGAACCCCTGCTGCACAAAGACAAGGAACTGCTCCACCACCACGCTGAGCCCTTCCTGCGCGGCATGCGCATGGCCATGGAGATGGTTGGCGCGCGCGAGGGCGTGGTCGGCATCAAGGAGAAGTACACCGACATCATCGCCGCGCTTGAGAGCCAGGCGGGAGCCGGAATCCGGGTGGTGCCGCTGCCGGATTGTTACCCGGCCGGCGACGAATTCATCCTGGTGCACATGGTTACGGGGCGCGTGATTCCACCGGGTGGGTTGCCAAAGGATGTGGATGCGGCGGTAGCCAATGTGGAAACGCTGATGAACATCGGCCTCGACCGTCCGGTCACGCACAAATATCTCACCGTGGCCGGGGCGGTGGAGACACCGGTTACGCTGCGGGTTCCAGTCGGCATCACCATCGGTGAAGTAATCGCGGCGGCGGGCGGGACGACGGTCGCCGATTTCGGAGTGCTGCTTGGCGGCGTCATGATGGCCAAGCCGGCCGCGAGCCTCGACGTTCCGGTTACCAAGACCACAGGCGGCATTGTGGTGCTGCCTACTGAACATAGCCTGATCCGCCGGCACAACGCACCGTGGCTCCATGTGGCCAAGATCGGGCGTTCGGCCTGCGACCAGTGCCGGTTCTGCACCGAGTTCTGTCCGCGCTATTTGCTTGGGCATCCCATCGAGCCACATGCGGCGATGCGGTCGCTGGGGTTTGCGATCGGAGCCGACGCGATGGTGGCCACACTCTACTGTTGCGAATGCAATCTGTGCACCATGTTCGCGTGCCCTGAGGACCTGGACCCGAAGACGGTGTGCGTGCAGAACAAGCCGCTCGCACGCGAGCGCGACCTCACCTTCAAAGGCTCGCCTGAATCGATCACGCCGCATCCCATGGCGGAGTTTCGCCGCGTGCCGATGCGGCGGCTGATCGCGCGTCTGGGCCTTGGCGAGTTCAACAACACCGGGCCGCTTTCAGACCACGCGTTCGGGCCGCGCAAGGTGAATGTGTTGCTGAAGCAGCATGCCGGCGCACCTGCAGTTCCGGTAGTCAGGAGCGGCGACCGCGTTCGCACGGGCGATCTGCTGGCAGTGCCCGATCAGGGCAAACTCGGCGCCCGGATTCACGCCAGCATCGACGGCGTGGTGAAGGTTGAGAGCGATGCAGTGTGGATTGAAGCTTAGAAACTGGGCCGACAATTGAAGCAGAAGGAGCCAGATAAGTGTCAGAAATCAACTCAATCGGATTGATCGAGCTTTCAAGCGTGGCCACCGGATACGGGGTCGAAGATACGATGCTGAAGGCCGGCAATATTCAGTTGCTCATGGCCCGCAGCATCTGCTCCGGAAAGTTTTTGATCGTGGTTGCAGGCGATGTCACCAGTGTGCAGGCGTCGTTGCTGGCCGGCGCGGCGGCATGCGGTGCGTCGCTCATCGAGCGGCGGCAGATTTCGCGCATCCATCCCTCGGTGCTCGCCGCCATCTCCAACGCCGTGGATGTCGATCCGAAGGAGCTGCGTTCCATCGGCGTCATTGAAACGTTCTCCGCGGCCAGCATCATCGAGGTTGCCGATGCGGCCGTCAAATCCGCCAACGTGACGCTGCTGCGCATTCACCTGGCCATGGCGCTGGGCGGCAAAGGATTCGTGCTGATGGCCGGCGATGTCGCGAGCGTTCAGGCCGCGGTTGCGGCGGGATCGAAGATTGCCGGTGACGATGGAATGCTGGTGGGCCGGGCTGTTATCCCGGCGCCGTCGCCGGAGTTGTTCCGAGACTATATCTAGCCTGGGGGTGCTGTCCCACAGGAGTGAGAAGAGTTGCGGGAGGTCAGCGCCGGGGCAGCGCTCCTGGCACAGTCTACGGGGAAGTACCCCCACCGGTATCCTGAAAATAAGTTCATTGTTTTCATCTTGTTACGGCATGCCTCTCCCCCTAAAATCCTCATAACATTGAAGTTATTTGCAGGTTCCTCTGGGCAAAGGGGTTACGTGCTCCTTGTGGGTGTTTTTGAGCCTTGCGACCGTGAATCGGCCCATTGACGCGTCCGCTTCGGCCTGTATGGATTGAGCAACACACCATGCTGGGATTGTGCGCTGCGGAAGGGTAATATTCTGCAAAGTTCCCAGATGCGTTTGCCGGCACTAATCCCCTCGGAAGCCCCAAAACTGAAGCTGGATGAGCGACTTGATCTCTTGGCAACAGTTGAGAACTAACCGTCTGAGTGTTGCAGATTTTCCTGGCCCATCAGTAACCAAATAGTTATTTCCGAGTTGCGGTGTGTTCCGAATTGCCGGTGACTCGACCAGGACGACGCAAATGTGAAATTTTCCGCCTGCCGTCGTCGACGAGTAGGTTCGCGGTCATACCCGTTTGAGGAAACAGGTATAGTCTGTTCCACGGAGGATGTCAGTATGATTCTTGTCGTGGGGGCTACAGGCCTGCTTGGAACAGAGATTTGCCGACGATTAGCGAAACGAGGAGAAAAGGTCAGGGCGCTGGTTCGTACGACAAGTTCACCAGAGAAGGTGGCATCTCTGGAGAAATGTGGTGTGGAACTGTGCGTGGGAGACTTGAAGGACACCGGCTCGCTCGCTGGTGCCTGCAACGGCGTGAATGCGGTCATCTCGACCGCGTCGTCGACCTTGTCGCGGCAGGCGGGAGATTCGATCGAGTCTGTCGACGATCATGGACAACTCAACCTCGTCGAAGCGTCAAAGGCGGCCGGTGTCGATCGCTTTGTTTTTGTTTCGTTTCGCCGTCCGGCCAATCTCTCCTTCCCACTGGCGGATGCGAAAGCGCACATCGAGGATGCGATCAAGGCACTGAACTTTACGACAATCCAGGCGAGTTGGTTCATGGAAGTATGGTTGAGCCCGGCGCTTGGATTCGACTATGCGAATGCATCTGCTCGCATCTACGGATTGGGCACCAGCCCGGTGAGTTGGGTCTCGTTCCAGGATGTTGCGGAGATGTGCGTTCGAGCCCTGAGGCACCCGGCGGCAGAACGCAGGACTATCGAAGTTGGCGGACCCGAGGCACTGAGCCCGCTTGAGGTTGTTGCCCGCTTCGAACAGATCGGCGGCAGACCGTTCAAGCTTGAGCACATTGCCGACCAAGCGCTGCGTGCACAATTTGAGGCCGCAACGGATTCGTTGCAGAAGAGCTTCGCCGCCTTGATGCTGGGCTATTCATCCGGAGATGCGATGGACGTACGGCCCATCCAGAGTGAATTTGGGATCGAACTAACCAGCATCAATGAATATGCGCGAGGGGTTCTCGAACAGAGCACGCGCAACTGAGAGTCTGAACCAGGAATGAAGTGAGTCGACCTTAACGGGGGTGAGGCTCTCATTGACACGGTCGGCAAACATTCTCCAGGTTCTGAGCGGTTGGTGGCAGATACTTCCCCAACCCGAAAACGGCATTGGAGACGGTTTGCCGGCGATACAACCGGAACGTCAGAAATTCGGGAATGGTCCGGTTGGGGTTCGCGGTCTCCCGGGTCCCCAAATGCGAGGGACCCGGGGCACCCACCTTCTGTGGCGCGATTCACTTCCTTGGGACTTGGGCCACCCGCCAATGCCATTGATTTGCAATGAGCCTGACTTGAGATAGACCGCCTGTGAAATCGCAACCTCTTTGTTTGCAGACTATTTGGAGTTCTACCACTGCGAACAAGTCTTAGTGATTGTCATCCTTGTCCTTGTCGCCAGCTTTGTCGTGGTCGTTGTCTGCATGGACCTGTCCGCGGATCTCGCCTGCCGGGAACTGCTTCGTATGGATGTTCCCGTATGCGGTATCGGATGCGAGCGCGGCGACGACCGCTGCGAAATCGCCAGCAGCTATGTTCTGTGCCGTGGGTCCTACCACTCCTGTCGCCGTTACTGTGCCTGCCACAGTCACCTCTCCCGCCGTGTCGTCAGGACAGGCCGGAGTTCCCGTGGGACCGTTGCCCAAATTCGTACAAAAGAACACCATGATCCCCCCAGCTACGTGTTCTTTGCCAAAATGGATGTGAGCCTGCAAAACATTGGTCAAGCCGGAATATGTCAGGCTGTAGGTGAGTGTTTGAGCGGCCTTGTCAACACTCAGTTTCAAAGTCGCCTGGCCTGTCGACAGGATTGCTCCAGTTTCACCCGCACCCAAGCCGCCGACCTCTTGGAATCCCGCGTACTTGGCGGAATAATCTTGTGCGCGGGCAGGAATTGACGAAAACAACAGCGTCACGGCGGCCAGCGTCGTGCCAACCCAAAAGCGTCGCTTCATAGAACACCTCTCGTTGTAAATTCTCGAGCTGTGGGCCCCATTTGCGCAGAGTATACACCTGTTTTTACAACCAGTCATCGGCACTCGATTATGGCAGATGACGGGCAAGTCGGAAGTTGGCCGCATTTGGCGACTTCAGGGCAATGCACTTAGCGAGCCGCACTTTCGCAGTTCTGGTTGGATTGTCGCCTATCCGGACATTACTCCAGAAAACCGCTGTCGGTAATTGCCTCATCGC
>OBLW0100001167.1_pt1 | contig 22573 bp, 27 predicted proteins | sample 1520161 | NCBI WGS metagenome assembly OBLW01 (sample SAMEA3539309, study PRJEB22396) | soil metagenome | biome: tundra; feature: field; material: soil | place: USA | collected 2010-05 | depth 0.15 m | reverse complement strand
AAAGCGGGCTCCCGCTCCTTGGGATTTCAAGGGCGCAGCACTTGGTTATCCTTAGCCGGCAAATGCCATGCGATCGGCCGTCGTACCCAGGCTGCGCAGCTTCATGATCAGGGTGGTACGCTTCATCCCCAACAGCCCAGCAGCGGTGGTCTTGTTGCCTTTCGTCTTTTGCATCGCACTTTCCAGAAGGGTGCGCTCGAAATTGGTCACCGCAGTCTCGAAGTCCAGGGTTTCGTGAATCACTGGCGCTGGTGCGGGAAACTGGGACAATGCCAGTTTGGCTCTGAGCGAGTTGGGGAAGCCGAAATTGGACGCATTCAGGTAATCTCGATCGCCACTGAGCACGACCGCCATCTCGACCGTGTTTTCAAGCTGCCGGACATTTCCCGGCCAGGGAGCCGCCTCAAAAGCATGCATCGCGTCGGGCGCGACATTTTTCACCGGCAGACCTTCCGCATCGCAGATCTTCTTCACGAAGTGACGCACTAACAGGGGAATATCGCCACGCCGCTGGCGTAACGGCGGCATCTGCAGCGGCACTACGTTGAGACGGTAGTACAAATCCTCCCGAAAACGGCCCTGGCGCACCATGTCGAGCAGATTAGCGTTTGAAGCGGCCACCACGCGCACATCGACCCGAACGGTTTCCGAGCTTCCGAGGCGCTGAATCTCCCGCTCCTGTAGAACGCGGAGGAGCTTGGCTTGCAGTTCGGTAGGCATGTCGCCGACTTCGTCCAGGAACAGCGTGCTCATATTTGCCTGTTCGAAGCGTCCAACGCGGTGGTTCACCGCGCCGGTGAACGCGCCCTTCACATGCCCGAAAAGTTCAGCCTCGAGCAGGTTCTCGGGTAATGCGCTACAGTTTACGGCAACCATGGGCAGGTGCGCCCGCGGGCTGGCCATATGCAGCGCACGGGCTGCCATTTCTTTTCCAGTCCCGGTTTCGCCTGTGATCAGGACTGTACACCGGCGCGCGCCGACCAGCCGGATCGTATTCTCGACATCTTGCATCGCGGGGCTTTCGCCCACCAGCAATCGCCGCCACTCTTCCCGCCCCTCTCCTCCACGATTCCAGGTCTTTTCCCGGCAGCGCCTTTGCTCCGCCGCCCACTCCAGGCACTCCCGCAGCGCGTCGGGAGAATCCGCGCCACTGAAGCAGTGGTACGCACCCAGGCGGATGAGACAGACTGCATCTGCGGCGGTCATCTCCTTTTCCTGGAAAACGAAAGGCAGGAGAGTGTCAAGCTGCTGCAATAAGTCCAGCACCTCCGGGAAAGACACGTCCGGAATGGTGCCGGCAACCAGCGCGCAGTCCATTCTCTCAGCGGATAGCACTTCGTAAGCTTCGGCAACAGTGTTGACCTGGCGTAAGTCGAAATCGGCCAGGATCTGCTGCCACTCGCCGTCCACGGTGGCATCAGCGCCGTGCAGGAATAGGAGCTTCGTATGAATCATAAAGATTTTTTGCGGTTTGTATCAATGGATCAGCTTAACAATTCGTTTCCTTGGTGATATATTGAATTTTGGTATAAACCTGAATGTTAACCAATTGCAGCATTTCACTGACCCACTTTATCTACATTGCGAATGATGAAAAAAAATAGTATCTATTTAGTTTGGCACCGAAAATGATTTTGAAAGCCAGATTTTGAAAGCCAGTTTGTATGGATTTGAAAATTAGCAGTCAAATTCAAAACAATGCCCCAAACGCCCCGGCCGGACGGCCCGAAGGTGCGGCCGCGCAAGTAGGTCCCGGGGGCACGCACCGGCTGCAATCGGTGGGCTCGATTGGGGCGGACCGTATCGAGATCTCTTCTCTGACTGAGCAAATCGCGGGAGGACTGAGCACGGAGTCGGCCCAGCGGTCAGACCGCGTGCGTCATCTCGCAGCGCTGTATAGCAGCGGCCGGTATTCGCCGGCTCCGAGCGACGTGAGCCGGGCCCTTATTTCGCACGCCCTCGCCAAGACAACGCCGGAAAGCGCATGAGCGCCGCGGCGGAGATTCAACAGGCGATGAAGGAAGCCCGCTTCCTGGTGCGTGCGGCCGGGGATGTGTGGGCTGCCGGCAACTTCCAACGAATCGTGGAAGCCCCGGCATTATTGTCTTCGGCGGTGGAAATCGTGCGCCGAACCGATGAACTATTGCTGTCCGCCTCTCCGAATGTCCGGCGGCAGGCCCAGTCGGACGCCGCGGCGCTCGCAAACGAGGTCGCAAAACTCGCGCGGTTGGTCGATAGTTCGGCGGCGTTTTATCGCGGTATCGCCGCCAGAGTTCAGGGCGCCGGGGCTTCGTACGACTCTCGCGGATTGGCTGCCTCCGTCCTGGAGTCTACGGCCTCCCCGCATATCGAGGTTTAGCGTTTATGTCGAACCTGCTGGCTTCCCTCCGGACATCCGGTAACGCGCTCGCTGTCTTTCAGGACGCGCTCGGTACTATCCAGAACAACATCGACAACAGTTCCACCCCGGGTTACGCGAAACAGCAAGTCAATCTCGAGGCACAGCCCTTTGATATGGCCGGCGGCCTCGCCGGTGGTGTCGCGGCCCGCGGGCTAGACGACTCCCGCAACCAATTCGCAGAGGAGGAAGTGCGCCGCCAGGTGAATACGCTCGGCCGCCTGGACGCACAGTCGCAGGCGGTCTCCAGCATAGAGAAACTGTTCGATGTTTCCGGAACTACCGGACTTCCGGCGGCGTTGACCCAGCTCTTCAGCAGCTTCTCCGCCTGGAGCGTGGATCCCAACGGCATCTCGGCGCGCCAGACGGTGCTGGACAGCGCGGGACAATTCGCCGATCAGGTTCGCAATCTCGCGGGCTCCCTCAACAACGTCTCGCAGAGCCTCGATCAGCAGATTGCCTCCACCGTGCAGCAGGTCAATAGTCTGGCCGCCCAGGTTCAGCAGTACAACGTCCAGCAGCGCCAACTGGCCCAGCCCGATCCCGGTCTGGACGCTCAGGTGAACTCCTCACTGGAACAGCTCGCGCAGCTAGCCGACTTTACCGCGGTGAAACAGAATGACGGCACCATCACGGTGTTGACTGGGGGGGGGGCGCCGCTCGTGATTGGCGAGAACCAATACGTCATCTCGAGCGATGTGGCTGCCGGAGGGACACCGCCGAACTCCCAGGCTCCTCCATCGGCGCGGGTTCTTGACTGGCAGGGTGGAGAGATTACCGGGCAGATTACGGGCGGAACATTGGGGGGACTGCTGGACGTCCGCAACCGCGTCCTGCCGTCGATCACGGGAGACGCCGAACAGCCCGGCTCGCTGAATCGTCTGGCCCAAGGTCTGGCCGACACGGTGAATCAGATATTGCAGTCAGGAACGGTGAGCAGCGATGCCGGTGCCGCCAAAGGCTCCGCGCTCTTCGTGTACGACTCCTCCGATCCGACCGCCGCTGCCGGAAGTCTCAGGTTGAATCCGAACATCACCACAGCGCAGTTGGCGCCGGTCGATTCCGCGGGTAATGCCAACGGAAATGCCAATCTCCTGGCATCCCTCTCGGATGCGACCGCGACCACGGGCAGGATCGATGGACTCGGTCCGGTGGCATTCCTTTCCCAGATCGCGGCGTTCGTGGGGCAAGAGAGCGCGACGGCCACCAGCGGCGACCAGTCTCAGCAAGAGGTAGTGGCGCAGGCGCGCACCTTGCGGGACCAGGTGTCGGGCGTATCGCTGGACGAACAGGCGATTAACCTGATCGATTTCCAGCGTAGTTATCAAGCCACCGCGCGTGTGCTGACGGTGCTTAGCGACTTGACGCAGACCACGATCGACCTGATCAAGTGATGAGGTAACTTCATGCTTCTCCCGCTCAAAGGATCCACCGACAAATATCTGGCCGACCTGAGCCGCCTGCAGGCGACCATGGATACGGCGCAACGACAAGTGTCTTCCGGCCTGCGCGTGGCGAGCGCCTCTGACGACCCTGGTGCCCTAACTACAATCCTGCAGTTGCAGGCGGATATTGCCGCCAACCACCAGGTACAAACGAATCTCGACCAGACGACCTCCGAACTCAATAGCGCCGATACCGGTCTCCAATCGGCCATTCAAATGATGGACCGTGCTGTCGCCCTGGCCACTCAGGCGACCGGCACGACGAAGACCCCGCAGGAACGTTCTGCGATAGCAGCCGAAGTGAGCGCCATACAGCAGCAGATGGTGGGGATTAGTCAATCCACCGTGAACGGCCGTTATATCTTCAGTGGGGACCAGGACTCGAAGCCTTCGTACGTGCTGGACGCGACGCAGCCGGATGGAGTCCGCCAGGTGTCCACAGCGGCATCCACCCGCGTCATCCAGGATGTCAATGGAACGTCGATCTCGGTGGCAAAGACCGCCGCGGAGATCTTCGACGCGCGCAATCCGGATGGGACGCCGGCAGCCGGAAATGTGTTTGTGGCTCTAGGGAATCTCGTCACCGCCCTGAATAACAATGACGACGCCGGGCTCCAATCGAGCGTCGCAGGGATCCAGAGTGCCAGCGACCACCTGAATCTTGAGTTGGCGTTCTATGGGGCGACTTCTGCACGGGTGAGCGGGGCCCAGGATCTGGCCAAGAAATTCCTGGTAGAACAGCAGTCGGAGTTGAGTAATACCCGCGACGCAGATCTGACCTCGGCCGCGATTCAATTGAGTCAGGCGACTACGCAGCAGCAGGCATCGCTGACTGCACAGGCAAAAATCTCCAAGCTGAGCTTGTTCGATTATCTGGCTTGAGCCGCGGGTAGGGGAAAGCGAGGCTGCCGGCCAACGGCCTCCGCGATTCGTTTCCGCGTTCAGTCCTCACATTTGTGCTGCGCGGCCAGGTGAGCCAGCAGGCCCACGCAGAGCCGGATCTGCGGGTTAGATTCGGACAGATCCTCGCAAGCCATCATGCTATTGGCGACCGCCGAAAGGAGGTCCAGCCGCTCATCCTGCCCGCCTCGGGTGATGCCATGGCAGCCGAGATGGCAGCTCGATTCCAGTTCGTGACGGAGCTGCGGTATGTCGCCGCAAATCCACGCGCGCAGTACCGCCTCTGCGTGCCGGGCGGAGGCGCGGGGCGAATTAGGGGTTAGAACTTGCATGTAAAGCTTCTCATCGGATGGATGCACGCACATTTCTAGTGACTTTTGAGATGATTTCGTCTCAGCTTTGTGGAAATTAGCTTAGAAAACACCGAGTAGCCTCCGATGTGAATATTGAGGTTTTCCGATGATTTACGTCACACGGCTCAATCACACACCTGTCGTGTTGAACTGCGATCTGATCGAGCACATGGAAACCACACCGGACACGGTGATCAGTCTGACAACGGGGCAGAAATTCATGGTGCTTGAATCGGCAGAAGAGATCATCGATCGCGTGGTCCAGTACCGCCGCCTGATCCTACAGGAGCTGCCATCGAGCCGGCATCCGTCGGACTACGCTGGCGTGAGCGACACAGACCAACTCGGAATTGGAACCCATGGCAGACGCTAAGCGCAAGAAAACAGGCGGAAGGCCTGACCTGGCCAGCCTCGGTGGACTGGTAGTCGCGATTGGCGGTATCATGACCGGCCTGCTCATGGAAGGCGGCAAGGTGAAGGACGTGCAACAGTTCACCGCCGCGCTCATCGTGCTGGGAGGCACCGTCGGAGCCGTGATGTTGACGACACCGATGAGTGTGTTGGTGCGTGCAGCCCGCCAACTCGTCTCGGTGTTCTTCGCTAACTCCCCTTCGCGGTCGGACAAAATCGATGAGATCATCGAGTACGCCACACAGGCCCGGAAAAAGGGGATCGTCTCTCTGGAACAACAGGCGGAAGCGATCGAGGATCCGTTCCTCCGGAAAGCGCTCACGCTGGGCGTGGACGGCATCGAGATGAACCAGATTCGCTCCATCATGGAACTGGAGATCACCATCCTCGAACAGGATGGCGATGCCGAAGCCAAGGTTTACGAGGCCGCCGGCGGCTACGCGCCCACCGTTGGAATTATCGGCGCCGTCCTGGGGCTGATTCAGGTGATGAAAAACCTGGCCAACATCGACGAAGTGGGACGCGGCATCGCGGTGGCATTCGTGGCAACCGTGTACGGAGTCGGTTCTGCCAACCTTTTCTTTCTTCCGGCAGCCGCTAAGATGCGCGCCCGTATGCAGGAAGCGGTGCGCATGCGGGAAATGATGCTGGAGGGAGTTCTGTCCATCGTCGAAGGGCTCAACCCGAAACTGATCCACACCAAGCTTCAAGCCTACCAGCAGCCTCAGACCGCTAAGGGCAAGGCGAAAGCGGGTGCCAAGGCCCAACCGGCGGCGCAGCCGGTCTCGGCGGAAGGTTGATAATGGCCCGGAAAGCTGCTCGTCAGGACCACGTAAATCATGAACGGTGGCTGGTATCCTACGCCGATTTCATCACGCTTCTGTTCGCCTTTTTTGTTGTCATGTTCGCTACTTCGCAGACCGACAAGGCGCGCGCCCAGCAGGTGTCCGATTCCGTGAATAGCGCGATCGAGAAGGGGGGCGTAACGGCAGCCGTGCACGAGATTTTGGGAGGCACGGTGGACGATCGCGGCAAGGGGAATGCCCAAATGCGCGGGGCTGGCGGCTCAGAGACATCACAGGTCGAACGGCTCGTGCCGGCGGAGTTGATCCCCTCTATGAAGTTTCTCACCAAGGCTCTCGAAGCTGAGATCAAGGACGGCAAGGTCGAAATTCGCTTGCAGCCACGCGGTCTCGTCGTCAGCCTTCGCCAAGCCGCGTTCTTTCCCTCCGGGGAGGATTCCATCGAACCGAAATCCTATGCCAGCGTGGAGAAGATCGCCGAAACCATCCGCAAGTTACCCAATTCGGTTCGCCTGGAGGGGCATACGGATTCCATACCCATCCACACTGCCCGGTTCCGCAGCAACTGGGAACTCTCGGCCGCCCGCGGCATCGCCATGCTGGAATTGCTCACTACCCGCTTCGACGTTCCGCGCGACCACCTGGCCATCGCCGGCTACGCGGATACCGTCCCCAGAGACGACAACCAATCAGAAGAAGGACGCGCGCGCAACCGGCGGGTTGATATCGTAATACTCAACCAATTGGGAGTCGTTGCCGAACCCGGGTCGGCTTCCGCCTCGAAGCAGCCCGAAAAGGCTCACGCTCACTAAGTTGCCGTTCCGGCCCCCGGATTGCACCACGATGGGGCGCATGCCAAGTTTCCCCACTACTTACTTTGGTGAACTGGAATACGACTCAGACTCGGTCTTTGAGTTTCCGTGCGGCATTCCGGGGTTCGAAAAACACAGCCGTTTTCTACTCGTGAAACAGGCACAGTCGCATCCGCTGGTCTTCGTCCAAAGCCTTTTCAGCTCCGACCTGTGCTTCATTGCCGTACCGGTACTCGTGCTCGATCGCCAGTATCGTCTGGAACTTAGTGAGGAAGACATGGCGTCACTGCAGTTTCCGAACTGCGCCAATCCACTCATCGGCGACGATGTGGCCTGCCTCGCTCTGGTGACTGTGACCGGGAACGCTGACCCAACCGCCAACATGCGTTCTCCTCTCGTGCTCAACCTAAAACAAAGAGTAGGTCTCCAGATTGTCCATCAGGACCCCGGCTACTCCTTTCGCCAGTCAATACAGCCCAGCAAGGAGGCGACTCCATGCTCGTGCTGAGAAGACGCGCCGGCGACAGCCTCATGATTGGCGGCGAGATTGAGGTCGAAATCCTCGAGATTACGCCCACCCGGGTGAAACTCGGAATCCTGGCGCCGGACAACGTCACCGTAGTCCGCAAGGAAGTCCACCTCACCCGCGAGCAGAACATCACGGCCGCCAGGAAACTAGATCCGCAGGCGGTTTCCTGGTTGACCGGCAACTTCGCCAAACGCTGACGCCCCAGTAAGTGGGGTGTCAATATCTTGACGGTGATGCTAGGACTGTGTTCTTAAATCGACTCTCAAAAACAACCCAAAAAATACTGAGAAATGTCGAAAAAAACTCTTAGAAAACCCCGAACGAATCCCCGATATGACTTTTGAAAGGCAGGTACTTCGGGCATCCGACAAAAAGGAGAACCCGAACCAGGGCATGATGCCGTGGATGTATCGCTTAACAGGACGTTAAACCATGATATCCGTTCAGACTAACCTCAATTCTCTCCTCGCGCAGGAGAACCTCCGGGTTAATAACGAATTCCAGAGCCAGACCATTCAGCGGTTGACTTCGGGCTACCGCATCAATCAATCGGGCGACGACGCCGCCGGGCTCGCTGTCGCCAACGGCTACCGCAGCAGCGTGGCGGAGTTGACCCAAGGCGTGCGCAATGCCAACGATGGCGTCAGCACCCTGCAGATCGTCGATGGCGGCCTCAGCAACATCACCAAGATGCTGGATCGCGCCAAGACCCTGGCCACCGAAGCGGCGTCGGGCACTTTCACAGGTGACCGCACCACGCTGGATAACGAATACCAGGACCTGTTGGGAGAAATCAACCGCCAGGCGGACAACATCGGACTGGGCAAAACAACCAAAACGAACGCTGTGAGTCTCAGCGTCTACATCGGTGGCGGCTCTGGTGCCACGGAGACCGTTGACCTCAGCAAGGGCCAGGTGGACGCTGGCACTCTGGGCCTGAAAGGCGACCTGACTTCAGCCGGCAATGCCACGACGGAGATCGCCGCCATCGACACGGCTTTGGGCAGCGTCGGCACAATTCAGGGTACTGTCGGTTCCGGTCAGAACAAGCTGAACTATGCGACCCAACTCGCCCAATCGCAGATCTCCAGCTTCTCCGCCGCCGAGTCGCGCATCCGCGACGCCGACATGGCCGCCGAAGCGGCGAACCTGACCAAGGCTCAGGTGCTGCAACAGGCCTCGATTGCCGCTATGGCGCAGGCCAACTCGGCCCCGCAGGCCGTCCTGGCTCTCCTGAAGTAGTTTTTCTTCTCCTGTTTCGTGGCGCGCGGACCGATCCTCCAATCGGCCCGCATTTCGCGGGCCGACCCTCCGTTCGGCCCGCATCTTGCATATAGGAGGATGTAATGTCGACTAGTCCAATTCAAATCTTCACCGGTTCCAGCACTTTTGCCTCCGACTTCCAGTCCGTCATCACCCGTGCCGTAGCGATCGCCTCCCTGCCACTGAATCAATATCAGAGCCAGAAGACCGACATGACGGCGCAATCCACCGTCCTGAGCGGTCTCGATACCACGTTTACCGCCCTCCAGACAGCGATTTCGAACCTCGACACGGCCACCGGACCGGCGTCTTACTCCTCTGCTTCGAGCGATCCCACCTCAGTGGGGGCCACCATCGGCGCCGGCGCGCTGGCCGGCACGTACACGGTGGATGTCGTCAGCCTCGGTTCCGCCACCAGCACCTTGAGCGGCGCCACTTTGCCCGCCGTCTCCGATCCCTACTCCACGTCTATCTCCACTTCCACGAGTTTCAACCTTACCGTAAACGGAACCTCGTTTTCCATCCAGCCCACAGACGGCTCCCTGATAGGTCTCGCCCAAGCAATCAACAATTCCGCAGCCAACGTCCAGGCCTCCCTCGTCAATGTCGGGAGTTCGGGCTCGCCCAGCTACCGGTTAGCCATCCGAAGCACTAAGCTGGGTACCGATACGATCCAACTGAACGACGGCAAGACCGATCTGCTGGACACGCTTTCCACCGGTGCCCAGGCTACCTACCACGTGAATGGACTGAGCACGCTCATTGAAAGCGATTCGCGTACCATTACGCTGGCGCCTGGCGTCTCGGCGAACCTGCTGCAAACCACTGGCGCCACGCCGGCCACCATCACCGTCGACCGCAACACCAGTTCCGTCGAGTCGGGCCTTACCGCATTCGTCACCGCCTATAATGCGGCCGTCGATGCCATTGACGCTCAGCACGGTACCGCTGGAGGCGCGCTCAGCGGACAAAGCGTCCTCGGTTCGCTGACCGATATTCTGCGCCAGGTCACGCAGTACAATGCGGGATCCGGTTCCGGAATTCAATCCCTCTACAGCATGGGTATCTCAATGGACGACCAGGGTAAACTCTCTCTCGACTCGTCCCAGTTCGAGTCCAGCGACCCAAGTGCGGTAATGGATTTCCTGGGCAGCGCGAGTTCCTCGGGATTTCTAAAGACCGCCAGCGACGCCATGAACCTGGCTGAGGACTCTACGACGGGTGTGGTCAAAGAGGCGATTTCGTCGCTCAACACCGAGATGACCCATCAGGATGACCTGATTGCCACCACCCAATCTTACATCGACGATCTCCAGTCCAATTTACAGCAGCAAATGGCCGCCGCCGATGCTGCCATCGCCTCGATGCAGCAGCAGGTGTCGTTCATGACACAACTGTTCCAGTCCATGAACTCGATCAACAACAACAACAACGGCAGCAGCAACGGATGAGCATCCCAGCGGCACTCCTCGCCATTGAAACCGATTTGCGCCGCACCGTGTCCGAGGGTGGATTCCGGCAAACGCCGGAACTGCTCCAACGATACATGCAGGAACTGCAAAGCGAGGCGCACCGGGTTCCGTCCGGCAGTGTGGCGGCCAGGGATCTGGAAGCCCGCGCCACGGCCCTGCTGGACTGGATCCGCACCATGGCGTCGGTTTCGCTCGCCCACTATGCGGCCCAACTGGAACGCCTTCCCCACCTTGCGCCATTCGGCAATCCTCAACCCCAACAGTCCCGAACCGCCGTCGACGCCTGACCGTCAAGCAGTCAGCGGTGTCACGTATTTGACGGCCCTCGCGGCCGCAGTCCGCCCGAATCAGGCTGTTTTCCGCCTGGTCTTGGATGGCATCGCAGTTGCTGTTGTAGTCGTGCCATGTTAGACGGCCTGACCAACAGCATTGAGCGATATATGGATCTGTTGAGCGCCCGCCAGAAAGTGGTGGCGTCCAACATTGCCAATGCCGACACTCCCGGCTACAAGACCCGGGACATCAATTTCCAGTCGGAGTTCCAAACGCTGGCCTCCGGCAGCCGGCCCGACACCGTGGAAGTGTCGAACCTCCCCGCCAAGAACGACGGCAACAACGTCGACCTCGATCGCGAAGCCCGCCTTCTGGCGGAAAACGCAATGCGCTTCAGCATGGCTTCGAACCTGATGCGATCACAACTCCGCATCGTCAAAGAGGCGATTCAGGAAGGGAAGAGCTCATGAGTCTGTTTTCCGTACTGTCTGTTAGCGCCTCCGGCATGGCTGCCCAGCGCACGCGTGCCGCGCTGTTGGTGGAAAACCTGGCCAACTCGGAAACTACGCGAACCCCGGAAGGAGGCCCTTACCGCCGCAAGGACGCGGTCTTTTCCAGCCAGCAAGTCGGCTCGGCGTTTGCTTCCGAGTTCCAGAGCCAGTTGGGTGGAGACCTGACCGGAGTCCGCGTGGACGGCATCTCGGTGGATACGCGCGAGCCGGAAAGCAAATACATGCCGGGTCACCCCGATGCCGATGCCAACGGATACGTCGCGATGCCGCGAGTGAACCCGGCCGAGGACATGGTCGATCTGATGAGCGCCAGCCGCAGCTACCAGGCCAACGTGTCAGCCATGTCCGCAATCAAGGACATGATTCAGCGCTCGATCGACCTGCTCAAGTAACTTGAGACGCCTTATGCCTACACCGATCTCCGCCATTTCTACCATCTCCGCTCCCGAGATGGTGAAGCCGGCCTTCGACGCCGGCAAGCCGGGCGAGTTTCAGAAGGTCCTCGAATCCACCATACAGACACTGCAATCCACTCAAAACGACGCCAGCCAGGCGGTACAGAGTTTTCTCACGGGAGAGACCGAGGACCTGCACACCACGGCGCTGGCCACTCAGCGTGCCGAAATGGCCTTCGAACTCGGACTTCAGGTGCGCAACAAAGTCGTGTCGGCATACCAGGAGATAATGCGGATGCAGATGTAGCGTCCCGCCAACGAGCCCATGGAACAGCTTACCGAACTATTAGCTGGACTTTCGACCAAACAGAAGGCGTCCATCGTGGTTGCCGCGCTCCTGACGGTCGCAGGCATCGTCACCTTTACCCGATCCAGGCACGAAGACGACTTCCGGCCGCTCTACTCGTCGATGGCCCTGGAAGACGCGTCCGGCGTGGTGCAGAAGCTGCGCGAAACCGGCGTCGAATACCGCCTGTCCGAAAACGGCAGCGCCGTGCTAGTGCCGAGCGCGAAACTCGCCGAGTCCCGGCTTGCGCTTGCCTCGGCGGGACTCCCCAAAACGGGCCGCATTGGGTTTGAACTCTTCGACAAAACCAATTTCGGAACCACCGAATTTGTCGAGCACATCAACTACAAGCGGGCGCTCGAAGGCGAATTGGAGCGCTCCGTGATGTCGCTCGCCGAAGTCGAGCAGGCCCGCGTTCACCTCAGCCTGCCGAAGGACTCGGTCTTCATCGAACAGCAGCAACCGGCCAAGGCCAGCGTCCTGCTCAAGATCCGTCCGGGAGCGCAGATTTCACCGCAGAACATCCTGGCCGTGACCCACCTGGTGGCCAGCGCCGCCGACGGACTCTCCCCCGATGCAGTCTCTGTCCTCGACATGGACGGGCGGCTGTTAAGCCGTCCGAGACGCGCCGGTTCGGACGACGGATCGAGCATTTCCAGCGAGTCCCTTGAAATGCGCCGCGCCATCGAGTCCGAGCTCGTGGCCAAGATCAGCGCCACGCTCGAACCGCTTATCGGCGCCAACAAGTTCCGCGTGGGCGCATCCGTGGATTGCGATTTGACCAGCGGCGACCAACAGGAAGAGACCTTCGATCCCAGCCACTCGGTGATGGCCTCGTCGCAAAAGACCGAGGAATCGAGTGAGCGCATGGCATCGACGGGCATTCCCGGAACCGCTTCGAATCTGCCCAATCCGCCGGCGCGGCCGGCAAACGGCTCTGGCGGAATCTCCCACCGGACCGAGAACATCACCTTTCAATCCAGCCGTCTCGTCCGCCACACCCGCATCCCCCAGGGTGTAGTGAAGCGGATGTCGTTATCGATCCTGCTGGATCAGGCGGTTCGGTGGGATGGCGACGGAACTGCCAACCGCAAGGTCCTGGTTCCGCCGACGGCTGAAACGCTGAAGACGATTAAGGACCTGGTGGCCGCTTCCACCGGCTTCTCTACGGAGCGGGGAGACCAGCTGATTGTCGAGACCCTTCCCTTTGAGTCGAGTCTCAATGCCGAACCCCCGCGCAAAGCGCCCCTGCCGCCCGCCCCTGCCGCACCTCCAAAGCCCGGGCCCGCGTGGCTGGGACCGCTGCGTAAGCTGGCGCTGCCCATCGGCCTGGGACTCGTCCTGCTTTTCGTTCTGGCCGGCGGTTTGATCGTGCGGCTGCGAAAGAAGAAAAAGAAGAAGTTAGTTGAGGTCGAAGTGCCCGACCTGCTGGCGGCGCCTAACCCAGGCCTGGCGCCGGAATACATGTCGGCCGAGAGCCAGGGAAGTCCGGCGCAGTTGCCCGCCGCCGAGAGCGCCGTGCAACTCGGAGGCGTCTTGAAACGCGTCCGGCAGATCGCCGAGCAGGATGTCAACCTTGCCGCGAAAGTGGTTCGCATGTGGCTACAGGAAGGCCGGGCGTAGGCGCCGGACAGGTTGCGGAGACGGCTATGGTATCCAGAGTTCTCGATCCGGACGCGGTCGAGTTAAAGCCTGTCAACTGGCGCGTCGCTGCGCCGGCCGCCCGCGTCGCTCGCCCGCGTTCCGTGGGCCCCGGCGACGAAGCCGCGTTGCTGCGCGCCCGCATTCAGGAACTGATCGAGGCTGCCGAAATTCAGACCCGCCAGGCCAACGAAGCCGGTCACCGCGCCGGCGAAATTGCCGGGCGTGCGGCCGCCCGGGACGAAGTAAAACAGGCGGTCGAGAAACTGAGCGAGACCATTGCCGAGGTGGCTGGCGCGCGCGCGGACGCTCTGCGCCGGGCCGAGGCGGACGTCGTCAAACTCTCGATTGAAATCGCACGCCGCGTGCTCCACCGTGAATTGTCCCTGGACTCCTCGGCGCTGGAAGGGCTGATTCGGGCAGCCTTGGAGAAGCTCCAGGCCCAGGAGGTGTACCGCGTTCGCATTCACCCGGAACACCAACTGGTGCTTCGCGCCTGTCTGGAGCAGAGCGGCCGCGGCGCGAACGTCGAAGTGCTGAGCGACCCTTCGCAAGCCAGAGGCGGAGCCGTTTTCGAAATGAGCCGCGGATCGCTGGACGCCTCCGTTGAAACCCAACTGCAGGAGATCGAACGGGGGCTCGTCGACCAGTTACAGGAACGCCCATGACATCCCCTCGAGTCCTCGACCTGAACCCATATATTTTGCAGGTCCGCAACGCGGAATTGCTCCCCTGGACCGGCGAAGTGGTCGAATTGGTAGGGCTGCTGGTGGCCTCCCGCGGCCCCGCCGTGGCCGTGGGCGAGTTTTGCGAGGTGCTCGCGTCGTCCGGCCGGCGCATTCGCACGCAGGTGATTGGCTTCCGCAACGGCAATGTGCTCTCCATGCCGCTGGAGGAGCTGGATGGGATCCAACTGCACGACCGCGTCGTAGCCCGCCAGGAGGAATCGCGGGTAGCAGTGGGCCCGGGTCTCATCGGCCGCGTGATCGACGGCTTTGGCCAGCCCGTCGACCGCAAGCCAAAGATCAAGCCCCACGGTTTTTACCAGTTGTATCGGAGCCCGTGCAGCCCGATGGACCGGGAGCACATCGTGGAGCCGATCACCACCGGAATCCGGGCGATCGACAGCATGACTCCTTGCGGGAAGGGCCAGCGCGTTGGCATCTTCGGAGGTAGCGGCGTCGGCAAGAGCACTCTTCTGGGCGCCATGGCACGCCACAATTCCGCCGATGTTACGGTGATTGCGCTGATCGGCGAACGCAACCGTGAGGTACGTGCGTTCCTGGAGCACGAACTGGGACCAGACGGCAGCAAACGATCGGTGGTGGTTTGCGCCACATCGGACCGGCCAGCCCCGCTGCGCGTCCGCGCATGCTTCGTGGCTCTGGCCGTGGCCGAATACTTCCGTGACCAGGGCGCCAACGTCCTGCTGATTATGGACTCGGTGACGCGCCTGGCTATGGCGCAGCGGGAGATCGGCCTGGCTGCCGGCGAACCCCCCAGCCAGAAGGGCTACACGCCCTCCGTCTTCAATCTGCTGCCCAGGGTTCTGGAACGCGCCGGCAATTTCCAGTCGGGCTCTATCACGGGCTTATTCACGGTGCTGGTAGAGGGAGACGATTTCAACGAGCCGATCTGCGACGCCTCACGGGCCATCCTGGATGGGCACATTATTCTGTCGCGCAAGCTCGCGGCGATGGGACATTATCCCGCCATCGACGTGCTCAACTCGGTCAGCAGGCTTGGCCCCCAACTTTCCACCGCCGAAGACCTGGCCGCGGCCAGGAAGGTCCGTGCGGCGATGGCCATGTATGAAGAGTCTCGCGACCTGCTGGAGATTGGCGCCTACGTGCCCGGTACGAATCCCCGGCTCGATCACACCTTGCGGCTGGAACCCGAGATTTCCGCGTTTCTCCGCCAGGACGTCGTGCAGAATTCCTCTCGGGCGGACACCCTCGGCCGCGTGCGCGCCATCGCGGGCAGGCTATAGCGCCTATGCCGTTCCGTTTTCGCCTGGAACGAATCCTGGAGTGGGAGCAAAAGAATCTCGACCGCGAGAAAAGGCTCACCGCTGAGTGCCATCGGCTCGTGGCGGAGGTCCTGGATGCCATCGCACGGCTGCACGCGGAACATCTCATGATCGAGCGGGAATGGCTGGAGAAAACGGCGATCCCCGGTTCGGACGCCGCTTCACTGGGACGCTACCGCCTGGGAGTCCGCAAAGCGGAGCGAACCCTGCTCACGGAGCGGGAACTCCGCGAACGCAATCTGCATCGACAGACGGCAAAGATGCTGGAAACGCAGCGGAAGTTGCGTGTTCTGGAAAACCTCCGCGGCCGGAAGCTTCGCGAATACACTTACCTCGCGGATCGGGAACTGGAACAGGTGGCCGCCGAGTCCCATCTGGCGGTCCGGGGCTCCCGCAACGAGTAAGGAACCACCCAAGAATAGGGCAATGTGGCGCAGGCACTCATGCCTGCCGCGTCCCGACTCATCGGGACGCCTGCTTCGCCCGCGGCGGTTCCCACGCGGAATCCATGCCGTTCGTGTTCTATTCCACAAACTGCTCTGCGCCGGCGGGAGACAGACTGATGACACCCTCGGTCTGCAGTTGCCTGGCGACTGTAATGATCTTCTGCTGCGCTTCTTCCACATCTTTGATCCGGACGGGGCCGAGCGCCTGCATGTCTTCTTCGAACATTTCCTTGGCGCGGCCGGACATGAGCGATGTAAAGTGCGCTTTGATCTTCGGACTGCCGCCCTTCAACGCCGTAGTCAGTAGTTTGCGGTCGATGCGCCCGATCAGCGTGCGCATCGAATCCTGACTCACGTTCAGCAGGTCCTCGAAAATGAACATCAGGTGCCGGATAGTCTCTCCGAGCGTGGGGTCTTCGTTGCCGATGCTTTGCAGTATTTCCTCGGTGGTGGAATTGTCCACTTGGTTCAGCACTTCGGCCAACGTCCGAACGCCGCCATATGCCTCCAGGCTCGATTCGCCTGCCAGACGCAGCTTTCCTCCGATGATCTTCGCAATCCGATTGAACACTTCAGGGGAGATCTGATCCAGCGCCGCCATTCGCCTGGCAACATCCGATCGCAGGGCGGCGGGAAGTTCACTCAGTAACTTTGCCGCCTGTCCCGTGCCGAGATGGCACATAATCAGCGCGATGGTTTGGGGATGCTCGCGCTGCACGATCTTGGCGAGGTGTTGGGGGTCGGCTTTGCGGAGCGAGTCAATGTCCGGCGTCTCGGTGCTGATCGAATTGAGGAGGCGCTCTGCCATGCGTTTGCCGGTTTCGGGTCCAAACGCGGCCAGCAGCACCGAGGTTGCGTACTCGATGCCGCCGAGACCCAGATTGTCGGGATGTTCGGCTTTGGTAACGAAGTCTCCGAGTACGGATTGACGCTCGTCTTCCGTTGCACTGGGGAGCAGACTGATTTCACGCGTGATGTCGTGGACTTCTTCTTTCGTGAGCTGGCGCAAAATGGCGGCGCTCGCCTGGTTGCCAATGACGGTCAGCAGAATCGCGGCTTTGCGGCGTCCCGAAAGCCCCTGAGCGGCTGGCAGCGTCCTCATGCTCGCCGTGTCCGGCAATGTCCGGGCCGGGGCGGGTGTTTCCAAACTGGCAACAGCGGTAGCCATGCCGCCCATCCTGCAAGTTGGCTTCCCTTTCTCAAGAAGTCGCGGCCGGGGCCAAAACTCTGCCTTTCTCCCGAAAAGTCGCGGCAAAACGGAGTGGTTTTCGCCAGTTGCGCCGTCCTAATGGGGGTCAATGATTTGACACGTCAAGGATCGGCGGCCCGGCCAGGGTGATCGGGCTTCGCAAACCGGCTGTTTTTGCCCTTTGGGACTGGAAGCCCAAATGCAAGTAGCCAAGCCGGTGAAAAATGGCTGCTGACAATGAGCGGAGCGAACTTGACCCATTCGGCGATCTGACAGTTCCGGTCGAAGTGCGGATTGGCAAATGCGTCATGAAGGTGGAGGAGATCGCCGCGCTGCAATGCGGCAGCATTGTTCCCCTCGATCGGCCGGCGGGCGAAACCTTGGATCTGATGGTTGGCAATCTCCTGTTGGGAATGGTAGAGGTCGTCGTGAATGACGACCGGCTGGCCGTTCGGATTACGGAGTTGTTTCTGCCCGATTTTCGCGCCACTGCCCAGGCAGCGTGAGTTTGAAAGGATGCTTCGACATGAACCTTAACGCCGCTCGATCATGGGCTGTACAGGAGTTAGCCGATGCGCTCCAGTCCGTGTTGCAGGCAATGACCGCCATTCGCCCGCGGATATCGTGGCAGCCCTTGGACGACACGGCCCCGGGCGACACTCAACCGGAAGAATCGATATGGTGGGCGCAGGCGTTCACCGGCCTTCCGTCGCCTTCCGTCTGGCTAGGCGCGACGGTGACGGCTGTGAACGCGCTTGGGCAATCGGTACTCTCGGCTCTCGGTACGGAAGACGCCAGTCCGGAGGATGCCCGGTCCGCCTGCCAGGACCTCTTCGCCCAGACCGCAAACGCGCTGGCAAAAAGCATGTCTGAGCTGTTCACCACACCGGTCGCGTCTAACGGAGTAACCGCTGCCAATGCTCCTCAAGGAACGCTCGCTGTCACCCTGGTCGTGGAACTCCCGGCAGTGCCGGATGCGGCGGTCCTGACAGTGCGCTGCGACCAGGATTTCCTCGGCCGCCTAGCCGAAGCACTGGCCTCCTCTTCCACTCCCGAGGCTTCGCCGGCCGAGCGGATTGCCGACCTTGAATTGTCCGTCCACGTGACCTTGGGGAGAACCAGCGTTCCTCTGCGGGACGTGTTCAAGCTGATGGTCGGTTCCGTGATCGACATCGGAAAGAAGATCGCCGATCCGGTGGACCTGGTGGTTAACGACCGTGTCATCGCGCGGGGTCAGGTTGTGACCTGCAAAGGCAGCTATGGCGTCAAGCTGACGCACCAACTTAGCGGGTCCGGAGTCGACTTATGCCGAATCGGCAACTGAGAGCGCAGAAGATTGACGAGTACTTCCCGCCGGCGGACCGCGGCGGCCGTGCCGGGGAAAGCCAGGCCAGCGTACCCTTTGACTTTCGCCGGCCCGACCGGATCCCGAAATCCCAACTCAGTGCCATTCACTTCTTACCTGAGCAATTCGTTCGCGCCGTTATGTCGAGCCTGACCGTCTTCTTGAGGTCGTACGTCTCGGGGAACCTGATTGGTGTGGAGCAATTGCCGTACGCCGAGTTTGTCGATTCCCTGCCGTCTCCCACCTGCATGGTTTACATGGCGATGCAACCCTATGACGGGTACTCGGTGCTGGAAATCAATCCGAGCCTGATCGCCCCCATACTGGAACTCGTCTTGGGCGGCAACAGCAAGAACAATGGGGGACTCGACCGCGAGATCACCGAAGTCGAGGAGAGCATGATGGAGGGTGTCTTCCGGGTAATCGTGCACGACCTGGTGGAGACTTGGAAGCCCATGGTGCCCGTTTCTTTCGCGATCGATGGGATTGAGACTAAACCTCAACGCTCGAGCCGGATTTCCCGCAACGAAGCAGTTGTGGCGATCACCATGGAATTGCACATTGCGGACCGGGTGGGCATGGTCAACCTGGTGATCCCTTCGATCACGCTCAAATTGATGCATCAGCGGTCCGATCAACATGGGGCTGTCCGAAAGTGCGGATCGCACGAAACCGAGATGGCGATCCGCAGGCGGATGTCACGCGAACTCTTACTGGATGCGGATTGTGAGTTGCAAGGCGTCAGGATTCGTTTACGGGAATTGCAGGCCCTCAAAGTTGGAGATGTGATTAGCCTCGGAATTGTCGCTGACAGCCCCGTGACGATGACGGTTGCGGGCAAGCCTAAATTCAAGGCCGCAATCACGCCCATCGGATCGAGAATGGCGGTCACCATCGAATCAACGGAGGCCCGCTGAGTCTATGACCGCGCCGTTCAATGCGCAACTGCACCTGAATAATCCCCACCGAGATGCCAACGCGCAACCCCACGAGCATGGCGGCGAACCCCGGACAACGGCGTCCCAAGAGTCCCCAATAACCAACACCACAAAAGGAGAAAGGAAAGGATTTCGCATGACTCATGCCATCCCTACATTGAGAACCGCGTCAAACCCGACGTATATTCCGCCGGCACTGCGGCGCAAGTCGGACACTTCGACGAGTACCGGCAATTCGGCCCCAGGGGCGGATTTCGGCACGGAATTGAAAAACCAGGCCGACCCGGTCGTGGCCGATCCGGTCGTGGCCGATCCTGCACCGGCTTCCCGCATGATCGGTACGGCAACCCCGTGGTCCCCCGCCACGGTGGTCACGCCCCCCGCGGCGGCTACCCCGGCGCCGATGGCGCCCACCGCGCAATCGCTCTTCGGCGATAATCCGTGGAGCGCCAGCGCCGGCGGAACTGGGCCCAACGGCAGCTACAGCTATAACCAGTACTACTTCGCGACCCCTGAGACCGCCGCGAAGGTGGCGCAGATGCTGGGCGGCAAGGTGGTGGCGGCGGATGCCCTTACCCCATCTGGCCCCTTCGCACAGAATCAGCCGAATCAGATGGTCCAGATGCCAGACGGCCGGCTGATCAACGCCGGGCTCGTTGCCGGGTTTTACGACCACGGTTACACGCAGCAGACGGTGGACAAGATGATCGCCGCCGAAGTCAGCGGCAATACCATGTATTCGTAAAGGAAAACCGGCGCTGAAGGTGACTCTGAAAGTCCCCACATTTTAGGCCGTCTTTCGGAGGACGAGGAATTCGGCCTTTAGGCCGGCCAACCGAGTAGTGGAGATTCTCATACCCCGGCATCGCCGCCAGTTTCTTGAATGGAACCGCTCCAGCCATTGCCAACGCAGTGGATCGATCTACTGCGTGAGATAACAGCATCCGCAGGTACCATGGCGCCCCTGCGGTGGCCTTGCGATCGGAATTCGAGTTCCTCAACGTGGGCGTTGATGGTCTTCTCGATCTCATCCAGAGCAGCCAGGATCAGCGGCCGCCTGCGTGAGACCCCGGCGCCTGAACGCCTAATGCAGGGCTGGATGTTCCCGTCGCGGGCGTGTCCGGGTGATTGTCGTCGCTGTCGGACTTCACGATGTATTGGACGATCACCGAGATCCTCCGATTCGAGGGATCCTCCGGTTCCTTTGGCTTGCGTAGACGCTGGTCCGCAAAACCCCGCACCTGGGAAACCTGCCCGGGACGGATTCCGTGCGCCTGCATTAGGCGCCGGGCGGCGTTGGCACGATCCGAGGAAAGCTCCCAGTTGGTGTAGACGCCCTTCATCGAAAATGGCCGTGAATCGGTGTGTCCTTCAACTGATAGCGTGTTGGGCAGCTTACTCAGCTCCCCCGCCAGCAGGACCAGGATCTCCTCCCCTTCACCGGTGGGCTCGGCGATGCCACTGGGAAAGAAGGTTCCTTTCTCGGACTCCAGCAACTCAATGCGCAGTCCTTCGGAAGTGACCGTCATTTCGATCTGGTTCTTTAGTTTTTCGATATTAGCGGCTTTGCGGACGGCGGCCTGGAGTTCCTCCTTCAGCTGGTGCATGTTCTCCTTGGTCAGCGAGAAGTTCTCTCCAGCTCCGATCTGTCCGGTGCCGACCTTCCTCGAAGTGCCCGTAGGATCCTTGAAGTATCCGCCCACCGCCTCCTGAACCTGCTTGCTGCTGTTCAACAGCCACAACACGATGAACAACGCCATCATCGCCGTGACGAAGTCTGCGTAGGCAACCTTCCAGGCGCCGCCATGGTGTCCGGAGTGGGCTGCCACCTTCTTAACGACGATGATCGGGTGTCCCTGGTTCATCGCGTTGACCTACTACGCAGCGACCGTCTCGGGCGTGCGGTTGCGGCACAGCTTCTCCAGTTCCTGGAATAGCGGGCGGACGTGTCCCGGCACCGCACGCCTTCCGACTTCAACCGCCAGTATCGGCGGCAGTCCCTTGTTGAACGCTGTCATGCTCACGCGCAGGACGTGCAGGTACTCCTTCTCGTCATCCGCGGTCTTAGCCATGTTCGAGGCAAGCGGCCCGAACAGCCCGTAGCACAAAAGGATGCCAAGGAAGGTGCCCACCAGGGCGGCGGCCACTTTGTGGCCGATTTCTTCCGGCGGCCCGCCCAAACTGCCCATGGTGATTACGACGCCCAACACCGCCGCGACAATTCCAAGACCGGGAAGCGAGTCCGCCATCGTGCTCAGGGCCGCTACTGGTTGGAAACTGTCATGATGGTGTACCTCCATGTCGAGCTCCATCATCTGGTCCATGTCGAAAGGATCGACTACACCGGCACATGCCGTTCGCATTGTGTCGCAGATAAAGTGGACGGCATGATGGTTCTTCAACACCGACGGATAGGCACTAAAGATTTTGCTCTTCTCGGGCTCTTCGATGTCAGTCTCCAATGCCGCCATTCCGTTACGGCGCGCGTGATTGAAGAGCTCATACAGCATTTTCAGGGAGTCCAGATACCGTTGGCCGGTGAATTTGGATGCAGCGAAAACTCCGACCATTCCCTGCACAATCCCCATCAAAATATGCCGTGGATTGGCGATTAGTATGGTCCCGATGGCAGCCCCTCCGATGATTAGCAATTCGGCAGGCTGCATGAGGACGGCCAGGATTCCCTTCTCCATCAGATAGCCGCCTGCAATGGCGCCGAACACGACCAGTATTCCGACAATGGCGAACATGACTTTGTTTCTCTCCTTTCAGGCCTCTTGGTCCACGGCCTTACTTCCTTCCTCCGCTGGTAAATGTTGCCACTTGGCGGCGTGTCATTACAGAGAATATCGGTCGTAGCGGCCTGCCTTTCGAGCAAGTTTCATAAAATTCCGTGTGATCGCTTATGTTTGTCTGGGGTTACCGCCATTTCCGAACACGAACTGAATCCGAGTGCGCTCTTGGAACTTGAGAGCACTTGATGAGATGGAGCGCTCGGCGCCGACCCAGGTCGCGGCGGTGCGTCAACAAAAGCGCGAGCTTCTGTTAAGGCATGGCATTCCAATCGCCCGCA
>OBLW0100001166.1_pt1 | contig 22576 bp, 15 predicted proteins | sample 1520161 | NCBI WGS metagenome assembly OBLW01 (sample SAMEA3539309, study PRJEB22396) | soil metagenome | biome: tundra; feature: field; material: soil | place: USA | collected 2010-05 | depth 0.15 m | reverse complement strand
CCGCGCTCGGCTTGATACAGATCGTCCAAAGAATTGCCAGGCGTCGCCGGGAGTGCGGGCTGCGGCAATCCCAGTTGACGCGCCGCTTCGCCGAGCGACGTGGCGGGATCGGGACTCGGCAGCGTTACGCGCATCAGGCGGATGTCTTCTGCTCCCGACAGCGAAACTTGCACGCTGATGCCAACTTCGCGCGCGTTGAGGGCAATGCGCTCGGCGATCAGTTGGGCTTGCGGGTCCCTTGGATCGTAGCTTAGACCGTAGCTCAGATTGAACGCCGGTTGCCGGGAATCCGCGAGCAGAGTTCGGGCGCGTTGCGGGTTCGGTTGTGCGGAAAAGACAGCGCTGTAGCCCGTCATCCAGTTGGGAAGAATGCTGGCGGCGGGCTCTCCCGCGCCTTTCAAGAGCACGGACTGGATAGGCTTGCGATCAATGGCGAGCGCCAACGCTTCTCGCAGGCGAGGGTCTTGCGCCTTGGAGTTCGCGGAGAAAACCAGCGCCAGCAACTCTACGGGCAGCGACAAGGAAGACGATGTGCTGTGCCGCTGCGATCCGTTGGCTGCTTGCGGGGCCGCCTCGATCACGTCGGTCTTGTCTAGTTCGAGCGCGATGGCCTGGTCGTGCAGCGACTTGCCGAATTCGATCTCGACCGCATCCACAAAAGGACGCCCCGCCCAGCTATCTTCATTCGCGGCGAGCCTGAGCAGTTTTCCCGGCTGCCACTCGGCGATGAGGAACGGGCCGGTGCCGATGGGAAGATGATTTGTATTGCGCTTGAGCAGGAGATTGCGCGGCAGCGCGAGTTCGGCGAGCAGCGCAGGCATGGGCGTCTCACTCTCGACCGATACCGAATCCACCGCTGCACGCACATTCCAGCCGGAGTGGATTGCGCCCAGAATCTGCGCGATGGCTGCGGGCGACGCCGCGCTGCCGTCGTGGAACTTCACTCCGCGCCGCAGCGTGAATTGCCAATGGCGGGCGCTCGGGTCACTCTGCCACGCCACCGCCAGCGCGGGCTGCGGGCGGGCTTGGGCATCCAGCTTTACAAGAGTGTCGCCGATCAGCGAGAGCGTGCGCGCGGCGTCCCAGTAGTCGGCGGGCGTGGCGTTGGCGGGAAGGTCGAGCGCGTCCGGCGCCGATTGCAGCATGACGCGCAGAGTTCCTCCGTAGTGCGGACGGGTCGCTGCTGACGTGGTCGTTGACGCGATTAGTGAGATGATCAGGGCCGCGCCCAATAGGCAATGAGAAATCCAAAGCTGCCGTGACCGCCGGCAGCTGCCGAGCGTCGCTCGGCTGGACAGCCGAGGGCGGATGTCCTTACGCGGACGGGCGAGGGCGCCCGTCCCCACACTAGCTGATGCGGGGCTAGTTGCCGCACGAAATCGATACGCGATAGGCCTCATACCATCCTGTTTCTTTTCGTCTTACGATTGCCGTTGCGCCATTGCCGCTGCTTTCCGGCCACAGCGCAACGATAACGACTCGCCCATCGAACTCTACCGCTGAACTCGCAGCCACCGGGTCGCGATCGGGGATCTCGAACGCGCGCAGGCCGTCGCGCTCCGTATCTCCGTGCCCCAAGTTTTCAACTTCTGAAGCCAGCAACTGCGTGCCCGTCCCGCAAGTGGAGTGAACCGCGGCCAGATCGCTGCCCCATTTTGCGCCGCGGATTACCTGGTCCGTCATCCCATCCACAAGATGCAACGATCCATCCACCGCGGCGAGCACCCATAGCGTGTAACTTGATCGCGGCAGCGCGGCCGCCGAATAGAACGAAGGAACGTTGGTGACTTTTCCGATACCGGGAGACAGTGCTCCAGTGAAGAAATTGCGCGAGGCCGCATAGAAGGCGCGCACGCTGCCGTCGTCCGGCGTCAGGGGCCACGGATCGTCATAGGTTAGATCGTCATAGGTTAGATCGTCAGTATCATTGCAGATGAGGATGAGCGGCGCGATCGCGCTGGAGTTCGACCGGCAGAACATTCCCGGCAGGTAAGCGTCGAACAGGTGATCGCGGCGCAAGAGCAGGCGTCCGCGCACATCGCGGGGAAAAGTGCGGGCGTGAGCGATGGGTGACGAAGTTTCGAATTCCCACGCTCTTGCCGGACTCGGTCCGGCCGCATTCGCTCCCTGATGACGATAGATCGCGACCTTGCCGTCATCGAGCACGATCAGGCGAGATCCTCCCGGCATTTCGACGAGGGAGACATCGAGCATAGGCTGTTCTTGCGCGAACAGAAGAGTTGCTTTCAGAACGATCGGCATCGCGGCGGCGAAGAGCGTTCCGGTTGGCGGCCGCGGTAACCAGACCATGGCGACCTTTTTCTCGTCGGACCCGATCACAATCTCGGCCGTCCAAACATACTCGCGCAAGCTCTCGGAGAGGGCGACCTCGATGGTTCCCATCGCTTGCTCGGTTTTGGTGGCGTGCACGCCTTCGACGTGCAACTCGGCTTCGAGCGCGCTGCGCACCTCGCGCACGGACTTGTCGTCGAGCGACGAACGGTTGGTGACCTCGAGTGCGAAGGCGCCAGGGCCAGCGGCCGCGGCGATCTTGTGCGCCAGTTGGCGGGCGGTGTCTCCCAAGCCCGAAGCGCATAAAGAAGATGGAAGAAAAACCGTCGCGAGTAAGAACGAAGTCAGCCAACCTAGCCGCAGACCGCTGGACGTTCGAGTGGACTCTCGCGCTTCCATGTGTGGAATGCGCTGATTATAGCGCGTGGTTGATAGTGGCTCGTTCATCTCGTCACTCGCGGCTTGCTGTATCCCTGCGTTCCCCTGTGACCCCTGTGGTAAAGATTTGTTTCTTGAACCACAGGGAACACAGAGGAGCACAGGGAAAATCCATGCCCCCGCAACTATTGTTGAGGTCTTCTATCGGATCCTTCCACGTCTTCCGCCTGGCTCACGTGGTTCGGAGCGCCCATACCGCGCAGCACATCGTTGGTGAAGAAAAACTTGCCGTCCGCCGGGACCATCATGATCTGCAATTTGTCGGAGAGGCGCTCGGCGACAATTTTGTTGATCAGCAGCGGATTCTGCTTCAGGATCGCGCTTTCGCTGGTCATGCGCTCGGCGTCGGCAGAGGCGGTTAACCGGATACGTTCGGCCTCGGCCTGCGCCAGAAGTTTGCGGCGTTCCATCTCCGCTTTGCTGTCGATGAGCTTGGCCTCGCCGGCAGCCTCGGCATTCTTGACCGTCGCCTCCTTGCGCGCCTCGGCTTCGAGCTTCGATTGCTCAATCTGTTTCTGTTTCAGCGGGAGCGTGTATTGCATGGCATCGGACTCGCCCTTGGCTTGCAGCACGCGGACGGCGGCTTGTCCTTCCGCCTGTTTCACTTCTTGAACCTTGGTGGCTTCGGCGTCGGCTTCGGCGATTTTCACTTGCTTCTGGTGGATCTCGGTCTCAACGCCCATGCGGTCGTTCTCTTGTTCTTTGAGCAGAAGCGACTCGAGGCCCTTGGCGTATTCTTGCGGAAGTTCGATGTCACGCAGCATGACTTCTTTCACCACGATGCCGTCGGCGGCCAGCCGTTTTCGAATCATTTCGGCGGAGCGCTGTCGAACTTCTTCGCGCTTGGCGGAGAAAACTTCGCGAACCGTATAGCCTGGCACCAGTTCGCGCCACGCGGTGGCAACCACGGGCGGCACGATTTCTTTTTCCAGCGGTTGCGGCAGGTTGGCTTCGATGTAGCCGAGGCGCTTGGGGTCAATCTGGTAACGGACGGTGATGGCGAGGCCCAGGGTGAGTCCCTCTTTTGCTTGGACGTGCAGGGCTTGGGCGTGCGGGGCTTGCACATTCAACGCTTCGCGTTTCGCCGCGCCTTTGGCGAGCGAATCTTCGCTGATGCCGGTGGTGAACAACTGGTCGCGCGTGTTGAACAGTTCGACGCGCTCGACCAGCGGCATCACGAAGTGCACGCCCGGATACAGAGTTCCGGCCAGTGTGCCCTTGGTCTGGCTCACGCGCACGCCGGCCATTCCGCTGGGAACGATCACGATGCCCGCCGAGATCAAGAGCGGTGCCCAGGCCAGCATCACCAGCGCAACCGAGGTGCGCCAGCGGACTTTAGGGCTAGGACTAAGTCCGGGCGCGCCTGCCTCCGGATCTAAGTTTGAACGTCTGCGCTGCCAGGCGATCAGCAGGTAAGCGTCGTAGGTGAGAATTCCAGCGGCGATCGCGAACATCGCGATTCCCGCGCTCAACAGGAAATACTTCAGTAGAAGCATGGTAGTACTCCTTTCAATTCTTTGGCTCGTGTTCTGAAAAATGTTTGGGATTTTCTGGACGGCGCGCGAACGCGACGCGAACGATTCGTCCGAAGATGAGTTCTTCGATCAGCAGAGACGCGGCTAGCGAGAACGTCAGACCGCCGATGATTACCAGACCTTGCAGCATCGTTTCCATGACCTGCCTCCGTAACCTTGACTGCTCTGAGACGAGGCAAGCCTCGTCTCTACAAGAAATGTGGGGCCTATTGCCCGCTGCCCGAGCTCTTTTCGGTCTCGACTTGCGCGATCGTCTCGGTCGCGGTTCCGGCTCCAGATCCAGTTCCCGTTCCGAAGACTGCCGCGATTTGCTCGTCGCGTTCCGCGCGAATCTGGACCGTGTCGCCTACGTCGACGATCGCGAAGAGTTCCTCGATATCCTGTTTGCCCATGCGGATGCATCCCGTCGATGCCGCTTTGCCGATCGAGTTCGGCTGGTTGGTGCCGTGGATTCCGTAGCCCTTCGCGCTCAGTCCCATCCAGCGCGTGCCCACCGGGTTGCCCTTGCCGGCGCCGATGACCTGCCCCTTGTGGTAGTACGTCGGGTTGGTGACGCGGTTGACGATCTTGAACTCGCCAGCCGGACTCGGGGTCGACGTCTTGCCGACGGCGACGCGATAGAGGCGGACGACCCGTCCGTTTTCAAACAGCGCCAGCTTGCGGTCGGGAATGCTAACCAGAACCCAGTGCACGGTGGTTCGGGCGAGCGCGCCTTTGGCGAACTCAGGAGCCTGGACACGCGGCGGGGCGGGGACCGGCGTCTGCAGGGCCGCGCTGACGGTGGTCATTGCGAGTACTGCTCCGAGCATTGCGCCGAGACTCCAGAGTGCTTTTTTCTGCCGATTCGCTTTGCCGGTCCCCAGTTTCATCGCATCGCTCCTGTTCGCCGCCAGAATAAAAAGCAAGTGGGGAGCCAGTAGTTAATCGACTGAAAAGACATGAGTTAAGATCGCACGCGGGGCGGGATTGCGTGTGCGCATAAACGCGGGCGTGTCCAGCGTGACACGAGGTTTACGTCGAGATGGCTGGCATTTCTATACGGTGGGTTTCAGCTTGTGCGCGGGGGACATTTCGCCGCGATGTACGGATTCCTTCTGGGGCGAGGGGAAGGGAGTTACAGTGCTCTAGCCAGCGAGGACTCGATGAGAGGGAAGAAAAAAGCCGCCATCGGATTTGCCCTGATGGCGGCGAGCAAAGGAGCACGAGAAAACTTTACTTGCGAGGACGTCAACAGCCGATCGCTCGTTAGCCGCGCAGCAGTTTGCGCCGCACTATTCCTGCGATCCCGAGCAGGCCCGTCGAGAGCAGAATCAGGCTACCCGGTTCCGGGGCGGACAGTCCACCCTTCCCTCCAAACCCTTGCTCCCCACCTACCCAGTTCTGGGCTTTGCAACAAGTCGGTTGATATCCCTGACCCGGGAAGGCGATGCGCCCGGTTCTGTTGGCCGTGCCATTGCCAAGCATAACTTTTCCAGAAGGCAACCCGCTGAGGTGAGCATTCCAGTCACGCGACGGGTGGCTGCTGATCGCGTCAAAGATCATGGGCGCGGCCTTCAAACCGTTAATCGAGAAATGGCCAGGATCAGTGAAGGCACCACCGTGGACGCTGGTGCCGGAGTGAAGTAGCGTCAGATTGACCGGGATGGAATTGGCCAAGGCGAGCGTGGAGAAGAACAGGGCTACGACCAGTGACAAGGCATAGTGGCGGCGCGACATGGGAAGTCCTCCAAAGCAAAATTTCGAACTCGAATAGCCGAGTTCTCGGCAAGTGTCCTAGAGGGGAGGACGCGTCTAGAAGTGCAATTGCGGGGCCAATAGGCGTATCAGTTTGTGTTAACTGCTGCAAGCACTTACTGAGGGCTGGAAACGGGGGAGTGAAAAACTGTGCAGAGGTTTGTCCGATTTGAATTCACCCAGCACTTCGACTGGTTCTATTTCCGCCGACGACGAACACTATACTACTGACGCGGGAAAATGCAAACAGGGTAAATCTTTTTAGTGACTATCTAGTCAGTCATTGATAATGTTGGCTGTGGAAACGGGGCTTACGGATGTCACCGCGGACTCAACAGCAATGGGCAGAAATGCGATTAAACGCCTCCGAGAAAATTATCTCGGCAGCCCTAGACGTTTTTAAGCAAAAAGGCTTCCACCGCGCCTCGATGGAAGAGATCGCAAAACAAGCGGAGGTTTCAAAAGGCCTTGCGTACAACTACTTCAGGAGCAAGGAACACTTACTTGCGGCGGTCATGGAGCGACGCTTCAATGAAGCCGAAGGGTTAATCGAAGGGATCGACGAAATATCCGGGGCTCTCAACAAGCTCGCTACCATCCTGGATCGCCTTTTCGACGAGGTGAAGAAAGACACCATGCTCTATAAGTTCTACCTGACAGTCTTTCTGCAGCCTGATGCCCCTGAGGCGATTCGCCGCATCGGGAACACGTCAGAGAAGATTCGGAGGCAATGGGCAAAGATTTTCGAAGTTCATCGAGCAATCTTCTCCGAGCTCGGGGTCGCTGATCCGGAGGCGGAAGTGATCTACTTTCGCTCGCTTACTACTGGCATAGTCGCCGAATATGTTATGGAGCCCAAGAATTATCCTCTGGAAAAAATGAAAGCGCATGTCCTTCACATGTACGGAATGAAGAAAGGAGGAGGGGACTGAGATGCCGCAGTCGGAATGGCATAAGAGTTCGCCTGAAGCCTGGAATGACGAATAAATTCTTGGAATGGGCTAAGCAGGTTCCGAACCGAATGGAGGAAGCTAAGCTCTGCATGAGCGAACAGGGAGTCATTGCAGAACACATCTTTCTGGACCGGTCTCCGGGCGGGGACTTCATTATTGTTTATTGGAAAGCAGAGGATCTGGCAAAGGCCAGGGCCGTGTTTCAAAGCTCCACGAGAAAGATGGATCTGGAGATGATCGAAATGGTCGAGTCGACCTGGGATCGATCGCAAGTGGCTAGACTTGAGCCGGTCATGGAGCTGTGAATGAATCCGCCAATGCCGATGAAACCGGTGTTCATAGTGAGTTTCAGAACTTGATCGTGCGCTTTGCGGAGGACGGCGCGATGGCCAAAATTACTCGGTTCTGAACATAACATCTGAACATAACAGAAGACCACAAAGCTAATTTGTAATTGACTTCATTCCGGCTGCTCATGTCATTATTGCCTGCGGGGGAGGCGCATGCAGCTAGAAGCGCAGCGGGTGGGCCCGGTCAGCCTTTCAGAGCGCATCCTTTTTATCGATGTTCTGCGGGGCATGGCGCTGTTCGGAATTCTGGCTGCGAACATGCGCGCTTTCTTCGCGCCCCTCGACGTTTACGGGAATATCGGGGCCCTCTTTCACGGCCGTGCCGACGTCGCAGCCCAGTTCTTCATCGATGCCCTGATCCAGGGGAAATTCATCTCGATCTTTTCATTTCTTTTCGGGATGGGTTTTGCCATGCAGATGAGCCGGGCGGAAGCGCGAGGCGTGCGCTTCCTGGGCTTCTATCCCCGGCGACTTCTAGCCCTGGCGCTGTTCGGCCTGATCCACGGGCTGCTGATCTGGGCGGGAGACATCCTGCTGACCTATGCGTTGTCGGGGGCAATTTTGTTGCTCTTCCGCAAACGCCAACAGAAGACGTTGCTGTGGTGGGCCGGAGGTTTGTTCTCGCTGCCCATCGTACTCAGCTCAATTTTCCTGGCCCTCTACTACAGCCGTTTCCGTCCCCATTGGATGAAACCCAAGCCGACGGATTTGAAGAAGATGTACGGGATCATTAATATCTACGCGCACGGAACGGTGCGGCAGATCATGGCGCAGAACTGGGTGGAATGGAAGCAACAGCTGCCCTTAGAGTTGTTCGCGATCTATGCGACGGCGCTGTTTCTGCTCGGCATGTGGGTGTGGCGAGCCGGCATCGTACAACAGTTCGAGGAATACCGTCCGGTGTTGAAGCGCATGTGCGCGTGGTGCCTCCCGGTAGGCCTGATCGTCAATATTTACGTGGCGGCCGTGAAAATAGCGATTCCTCCCGACAAAGTTTCCCTGTGGGGTTGGTCTGCTGGAGTTCTCTGGCTGCCTGGATCCCATATCTTGAGCGCAGGTTATGTTTCGGGGCTGGCGCTTCTCTTCATGCACGAGGATTGGCGCCGCCGCCTGCTCCCGTTTGCCGCGGTGGGGCGCATGGCATTGACCGACTACTTGATGCAATCCGTGGTGTGCACCCTGTTCTTCTACCACTACACAACCGGTCTCTATGGACGCATCGGACCAGCGATCGGGTTGGTGCCCACGGTCATTCTTTATTGGGCGCAGGTGGTGTTCAGCAATTGGTGGTTGAACCGATATCGCTTTGGCCCCATGGAGTGGTTGTGGCGCGGCATGACCTACGGCAAGTTCCCGTCGATGAGCAAAGACGAACCTAGGCCGGCGATCGAAGCGCCCTCGCCGCTGCCCTCGCTGGCGTCCTCGCCCATCACGTTCTCTGCGGTTGAGGGAGAGCACACCGCAGCCGCAGCCACGCCTGAAAAATTTGCTGAATGAGCGCTAATCCACCGCAGATAACGACCACCGAGGCACCCGCCTTACCGGAACTGGTACCCGGGCTTAAGTTCGCAGCGATAGGTTGCGGATTGGTCCTTGTCCACGGCGACGTGACAATCCGCCCATCGCAAGAAAAGATTTGGACCAAGGGGAAAGACAATGGCTTCACCATCGAGTTCCGCTTCTATGCTCGGACCCTCCGCCGCCGGCGGCAGGCTGAAATTCAAGGCTCGCCCAAAAATCACCGGATAAGAATCCCGCACTATGTCGCTGACCATGGGGTGAACCACCTCGGCCTCCAACAGGAAAGTGGCCGTGTCCGACCAATTGCGAACTTGCACGTTGAAGTAGCGTGCGTCCCCGGAAAGATCTTCAAGCTCGATCTTTGCGAAAGGGCAGGGGCCTGCGATGCAAGAGACTCTCGCGTTTCGGAACTCATTCCTCTCCCCAGCGTCGAGCGACATGGAGCCGATCGCTGCCTTCCACTTTCCGTCGGACGAACACGGAGACCGATTGTCGCAGGGTTGGTTCCCAGTGTTGGCGACCTCGAACGTCTTCACTGCGCTTCCCACATCCGCCTCGGTTGTAGCCTTCACCGAATACCTTACCCGGGCATTGGAGACCGCTACCGCGGGATGATGAGGTTCCGCGTTCGTTTCCTGCCGGAGGGGCACCATACGAGCGATGTAAATCTTGTCGCCAACAAAGTCGTCCCATTCCAGCGGATGATAATCTTTGTGACCGAATCGGAGGGTGAGTGGTTGTCGCCGTCGGAGTCCCTTGGGCAGAGTGATCCTGAAGTAACCTGAAGCATCAGACCTGGAGTTCCCGCTCCCTAAATCATTGATCGCGGTGATCTCAACGTCGGCAATGGGCAACTGTTTCTTTGGGTCGCTGTCCAGTCTCAAGACCGCGCCCCTCAGAATGATCGGCTGCCGCCGGTGCAGGAGGACAATGGTCAAGGCCGTTGCCAAAATCGCGAGAGCTGGAATTGCCCAAATCGCAATCTTCTTTCTGGTACTCAGGTTTCTGGTCCTCATGCCTCTGGAACTCATGGCGTGACCCTCGGCTAACATTCTCATTCTAACGACGCGCTCTTCTATGTGCAGGGTTTCTGGGGCAGCCGGCAATGTCCTCAATTCTCCCTCGGAAATTCTCCGTCAGACCGCATTTCACACCCGAATGCGGAACATCTAGAATTGAACGGATGGGCGAGAACGAAAAGATCGGCCTTGGCACGAACCGCCTTACGCGACGAGATCTGCTGTTACGGATCGCGGGCGTGAGCATGTGGGGATTGTGCGGTATGCCAAAGTTGTTTTCCCCGCTGGCGGTAGCCGAAAAACAGAGCAATCGTTCACAACCTGCCCCGGTCCCAAGCTCTCTTTCGCAAGGCGATGATCAGTTCCTCGAGGAACTAGAGAAGGCAAACTTTCAGTACTTTTGGGAACAAGCCAGCCCGCAAACTGGGTTGATAAAGGATCGATGCAATGTGCGGGCGAATGACACCACCGCAGTCGCCAGTATTGCGGCAACGGGGTTTGGGCTGACCGCTCTTTGTATCGGAGAAAAACGCGGATTCGTTTCGTTTGCCGATGCGCGGGAGCGAGTTTTTGTCACTCTGCGCTTCCTCGCGAAGAAGATGCCCACTCATCGAGGATTCTTCTACCACTTCGCCGACCTCAACACCGGCGAACGAACGTGGGATTCCGAAGTCTCTTCGGTCGACACGGCTATTCTGCTGTGCGGAGTCCTCACCTGTCAGCAACACTTCCAGGAGCATTCCGAAATCAGTTTTTTGGCCTACGAGATATTCAACCGGGTCGATTGGACTTGGTTGTCGGAGGACACCTCGCTCTTGCCGCATGGGTGGACGCCCGAAATCGGCTTTCTCCCCTATCGTTGGGATTACTACAGCGAGATGATGATGATGTATCTCCTGGGATTGGGATCGCTTTCCCATCCCTTGCCCGTAGCAGCCTGGGACGCCTGGAAACGGACCATCTTTGAATATGATGGCATTCGTTATATCGGTTCGTTCGCCCCTTTGTTTGTGCATCAGTACTCCCAGGCTTGGTTTGATTTCCGCGATAAACGCGACAAATACGCCGACTATTTCCAGAACTCGAGATTGGCTACGGACGCCCACCGCCTATTCTGCATAGATCTGGCCAAGCAGTTTCCCGATTACAGCGATGATCTCTGGGGCATAACCGCTTCCGATTCGGACAAGGGCTACGTGATTTGGGGAGGTCCGCCCGCGATGGGGCCGGTTGATGGAACGGTTGTCCCCAGTGCGTCGTCAGGTTCCCTGCCATTTCTTCCGCAGCCCGTAATGCGTGTCCTTCGGAACATCAAGGATCATTATGGAGGGGCATGGAGCCAGTATGGATTTGTAAATGCGTTCAATCCGCTCAAGAATTGGTATGACCATGACGTCGTTGGGATTGACGTGGGAATCACCATGCTCATGGCGGAAAATGTCCGTACTGGTTTCGTTTGGAATACCTTCATGAAAAACCCGGAGGCGCAGCGCGGCATGGCTCGCGCTGGCTTCAAGACATACCAGCCGCCAGATACCAGAAAGCCCACCTGACACAGTAGTTCCGGCGTGATCGCGTTTGACCGTTTGACTTTGACCGTTTGACAACGACGTTCTGCTACTGCAACTCAACGACTGCCAGGCCTTGCCCGGGCAGAGTCAAGGTCAGTTCGCCATTCTGTATTGGGCGGGCTTCCGGCGTTGGAAGTTCTGCAGCCTTACGCAGTTCCTGGATCTGTGTCTGGGTGGGATAACGCGGAGCGCCCATCTTTTCGTAGGCGGAGTGAAAATCTCCATGATCGCGGTCCACGCGGGCGATCAAGGCTTGCCTCGCATTCGTGCCTTTCAGCTGCACAGTGACAGTTTTCGGAGAACCGGTTTGCTCGGGCGGAGCGTAGTTCCACAGCGCCAGCACTAAGGTACCGTCCTGCCTGCGCGTGAGCAGCGCGAAATCAGAATCGAGCTGGATCCGCTCATCTCCGAGCCGGTGCAGCAGTTTGAAAGCGTTGAAGGCCGGCTTTGGAATGCCATCCTCCGCAACCAGTCCATAGCCGCCATAGAACGGCGTTTTCACCACACCCTGCTCTTCGAACACATCCGAAAACGTCCAGTAAGACACGATATCCACCAAGCCATCGCACTGGCGTATCGTGTCGGCTAGCCAGGGGCCCATGTAGATGGAATCTGTAACCTCAGGTTCCGTCTTGTAGCTGGCGTTGAACTCGCTCCAGATCAGCGGTAGATTCGGCATGATCGAGGTGGCGATCTGGTTGTGAACTTTCTTCACCGCGCGGCAGACCATCTGATCGCGAGAAATGTCTGCTGGCGAACCGAAAATGTCTTGTGCGAGATCATTGCCATAGACATGGGTTGAGGCGAAGTCCGCCGGGATGTTTTTCTCCGCACAATGGCGGATGAAGGCGTCGACCCACGCGGCTTGCGCGGTCGCGGGGCCACCGACTCGCAATCGCGGATTGGTCGATTTGATGGCAAGCGCGGTGTGGTCGTACAGCTGCCAGTAGCTGGCCTGCTTTGGCTCCCCTGCCCAGAAGTCGAGGTTGGGCTCATTCCACACTTCGAAATACCATTGCGCAACCTCATCGATGCCGTAGCGATCCACCAGATGCTGAGTGAAGGCCGAGATCAGGCCGTCCCAGTGGCTCCAATCTTTTGGCGGGGAAATATTAGGTTTGTACCAGAAGCTGTGAAGGATGTTTCTGGCTGCCAGCTGCTTGGGCATAAAGCTGATCTCAACAAAAGGGCGCACGCCGTTCGCGAGCAAACCATCGTAGATTTGGTCAATGTAGGAGAAGTTATAGACGGGGTGTCCTTGGCCATCTTCGTCATAGACACCAACTTCATCGTCGAAAATGCCGTGGAAGCGCACGTACTTGAAGCCGGTGATTTGCTCAACCGCACGTAAGTCACTCCGATAGCTGTCACGCAGGGTCAGTATCGCGCGCCCCGAACCAAACATCTGCTCCCAAAAATGGGGAAAGGGATGCCCGGGCGCCTTGGCATCGATGACGATCACCTCCGGACTGGGGCCCAGTTGCGCGTGAATCAGTTGCGCGTTGATCCTGGGTATAGTCCGCGAGAACGTCAAGAGAACGGCGAGGCCGATGCCGATGATGACGCGCCAATTGCGCATTGAGGTTCTCGTCGGCCCGGGCCAGGCATTCCCCCGCTCAGGTGGCTTCATGCTGCCTTGGAGTGCTTCCTAGCGATAGCTGGAGGCCTGCATCTCAAACATTTCGGCGTAAAGACCTCCCAGGCTCGACAGTTGGGCGTGATTCCCTTCCTCGACAATCTTGCCGTTGTTGAGCACTACGATGCGATCAACCATGCGCACGGTAGAGAATCGGTGTGAAATAAAGAGCGCCGTTTTGTCGGCGGCAAGTTCGGAAAAGCGGCGAAAAACTTCCAATTCGCTGCGCGCGTCGAGTGCGGCAGTCGGCTCGTCGAGAATCAGGAGTTGCGCGTCGCGCAAATACGCTCGTGCGAGTGCGACTTTCTGCCACTCACCGCCTGAAAGATCCACTCCGCGATCGAAGCGCCGGCCCAGCATTTGTTCGTAGCGCTCGGGCAGTTTTCCGACAAAGTGATCCGCCATGCTCTTCCGTGCTGCTGTCTTCACGAGTTCCAGGTTGTTGATTTCCTCGACGCGGCCAACCGCAATATTGTCGCGGGCGGTCATTTCATAGCGCATGAAGTCCTGAAAGATCACGCCCATCTCACGATGGAGATCTTCCAGGTCGTATTCCCGAAGATCGATGCCATCGAGCAGGATTTGTCCTTCTGTAGGGTCGTAAAGCCGGGTAATCAACTTTACGAAGGTGGTTTTGCCCTGCCCGTTTTCGCCAATCAGCGCCACACGCTGTCCTGGACGCAACTCAAAGTTCAGGTGGTTGAGAATCAGGCGTGTGCTTCCGGGATAGTGGAAGGAGACATTCCGAAACTCAAATCCACGTAGCATCGGTCGAGGCGCGGGCAGGGCATTAGGCTTGGAGCGAATCGTCGGTTGCATCCCAAAAAAGGCCACCAAATCGGTGAGGAACAGCGCCTCGTCGGCAATGCCTGCAAGAGTCGAGAAAAATTGTTGAATGTTGCTGCTGGCCTGCAGAATCGCACCCGCGAGAAACGTCAACGTACCAATGCTTAGGGCGCCGCTGACCGTGCGCCAGATGACGAATACATATGCCGAGTAGTAGCCCATGGTGCCGATCGCCGACAAGAACGCGCCCGCGATCAGCTTGCGTCGGGACAAGGCGACGTTCTCTTTGTAGATCTCGTCGCACAAACGGGTAAACCGCTCGCGTAGGAAATCTCTCAGCCCGAAGAGCTTCAACTCCTTCGAAGCTTCTCTGCTTCCGCCCAGGACCCGCAAGTAGTCCAGTTGCCGCTTCAGCGGCGTCTGGCGGAAGTTCTTGGCATAACTCAGGAAGGCAAAATGGCTCTCGCCTAGGAACGCCGGAATCACACCCGCGATCAGCAGGAGCATCAGCCAGGGAGAGAACACCATGATCGAGACCGACAGGGTTAGTGTGGTGATGGCCTGCTGCACCAACCGTCCCATGGCTTGAATCATGCCCAGCCGGTCCGTTGCCTGCACTCTCGCCCGCTCTAGACGGTCATAAAAAACCGGATCCTCATAGGCCAATAGATCCAGTCCAGCCGCCTGATCCATGACTCGGATGCTGGCGTGCCGGGTGTACTTGTCAGTCAGCAAAGAATCCGAGTAGTCGATCGCCCGGATGAGAATGCTGGTTAGAACAGCCAGTGAAAATTCCGCTGCCACCAGCCACCAGAACTGGCGCGGCACCGGTTGATGTGTCGAGGCCGCATGGACGATGCCATCAATAATCAGCTTTGTGATCCATAGCAACGCCACCGGCATGAGCGATGAGAGCAGGCGAGCAGTTAGTCCAAACACCACAACCGCCGGGCCGGAGTCCCATACGATCTTGAGAACAGCCGGCACGTTCCGAAGGGCCGAGAGACGCTCTCGCCACCCTGTCCAGAAATTTTGCTGCTTGGCCATATTTGAGTTTCTTCTTTTTTCTTCCTTCGAGAGTTTTCCAAATGCCAGATGGACGACGTGTGGAGGCGGATGGTGTCGGCTCCGCTAGCTAAAACCCCACAGAGATGCCGAAACGGTCATTAAGGTCTGTCGCACCACCCGCCTGGCTAGGTGTGGTGCGCTGCCTCTAGCGAGATCTCATCCTGCGGGCAATGCCGATCCGATCCCAACTGGGCCCACGCAGTCTCATCCGGCTGAGAGAGTGCGTCATTAGAAGACCTGCATCACGGTTGGTGTCGTTTTCTTGGCGATCAGTGCAATTCTCGTTCCAAATGTCCAGCCCCACAAGCCCAAACGGTTACAGTATAACGGTTACAGTATATATGGGCCTCTGGTAGGTGTAAAATCTGCGTACTTCGGCGTTCACGCAGTAGCGAGATCGTGAGTCGCTACTCGGGTACTCCGAGCCGGCGCAAGAGATCGGCATAGCGCGGGTCGGAACGAATCGGGTCCAGGGCGGGATAACGAATGACGAGCAGCAGTTCGTTGTCTCCGTCGGAGTAGGCCTTCTCCAGGTATTCGAATGCCTGGTCGCGCTCTCCGCTGATCGCGTACGCTACGGCCACAGCGGCCGAGCGATCCGTACCCTTGAAATCCTGAAGCAGCTCGCGGTAGCTTTTTGCGTCTGCGCTCCAGGAGCCCGGCTTGGAGACAATTTTCTGGATCTCGCTCACCGCCTCCGCGAAGCGGCCAGTGGTAGCGTACAGTTGCGAGAGCTTGTAGTGGGCGGGATGAAAATTGGGATCCCGTTCGAGTACTTTCTGGAACTGAGCGAGCGACTCCGGGTAGCGGCGGCCCTCCATCAGGAGCACTGCGTAGTTGGTGTTGACAATCGAAGAAAGAGGATCGAGCGATAAGGCAGTCTGGTATTGTTCGAGCGCGTCGTCAATGCGCTTCATCGGAATGAGGCAGCCGATAGCATAGAAATAGTGGGCTGCCGCGTTGTTGGGGTTCAATTCGATGGCGCGTCGAAATTCGGATTCCGCCTCGCTCCACCTTCTTCCATCCGCCAGTGCCATTGCGAGCGCTGCATGGGCCTCGGACAGGGAACCATCCAGTTCAATCGCTTTGCGCGCCGCTTCGTCCGCCAGTAGTTCTCCCTGCTTCGACGTTATCCCAATATCGTAGCTGGGACCGATGTTATAGGTGTTCGCCAGGCCCGCATAGGCGAGCGCATAACCAGGGTCGGCGGCGATCGCCTCCTGAAACAAATCAATACTCTTCTTGAGGCCCTCCGACGTGCGCCCGTACCAGAGTTGGCGCCCTTCCAGGTAGAGGCGGTAGGCTTCCGGGTTGGTGGTGCCGGCTCGCCCCAGGCGCTGCTGTTCGTTTCCGCTGAGCTGGATGCGGAGCTTGCTGGAAATATCGCGCGTAATGTCGCTCTGGACCTCGGTGATGTCGGCCTGCTTGCGATCATAGTGAGCGCCCCAAAGCTCGCTTCCGTCGGCGGTATTCACCAGATCTGCCTCAATCGCGACATGGTCGCCGTGCTGCATGATGCGCCCCATCAAAACTGCGCTCACCTGCAGCGCCTGGCCAATTTTCTGCGGATCATCCTCCTTCCCCTTGTAGCGGAACACGGTGCTGCGCGCCATCACCTTGAGGTTGGGCAGTTGCGAAAGACTGCTGATCAGGCTTTCCGTCAAGCCGTCGCTGAGGTACTCGTTGTTGGCGTCAGCGGTGGCATTGACGAAGGGGAGCACGGCAATGGAGTCGACCTTGCCCGTCTGAGATTTTCCGCGCAGGAAGTACGCGGCCGCGGCAATCAGCACGATTACAGCGACGCCGGCGGCCAGGTATGTGCGCCAGCGGCGGGGCTCGACGGCAGCCGGGATGGACGAGGAACTGGCCGGCGATACAGCGCTCGGGGCGATCGAAGAGCTTGACGAACGCCCGGAGTCGGAGTCCCGTTTCAAACGCGCCAGGTCGGTGCGCAGATCGGCCGCGCTCTGATAGCGCAGGTTGCGATCTTTCTCCAGGGCCTTGCCGATAATGCGCTCCAACTCCGCAGGCAGATCGGGATTGAGCCGCAGGGCCGGGGCTGGCGCCGCATCCAGAATCGCTTTGAAGATCTCCGCCGAACTGCCGCCACGAAACGGAAGCGTGCCGGTTGCCATCTCGTAGAGCACCGCGCCGAAGGAGAACAGGTCGCTGCGCGCGTCCACCCCTTTGGCTCGCGCCTGCTCGGGAGACATGTAGGCAACGGTGCCAAGCGTCGTCCCGGGACTGGTGAGGTGTTGTTCATCGAGCGTGGCTGTCATCGTGTTGGCCGATGCAGCCTGACTGGAAGAGCTGGTGGTGGGCAGCGCTTTGGCCAGCCCGAAATCCAGAATCTTGGCGTGGCCGCGCTTGGTGACAAAGATGTTGGCGGGCTTGATGTCGCGGTGGACAATGCCCTGGGAATGCGCCGCGTCCAATCCGTCGGCCATCTCAATGGCCAGCGAGAGCACAGTTTCATTATCCAACGGGTTTCCCGCAATCAGATGCTTCAGCGTCACGCCGTCCAGAAACTCCATGGCAATGAAAGTCTGTTCGCTGTGGTTGCCGATTTCGTAAATCGTGCAAATATTGGGATGATTCAGGGCAGACGCGGCGCGCGCCTCCCGGCGAAAGCGCTCCAGTGCTTGCGCGTCTCGCGACAGTTCATCGGGCAGGAATTTCAGGGCCACGAAGCGTCCCAGTTCGATGTCCTCGGCCTTATACACCACACCCATGCCGCCGCCGCCCAGTTTCTCGACGACGCGGTAGTGCGAGATGGTTTGGCCAATCATCGAACGGTCCGCCTTTCAGGTCGCTTCATCTTACGGAGCAGCCCATGGCGCGTCAATGGAATGGATGCGACGATCTTGGATGGATGGTCGGCCAGCGGGAAGTGATCCGGTAGACAAGCTCTCACCGTTCACTCGTAGCGCAACGCCTCCACAGGATTTAGTCGCGAGGCTTTTATCGCAGGATAAATCCCAAAGAATAGGCCGACGCTCATCGAAGCTGTTACCGCAGCGATGACCGACCATAGCGGCACCGCCGAAGGCAAACTGGGCAATAGCTTATTGATCAAGAAGCTGATTCCCGCTCCCAGTGTGACACCGATGATTCCCCCAGTACCCGTCAGGGTGACGGCTTCCGTGAGGAACTGGCGGACGATATCCCGGCGTCGGGCGCCGATGGCCTTGCGCACTCCGATTTCACGCGTGCGTTCGGTGACCGACATGAGCATGATGTTCATCACGCCAACTCCACCGATAAGGAGCCCGATGGAACTGATCACGACCACTGCAATGGCAATCGCTCCCGTGATCTGACGGAATTGGCGCGCAATTTCCTCCGAACTGGAAATCGCGAAATTATTCGGCTTATCGGTCCCAACCCGTCTGCGCCGCCGCAGCAGGCCGATGATTTCGTCCTCCGCTTGGGCCTTTCTACCCGGAGACGCTTGTGCGCCAATGAAGTGTTCGTCGTCCTGCGGATTATGTTTGCGGTACGCCGTGTACGGCACGACCACAACTTTGTCCGCCGATTCATCTTTAAAGAACTGGCCTTTGCGCTTCTCCAGCACGCCGACGACCCGGTAGAGAGCGCCTCCGACCTCGATCGACTTGCCTAGCGGGTTTTCCGCGTGGAACAGTCCCTCCGCCAAGTCGTGACCGATTACCGCCACGTCCATGTGATTCAGGTTTTCCGCTTCGGTAAAGAACCGGCCTTTCTCGGGGTTGGCGTTGTAGACCCATTCGTAGGACGGAATGGTACCAGTAAATTGAATCCCGTAGACCTCGTTGCGTTGGTATCGCGCGGGGACCACGGTGAAGGGCTTGCCCGGTTCCACCCGGGGGGAAATCTCCACCGTCACATCCTTCACGTCGGGGCACTCATCCCGAATCGCCGTGGTGTCTTCGTAGGTCAGCGTCTTGCGGTTGCGTTCTTCGGCTGTGAGGTTGCCTCGAAAACCGAAGTCCCAGCGAAAAACGAACAGCGTATCGGTGCCATATTGATCGAGAAAGCCGCGAATATCTCGATCCAAGCCCACCATGATGGAGGCTACGGCCACCATCGCCATGATCCCGATGACCACACCCAAGACAGTCAACAGCGACCTCGTCTTGTGCTGGCGAAGGGAATCAAACGCCATGCGCGTGCTTTCGCTGATTTCAATCCGCACGGTTGAAACCTCTTTAACGATTCAAACCTCTAAGTTTCGAAGCGCAGGGCCTCGATGGGATCCAGTTGGGCAGCCCGGTGTGCGGGGTACAACCCAAAGAACAATCCCACGGTGGTCGATACCGCAAGCGACAAAATCACCGCGCCGATGGGTACTTGGGAGGGCACAGGCGTGAGCACTCTCACCAGCGTGGACAGAAGATAGGCAATGGCAATGCCGATCGCGCCTCCCATGGCTGCCATCACCGCGGATTCCACCAGGAACTGCATCAGGATGTCGCGTCTTCGCGCTCCCAGTGATTTGCGCACGCCAATCTCGCGGGTACGCTCCGTCACACTGGCCAGCATCACATTCATGATCACCACGCCGCCGATGACCAGGAACACCGAAACCACTCCGACCATGGTCTTGGCGACGGCGCCAGTCAGATTCGTCCATAAGCCCATAATTGTGTCAGACGCCAGAATGCCAAAATTGTCATCAGCCATGGGATCGAGATGGCGGCGGCCGCGCATCATGGTGCGGGCTTCATCCTCGGTCTCCCGCATCCACTCCGGGCCGCGCCCCTGGATGTTGATGGCCATATCCAGTCCCTGCCCGTGTTCGCCATAGTGTTTCAAGAACGTCCGGATCGGGATGTAGACAAAATTGTCCTGGGATTGCCCGAAGACGGTTCCAATCGCCTTGGCTACGCCGACCACCAGGAAGCCGCGGCCATCGACGTAAATCGTCTTGCCGATGGGGTCGACCGTGGGGAACAGCTTGCCGGCGATTTGTTGTCCGATAAAGGTGACCTCCGCTCTGCCTTCATTGTCCGCATCCGTTATGTAGCGGCCGGTTTCGACTTCCTCCACATCCATATCGGCGATGTTGGCCGTCACCCCGCGGATATTAATGTCGTCCAACGCTTGTGTTCCCAGGCGGACCTTGCCGTTGGTTCGCGTCTCCAGGCCAACTGCGCGAGGCAGCCTCATGCCATCACGCAGAGCCTCGTAGTCTTCCCAAGTGACATACCGGTTGCGACGCATCGCTTTGAACAAGTCCTGCTGATTGGTGATGATGGGGAAGCGAAGCACGAGAAAGACATTGGACCCGAGATTGGCAACGCGATGCTCAATGTAAAGGTTCGCCCCAGTGATAATCGACACGACAAGGATGAGCACCGACACCGACAAAGTAACGCCCAGCAGCGTCAGCGCGGAACGCAGCTTGTGTGCCCGTAATGCTGCCAGAGCCTCGAACGCCGGGTCGCGGAACACGGTGCCGTGACGCCAGAGTTGTTCTCCGACTCGCGAGGCGGCAAACTTCCGGACGCTCCTCCGCGGATCCACCTGTTCCGTCGTTGTCGGGTCTGTGCGGTCCACACTGTAATCGTATACGACGCGCGGCCGGAAATAGTTCCGCGCTGATGCCCTAAATGACTGCTCAAGGGGGCGGACCGTGACGCTCCCAATTCGCAAAATTAGCTTGTGCCCGGTTTTATCGGGCGGCTTTACCGCTTGCGGAAAAACTCAGGTTTTCGTATCAGGGTATCGCTTCAGCGATAGCGCGAGTTCTTCCGAATCAGACGCCCCTTTAGGGGCTGGCCATCGACATCTGACTTTTTCCGCAGCCTCTTTACACGTCACGCCGCAATGCCTTCTCCTCCTGGAGAGTTGGGTAATCGTAGACCCGCCGGCAGCGGGATCCGACGATTCTGGATGTATCGTCGCCAATCCGGAAGTAGCGGCGCGAATTGGCAAACGTGTGGTCAATCTCGACTACTATTCAACCCCGGTTGCAGAGGTTGCAGAACCGACCGATCTTAATCACTTGTTTGTGGGCGCGAGAAATTAGCCTGATCTGCGCCCCGCTTTTCAATTGTTTGCGATGCATTGTGCTCACTTGTCCGCTCCTGTTTCCCGGTTAGAAATTAAAGCGATAACCCAGAATCATTTTGGCAATCAAGTGGTCGGTCGCACCGGTGAGACCCACGCCGAGGCCGAAATTGATCTCCCATTGCGGTGCGATATTTAAATCAATCGCGGGGAAAATCTGGTGCTGCTGTTGCGAGACCGCATCGAATCCCGTCACTGGGCCGGCCGAACCGTAATACTCCAGACCTCCAGCAATTTTCGGCATGAAATCGTAACTAAATTTGAAGTTTGGCGAAAAGACAACGCCTTGGTTCACGCTCGCACCGTGGAAAGACCGGTCAAGCGTGGGGTTCAGGGACCAATACCATCGGCCGACTTTTTGGTCCACGATCGGACGGATTTCCCATGTCCATGTGTCCACCGAATATTGCCGTCTCTGGTAGCCGATTTCATTCGAGAGGCTCACACCGACGGGCCAGTGCCATTTCTTAGGGACGGCAACGCGCGGCCGGATGTGAGCCCCGACCCACTGCCAGCTCTGGCCCTCGGTTATGGAAGTGAAAATGTAAAAGCCGCACTCGAACCAGTCATTGAAGCCGTGGGTGATCTCGACGGTCTCATGCTCGGCGTGATTGGTGGGATAAACACCATCGACGATCGCCTTCGAGCCGTCGATCGTGAAGTTGCTGTGGAGCTCAACCATGGTGTGTCCGGGATCGATGAGGTCGGACCCGTATACCTGGATTTCGTAGTTGTCTTGAGCCCGTGCGTGGGCGGCAGCCAAGATGAAGGTCAGAAATGCGATCGCGAGAAGGCAACCGCGCACAAGACCGCTGCTGATAATCTTCCTCATGGGATGTTGTGCAAAGCCGATCTTGCGAATTTGCAAAAGTAGTACGGTGGTTCCCTAGGCCAGGTTAGCATCGTGTGCGGAAAGGAAAACACCCGAAAGGCCCGTCACCCCACCCACCAGTTCCAAATCAGCCATCGCGTTTGCGCTTTGAGCACCTTGACTTTGATCGCCCTTGGCGCTCTTCAAGCCCTTGGTCAGGCATACGAAACGATAGGGCTCTAAGCCGGTCTGGCTAAATGTTGCCTCAGTGTTTCGCGCTCCAATTCTCCCTCCCAACGCGCCAGGACCAGCGTCGCTACTCCGTTTCCAATCATGTTGACCAAGGCTCTGAACATACTCAGGAAGCGGTCAATTCCGAGAATTAACGCCATGCCTGCAACGGGAATGCTTGGGATCACAGAAAGCGTGGCCACGAGCGCGATGAAAGATGCGCCCTGTACGCCGCTGGCCCCCTTGGAGGTGAGAACCGCTACCGCGAGAATGGTGAGTTGCTGGGTCAGAGTCAGATGGGTATTGGTCGCCTGTGCCACGAATAGAGCAGCCATGGTCATGTACAGACTTGTTCCATCGGTGTTGAAGGTAAAGCCCGTTGGAACCACCAGCCCAACCAGAGACTTGGAGCAACCGAGTCTCTCAAGCTTGGCCATCAGATTCGGGATTGCGATCTCGGATGAACTTACGGCTAACACCAGGAGGATCTCTTCCTTGATGTATGCCAGAAAGCGAAAGATGTTGAAGCTGGCGGCCCAGGCGATGGCGCCGAGTACGATCACGACAAAGAGCACCGAGG
>OBLW0100001164.1_pt1 | contig 22588 bp, 14 predicted proteins | sample 1520161 | NCBI WGS metagenome assembly OBLW01 (sample SAMEA3539309, study PRJEB22396) | soil metagenome | biome: tundra; feature: field; material: soil | place: USA | collected 2010-05 | depth 0.15 m | reverse complement strand
TGGCCGATCGCGAAAAATATCTCGGCGACATGGACTTCATCAAGATTCCCTACGACGGGCTGCTCTCGAAAGATTACGCCCGCGAACGCAGAAAGCTGATCGATCCCGCGAAGGCATCCATGGAACTGCGCCCAGGCTCGCCCGAGAAGTTCACAGGGGATGCATCCCCGCTAGACCGTCCGGTGCGCGAGATCCTCGATGGCGATGCCAGCCACACCGGAGATACCAGCTACATCGCGGTCGTCGACAAAGACCACAACATGGTCAGCTTCGAGCCCAGCCTGCACAGTTCGTTTGGCACCGGGGTCGTCATGGGAGATACCGGCATCCTCTTCAACTGCCGTGGTGACTATTACTCCCTGGTTCGCGGCGAGGCCAATGCTCTCGAACCCGGCAAGCGGCCGCGCAGCACGCTACAGAGCACGCTGGTTATGAAGGACGGGCAGCCCTATGCCATCATGGGCAGTCCCGGTGGCGACGATCAGGTCATGCGGACCATGCAGACGCTGATCAACATGATCGATTTCGGCATGAACATCCAGCAGGCCATCGAAGCCCCGCGCTGGTCGTCGCGGGCATTCCCGGCGTCGCCGTTCCCGCACACCATGTACCCCGGAGACATGTCGGTTGAGGATCGTATTCCCGAGATGACGCGGAAGACGCTCGTTTCTCGCGGCCACAAGCTGCACGTGGCGCCTCCGTGGTCTCTCGGTTCGAATGCCGGAATTCTTCTGGATGGGAATACGGGTGTGCTTAGCGCCGGAGCCGATCCCCGCGTCGATGCCTATGCCTGGGCCTGGTGAGGCCGAGAGCGTTGAACCGCAAAGTTGGCTGAGAAAAGCCGCATAATCCGGCAGTGGTGCGGTTTGGACTCTCGCGGCTCTCTGTGCCCGTGGCGTCATCCTGACCGAAGCCGCTTTTCAGGCGAAGGGAAAGCCTGCCCTGAGCGAAGCCGAAGGGGATCTGGCGCGTATCGGCGTCACTTCCTCAGAAGATCCCACGCGAGATCCCTCACCCGGCTGAAGTGCGCCGGGTTCGGGATGACGCCTTCACAAAAAGAGAGCTCATATCCAAACTGCACCACTACGCATAATCCTCCATACTAGGACGGCCGCCTTTTCCGCGATACACTGCACTCACATGCGAGTCATGGGCATCGATTGTGGCGGAGAGTACACCGGCTACGGAGTGGTTGATATGGATGCCCGCGGCAAGCTTTGCTGCCTGACGTGCGGCGCGATCAAGCTCTCTCCGCGCGAAGCGCTGCCGCGGCGCCTGTCCCGCATCTTCACCCAACTCGGAGAAATCATTGTCCAGCACCAGCCGGACGAAGTCGCGATTGAAGATGTCTTCTACGCTCTCAACGTGAAGTCCGCCCTGAAGCTGGGCCAGGTCCGGGGAGTTGCGATGCTGGCTGCCGCCGTTGCAGGTTTGGAAGTCGCCGAGTATTCACCGCTAACCATCAAATCGTCGGTCGTCGGTTACGGCCGCGCCGAGAAGCAGCAGGTGCAGCACATGGTGACACGGCTCCTGGAGCTTTCCGTGCCGCCTGAGCCTATGGACGCTTCCGACGCGCTGGCGATTGCGATCTGCCATCTTCATACTGCGGGGACTCTCAGCCGACAGCGTGTTGCGGCACGATAGAGTTCAACCGACAACCACTTTTTGGCATAATCTGTGGTTGCAGTCTTTGTGTAAGTTCACGAAGAGACCGAATCTGAGGACGATGATCGCAACCGGGGAGGGAAGAACGCATCGCGTGGGACTGAGGCAGCAATTCGGCCGCGGATTCCTCGTTCTTCTCGGCGGATGCCTCGCTCTTCTCTGCGGTCTCCCAACTCGCGCGGCCGAGCCCGCCACCGTCACCTTCTCCCTGGACTTTCCCAACTCCGATCCCGAGCGCTATTCCATAGTCGTTCAGTCCGACGGACATGCCCGCTACGAATGTTCCGCCAAGATCTCGGCGGACTCCGACGACCGCGAGACCTACCAGACAGAATTCATCTTCTCGGATGCGACCCGCGCCCGTATTTTCGATCTGGCTGCGCAAGCCCATTATTTTTCCGGCAAGATCGATTCCGGCAACCACAAAATCGCCTTCACCGGAGCCAAGAAGCTGGTCTACCAGGACGGGCAGCGTCAATCCGCCGCGGCTTACAATTTTTCCCCAATGCCCGCTGTCCAGCAGCTCACTACTCTGTTTCAGAGCGTCGGCGCGACCCTGGAGTTCGGCCGCCGTCTTGCCCACGACCACCGTTACCAGAAGCTTGCCCTCGACGACGAGATGAAGCGGATCGAAGATCAGGCTCGGCGCGGCGACCTCATCGAACTGCAGGCGATAAGGCCGGTGCTACAGGAGATTCACGATGACCCCTCCGTGATGAACGTCGTCCGGGCCCGGGCGCAGCGGATCATCGAGATGGGCAACGCCACGCCTACCGCACACTAAGTCACAAGCTACCAAGGAGAGAACCATGGAAAGACGAACGCTCTTGAAGGGTGCGGTGGCGCTTGGGGCATCCTTGGCTTTCGGTCGCAGACCAGCCTTCGCGTCGGCAGCAGACTCGCGCATCGAAGTGCTTCTAGATGAGCCTGTGGGGACGATCTCTCCCGCAGTCTACGGACACTTCACCGAGATGCTGGGCGCCGTAGTCTACGACGGTATCTGGGTTGGCGAAGACTCAAAGATTCAAAATACCGGCGGGCTCCGCAAGACCGTTATCGAGAAACTCCGCCAGATTAAGGTTCCGATGGTTCGTTGGCCCGGGGGCTGCTTTGCCGACAGTTACGACTGGGCCGATGGCGTTGGTGCGGCGGCAAGACGGCCGGAACGAGGCGCGTTTTGGAGAGGCGAGCCAAACACCTTCGGCACTCCTGAGTTCATGCGCTTCTGCCGAGCCACCGGAGCCGAGCCCTATTTCGCCGCAAATGTCCGAAGTCTCTCTCCCCTGGCCTTTGACCACTGGATTGAATACTGCAACGCTCCTGCCGACAAGAGTTCCCTGGGCCGCATGCGCGCCGACGACGGCTCCCGCGAGCCTTACAACGTCAAGTACTGGGGCATCGGGAACGAAGCCTGGGGGCTGTGGCGGAAATCTCACTCCCGCCGAGTACAGCGAAGAATTTCGCAAGTTCACCGCCTGGACTCCCGGCTACAAGGATCCTCTCAAGTTCATCGCCGTCGGTCCCGGCAGCGACGATCTGGACTGGACCGAGCAATTCTGTCTTGCCACCTTTGGCGGCAAGCGCGCCATCAATCCGAAAAGCGTCTACGGATGGTCGATTCACCATTACACATGGAACTTATCGCGCGGCAAAACGCAAGACTGGGATGCAGCCAAGGGCGATGCGCTTCAGTTCGACCTGCTGGACTGGTACGAAGTCTTCCGTGAGGGCGGCAAGGTGGAAGACATCATGCTTTCCAACTGGAACGTCCTCGGCCAATATGATCCCGACCACAACATCAAGTTGGTCGTCGACGAATATGGCACCTGGTACAAGCCCGGCAGCGCCTTGGATTCTTCCCATAGTCTCGGACAGCAGATCACGCTCCGGGATGCGCTTCTGACGGCTCAGACTCTGGACATCTTCAACCGCAACGCCGAGAAGGTGGGTATCGGCGCCTGCGCGCAGCTCATCAACTGCCTCAACTCCCTGTTCCTATCGCACGAAGACAAATTCATCGTGACCCCAAACTTCTTTGTCTTCGAGATGTACCAATCTCACCAAGGAGCAACCGCCGTCCGCACTGCGTTCAGCGCGCCCCAGGTCAACTACCAGCGCGACAACCATCCAGCGACTTTTTGGGGACTCAATGGCTCCGCTTCGTTCAAGGACAAGACTCTAACCTTGACCGTTGTGAACCCCCACGCAACCGAACATCGCGAAGCCGAGATAGCCATTCGGGGCGGTTCGGCGTCGTCGGTGGAGGCCACCGTCCTGACCAATCCGGACATTCACGCTCACAACACATTCGACCGTCCCGACGTGGTGTCGACTGCCACCCAAAAAGTGCCGGGAACCGGATCGGGAGGTGCTGTCCGCTTTGTGTTCGCTCCCGCATCGGTCACCAAACTGTCGATAAGCCTCGCCTGACCCTGAGTTCCCAGTCTGTTTGGCCCGTCAGTCCGTGTGTCCGACCATCGCCCAATGGCCGATCCAGTCCAGAGAACTGGACATCGCCCGGGTCCGCATTCGTCTACTTACGGAGTGACCCAACTTTTACAACTTCCGCCGGGGAACCGTGTTCTAATAGATAAGTCCTCCGGGGGTTGCTATGTCCAAGCTCTCTCTTTCCAGATTCAGTCCTGTTCTTCTGACGGCCGCTGCTTGCGCGCTTCTAGCGCTGCCCGCTCTGGCCGATTCACAGGCCCGTATCGTCCGCCTCAGCGACGTTCAAGGTTCGGTTCAGATCGATAAGAACACCGGTATGGGTTTCGAGAACGCTTTCCTCAACCTACCCATTACCCAGGGATCGCAGGTCAGGACGCATGACCGTGGCCGCGCCGAAATCGAGTTTGAAGACGGCAGCACCCTGCGTCTCACCCCCAACACAACGGTAGAATTCAGCACGCTCGGCCTGAGCGACTCCGGCAAACGCATCTCGGTCATCAATCTGATCGAAGGCATGGCCTACGTCAACTGGCTGGGCAAAGACGAGGTTACGCTGAACTTCTCTCGCGAGAAAATCTCGGTCGACCGCGCTGCTCACTTCCGGGTCGATACCTCGACGGAAGTAGCCAACCTCGCTGTTTTCAAAGGCGATGTCGATGTTGAAGGCCCCGCCGGTAAAGTGATCGTCCCGAAGAAGAAAACTGCGACCTTTGACGCGGCGGATAACGATAAATCCACGCTCGCCAACAACGTGGAAGAGGCTCCGCTCGATTCCTGGGACAAAGAAGCCAGCGCCTATCACGATCAGTATTCGAAGAATAATTCCTCTCCCTACGGTTATGGGATGAGCGACTTGAATTACTACGGCGCCTATAACAACGTCTCCGGCTACGGAATGATGTGGCAGCCCTACTTCACCGGCGTCGGCTGGAACCCGTTCATGGATGGCGCGTGGTCCTGGTATCCCGGCTACGGTTACATGTTTGCGTCGGCCTATCCCTGGGGATGGATGCCGTACCGCTACGGAAGTTGGATGTTCGTCCCCGGATTCGGCTGGATGTGGCAGCCCGGTGGATGGAATAGTTGGGTCACGACGCCGCGTTTTGCCGGAACGTTACCCGTGAATTTTCACCCCCTGGTTGCGCCTGCGGCGGGAACTGTGAAGACGGTCGCGGTGGGTAAGGGGGGATCGGTCTCGGCCTTGCCGCCATCGCACCTCGTGCTGAATGCCGGCTCGGCGGGCATGGGAATTCCGCGTGGCTCGATTGGAAACCTGAACCACCTGAACCACCAGGTCGCCAAAACTGGATTTGCTGAAGTGCGGCCGGCGCCGCAGTTCTCCACAAGCTCGCCCAGGCCCTCGGCCGGGGTTGCAGGCGCCAGCGCGCCACAACATAGCACCATGTCGGCTCCCTCAGCGGGCCACAGTTCCTTTACCGGGCACACCTCCGCAGGAAGCTCGCGTCACTGATACCAGATCTGTCCGGCGTGCAAAAAGGCGGCAATCAGCCGCCTTTTCGCTTTTGAATCACCTGTAGCGCCGGCATCCTGCCGGCTGTAGCGAGGGCATCTTGCCCTCGCAGCGGCGGTCGAGGCCCCCTTCGCTAGTTGAATCGGAAAAGAAGCCGCCGCCCTCAGTTCGTCCCGCTTGCGCTAGCCGGCTGCACCGCAGCCTCTGGAATCTCGAACGAGATGGGCGCGTTGGAATCGGAGAACGATGATCGCGAGTGCATCCAGTCCACTGTCATCTCGTAGGGAAGATGATCGTCCAATCCCAAGCATACGGTGTTGTGTTCAAGGCGGGTTCCTGGAAAGAGGCAATGCTCGCGTGGAGACAGCCGCCTCGGCTGTCCCGCTCGGGCGAAGCCCGGCGGCAACAACCACGAATTCGATCAGGAAACTACGACCCCCGCATACCCCACAACCCTTTCCCGATCGCCGGATACATCGCCCGAAGTCGCGTACTTCACCAGTTCCGCTGACTTCGCGCCCAGCTGCCGGGCCGCCGTCAGCATCGCCACTGCCGGCCCGAAGCCGCACATGCTGATGCTCTGCTGCGTCACCACGTCAAAAAGCCCACGCGCATCCAGTGTAAGGATCCGCTCGATCGCCCGGTGATCCTTCACCCTCGTCACGATGTCGGATTCGTAATGATTCATATCGCTCGAAGCGACAATCAGGATGGAATCGTTCTGCGCCGCGATGACATCGGCCAAGGCCTTGCCGAGTTGTTCAAGAATCTCGAATTGCCCCGTCCCCAGAGCAATGGGAACGAACCTGAGCGCGGGTTGACGCAGCAGAAGAAACGGAAGCTCCACTTCGGCAGCATGTTCGGCGCGATGTGCCGCGGAATCTTCCTGCAGATCGGGGAACCGCCGCTTCAACGCTCCGGCAAGTTCGCCATCGATGGGGACGTCGCCCAGCGGCGTCTGCCACGCGCCTTCACTCAGGATGGCAAGCGCCCGGCCCATTCCTGTGTGGTTTGGACATAGCACGATGCAGCGCCGAGGCACTTCGACCCGTGCAAAGACCGCTCCCGCCACATGCCCGGAATAAACGTACCCCGCATGCGGAGCGATGCATCCCAAGGCTGGAAGCCGAGCCTGATTCGTCGAACTCGCCTGCGACAGATAGCCCTGCGCTTCGGCCCGCAGGTCTTCGGGATTGCTAGGATAGAAGCGTCCCGCAACTGCGGGATGACGGAGGGGAGTGGTAGCCATGGCCTTTCCTTGCTCGATCGCCAGAGCGCAACAGCAACCTGATGCTATGACTCGGCCTGGGTGTCGCGCAAGGCGCGATAGATGGCCGCACTTTCTTCCAGGCTCAGTGTCTCGGCCCTTGCCGTCGCTTTCACCTTCGCCTCGGCGAGCGCCCGCTTCAACTCTGCTCCTTCATACTTCGCCTTTAGGTTGTTCCACAGAGTTTTCCGCTTCTGCCCAAACGACAGCCGCAGGAAATCGATGAACCCATCGCCCGCCACTCCCAATTTTTCCTGCTGCGGATCAATCGTCAACCGCAGCACCGTCGAATGCACCTTCGGCGGAGGCACAAACGCCCCCGGCGGCAGGGTAAACAGCTTTTCTACGCGCCCATACAACTGCGCCGTAGCCGAGAGCATTCCGTAGTCCCGCCCGCCCGGATCTGCCGCGATCCGGTCGGCAACCTCGCGCTGCACCATGATCACAATGCTGTCGATATACTTCGAGAATTCAAACAGACGCAGCAAAATGTCGGACGTAATGTAATAAGGAAGATTGCCCACGACCTTCACGGGCTGAGGTCTGAGTTCGATGCCTGGTTGGCTCAACCCGGGTTTCGGTCCGAACAGCGAATCGAAGTCGATAGCCAAAACGTCGGCCTCGATGATCTCGACATTCCGTGCCATGCCAAACTTCAGCCGAAGCTGCGCGGCCAGCACGCGATCCAGTTCCACCGCGATCAGCCGCCGCGCCCGCCTCGCCAGCAGGGAAGTCATAATGCCCCGCCCGGGACCGATTTCCAGCACCGTACTCTGCGATAGGTCCCCCAAAGTGTCGACCACGCGTTCCGCGAGGTCTTCGCTGGCCAGAAAATGCTGTCCCATTTTAGGCTTGGTTTGCGGGCGGCGCGTAGAAGCTACCTTTGGCACGTTGACCCTCACTGTCTCGGGACGTAGACTTGCAAGTCGGTCCTCGCATCCTACTGCCGGACCCTCAGGGCCCCGAGACACATTCATAATAGCGTGCCCCGTGAAAAACGGGCGCGCATCTGGGAGGTTCCCCACTCATGAACATTGTATTTGTCGCTTCCGAAGGCGTTCCATTCTCAAAAACTGGCGGACTGGCCGATGTCGTCGGCGCATTGCCGCGTGCCCTTGCCGCCTTGGGCCATCAAGTCAGCGTGTACCTGCCACGCTATCGCCAGACCAAGCTCACCGAACCCACCACGGTGGTTCGCAGCGTGACCATTCCTTTCGACGACCAGTACCGGTTTGCTTCGATGGTGAGCGGAGGCAGTCAGGGCGGAGTGCGCTTCTATTTCGTGGAATACCCCCCGTACTTCGACCGCGACGCCCTCTACGGTACGCCCGCCGGTGATTTTCCCGACAATGCCGAGCGCTTTGCTATGTTCTCCCGCACCGTGCTCGAAGCCACAAAGATCCTCGGGGTGCCCGACGTTTTCCACTGCCACGACTGGCAGTCGGCGCTGGTGCCGGTTCTGCTCCGCACCATCTATGCCGAAGATCCCGCCTTCCGCGATGTAGGCACGGTGTTCACCATCCACAACATGGGCTATCAGGGATTGTTCCCACCCGAAACTCTCCCGCTCCTCATGCTGCCCTGGGATCTGTTCACTATGTCGAAAATGGAGTTCTTCGGCCAGGTCAACTTCCTCAAGGGCGCGTTGACCTATTCCGACTTCATCACCACGGTTAGCCGCAAGTACAGCCAGGAGATCCAAACCGCCGAGTACGGATTTGGTCTCGAAGGTGTCCTCCGCGACCGCGCCTCCACGGTCACCGGAATTCTCAACGGAGTCGATTACGACGAGTGGAGTCCGCAAACCGACAAGTTCACGGCAGGGAAGTTTTCACCCCCGGATCTCTCCAACAAAGCCAAATGCAAACAGGATCTGCTGGCGGCGTTCGGAGTGAAAAATGCCGACCCGAAACTCCCGGTCATCGGAATCGTCTCCCGCTTCGCCGCCCAGAAAGGCTTCGACCTGATCGCGCAGATAGCGGACCGCCTGGCTCGTGAAGAAATGATCGTGGTCGCTCTCGGCGCCGGCGACAAGACCTACGAAGAAATGTTCCTCCGCCTCAACAAACAGTTCCCCAACAAGATTGCCGTCAAGGTCGCCTACGACAATGCAATCGCGCACAAGATCGAGGCCGGCGCCGACATGTTCCTGATGCCGTCGCGTTACGAGCCTTGCGGCCTGAACCAGATCTACAGCCTGAAATACGGCACCGTACCCATCGTCCGCGCCACCGGCGGCCTCGACGACACTATCGAACCCTGGGACGCCCGTACCGGCAAGGGAACCGGCTTCAAGTTCACCGAATACAACGGCGAATCGCTCCTGCTCACCATCAAGCAGGCGCTGACGGCCTACCGCGACCAGACCTCGTGGCAAGCCCTCATGCGCAACGGTATGAACAAAGATTTCTCCTGGAATGCTTCCGCTCGCGAGTACGGCAAAATCTACGATCGAGTACGCCAGATGCGCGGAGCACCGGCCGTGCCCGAAAAGGTCTTGGCCGGTTTGTCATCCTGAGCGGAGTTGGGCGATTCGCGAAGCGAATCGCCCGGCCGATTCGAAGGATCCCTATCAATCTTGTGTTACCGCTGCCTTGGTAAGGCACTTCCTAACTCCCCTCGTTTCGTGAAATGCGCAGCTGACTGTGCGCTTCCCCCGCTGCTACAATCCGCAGAAGATGTCTGCTGCCGCCCAACAGCCCGCCTTCACCCGCACCATCTTCCACGTCGACATGGACGCCTTCTTCGTCTCGGTGGAAGAGCTCTTCGATCCGTCGCTGAAAGGTAAGGCGGTGGTCGTCGGTGGCCAGCGCGATGAGCGCGGCGTAGTCTCCGCCGCTTCCTATGAAGCCCGCAAGTTCGGCGTCCATTCCGCCATGCCGCTGCGCACGGCGGCCAAGATGTGTCCGCAAGCCATCTTCGTCAACGGACACCCCGAGCGCTACCGCGAGTGCTCCGAAAAAGTCCACCGCGTCCTGGGAACGTTTTCACCCCAGGTGGAAATGGCCTCGATCGACGAAGCCTACCTCGACATGACCGGCACCGAACGCCTGCACGGTCCGCCGCTCAAAGCCGCCCACACGCTGCACCAGCGCATGAAAGCCGATACCGGCCTAAACTGCTCGGTTGGGATCGGAACGTCCCGCCTGATCGCCAAGGTTTCCTCGGCCCAAGCCAAGCCGAACGGTGTCCTCTATATTGTTCCCGGCCAGGAAGCCCAGTTCCTCGCCCCGCTCGACGTCCGCGAGATCCCAGGCGTCGGCAAAGTGATGGAGACCCATCTGCACGCGCTCGGCATCAAGAAAGTCGGAGACCTGGCCCGTCTCGACGAATCGGAACTTGCCGATCGCTTCGGAAAATGGGGCCTGGCTCTGGCCGGAAAGTCCCGCGGCGAAGACGCTGGCGGATGGTTCGACACCGAGGTCGGCGCCGACGCCGGGGCTAAATCCATCAGCCACGAGCACACCTACAACGAAGACACTGCCGATACCAGCCAACTCGAATCCACGCTGATGCGGCTCTCCGAGATGGTAGGCCGCCGCTTGCGCGAATCCCAGTTTTACGCGCGCACCCTTCAACTGAAATTGCGCTACAAGGATTTCACGACCCTGACCCGCGCCCACACCCTCCCGGCCCCGACCCAGCTCGACACCGAAATCTTCGAGCAGATACGCGCGCTATTCCGCAAGAATTGGAAAAGAGGCGCACCGGTACGACTGCTGGGCGTGCAGGCATCTTCATTCACTTCCCAACCGGATCAGATCAACCTGCTCGACGGCAACCGGCAGCAGCGCTGGAAAGACGCTCTGGCCGCCGCCGACCGCCTGCGCGACAAATTCGGCGAGTCCAGCGTTGGACTGGCTGGCGGCATGCGCGGAACCTTCCGCGAACGGATCCACGAGAATCCCGCAAGCCTGCCGGGGAAGAAGAAGCAGAAAGAACTATAAACCACAGAGGACACGAAGTATCACGAAGGCGCCTCCTTTAGTTTCTTTCCTTCGTGTACCTTCGTGTCCTTAGTGGTTTAAGGTCTTCGAATTAAGCCACGACCGAACAAGCCCGCAGTTGACCCCGATCCTCGCCCCGCACTAAGATTCCCGTTCGCTCAAAACCGCAGGAGCCAACATGCGCAAAGTCCTCGCTATGCTGTTGTTCGCCCTCGTCTCGACCTTCCCGCAAACCACCGCAGCCCAGTCGAATCCTCCGCTCCTGCTGCGTTTTCCCACCGTCAGCAAGACGCAGATCGTCTTCAACTACGCCGACGATCTCTGGATTGTCAGCCGCGACGGCGGCGACGCCCGCCGGTTCACTTCCGGCATCGGCATCGAGGCCCTTCCGTTCTTTTCCCCCGACGGTTCGATGATCGCCTTCACCGGCGAATACGACGGCAACCGCGACGTGTACGTTGTTCCCGCCGCTGGTGGCGTGCCCCGCCGCCTGACCTATCACCCGTCCGAGGAGTACGTCGCGGGCTGGACGCCCGACGGCAAGAAGATCCTGTTCAACTCCTGGGGCAACAGCTTCATGCACTTCGAGGATCAGCTCTACACCGTCCCCGTCGAAGGCGGGCTGCCCACGCAAGTTCCTCTCCCCATTGCTGAGGACGCCTCCTACTCTCCCGATGGAACGCACATCGCCTACGTCCCGCATCCCAAGTGGCAGCAAGCCTGGAAGCGCTACCATGGCGGCCAGACCACGCCCATCTGGATCGCCGATCTCAAAGATTCCAGCGTGGTGAAAATTCCGCGTGAAAATTCCAACGACGACCATCCCATGTGGGTCGGTGACGTGATCTACTTCCTTTCCGACCGCAACGGTCCCGTCAGCCTTTTCGCCTACGACACGAAGACAAAGCAGGTCACGGAAGCCCTCCACAGTGACGGACTCGACTTCAAGACCGCTTCCGCTGGGCCCGACGCAATCGTGATTGAGCAGTTCGGCGCCATCAAGCTCTACGACTTGAATACTCATCAAGCCAAGAACATCGCCATCCGCGTGGTGGGTGATATCGAGGCAGTGCGCCCGCATTTCGCAAAAGTCGATCCCAAGCGCATCCAGAACTTCAGCATCTCGCCCACCGGCGCGCGCGCCATCTTCGAAGCCTGGGGAGAAATCTTCACCGTTCCCACCGACAAGGGCGACATTCGCAACATCACGCACAGCCCCGCCGTCGCTGACCGCGATCCATCCTGGTCGCCCGACGGCAAATCCATCGCCTATTTCTCCGATGAGTCCGGGGAATACGAGCTGGCCATCCGCGATCAAAATGGCTTGGGCACGGTGCGCCACCTCAACCTCGGTAACCCACCGTCTTTTTTCTACTCACCCGTTTGGTCTCCCGACAGTAAGAAAATCGCCTACACCGACAAGCGCCTGCAGTTGTGGTATGTGGACCTCGACAACCCCACTCCGAAACTCGTAGACACCGACTATTTCTGGACCTTCGCCGCCAATCAGACCGGCCAGACATGGTCCCCTGACAACAAGTGGATTGCTTATACCAGGCAACTTCCCAGCGGCCAGCACGCGGTGTTCGTGTACTCGCTCGATCAGGGCAAGGCTTTCCAGGTCACCGACGGCATGAGCGACGCGCTCAATCCCAGCTTCGACAAGAACGGTAAGTATCTCTATTTCACGGCCTCGACCAACGTTGCTCTCTCCACCGCGGGCCTCGACATGTCGAGCGACGAGCACCGCGTCTCCCGCAGTGTCTATGTCGCGGTGCTCAGCAAGGACGAAAAATCGCCGCTTGCCCCCGAAAGCGACGAGGAGAATAAGCCAAAAGACGAAAAGAAGACCGATCAGGAAAAGGACAAAGACAAAGACAAAGACAAGACCGGAGACCAGGCCAAGGACAAAGCGAAGAACAAGAACAGAGCCGAAGATAAATCGGCTGCCGACAAGGACAAAGGGAAAGACGACAAGGACAAAGATAAAGATAAAAAAGAGGAACCTGTCGTCGTCAAGATCGACATCGACGGCATCGGCCAGCGCATTCTCTCTCTGCCGATTCCGGCGAAGAACTACCTCAACATGATTCCTGGCAAGTCGGGAATTCTGTTTCTCGCCGAAGGCCCTATGGTCTTCGCCTCCGACGACGAAAACCCCAACGTCAACCAGACCATCCAGAAGTTCGACCTCAGCAAGCGCAAGGTCGACAAGCTGATGGACGAGGTCAACGACTTCACGGTCTCCTTCGATGGCGAAAAGATTCTCTACCGCAAGGGTGACTCGTGGGCGACCGCGTCGGCCGACGACGGTCCCGGTGGTGGAGGCCCAGCCAAACCCGGTTTCGGACCGCTCAAACTCGACGGATGGGAAGTCCACGTCGAGCCGCGCGCCATGTGGAAGCAGATATACAACGAGACTTGGCGCATCGAGCGCGATTTCTTCTACGATTCGCACTATCACGGCCTCGATCTCGACAAGGCCAAAAAGAAGTACGCGCCTTATCTCGCGGGCATCGCGTCCCGCGACGAACTCACTTATTTATTCCAGGAGTGTCTCGGTGAAATGACGGTCGGCCACATGTTCGTCGGTGGCGGCGAAGCGCCCGAACCAAAGAAGGTGAAAGGCGGCTTGCTCGGCGCCGATTACAGCCTTGAAAACGGCCGCTATCGCGTCGCCAAGGTCTACGACGGTGAGAACTGGAATCCTGGCAACGAAGCTCCACTGACCCAACCCGGTGTTAATGTCAAAGCCGGAGATTACATACTCGCCGTGAACGGCCGCGATCTGCACTCTTCCGACAACATCTACAGCTTCTTCGAAGAGACCGCCGGGAAGCAGGTCATCCTCAAAGTCGGTGCAAACCCGGATAGCAAGGATTCCCGCGACGTAACCGTCGTTCCCGTCGACAGCGAAGAAAACCTGCGCCATCTCGCCTGGATCGAGAGCAATCGCCGCCGCGTCGATCAGGCCACCGGAGGCCGCGTCGCGTACGTCCACGTGCCCAACACCGCCGGCGCTGGCTACACCAGCTTCAACCGCTATTTCTTTTCGCAGGTGGGCAAGGAAGGCGCCATCATCGACGAACGCTTCAACGAAGGCGGCCAGCTCGCCGACTACATTATCGACTACCTTCGCCGTCCCCTGATGAGCAAGGTGGTTACTCGTGAAGGCCATGATTGGTCAAGCCCATCGGAAGCGATCTACGGACCCAAGGTCCTGATCATCAACGAAATGTCCGGTTCCGGGGGCGATGCCTTGCCCTGGTACTTCCGCAAGGCCGGCATCGGTCCGCTGATCGGCAAGAAAACTTGGGGCGGACTCGTGGGTATCGGCGGCTATCCTGAACTGATCGACGGCGGCCACGTCACCGCTCCACGCGCTGCTATTTACGGCCTCAACGGCGATTGGGAAGTCGAAAACCGCGGCATCGCGCCCGACGTAGAGGTCGATCTCGAACCCTCGGCTTTTCGTCTGGGCCATGACGCGCAGCTCGAAAAAGCCATCGAGGTGGTGATGCAGCAGTTGAAAGAGCATCCGCTACCCGAGATCAAGCGTCCGCCCTATCCGAACTACCACGAGCACGACGATCTGGGTGCAAAGTGAAGACCGCCCCACAGTCTCACAATAGCCCGCCAGCCTTGTTTGGCTGTTTGTGTCTCTGTCACCCAATATTGGGTGACTTTTGATTTGTCACCCAATATTGGGTGACTACTTGTAAATCACCCATTTTAGGGTGACAATACGTTTTGAACTCCTCAGGTCTCACAAGGGGGCAATTGGCTCGGTCATCCCAGCGCTATATCGCTGTCATCGCAGATATGGTGCGTTCGCGCGATCTGCCGCGTTCCCGGCGCCGCGTCCTGCAGAAGCAATTCGGCGAACTGATTGTCGATCTCAACCGCAACTACCGGAAGACAATTGCATCCAGGTTCGTCATCACCCTGGGGGACGAGTTTCAGGGAATACTGAGCTCGGCAGCCTTGATCCCAGATCTGATCTGGCACCTCGAGCAAGACTTCCCCGAACGCGAACTTCGCGTGGGCATTGGGTTCGGCACGCTCGACACTCCTCTGCAACCATATGCAATAAACATCGACGGGCCCGTGCTGCACGCGGCTCGCGCCGCAATCGAACGCGCCAAAAAAAACAAAGCTCTGGGAGGAGTGTTCCGCGGCTTCGGGGACCTGGATGACGTCCTGAACGGGATCGCCACGCTTCTTTGGTTTCACCGCTCCCACTGGACGGCTTCTCAACGAAGTATTGCAAGCCTTCTCCGGCAGGGGATGTCCCAGACGCAAGTTGCGAAAAAGCTAAAAATCACGAAACAGGTTGTTTCCCGGCAGGTTCTTGCCGCTGGCGGCTTCCAATACATCGCCGCTGAAAACGCTTGGCGTATGATTCTTCAAAAGCAGGTCGATCCGCTGTTGGGTTCGAAACATGGCTTCTCCCGTAATCATTAACGATGGATTGTTGCTTTGGTCCCAGTTGCTCCTGCTGTGGAGCATTGCCGCCTACGGAATCACCGCCGATCCGCTGAACGAAGGGACGGCACGCTTCCGGTGGACCCGATGGGCCTTCCTCCTTGCTTTCCGTGCCGCTCTGGCGGTCGGGTTCACGTATGGGTTATCTCGCTCCGTGATTTTGTCTGCCTTCTTTCTCTTAACTACTCTGTCGCAACCGCTTCTCCGTTATCGTCTGCCCACGCGATGGCTCGCTGAATTCGAGGGAATCTGGATGTTCGGCTCCATGGTGTTCAGCCTGACAGTCATCCGCCACTTTCACTTTTCCACCCAGTGGGTGACCAGCGCAATCTCTCCGGCTCAACAGGCTGCACTCTGCATTCTGGCAAGCACCCTGCTGTTAGTCGTTCGCGGTGGAACTCATATCGTACGTGGAATTCTCAGAAAATCTGGGACCCTGACTTCGAAGCGAACCCTCTCCGATTCCGCGCATCCTCCGACTTCTGTGGCGTCAGTGCTGGTGGCGGTTCCGGCCGCGATTGAGATCGCCGCCGCAGCCGAGGAGCCTGTGCGAATGACAGTCGATGCCGAGGAATACAATCGTGGCCGCTTGATCGGCAATCTCGAAAGAATTGTCCTTACAATCGTCGTTGCTGCGGGGAGTTATGCCGCTCTCGCATTTCTTGTCGCGGCCAAGGGGGTCGTCCGGTCGGATGAATTCGAAAACAATCGAGACTTCACAGAATACTTTCTGATTGGCTCTCTCTCGAGTGTGTTGGTTGCTCTCTGCGCTGGCATGGGTCTGCGCTTCGCGCTCATCCGCCTTTGGCCCGACTTGCTCACACTTCAACTTCAGTAGGATGCCGTTCCAAAAGGGAATTTCCAGTGTCTGGAAAGCGTTCAGAAGCTCAATGGGCTGACGCCAACAGAGATCCAACACCCGGCTTGTATCCGTAGAAGTCGCCGATCGCGTGGAGATGCTCGATGATCTCTTCGTCGTAGCGCTGCTTCAGCGGCGGGGTCAAGAGGCTGTGCTCCGCATTGGGATCGGCGGTAAGGTCGAACAGATAACTTTCTGCTGGCGAATCATACGTCGTATACAGATAACGCTCGTCCGCCGTCAGGATCCCGTACACGGCTCGTACATCTGAGGCGAGAAGAAGATCCTTCCGTGGATAGCGGTCGAGTTCCTGCCTTGTCTCCGCAAACAAAGGCCGTCCGTAGACTTGATTCTGCCGAATTGGCCGATGCCCTAACAGGTAATAGAGAGTCGGCGCAATGTCGGTCAACGTCGAAAGCCGCGTGTCGTCGTACACCAGATGTTCCCGCATCTTCGGCGGCAGATGGATGATCAGCGGAACACGCATCACTTCCGGCCAGATCAAAGTCGAATGGCTCATTCGTCCGAACTCGCCGGTGGCATCGCCGTGATCGCTGGTGACGATAATGATGCTGTCGTCGTACATTCCGCGCTGCTTGAGATAGTTGAAAAACTCTCCCAGGCACTTGTCCACCCAATGCACTTCATAGGTAATGCGGATGCTCATTCCCACGGGGCCCTGCCAATGCTGTGAAGCGGGCGATGGCACGTCGTTGCGCGCGAACTGGTGCACGTTCTTGGGCTGATCGTAGAAGAAAATAGGCTCCTGCGAATTGGCATGACTGTCGAGAGCTGATTCCGCCTGCCGCACAGTGGAACCGATTTCCAACTGGTTCCAGAGTTGCTTATCGGTGTCCAGTTTTACTAGAGAATCTGCAGGTAACAAGACCTCTTTGAGCACCTCATCCATGCTCACGACCATCTTGTAGTTGTCGGCTCGCAGCATTTGTTCGAGGCCATTCACCTTCGAGAAGGGCTGCAGGTAATGGGCATGAAGCATCATCGCGCCCGCCCACAGCGCAGGTTCAGAAAGCGATGTTCCCGCATACTGCGAGTACGCGTGATGCAGGACGATGCTATCGCGAGCAAACGCGTCGAGGTTGGGTGTGTAGTTGGCGCGGGAATTGTAGGCCCCGAGATAATCCGGGCGCATGGCGTCAATCACGAACACAAAGATATTCGGGCGCACGCTTTGCGTCAGGGAGAGGTTGTCGACGAGGTGGACTTCCGTATCCGTGCGAGTATCCCGGACATTGGTGTATTCCCGCATGATGCGGCACAGATCGCCGCAAACCTCTCCGCGGCCATTGCCCAGCATGTGATGCGCCAGGCGGAACGAGGCGTCCCCTGCACCGTACTCCTCGAGTTTGAGAGAAATCTCGTCGTCGGTTGAGCCCACGGACTTGCCCCAGAAAATCTCGGTTGCCTGCAGCCCTTTGTAGACGAATACGCCGGCCAGAAATACTCCCAAGATGGCTACTGCGGAATAATTCGCGCGGACTGGGCGCAGTCGATACACGCACAGGCTCATCGCGATCCAGAAAACCAGGGCGGCTGTGCTTTCGATAAAACCGTTCCAGTCTTCCCCACCGATCAGCCAGCGCGAACCCAGCGCGAGCACCGTGACTACCATCATCATGATCCAGGTGGTGATGGCTTGTCCGGACGAAAGCTTTGAGTTGGGCGCTGGCGAGGAGGCAACTCTCTTTGTCTTTGTTGTGCGCGCGAGAAATAGCTCAACCAGCGAGAATCCCCAGAGGGTAAGGGTGAGTGCTAAAGCGCTCGCGTAGAGGTATGCACTCCATCCGTCGAAGCTCATGGCATCGCCCAGGAAACGTGTCAGCACAAATGACAGGACAACCGCCACCAGTGCGCCTACCAGTCCGCGGCGCACCACTTGTGGTTTGGAGGTCTTTGCTGCGATCAGAAAGATCAGATTCAGTACGGATAGTACGGCGATCGCAAGGGCAACGTGTGAGGCCAGGCTCCAGAAGGCAACTTCCGCGTCTTGCCAGTGAAATCGCAGCCTGTGGGTGTCGCTGTAGAGGCGGACTCTCGCGCCGACCGTGTAGATCACACTGACTACAAGAGCGACCAGCAGGCCTGCGGACAATCCGAAAGGCGCGGCGCTGCCGTCGGTCTCTTCGCTCGGACTACGTTGTCCTGTGGTACTCGCACTTTGCCATAGAGATATTCCGATCAGCGGAAGCAGCGCGGTCAGACTCCAGTAGTAGCTAGCGCTATTGTTCTCTAGAGAGGGCAGGAAGGGACGCAGAGTGATGTAAGCTCCTACCGCGATCAGGAGTCCAGACAAGACCAGAGTTCTCTTGTCTTTTCCTCGATCCTGCAATGGCCAACCTGCGACCAAAGCAGCTGCGATCGCAGCCCAGTAGAGTCCTGCTTGATGATGGGCAAGCCATGGCATCCAGGCATAAGGGGGTGTCTTGATGAAGGCACAAAATGTATATGGCAGAAACGCCAGCAGACAATACAGAGAGGTCAGAACGAAATACGTTCCCGAAACGGCCTTCAGCAAGGTATTGAGCCAAAGCCTCAAGATGTGCTTCCTCAGATGCAATATGAGCCCAGAGACGCTAGTAATCGATTCTCAACGACTACCTGTCTGGCCGCAAGTTACCGTGGGCAAAAGAGTCGGGCGGGCGAACTGGCGCAAAGGCTGCTTCGAGTCTTCCAATCGGTGCAACCCGACTCTGCGTGACCAAAGTACCAACCTTGTCACTACTTCGGTGCGAGCACGGTAGGCTGCAGACAGGTCTCGGTTCGGCTAGGATAAAAGCTGCACTCTGTTTTGTGGGGCGAGAATAACCGGATGCCTAGTCAGGCCGCGAAGAAGGCTGCCGCACGATCGTCGTCGCTGGCATTGTTCGCCCGCAATTTCTTCAAGAGTCCGGCCATGCTCGGCTCGTTGGTTCCGAGTTCGTCTTTCCTGGTAAATGACATGATGAGCCAGGTGGACTGGGAGCGCGCCCGCGTTCTGGTGGAGTACGGTCCAGGGGTCGGCACGTTCACGCGGGAGATTCTAAGGCGGATGCGTCCCGACGCGGTTCTGGTGGCCATCGAACTAAATACTGACTTCGTGGGGTATCTCCGCGACCACGTGCGCGATCCACGCTTCCGGGTCGTCTATGGCTCAGCCGCGCGGGTACGCGGCATTCTGGCGGAACGGAATCTGGCGTCCGCGGACTACATCATCTCCGGTCTGCCCTATCGCAACATGACGGATTCGTTGCGCCGCGAGATTCTCGACGAGTCTCGTCTGGCGCTGAGCGCCGAAGGTTCGATGCTCCTGTTCCAATACACGCGAACCCTCCTGCCTTACCTTGAGTCCAGCTTCGGATCAGTCAAGCTCAACTTCCAGTTCTTTAACATCCTGCCTGCGCTGATCTTTCACTGCACGCCGTAGCATTCGTGTCCTCTCGATATTTTTTTCATCCTCTCGGCTAAGATCCTCATTTCAAACAACTTGCGGGCGTGGGAATGGGGTGGACCTGGGTAAAATCTTGAGCCGCAAGGACTTACAGCTAAAATATTCAGGAATAAGGACTTAGCTTCGGACTTAGAGCAGCTACCGGTGGCAGAGAACTGGCGCACACTGCGAGCTTGCTCTTTTCTGCATTCTCGGTCAAGGTCGTTCGTCACAAGATTGGGATTTCTTGCTGTGGAGGGCTGTGGAAAAGGGGGTCGTGCGAGATCCGGCGACCGATGAAAACGCTGCGTAAGGGCGAAGCTGCCACAGGTCTATCCCCGGGGCTGGGGTTGGCATTGCTGGTGAAGACACCGTGCTGCCGTGGCATCTGAAACCACTCGCCGCTGAAATCATCGTGCCCACCCCGTCGCAAAGAATGCGAGCAAAGAATTCGAAAAACGGGCACCCTCGTTTCTTGCAAAGGTGGCGGCTGCCCGGTTCAAGACAACCTCGTCGTGATGGACTTTCGATTTCGTGGCGCTGCCGCGCCTCGCTGCGCTTTGCGGGACGGGCGAAGGCGCCCGTCCCCACACAACCACAGCCTCATCCGTTCTCAATTGACGGTGAAAGCGGTGGGGGTGGTTGCGGTGCCGCCCGGCGTGGTTACTTGAATTTTCCCGGTCACGGCTCCTGTGGGAACCGTGGCGGTGATCTGGGTATTGGAGTTCACCGTAAAGACAGCGACCTTCATGCCACCGAAGGTCACTTTGGTAGCTCCGGTGAGGCTGTTTCCTGTGATCGTGACCGACGTCCCGACCGAACCGCTGGTTGGGCTGAAGCTGGGAGCAGTGGGTGTAACGCGAAATTTCTTGTCGCTGTTTACCTGACCCTGGGTGAAGAGCACTGTCACGGTTCCCGTGAGCGCTGCGTTTGGAACAACCGTGGTCATATAGGTATCAGAAAAGACGGAGGCGCTGGCAGCCACATTTGGCGTGAACCGGACGCTGGTGGACTGGGAGAGGCCTTGACCCAGGATGTCGATCGACTTGCCAACGACCGCAGCCGTGGGCCGCAGAGTAATGAACGGCCCGAGACCCAGATCAAAACTGAAGAGGGCACCGTGGCCGAGTGCACCTCCGGTAGTGGCCTCGCCGTAGAGTTTTCCGTTGGTATGTTGTCTCAGGGTAGTGAACGGAAGTGAACCGGTTGCGGAAGCAAAGCTGTACAACTTGGAATAAGCGCCGCTCGAAGTGATTTTGTAGATTGTCCCAGCTGCGTTCGTGCCGCCGGCGGAGGTGACGCTATAGAAATTGCCGTCGCTGGCCTGGATGAAACCGGCATAGGGCGTGATGCCATCTCCCGTTGTGGTCGTGGCGTCGAAGTTGTGGAGCACCGTCAAGACTTTCGCCGCAGTGAGCTTAAACGCCACTCCGCCGCTATTCAGTGTCCCGCCATTCCTTGCCGTTCCATAGAAGTTCCCATCGGTGCCCTGTAGCAGCGGAGCGTATATGTTTGACCCGTGGGTCGAGTCGAAGTTGTAGAGCACAGTCAGCGCGCCTGCCGAAGTAATCTTGAAAGCTGTACCATCCCCGAAAGTCCCACCCACCTTGGTGGTCCCGTAAAAACTGCCATCGGTGGCCTGGATCAGCGGTGCCACCGGAGTTGACCCGTGCGTGTTGTCGAACGCATAGAGCGTGGTCAAGGCGCCCGCGGGCGTAAGTTTGTACACGGCTCCAAACCCTGCGGCACCGATGGTTGTGGTCCCGTAGAAGTTGCCGTCGCTGCCCTGAATCGGTGGCGCGTAAGGGCCCGCTCCCTCGATGAGGGCAAAGCTATGAAGAGTGGTCACGACCCCGGTGGGAGTGATTTTGAAAACCGTGCCAAACAGCGACGCACCGCCGTTAAACGTGGTTCCATAAAAATTGCCGTCGTTGCCGAGCGTTAGTCCGCTATAGGGATTTGCGAGTGTGCTATCGAAGCTTTGAATTACGGAATACGCGCCTGTAGACGTGATACTAAAGACGCCGCCGCGGCCAGAGGCTCCGCCTAACGGAGCCGTGCCGTAAAGATTTCCGTCGCGGCCCTGAGCCAGGATTCCTGAATACTGGGGCGAGGCCAGGAGTGGCGTATCGAAATCATGAATGTCGGTGTAGATTTGGGCGTGAGCACCAGAGATGCCGAGAGCGGCAACGATCAAGGTCAGTACCAGGGCCGGCAAGGTCGGATCTTGAAACCGTCGCATAGTCATTGATTTCTCCAGCGGCCGAAACGCGGGCTGATTATGCGTCCGCACTACCGAGGAGTCAACGTGCAAGAAGTTGCGGTAGTGGGTCAGTTTGAACTGACCCACTACCGAAGTTGCATGTTGGAGCACAGCTTGTTGGTGGGCGCCTGGCCCACCCTTCGTTTTTTCCTCTCCAATGAGAACAAGTGCTGGCGCCCCGTCTTTGCGTTCTTTGCAAGGGCGGGCAGGGATGCCGCCGGTACCACGGGCCCATTTCCGTTTTGTGAAGGTTCCCGACTCCCGCCCCTTCGACATCGCGCAGGGCAGGCTCTTCGCAAACTGCGCGAAGGACGGGCCACGGACGATGGTAGCAGGGGCCGGGCTGAACAATTTGCTGAAAAACTCATATAGTTCCTCCAGCAAGCGCGCAGCGGCTGAAGCCGAGACTGATCTGGAGCCTTTACGGTATCGCTGAAGCGATACCCTGATACGAATCGTGAGTTTTTCAGCAAGCTGTGAATCCGCCCAGGTTTCATGGGAACTCTAGGCGGACGGCGATCGTGACGAGTGAAGAAGAAGCCGAGGTCCGTGGCGCCCACCTTCCGAAAATCACGGAAGGTGAGGCAGCCTCGGTCGTGATAGTTCCAACAACAAAAGGCAGAGGTGGGCCAGTCTTCAAGAACGAAAGTCAAAATCCCCACCCTAACGTCGCCAAGAGCGCGACGTTAGGATGGGGCACCTGGCCTTGCTCTTCATGCGTTCAGACTAGGGAGCGACCGGCGGGTCTGTCGGGCC
>OBLW0100001163.1_pt1 | contig 22591 bp, 22 predicted proteins | sample 1520161 | NCBI WGS metagenome assembly OBLW01 (sample SAMEA3539309, study PRJEB22396) | soil metagenome | biome: tundra; feature: field; material: soil | place: USA | collected 2010-05 | depth 0.15 m | reverse complement strand
TCTTGCATCTGTGGAAATTTCCCGTAATCTCACAAATGCGAACTAACTTCGCCGAAATGCCCGGGAATCGCAGTGACCCGGGAGCCGCGAGCGGCACGTCTTTTCAGAAAGACACAAGGGAGACGCGGTGGTGAGAGTGAGTCGCTTCAGGAGGAATACATAGAAATTGGCAACAGCTAGCGCCCCGCGTCGACAACTCGAAAATCCCCAGCAGTTCACCGCCGTACCCAACCGGAAAAAATTCGTTCGCCTCACGCTTTGGCCCCTGGTCGCCGCCACCTTCTTTATGGTGTCGGGCGGAACCTATGGCACAGAAGACATCGTGCACGGCGCCGGCTACGGACGCGCGATCATGATTCTGCTGCTCACGCCGCTGCTCTGGAGCCTGCCTACGGCCTTCATGATCGGCGAGCTTTCGAGCGCGCTGCCTTACGAAGGCGGCTATTACGCCTGGGTGCGCCGCGCTATGGGTAATTTCTGGGGATTTCAGGAAGCCTGGCTCTCGCTGGTTGCGTCCATCTTCGACATGGCGATTTATCCCACGCTGTTCGTGGCTTACCTGACCCGGATGTTCCCGTGGTTCCAGGAAGGCAATCGCGGATGGTGGGTTGCCCTGTTCGTTGTGATCGCCTGCGCCCTGCTGAACATCGCTGGAGTGAAGGTGGTTTCGCTTACTTCCTTGTGGCTGTTCGTGGCCCTCTCGGCGCCGTTCATCGCCGTCGTGGTCCTGGCACCGTTCAAGGTGGGCGCACTGCTCCATGCAGTCACGAAGCCGACCACCTCGACCGTGGACATCATGGGCGGACTGCTCATCTGCATGTGGAACTACATGGGATGGGATAACGCCTCGACCATCGCCACGGAAGTGGAGCGTCCGCAGCGGACCTATCCGCGGGCGATGCTGGTCGCAGTCTGCATTGTGGCCGCGAGCTACGTGCTGCCCTTTGCGGCGATGTGGATGACCGGTCTGAAACCGACCGCATGGGAAACCGGTTCGTGGGCCGACATCGCCGGACTTGTTGGCGGACCGTTGTTGCGCGTCGGTGTCGTGCTGGGCGGCATGATGAGCGCCTTTGGCATGTTCAACGCTCTGGTGATGAGCTATTCGCGCCTGCCTCTGGCCATGGCGCAGGATGGGATGCTTCCCGCAGTGTTCGGCAAACTGCAGAAAAAATCACGCGCTCCCTGGGTCGCCATTGCTGCATTGGCGATGGGGTGGGCGATGTGTCTAGGCTTAGGCTTCGCCCGACTGGTGACGATCGACATCCTTCTTTATGGCTTCAGCCTCGGTCTGGAATTCGTGGCGCTGGTGGTGCTGCGTTTCCGCGAGCCGGAACTGGCACGTCCGTTCCGTGTGCCGGGCGGCTTGTTCGGAGCGATTGCCATCGGCATTCCACCCATGCTGCTGCTGGGCTTTTCGGTTATCCGCAGCGAGCATGAGCAGATCTGGAACATGAGTTCGTTCGCCTTCGGCATGATCCTGATCGCGGCGGGCTTCGTGGTGTACTTCATTAACCATGCGCTGAAGCCTTCCGGATGGACGGTGGCATCGGAAGAGACGCAACCGGCGGCCTGATTCAGGGTCCAGTAAAAAGAGGACCGGGAATATCCCGGTCCTTTTACTTTGGTTCCAAGATCTACGCCGCGGCTTCCGCCGTGTCGCGCAGGCTCTTCACCTTGTCATGCGCACGCTGAACGCTGGCGGCCTGTCGCCGTACAATCTGCGCGATATTCTCCGGCAGATCACCGATAACCGCTTTCTGGTAGGTTTCTTTGGCGTTGTCTTCGGCTTGCTCCACCGAGTCCAGAATCGTCTTGTCGCCACCACCGAGGCTCACCTTTGCGTCGATCCAGGCGCGGTGAAGCGCCGCGGACGCAGACCCGGAAACCTTCTTATCGGGTTTGCCCAAGTGAATCAGCTCCGCTTCCAGTTCCCCGGCAAAGCGAGACCGCTCCAGGCTCTGCTCGTTGAAATAGGTCTTCAGGTCCGTCCGCTTTACGTGCGAAGCGGCATCCTGATAGCCTTTCTGTCCGTCTTTGCAGGTTTCAATAAGATTTTCTATTACGCTGATAGCATTATTTTCGTCCATAAGATCCTCCGAATTTTGGATGCTCGGAAGGACTGGAGGTTTGGCAGAATTCTGCATCCTCAGAATTAGGAAGAACCATGATCGTGCTCTAGAATCAACCGAGAGAAAACTGTGACCAAACGCAAATCCAAGGGTGCTTACATGATCTCGGCAGTCGCCGAGATGTACGGAATTCATCCACAGACTCTGCGGCTCTACGAGCGCGAAGGCCTGCTCAAACCTTCGCGGACCGAGGGCAATACTCGCCTTTACACCGACGAAGACCTGCTACGGCTGGAGTTCATCCTCTCGCTCGCGCGAGACCTCGGCGTCAACATCAGTGGCATGGCGATCATCCTGCAAATGCGCGAACGCATGGAAGAGATGCAGCGCCAGATCCAGGAGTTCGTGCAATACATCCAGCAGGAAGTGCTGACCCGCGCCAACGCCGCCGCCGATCCGTCCAAAGGCGCGATCGTTCCGGTGCGCAGGTCGATGATCGCCCCCACCGTGCCTCTCCAGAAGAAGCGCTAATCTTCTCCTCTGTCATCCTGAGCGAAGCGAAGGACCTGTGCAACTTGCATGCAGCACCTCAGTGCCCGCCTGTTGCAGGGATCCTTCGGCCCGCAAAAAGCGCGGACCTCAGGATGACAATGATTAGGCGTATGATGGTTGGCTTCGTCATGCTCCCCTTCAAGCTCGTCTACAGCGACGCTTATTACCTGCCCATCGGCGACCACGTCTTCCCGGCCGAAAAGTACCGGCGCATTCGCGACCGGCTGATCTCCAGCGGCGTCGCTGACCCTGCGGATTTCCTCGAACCCCAGCCCGCCACCGACCAGGACATTCTTCTGGTCCACAAACCCGAGTACGTCCAGAAGCTGAAGACGGGCACTCTCAGCCCACGCGAAGAGATGGAAATGGAAGTTCCCTACTCGCGCGATCTGGCGGAAGCGTTCTGGCTGGCGGCGGGCGGATCGATCCTGGCGGCGCGGCAATGCCTGACCGACAAAGTCTGCATCAGCATCGGCGGTGGATTTCATCACGCCTTTCCCGACCACGGCGAGGGGTTTTGCATGATCCACGATGTGGCCGTGGCCATCCGCAGGATGCAGCGCGACGACAAGATTCGCACTGCCATGACCTTGGATTGCGATGTGCATCAAGGCAACGGCACCGCCGCAATTTTTGCCGGAACGCGTACCGCGAGTGCCCTGCTGCCTTCGTCCTCAACCTCAACCGTGGAACAGCCTGCAGGCGCACCGCGAGGCAAGATGCGCGGCGCACATGCCGGCGAAGTCTTCACCATTTCGCTGCACCAGCACAACAACTATCCTCTATTTAAGCCCCCATCGTCGATTGACGTGGACCTGCCGGACGGCACCGGCGACGACGACTACCTTGCCTGGCTCGACAACGCGTTGAGTTCCGGACTTCGCCAATTCGAACCCGATCTGCTCTGCTACGTCGCGGGCGCCGATCCCTATCGCGAAGACCAGCTGGGCGGCCTCGATCTAACCATTGACGGGTTGAAGAAGCGCGATGAACTCGTATTCCGCGTGGCCCGCGCCCGCGACATCCCCGTGATGGTGACCTTCGCCGGGGGCTATGCCCAGCACGTCGAAGACACGGTGACAATTCACTGCAACACGATCATCGCGGCGAAAGAGATATTCAACTTGGGTCGCTAGTATGTTGCCAGCGAGACCCGGAGCGCTTGCGGCACCGAGGTGAAATTGAGTCCCCAGTCGGTTTGATCGCCGTTCCAGATACGAATTGGCTGGAAGGTTCCGTTCTCATACGTTCCTTCCTCCACGCGCAGGAATTGCCGTTGTTTGCCCGAGGTCGCGTCGCTCACGCGGAATTCGACGCGGCAGAAAAACCCGGCAACCAGAAACTGATTGTCCGCCAGCTTCGCGACGAGCGCGCGTCCGATGGGTTCGGGATTTCCAGGTGGATTCTCGCCGGGACCGAATTGGCGCAAACCGTACGACACGTTTGCTGTCCAGGCACCGAACTCGAGCGCCTGCGACGGTTGTCCCTTCTCTTCCGCAACCGCCTGCAGTTTGCCCTCGAAGTTGAGCCGGGCAATCTCCCGCTCCATCGGGCCGAGCAGCTTGTAGTTAAGCGCAAAGGGCGCGAGCGATTCTTCCGTGATCTTCGCGGCACCCAATGGGCTGTTGGAGTATCCCGTGTAGTCCATTCCGAACGGTGAGAACCCGATCGCCTGGTGACCGAGAGCTGCGAAGAAGTATTTGGAGTACGCCGGATCATTCCGCGTCTCGGGGACAAACAGCGCGTTATCGGGGCGCTGGTACAACTCCAGCACTTTCAGGTACTGCGCGCTGTCGTCCAGATAAATATCGGGCGCCAGCAGATCGATTGACGGCGCCGCAGCTTTCCAGATGGGGACGACGTTGTCGGTGGGTCCGCCGCTTTCGTAGCTGGGTGGACGGCTCGGGTGCAACGGGTTTCGCAGGGCGGCGTTCACATAGAGCGGTAACGGGTAGACCGCTTTCCCTGCCGCAGCCACCTGCTCGATGTAGCGCGCAACCGACCACGCATGGAAAAACTCTTCCGCGTCCTCTCCGAAGACCGCCTGCCAGTTGGCAGGCGCCCCGCCGTCCTTGTGCAAAGCGGCGAGCAACTCGCGGGGTACCGGAGCTTCGAATACCTTTTGCGCCGCCGGCGAGTAGTCGCGGACACTGCCCCAGGTGCCCGGTTCATTCTCCACCTGCACCATGATCACCGTGCGCTGCTGGTCGGCCGTCTTAAGATGGCGCATAAGAGCCGTGAAAGCGTGAACGTCTGCCTGAAGCGCCTCAACGGCGTAAGGCGAGGGAGAATCGAGCGTGCGTCCATTCGCACCGGTCATCCGCGGATAGCGCTCGGGTGAGCGTTTCATCCACTCCGGTATGTAGTGCGCGCTGCCATTCTTCCAGGTGCCAAACCAGAGCAAGACGAGATGGACATGATGGTCGCGCGCTTGTGCGAGTAGCGTATCAACGACGGAGTAGTCGAAGCGCCCCTGCTCGGGCTCAAACTGCTCCCAATAGATCGGCACTTCAGCGGTGTTGGCGTGCAGGTACTCAATCGCCGGCCAGACTTTGGGAAGCATGGCAGGCCATGCGCTGGAGTTATTCACCTGCGCGCCCAATATCAGATACGGGGAACCATCGACCAGCAAAGCGTAGCGGCCACTTTCCTGCACGATGCGCGGCACGGGCCGGTCATTCGTGTTCGCGGTCTTGGCCCGCGTTTGCGCCTGCGCAAGCTGCGCACCAGCCAGACTATACGTCAGGAGAAGAGCGAAGCATGGAGCCGAACGAAGAAGCCGTTTGACACTGGAACCGTTCATGAGGCGGGACACCTCTGGTTTTATGTGTACGAGCCAATATAAGCGAAATTATGTGCACGCAAAAGGCCGTGCGATGTAGTGCGCCACCCGTGCTTAGCCGCGAAGCGGCGCGAGAATGCAGCGCACGGCGCAAGCCGTGGGTGGCGAGCGGAAAATGGTCGAGCCCCGGAAGGGCGAAAGAATAGCTGCGACACAGACTTGGAGGGCACGCACCTACCCAAACGCGCCCCTCCCATCAGACGAGGTCTCGTCCTCAGATCCAGTCCCGAAAGCACGAAACACCGGAGCACGATGCTCGCAGCATGTTACCTCCGAAAACCGGTTCTCGCGGCCGGGCTGAAATATACTCGATGGAATGAATGTCAGCCCTTCGACCCTTTCCCACGGCGAACTCTACGGCCTGATCCTCAATTCGGTCGCGCCCCGGCCGATCGCGTGGGTTTCCACGCTCAGCGCTTCCGGACAGCCGAACCTCGCTCCCTTTTCATTCTTCAATTGCGTTTGTGTGGAGCCACCGTTGCTCGCATTTGCGCCCGGACTGCGGCCGCCCAAGCAGCCCGGCTCGGCGCACGGAGAAGCCCGGGGAGAAGCGAAAGACACACTGCGAAACATCCGCGACACCAAAGAATTCGTGATCAGCGTCGTCACCTACGAACTGGCCGAGGCGATGAACCAGACCAGCGGCGAGTATGACGCCTCGGTCAACGAATTCGAACTGGCACAGATCGCCCCCGCACCATCGCAGGTGGTGAAAGTCCCGCGGATCGCGGCATCGCCCGTGAGTTTTGAATGCAAGCTCTATCAGATTCTGGATTTTTCGCCGTCTCCGGAGAGCGGCAGCCTGGTGATCGGTCAGATCGTCTCGATCCACGTGGACGACTCACACATGAAACAAGGAAAGCTCGACCGGAATTCGCTCGACCTGATCGGCCGCATGGGCGGCATCCAGTACACCCGGACGACCCAGCGCTTCGAAATGGTTCGGCCCAAGTTAGGGTAGGCACCAAGATCCAAGTCGCTTTGTCGGACTCGATCAGCCCAAGCTTAGCGAAATTCACAGCCCCGTTGTGACATCCAACCTTGCCTTCGACCGCCGACATGCGCGATCATGCTGCAGCGAAAGCGTCCGGGCAGATCGGGGGCACAAGAGGCTAACTCCTTTGCCCACAAGATTTTACCCCTAAGCTACTGATCCCCAAGATCTTGCGCGCCGTTTTCCGCTAGATCGATGATTCCAATGGACCGAGGGGGAGGGGGGTAGGGATAACTCAAAGGTAAACTACTCAAAAATGGAAATCTCAAAACGCATCCGTGTCCGATCCCAGCAAAGTTATTCTGTGAAAGACCTTCAACAAAATCGGAACCGCCGTGTCTCGCTCCACACCGCAGCCTCCCGACCGAATGCTTGCGACTGGAAGCTGACAGCTCAAGCCTCTTCCCGCTGCTAAAATGAATCATCATTCCTATGTTCGAGAACTTACAGGAAAAACTCCAACGCGCGTTTAAGGGCCTCCGCGGGCAAGCCAAGCTTACCGAGGAGAACATTGACGAGGCGTTGCGCGAAATTCGCCTCGCGCTGCTTGAGGCCGACGTCAATTTCAAAGTCGTCAAGCAGCTCATCGACCAGATTCGAGCCAAGGCCGTCGGTCAGGACGTGCTGACCGCGCTGTCCCCGGGCGAACAGGTCATCAAAATTGTGCGCGACGAACTGGTCGAGATTCTCGGCAAGGACACAGCACGCATGAAGTTCGCCTCGCAGCCGCCTACCGTCGTGCTCATGGCCGGATTGCAAGGTTCCGGCAAGACCACCACTTCCGGCAAGCTCGCGAACTGGTTCAAGACCGGCGGACATCGTCCGCTGCTGGTCTCGGTCGATGTCTACCGCCCCGCTGCGCGCGAGCAGCTGAAAATTGTCGCGCAGGCGGTCAAGAGTCACATCTACGAAGGTGAAGTCGGAGAAGCCAATACAGCGACGGTCGAACGGCTGGTGAAAGAAGCGCGCCGTGAGGCCATTGTCTCCGGCTGCGACGTGCTCATCGTCGATACCGCGGGCCGGTTGCACATCGACGACCAGCTCATGGACGAGATGCAGTCGCTGAAGAAGCTGCTGAATCCGTCGGAGATCTTGTTCGTGGCCGACGCCATGACCGGACAAGACGCGGTGCGCTCGGCCGAAGAGTTTCACAAGAAGCTTTCGCTCACTGGTGTCATCCTCACCAAGATGGACGGCGATGCCCGCGGCGGCGCAGCACTATCGATCCGCCAGGTCACAGGCCAGCCCATCAAGTTCATCGGCGTGGGCGAAAAGTACGACGCACTTGAGCCGTTCCATCCCGACCGCATCGTCTCGCGCATTCTCGGTATGGGCGACATCCTCTCGCTGATCGAGCGAGCCGAATCGCAGATCGACAAGAAAAAGGCGCAGGAGATGGCCACCAAGGCCCTCACCGGCGACGGCTTCTCGCTCGAAGACTTCCGCGACCAGTTGCGCCAGGTCAAGAAGATGGGATCGATGAAGAGCCTGATGGGGATGCTGCCCTCCATCGGCCCATTCTCCGGCCTGCAGAAAGCCGCCGACAACGTGGATGAGAAGCAGATCAATCGCGTCGAAGCCATCATCAACTCGATGACCTCGCACGAGCGCAATCATCACGAAGTCATCAACGGCAACCGCCGCAAACGCATCGCCCGCGGCTCGGGTACTACCGTGCAGGAAGTAAACAACCTACTTCGCCAGTACGCGCAGATGAAAAAGATGTTCAAGCAGATGGGGAAACCGAGTTTCGCGCGCAGACTGGCGGGGATGAAGCTGCCGGGAATGTAAAACAGTACCCTGTAGCCAGCACCCCAGTTATTCTCGGGAATAGCAGGAGCCGACGATGTGGGCGTTGACACGTTTGGCGATCTTCCTTTTCCAAGGTTTCCCGGCTTTGGCTTAGTGCGATTCGAAGTCACAAATGGCCGAGAGTCGAGGCAACCGTCACTGCGGATCCGGCGGGATTTCGAGCGTTCGCTCGCTATACGGTTGAGGTTCCTTACACTTAATCGTTTCCAAGGCGAGCTATATACGGGTTTGCATCAAGAGCCTTCGTTCGGCGGTGTCGGCGCTGGATTTATGCGACGATTCGCGGAAGGCAGACGCTTCATCGTGCGCGTCAAACCCGGAGAGCCGGAAGTCTCGGTTATGCGAGAAGGAGATCAGGCGGACAGCCTCATCAATACTCTCGGGAATTAGCTTCTCGCCTGCGAACCTAAACGCGGTTCTAAGGGAAGGTCGCTACTGCGCGTTCAGCAGCACTTCTCCCGTCTGTCCCTGCATCGTCAGCGTCGGCCCGACAGGATTACCGTTCACGTCGACGTACGACCCCGAGGGCAAAGTGATCGTTGCCACTTTCAGATAGGGATTGACCAGCGCCAGCCCTCCGGAATACGCGCGCGCCCAGACTCGCTGCGTCTTCTTCATCTCGCTGGTGGCATGTCCAATGGGAATTGAATATTCGGGAAAGGTGATCAGCGAGCCGTAATCCTGACCGCCGCCTGCGGTGAAACCGGTCATGTACATATAGGTGCAATTGTTCTTGACCAGCAAATAGTTGGCGATCGCCCAAAGGCGCGCCGACTGCGGAATATCGGCGGTGAGTTCGGACTCCTCGCCATTGGTCATGTAGCAGATCCCTTTGCGCTGGACATATTGCAGCACGTCCATGATGTACTGCCATTGCAGCGGAGGCGGAACATTCGGGGGAGATCCATAGTTGGTGAAACCGCGCTCGTCGAACAGAAGATCAGTCGTCGTCATGAGCTGCAAGTTCACCGGCTCCGAATAGCCAAACTCGTACGACACATTCACCTGCATCGTCGCCGTCTTTGAATAATTGTGCACGTGCCTGTAAGTCGCCGCTTCCCACGCAAGCTCATCGTGCTGATAGGCAGGGTCATTCAACTTTCCGCTGTATTGCTGCACCCAATTTCCCGAGAGATCGTAATGACCGCAGCGTCCCCAATTGCTGCTGGCCGACATGGTGTCGACGGCAATTCCGCCGTAGCCTTGCGCCAACGGAGCATCCACCCAGTTCGCCCACTGATAGGCGCGCACGGCGGGATTGGCAAAGTCGATCGGCGCAAGATTCGTAGACCCAAACTCAAACGCCAAAGTCTTCCGGTCGCAAAGATATTCCAGCCAGTCGAGATGATAATGCTGATACCAGGCAACGCTATGCGTGAAGTTGTCGACTGAGTACGGGATGTAGACCGTGTTGTACACGCTCGCCGGCTGATCCGGATAATCGGATGCCCAAACCATATCGACGACACCAGATTCGGTATTGATGTCGGTGACGTTGTAGTTGAAAACCATCTCGAGGTGGATATTGTCGGTCGTGTCGGGGAAATATTGCGTGCGAGCCTTGGTGAGAGACCCCTGCGCCTGGCAGATCGTCAGGCCGCAGATAAGGGTCAGGAACGCGTGGAATGCCGATCGGAACACAGGCCACCTCCGTAAATAAACGAATGTAATCGTAAGTAAACGAATTAGCGTCGATGCAATATACCGCCGGGAACTACGGTTTGCAATCGGTTCGTTGCGGATGGATTGCCGACACGCCGGCGCAGGCGGGGTATGTCATCATGGAACAGCTATGAAGTGGCGTTCACTGGACGAATCTTCGCCGGGTCTTGACGCACGGCCTCTGCGCGAGATCTTTGCCGAGCGCAAGGAACTGATCGCGAAGTACGTTCCGCCGGAAACGCAGGCCATTCACGCTCAGGCGGTTGCAGAACTGAAGCAGCGACATCTCGCGACCAGAATTCTGCAAGTCGGCGCGAAGGCACCCGCATTTGAACTCCCTGACCACAACGGCAAGACGCTTTCATCCTCTGACCCGCTCGGCAAGGGACGGCTCGTGCTCTGCTTCATTCGCGGACGATGGTGCCCGTTCTGTGTCGGGCAGATGGAAGCTATGAACCTCATCCTCCCGCAGATCGAGCAGGCTGGAGCGACGATCGTCGCCCTCTCACCACAGACGGTGAAGCAGTCGTTCTTCATGCACGATCAGCACAAGATGCGCTTTCCGTTGCTTTCCGACGCCGAGAACAAAGTCGCGCGGCAGTTTGGGCTGACTTACCGCGTGCCGCAGCTTCAGGAAGCGGTGTATCGGCGGGCCTTCGTCAACCTGCCGTTTGCCAATGGTGATGAAAGCTGGGAGTTGCCGATTCCGGCGACTTACATCGTCGACCGCGACGGCACAGTTCTCTACGCCTCAGCGAATGAGGATTACACCGAGCGGCCGGAACCGGCCGACATTGTCCAGATGCTGCTGGGCTAATTCGAGTAGCTTGAAAACAAATGCCGACGCATCCGTGGAAGAGCGGCCCTCTTAGGGCCGCGTTGGAGGAACTTCGGAATTGCGCGGGCTTCAGCCCCCGTGGTCGCATCACGTTCTCAGGGGCTAAAGCCCACATGCCGGCCAGCTGGAGCGCGGCGCTGAAGCGCCGCTCTTCCACACTTTCGGTACACTGAATACTCATGCACTACATCTATGGCATCAACTCCGTGACCGAAGCGCTGAAGGCGCGCGGGCGGGCTTTTGAATGGGTCGGCATGGCAAAGGAACGCCACGATATCCGATTGCAGCGGCTGATTGAAGACTGCCGGCGGCTGAAAGTACCTGTGCGGTTCTTGCAGCGCACTGAACTCGACGAACTGGCTGGCAACACTGCGCACCAGGGCGTGGTCGCCGTCACGTCTGCCAAGCAGTACAACGATCTCGAAGATGTCATTAACGCGAAGCGGGCAGAATATTCGCTAGTAGTCGTGCTCGATGGGGTGGAGGATCCGCACAATCTGGGGGCGATCTTGCGCACGGCCGACGCGGCAGGCGCCAACGGCATCGTGATTCCAGAGCGGCGGTCGGCGAGCGTGACGGGAACCGTCACGAAGGTGTCGGCTGGGGCGAGTGAGCATATGCCCATCGCCAAGGTGACGAACATCGCCCGTACCATTGAAGACCTGAAAGAGCACAACGTGTGGACGGTGGGGCTCGATGAACGGAGCAAACAAACCTACGACTCACTCGACTACAACATGGACTGCGCGCTGGTTCTCGGAGGAGAAGGCAAGGGACTGCACGATCTGGTGAAGCGGAAGTGCGACTTCCTGGTTTCGATTCCGATGCTGGGCAAAGTACCCTCGCTGAATGTTTCCGTGGCCGCGGCGGTCGTGCTGTATGAAATCGTGCGGCAGCGGCGCGCCCGTGCCGCGTCCTCGGATACAAAATGAAGTCCCGCAGATTAAAATCTGTCAGCAAGTGTCTCGGTTTCCTCTTTGTCCTCTGTGCCTCTGTGGTGAATTGTTTTTCTCTTGATCGAGAAGCGTTCACCTTCACCAACTACGATTTGAACCTGCAGGTTGAGGCAGAACAACATCGACTCGGAGTCCGCGGCAAGATTACCCTCCGCAACGACTCGCAGAGTCCGCAGAAGATCGCGGTGCTGCAGATCTCGTCGTCGCTCGACTGGCGGTCTGTGAAGGCCGGGGACAAGGTTCTGCAGTACGTCACGCAGCCCTACACATCCGACATCGACCATACAGGCGGCCTTTCTGAGGCCATCGTCACCTTACCGCAGGCGGTCGAGCCTAAGGGGACCATCGATCTGGAGATCGCTTACGAAGGCGTGATCCTGCTGGATGCAACGAGGTTGACTCGAATAGGCACGCCGGAAGAAGCGGCGAACAGCACGGACTGGGACCAGATCGGCGGAAGCTTTACGGCAGTGCGAGGTGCGGGTTACGTGGCGTGGTATCCGATCGCAACCGAGGTGGCAAATCTCTCGGAAGGCAACAGTTTGTTTGAGGTGCTCAGCAGATGGAAGACACGAGAGGCGGGATCGAGAATGCACTTGCAGTTTACGCCGACTGGCAACACCGAAAGGCTGCCACAAATCCTCTTCAATGGAGTCAGCTGTTCAGGGCCTGCATTTTACGAATCGATGGGTGTGACCAAAATCGGCCCCGCCGATTGCATGTACCAACCGTTGCGGTTGGACGTCCCAACATTCGTAATTGCAGACTATCAAGTGTTGGAGCGGCCCGCGATCGAAGTCCGTTACCTGCGCGGCCACGACGCAGCAGCCACGACCTTCGCTGACGCCGCAGAGAAGCTCGTCCCGTTCATCACCGACTGGTTTGGAGAACGCCGCGAGAAAGCGAAGACGGCCGACCTTCCCGATCCCAAGGCCGCCCCGTTCGAGAGCGGCGCCCTGTTGCTTACGCCCCTTGCAGCCGACGATTCCAAGCTGGCCGGTCTGGCTGTGGCTCATCAACTCACCCACGCCGCATTTTTATCATTCCGTCCGTGGATCGAAGAAGGGCTCGCACACTTCGCACAGGCGCTCTATGTCGAACGCGAGAAGGGACGGCCGTCTGCGCTGGACTACATGGCGCTGCACCGATTCGCGCTCGGCGAAATTGAACGGCCGACGACCGTACCAAGGTCCGACGACGAAGTAACCCGCTCGCTGGTGAATACGACCAGTGAGGAACTGTATCGCAGCAAGGCCATGTACGTCTGGTGGATGCTGCGCGACATGGTCGGCGAGGCTGGACTGAAAAAAGCTATCGCGGCCTACCGTCCCGAGCAGGACAAAGAACCCTCATACATGCCACGCCTCGTCGCGGCCCAAACGCAGCGCGATTTGGAATGGTTTTTCGACGATTGGGTTTACCGCGACCGCGGGCTGCCTGACTTCAAAGTGGAGTCGGCTTTCTCGCGGAAGCTACCCAACGGTGCCTTCATGCTCACGATGACTCTGGATAATCTGGGCACCGCCGGAGCCGAGGTTCCGGTGATCGTCAAATATGCTGGAGGAGAAATCATGCAGCGGCTTGAAGTCCGCTCCAAGAGCAAAGCCGTGATTCGCGTGGAGACGCCGGGGGCTTCGCAAGAAATCGTGGTGAACGACGGAAGCGTGCCCGAGAGCGACATGACGAACAACACGTTCAAAGTCGAGTCGGCAGAAAAGTAGACTCCGGTGGGATTCGGGAGGGAACGCTTGGCCTACATCCAGTTTCTTGGCGCCGCAGGGACAGTCACCGGCTCGAAACATCTGATCAACACGGGAGATCCGTCGCGAAAGGACGGCTTCCAGGTCTTGATCGACTGCGGGCTCTTTCAAGGACCGAAGGAATGGCGCGAGCGCAACTGGCGCGACATGCCGGTTCCAGCCAAGGAGATCGACGCGATCATCCTGACGCACGCCCACCTCGATCATTGTGGATGGATTCCGCGCCTGGTGAAAGAGGGGTTCCGCGGACCGGTTTACGCATCGACGCCGACCATCGATCTGTGCGGCATCATTCTGCCCGACTCCGGCCACCTGCAGGAGGAAGACGCCCGCTTCTACAACAAGACGCAGAAGTCGAAGCACAAGCCTGCCCTGCCGCTGTACACATTCGACGAAGCACAGAACTCGCTGCAGTATTTCAAGCCAGTCCACGTGGGCGAGGACGTTCGACTGTCGGCAGAACTGTCATTCCGTTTCGTTCGCGCGGCGCACATTCTAGGATCGTGCATGGCGGAGGTTTCGCTCAGCACAAACGGTCAAATGCGGAGGTTATTGTTCACCGGCGACATCGGGCGAGTGCGCGATCACAAGGTCGCGCCGGGAAAAGTTGTGCACTCTGGTCCCGCGGAAGGCGAGATCGCTGACGTGGTTGTCATGGAATCGACCTACGGAAACCGGATGCATCCTAAGGAAGATCCCATGCCTGAACTCGCAGGTCTGATTATGGCTGCAGCGCGGCGCGGCGGCAGCGTCGTCATCCCGGCATTTGCGATTGAGCGCACCCAGAAATTTGTTTTCATCCTCAAGCATTTGATGGAGTCGGAGCAGATTCCACGCTTGCCGGTTTTTTGCGACAGCCCCATGGCCATCAAGGCAGTCGAGATTTTCCTGAAGCACGACGAAGAATACAGCGACGAGACCCGCGACATGATACGGAAGTATGGCTCGCCGCTGCAGTGGCCAGGATTCACGTTTGCTTCGACTCCGGAAGAGTCGAAGCGGATCAATGAGGCCGTGATGCCGGTGGTCATCATTTCTTCCAGTGGCATGGTGACTGGAGGGCGCATCCTGCATCACCTCGCGCAGCGGCTTCCCGATCCAAGGAATCTGGTGCTGTTCATCGGATTTCAAGCGCCCGGGACGCGCGGGTTCGCCATTAAGCGCAAGTCTGACGAAGTGAAGATCTTTGGGGATTACGTTCCCATTCGAGCGCAAATCGCAGCACTCGAGCAATTCAGCGATCATGCCGATCCCCCTGAGTTGCTGCAGTGGCTGCGTACATTTCGCAACCGGCCAGCCACGACGTATCTGGTTCACGGTGAACCCGACGCTTCGGGCCGGTTGCGCGAGTTGATGAACAAGGAGTTAGGGTGGAATGTTCAGGTCGCGCAATACTTGGAGAAGGTGAAAGTTTGAAGCTGGTTCTCGCGAGACTACGAGGAACTCATCGGTCCTTCGCTTTGCTCAGGATGACGAGGGGTGCTTGGGGAGGTCAACCGGGTGACGTGAACAGCGCCAGTGTCTCCAGCTTTCCTGCGGCCGCGCCTGAGTCGATCGATTTCGCAGCAAGCGGGATAGCCATCACTAAATGATCCGCCATACCCGCAGCCACCAGCGCGGCGGCGGAGTTGAGCAGTACCACATCTCGCCGAGGCGATTTCTCTCCGCCCAAAATCGCGCGAATAATCGCCGCATTCACGGTGGCATCGCCACCGGCAATGTCCTGCAGCTTAGCACGGGCCATGCCGAACTCTTCTGGCTCTATTTCGTAGGATCGCACCGTGCCCTCGCGGGCCTCGGCGACGCGCGTCGTTCCGGTGATGGTGATTTCGTCAAGGCCATCGAGACCGTGCACGACGAGCGCGCGATGCAGGCCCAGCATGCTCAGCGCTTCGGCCAACTTCTCGACGAGATCCAGCGAATATACTCCCACGACTTGCCCGGACGCGCGCGCGGGATTGGTCAGCGGACCGAGCAGGTTGAACATCGTGCGCATGCGCAGTTCGCGACGCACGGCCTGAACCTGTTTCATCGCGGGGTGCAGATTCGGGGCATACAAGAAACAGATGCCGACCTCGCGCAGGCATTGGGCGGCACGTTCTGGCGAAAGCTGGATGTTGATGCCTAGCGCTTCGACTACATCGGCGGAACCGCATTTGGAACTGATGCTCCGATTGCCGTGTTTGGCCACGCGGACGCCGGCTCCCGCGGTTACGAGCGCCGTCGCAGTAGAGATGTTGAATGTGCCGCTGGCGTCACCGCCGGTGCCGCTGGTATCGACCAGAGAGTCTTCAGCGAGAGCGTCGCGGCCCGTGCCGCTAACGTCCAGGGCGTCGGCGGAGCTTTCGTCTGCTTTGATGCGCTCAATCGGCAAGGGCGCCGCGGCCGCGCGGATCGCCTCGGCGAAACCTACGATTTCCTCGACTGTCTCACCCTTCATGCGCAGCGCGATGAGCAGCGCGGCGATCTGCGCGTCGCTGCACCTGCCGCCCAGCACCTCGGACATCACTTCGCGGGCCTCGGCGCGGCCGAGCGATTGGCTTTGGTTCGCGATACGATGAAGGGCGTCGAGGATCATGTCGTCAGGCAGAATTGTACGTCATCGCCAGACCTCGCCGCGTTGCTGACGTGGGATTAGTTCGTGGCGACCGGGCGATCCAATCTTTCTGAAAAATATTCGCGCCAGTTTTCAGGCAGGGCCGGCGTGAGAATGGCCTTGCGGAGCAGATCCTGATTGTATTTCTCGCGGACAAAAAGCCGGTTCATTTCTGAGATCGTAACTCCGTCGCGGTTTCGCTTGAGCAACTGGAAATCGTCCCCCTCGGCAACCGACCCCTCCTGCTCCACCGAAAAGTAAAAACCACTGCGTCCGCTGAGCAGAAACCGCTCCAGAATGTCATCCCGCTGAAACTTCGCGGCCAACTTGAAGCAGGGAGTCCGAGGCTGGCGAACCATGACGATCGACGAACCAATCTGAAATCGATCACCGACGTGAAGGTCGTCTTCCGCCATACCGACGGTCGTAAAGTTTTCTCCAAACATCCCCCAAGGCAGATCGACGCCCGGCAACTCTTCCTGCCAAAAGGGGTAATGTTCAGAGGGGTAGCCGTAAACGGCTTTGTTAGGACCGCCGTGGACCGTGAGATCGGCCTGGCGGTCGCCGTCCAAATTTAGAGTGCGCAACTGTACCGGACCCGACACTGGCTGTTTGAAGATTCCAGTGTTGATGGTCTTTCCTTTGTAAACCACAAGCCGCGGACGCGCGACGTTCAAGGATGCAATCTTCACTCTGGAAATCTCCGATCACTACATCACGGATGTGAGTATTCTTTTGGATGTACCGGCTACGCCGAAAGACGCAGATCTCGGAAGCGGTGTTTTTTCGGGAAGGCGCGTCACCCAGCCTGCATAAAGAGTGCATAACGTTTGCCCTAATTCCCCGCCCTTCTATAGAATTAAAAGTTTGCTGCCCGCAGTGCGACGCCGCAAGCAGGGTCCTTCCGATTCTTAATCGACGAGCGTCACTATTATGAAAATTCATGAGTACCAGGCAAAAGCAATTCTCAAGAAGTACGGCGTAAGTGTGCCGCGTGGGGCGATGGCTGCGTCGCAAGATGAGGCCGAAGCCGCTGCCAAAGAATTATTCGACTCGGGCGCCACTGGCGTGGTGGTCAAAGCACAAATCCACGCCGGAGGCCGCGGCAAGGGCGGTGGCGTGAAGATTGCCAAGTCGGTGAACGAAGCCGGCGAACTCGCCTCCAAGATGCTGGGCATGAAGCTGGTGACGCATCAGACCGGGCCTGAGGGCCGTATCGTGCGCCGCCTGCTCATCGAGGAGACGCTGCCCATCGAGAAGGAACTCTACCTGGGCATTCTGGTGGATCGCGCCGAAGGCAAGCCAGTGTTCATGGCTTCGGCTGCGGGTGGGATGGAGATCGAGCAAGTCGCGGCGGAAAATCCCGACGCGATTCTGAAGCAGCACATCGATCCTGGCATGGGCCTGGAGGCGTTTCAGGCGCGGAAGATCGCCTTCAGACTCGGCCTGAACGCAAAGCAGATCAATCCTGCGGTACAGTTCCTGTCCAGTCTCTACAGAGCTTTTCTCGACACCGACTCCTCGTTGCTGGAGATCAATCCGTTCATCACGACCACTGACGGACGCCTGTTCGCGCTCGACGCCAAGATCAACTTCGACGACAACGCGTTGTTCCGTCACGCCGATCTGCGCGAGTTGCGGGATATTACGGAAGAAGATCCGCTAGAAGTGGAAGCGTCGAAGTACAGCCTGAACTACATCAAGCTCGACGGCAGCGTGGGGTGCATGGTCAACGGCGCCGGCCTGGCCATGGCGACCATGGACATCATCAAGTACGCGGGCGGGATGCCTGCGAACTTCCTCGACGTGGGCGGCGGCGCCAGCTCCGAACAAGTTGCGCACGCGTTCGAAATCCTGCTTAGCGACAAGAATGTGAAGGCTGTTCTGATTAATATTTTCGGCGGAATCCTGCGGGTCGATACGCTGGCCACAGGCGTGGTTGAGGCCGCGCGTAAGACGAATATCAAGCTGCCGATCGTGTTGCGCCTGGAGGGAACGAACGTGGACGAAGGCAAGAAGATCCTGATGAACTCGGGATTCAACTTCGTTGTGACCGACACCATGAAGGACGCGGCCGACAAAGTGGTCGCAGCGGCCCGAGGCACTCTCGGCGTAACGGAGTGGCGGTAGGAGGGTTTCGCAGTTGCTGTGGCCAGTGCGGTCTGTCATCCCGAGCGAAGCGAGGGATCTGGGTGTTTGCCGGCAGCGGCGACACTGGTGGTGCAGGCAGGGACCTAGATCCCTCGCTTCGCTCGGGATGACAAAGTGTTTTGGACCATGGGCATACATGAAAATGGACTAGCAGTAGCGAGGAGTATTTATTTATGGCAATTTTAGTCAATAAAGATACACGCGTAGTGGTGCAGGGACTCACGGGCCGCGAAGGCACATTTCATGCGAAAGCCAGCCAGGCTTACGGCACGCAAATCGTGGGAGGCATAACGCCGGGCAAGGGCGGGACCACACACGAAGGCTGGCCCATTTTCAACACGGTGCGCGAGGCCGCCGACAAGACAGGCGCCAATGCCACGGTGATTTTCGTGCCGCCGCCGTTTGCCGCCGACGCCATTATGGAAGCGGCCGACGCGGAAATCGATCTGATCGTCTGCATCACCGAGGGCATTCCAACGCTCGACATGGTGAAGGCGTGGGAATTCCTGCAGAATCGGAAGTCGCGACTGATTGGGCCGAACTGCCCGGGAATCATTTCGCCGGGGAAATGCAAGATTGGCATCATGCCAGCTTCAATTCACAAAGAGGGATCGATCGGCATCGTCTCGCGCTCGGGCACGCTGACCTACGAGGCGGTGCATCAACTTACGCAGCGCGGCATTGGGCAGTCAACGGCCATTGGCATTGGCGGTGATCCGATCATCGGCACGAATTTTATCGATGCTCTGGACTTGTTCAATCGCGATCCGGAGACCGAAGCGGTGATTATGATCGGCGAAATTGGCGGCAACGCCGAGGAAACCGCGGCGGAGTTTGTGAAGGCCCATATGAAGAAGCCGGTAGTGGGCTTCATTGCCGGACAAACCGCGCCTCCCGGACGCCGCATGGGACACGCGGGAGCGATCATCTCCGGCGGCAAGGGCACGGCTGCAGAAAAGATGAAGGCGCTGGAAGCGTGTGGGATCCGGGTGGCAAAGTCACCGGCCGCGATCGGCGAAACACTGGCGGCGGCCATCGGGGTGAGCGTCTAGAGCACCGTAGCGGGACGAAGCAGATTCCTCGCTTCGCTCGGAATGACAAAACTTTCAAGCTAAGGACCGACAACCGAACTTATGAAAACTCTGCAACGCACATTCACCATCGTCAAGCCGGATGCCGTCCGCAAGAATGCCGTGGGCGACATCATCGAACAATTCGAGAAGAAAGGCTTCCGCATTCTCGCTATGAAGATGCTGGAAATCTCGAAACATCAGGCCGAGCAATTTTATGCAGTGCATGCCAGCCGGCCATTTTTCGACACGCTCACCAATTTCATGTCCAGTGGACCGATCGTCGTGCTGGCCCTGGAGAAGGAAAACGCCATCGCCGATCTGCGCACCCTGATGGGCGCCACCAACCCAGCGAACGCCGAGGAAGGTACAATCCGCAAGAAGTGGGCGACCAACATTGAGCACAATGCGATTCATGGGTCGGACGCAGAAGACACGGCGCGGTTCGAGCTGAGCTTCTTCTTCGCTGGATACGAACTAGCAAAGTAGCGCCGCCGTCCCGGCGGCTGTCGCGAGGGCAACTTGCCCTCGTACTCGTGGAGTTCACCATGCCGATGGTTCAAATCACAATGCTGCAAGGCCGTACGGCCGATCAGAAGCGCAAGATCGCGAAGCGGATCACCGACGCTCTGGTGGAAGAAGCCGGGGCGCGGCGAGAGGCGATTGTCGTCGCCTTCAACGAGGTCTCGAAGGAAAGCTACGCTTCGGGTGGCGAGTTGATGATCGACAAGGTGAAGTGAGCGGCATGCGCGGCGCGTATCTGTTCCGCTGATGCGCGGGCGATTCGCCCGCGCCCACACAGCCAAACTTACCCCAGCGGTTCGAACAGATGCCCTTCCACTCGGTCGGCAATCTTAGGGAGATCTTTGCGGGCGTGCTGCAGGAAATGGGGCGTGGCGCGGTGCGCCTCAAGCGCGGCATCGTCCTTGTACTGCTCGTAGATGAAGTAGCGGCGGGGCTCCGTCTTGTGCCGATGCACCTGGTACATGGCACAACCCGGCTCCTTGCGGGATTGTTCGGTCAACTTTTCAAACAGTGCGGCAACTTCGGCTTCGTGCCCAACTTTCGCCATCCAGGTAACCGCCAACACCACCATCGTTTCGCTCCTCGCCCGCTCTCAGGTCAGCTGGGTAGGACATTCTAGGCTTTCTGGGCGGCGGTCTTCAACTCTTTCACGAACTCGTCCACCAGGATGGTGTGATCGCGGTCGGGACCGGTAGAAATCATGCCGACCTTTGCTCCCGCTTCCTTCTCCACGAACGCCAGATATTCCTTCGCCGGCTTGGGCAACTTTTCGTATTCCGTGATGCCCTCGGTTGAAGTCCGCCAGCCCGGCAGCTTCTGGTAGATGCACTCGATCTTGTCGTAGCCGCTGGCCTGCGCGGGCGCATCGGACGTGGTCTTGCCGTCGATCTTGTAGCCGACGCAGACCGGAATCTCCGCGAGTTCATCGAGCACGTCCAGCTTGGTGACCACCAGCCACGACGTGCCGTTGATCATGCCCGAGTAACGGAGCAGCGGCAGGTCGAGCCATCCCGTGCGTCGAGGTCGCCCAGTGACCGCGCCATATTCATTGCCGCGCTTGCGCAGGTCGTTCCCGGCTTCGCCTTTGTCTTCGCTGGGGAATGGTCCCTCGCCCACGCGCGTGCAATAAGCCTTGCTAATTCCAATCACTGAATTGATGGCGTTGGGCGCAACGCCGGTTCCAATCGCAGCGCCGCCGGAGGTCGCGCTGGAGGAAGTTACAAACGGATAGGTACCGTGGTCGATATCGAGCATGGTGCCCTGCGCGCCCTCAAACAGGATCGATTCACCATTGTTCAGGGCCTGGTTCAGCAGGACGGCGGTGTCGCAGACGAATGGCGCAATCTTCTCGGCCGCCTGCGCGTATTCCGTGTACATCTTGTCGGCGTCGAGCGGTTCCGTATTGAAGAGGGCGTGCGCAATCATGTTCTTCTCGCGCACGGCATTCTCGATGTGCTTCTTGAGGAGTTGCAGATCCAGTAGGTCCGCCACACGCAGGCCGCGGCGGCCCATCTTGTCCTCGTAGGCAGGTCCGATGCCGCGTGAAGTAGTGCCAATCTTGACTCGTCCCGGCGCATTCTCCGCCGCTAGTTCAATCATGCGGTGATAGGGCAGAATGACCTGGGCGCGATTAGAAACGAAGAGGTGGCCGTCGATCTTCACCCCGGCCTCGCGCAGAGCGCCCGCTTCTTTCAGAAACGCGAGGGGATCGAGCACCACGCCATTGCCAATCACGCTGCGGCAGCCGGCGCGCAGCACTCCGCACGGCACGAGTTGGAGAATAAACTTCTTGCCGTTGATGATGACGGTGTGGCCGGCATTGTGTCCGCCGGCATAACGGGCTACCACCGTGAAGTTCTCCGACAATACGTCGACGATCTTCCCTTTGCCCTCATCGCCCCACTGGGCGCCTACGATCACCGCAGTCTTGCCTTTTCTCAATTCCAGCTCCGTCAGGGAAATTTCGCGCAGACCGATGCCTGCGCTGCGCCCGGGGTCGCACACTCCTTGCCCGCGGAATGCCTTCACAAAAAATTACTGGGATAAGAGCGGAGAAGACGTGTACGAGTCATTTTATAGTGTCCAGACGGCGAATACAACGCGCGTCACTTTTGACGATGGCCGGAGAGAAAGCCTAAACCACTAAGGACACGAAGTATCACGAAGAACTTCATTTGTGGCGACTTCGAGTCCTTCGGGTGCACACCATCCGATTGATTCGTTACCCCAGCTAGGGGATGTTCCCCGTTTTCCAGGCATCTGGACTCTCGGGTAAGATTGGGCCCAGGAATTGTTTCGTCGAGGAGACTGATGCCCAAGTTCGAAAAACACATTTTCGTCTGCGGGAACCAGCGCCCGGCGGGCCATCCGCGCGGGAGTTGTGATCCTCTGGCAGAAGCCAAACTGCAAAAGCTCTTCAAGCAAAAGCTGGCCGAGCGTGGACTGAAAGGTCGAGTTCGCGCGAATCAGTCCGGCTGCCTCGATCAGTGCGAACATGGTCCCAACATCGTGGTTTATCCGGACGCGGTCTGGTACGGTCACGTCACCGAAGCAGACGTCGAAGAGATTATTGACTCGCACATCCTCGGAGGCAAGCCCGTCGGACGCCTCCGCCTGGCGGATTCCTGCCTGAACACCGCAACGTGCGAACATCGTAAGCCCAAGGCCTGAAGCGTGGAATGAAAGCGACGACCAAAGCGTAGGTTCCAGGGGAGATTGGTAGGCGCGGCAGGATTCGAACCTGCAACCGCCGGATTAGAAA
>OBLW0100001162.1_pt1 | contig 22618 bp, 15 predicted proteins | sample 1520161 | NCBI WGS metagenome assembly OBLW01 (sample SAMEA3539309, study PRJEB22396) | soil metagenome | biome: tundra; feature: field; material: soil | place: USA | collected 2010-05 | depth 0.15 m | reverse complement strand
GTGTGCTCTTCCGATCATCGCGTCCAACGCGTTTGCCAATGGGCAACGGATCCGTATTGGGAGAAAGTCCGGAACACCTACGACCCCGCGGCCTGGGCCACTCTACCAGCCCCTCCGGACGGCTGACGCGACACAATGCTGAACGGGCCACTATATCAGGAAGAAGATGGCAACGGTTCCGGTTCGCCCGGAGATGCCGCCAGCGACGCCGCGGACTCATTTCCCGATTCGCCGCCCGCCGCCACCACATCCTGCACCCCCTCCCCCGGACCCGGCTCAGGAAGCGGCGGCCCAGCCTGGACCGCTAAGGATATCAAGTCCAACCTCGACACTTGCGACGGTGGAACGAACGTGTGGTCCAAAGCGAAAACGGCGAACGGAGGCAAGGACCCGGTGATCCAGGAGGGAAGCTCCGTGATCGGCAGTGGCGCGTCGGTGGATACCGACGCTGGTGTGATCACCATCGATCCCGGCAAGAGCAAGTGCGAGGCCACTCAGTACGCCGTGCAGGAGCTGACCAATCAATCGCACAAAGCGGATTTCGGTCCGGCTAGAGATTGCGGCGGCGGAACGATGAGCCGCGAAGACTACATCCGCGGCAATGAAAAGATCGAATACGACGGCGTACACAACGTTAACACCGCGTTCCAGGCCTGCAAAGCCAAGTGGGGATGCGCGGATACCGCGACCTCGGTGATGGACTGGGCCAAGAGTGCCAAGGATTTTGACGACTACTACAAGAACTACTTGGGCCAGAATCACAAAGACTACTACGGCAACTTATGGGACAAAGATTGCAAGGCCGCCTGGGATAAGAAGAATCCGCCGCCCGCCGCGGCTCCCGCTAAGGCGCCGGGTTCGAAGGCGCCGGCGCCTTCCGGTGACAATTCCGGAGGCTCGGATAATGGTGGCGCAAACGGGACGGATGACGCTGATGATTCCGATGACTCTTCCACGTGACGCGACGAAAGTGGATCGAGATTGTTGGTACGTCGGCGGCGCCGGGGTGGCTTGCCGTGGCGGAATGTCAGGAGCAGCGGCCTTCTGGGAGAAATGGCATGGATGAAGCGGTCAGACGAGCGATTTCGGCGGGCGAGCGCGAGATTCAATTGCGTGCCGGCGCGGTTTCTTTCCAGTTGGTACGCATCGAGCCCGGGCGGTTCTTCATGGGATCGCCTCCGGGCGAAGCCGGTCATCAAACGAACGAACCGCTGCGGGAGGTTCGCCTGACGGCGCCGTTCTATATTGGCACGCGGCAGGTCACTCAGGGGCAGTTCAAAGCGATCATGCAATCCAGCCCTGGGGCCGCGAAGAACCCCAGCCTTGCCGCCGATCAGATTCTGTTCTCGCAGGCCATCCAATTCTGCAAACGTCTCTCCGGCGAGACAGGCGTGCCGGTCATGCTGCCAACTGAAGCGCAATGGGAATATGCCTGCCGCGCAGGCACGCAGACGCGTTTTTACACGGGGGACTCGGAAGCGGACCTCGCTCGCGCCGGCTGGTATCGGGAAAATTCGGGAGAACGCGTCCATGCTCCGGGCGAGAAGGCGCCGAATGCCTGGGGGCTTTTCGATACGCTCGGCAACCTCTGGGAATTATGTTCCGATTTCATCCGCGAACCGGATTCCACCCCAGCCGTCGACTTGGTCGGAGCGCGAAGCGAATCGGTGGGCGCCATGCGCGGTGGCGGCTGGATGGAACCGCTTGAATCCTGCCGTGCGGCGCGCCGCAGCATGAGCAACGATATGTTCGGCGGTGCGGGCATCCGTCTCGTTGTGAGCGTCTGAAATCTTCATCCCGGTCACTGCTGAGAAGTTTCGGCTTCAGGAAACGCATCCAGAGCTTGCGCCGCGTTGGCGTCCTTGCCGCCGCCCAGCAGAATCTGGGCTATCAAGTGCGATCGCTCCACCCAGGCCGCGGCCGGCCGGACCGCGTCGTTGGTTTTCGAGACAGGAGGCGAGGATGCCACCTCCATCACGTGGCGGATCTCTTGATCGTTGTCGACATAGAATTCCTGGCTCGTCTTCGGTTCCGGCGCATGACTCGGATCGTCAACGTCCCACCACTTCTCAATCCTGACCAGAGCCAGTTTTTCGTGGAGAATGTAGTACCTCTCCTCTCTGATCACTTGACCCTCGGAAAACCGGGCGCTCAGGTAGACAGTTTTCTCGCCTTGGAATGTCCCATACAACTCCCAATGGCTGAGATCTTTCCTCAATCGCCGAAGCTCGGCGGTTTCCGGCGCCTCGATGGCGGAGTCGATGCGCGTGGCTTCAAGGTCGATCGCATCAACTCGCTTCGCCGTAGAATTGTGGCCGCCGGGCGGAACCGGCGATCGCTCGGTCTGCGATGGGGAACAGCCCACCATAAGCAACAGCACGACGCCTTCAAAGAGTTGGAGCGCCGTCCTTTTTGAGCGAGAGACGGTTGCGGATCTTTTTGAAGGGCCCATCCTCAAACCTATCGAACCACGCGCCACGTTGCGCCGGGGCTGTTAGTCCAGCTCAAAGTGATGAAGGTCCACATTGGTGCTGAAGCCGGCGCCCCACGTAAACCCGTGAGCGTGCAGCTCGAGAACCAGATCGAGCGGGAGATGGAAGAATCCTGCCGTGGCAAAAGGAGATAGGGATTTATAGTTGATCCCGAGAATCTCCTCTAATGGCGGTAGCAGTTTCTTAGGCTTCGCTACGGGCCCAGCCGCGGCCCCGGCAGCGGTTTTCTGCTTCTCACTATCCGCTTTCGCTTTCTCGGCCCGCTCCTTCTCTATACGCTGGACCTCAGCGGCCACCTTTTTTACAAACAGGTCGTTAACCTCCTTGATGTCCTTCCACAAGCCTCCCGCGGCGTCTTCGGTGGTCCAGCGACCAGAGCGGACAACATGTTTGCCAACCAGCGCCTCGATGAACGTCCATTCGTCTAGAGTGAGCTGAGCGTTCTGCGTGTCGTCGATATCTACTGCCATGCCGGTGGCGTGTTCGCTCAGAGTGCCTAGCAGGTAGTGGTCCGCGTACTTGATCGGACGGGGATTGAAGCCGCCCGCCTTAAACTGCTCATCATGGATCTTCTTGACCCGAATGCTGCCACGCACGGCGAGGATCTTGTCGGCCAGCTCCTGAGACATGCCTTTGCGGATCAGCTCGGGAACATCGACATCGTCTCCATACTTGCGCTGATAGGCTTTGCGCACCCAGCGATAGAAGATTTGCTGCTGATGCAGGTTCTTGCCGAATTCCAACAGCGAGCGTAGCGTACGGGTGTGCTTTTTGCGAACCCACTTGGTGCCGGTGAGCTCCGCGTCGGACTCGGCTGCAAAGCTGGCGTACACCGCCGGAGGGCCAAAGTAGAGGGTGCGATCGGACACGTAGCTGCCTACGTTGACGTAAGGACGCCGCCTATGATCGTACACCAGCATTTTCTTGATGATTGCGAACTCGGCCTTGTCGGCGTCGGTGATTGCTTCCGCCAGGCCCAGCGCAGCGGGCAGAAAACCCGGCTCGTAAAGCTCGGGCCAGAGCGAAAAACAACCTACCGGACCGGGGATCGGCGAGGCCTGGCGGCAGAGAGTGCCCTCATCGATTCCAAGAGACAAGCGGAAGCGGCACTGCGGTCCGGGAGAGCCAAGGGGCGCCATGATTCGCTCCAGCGGACTAGGACGACACTCGCGGGATAAGTATCACGGGGCCACAAAGTTCGATGCGATCAAACCAAGTCTACTCCAGTGCGGCCGGTTCTTGCAATGAGCTTTCGCGCCACCCCGCGCGCGCAGCGGCATTCGATGTATCATAGATGAAACATAAGGTGTCGTACACACAGGACAATCGCCGGATCGGTGTGGCTACCCCGCTGGGAACGGACGTTCTGCTCCTTTCGAGCTTCCAAGGCGAAGAGGGCATCTCCCGCCTTTTCCACTTCGACTTGGAGCTGCTTTCCGAGAACGAGTCCATCGACTTCGACGCCATGGTCGGAAAGAACGTGACCATTTGGATCACGCTCGCGGATGGCAATGAGCGGTACATCAACGGTCAAGTGAGCCGCTTTTCGCAAGGAGGCCGCGACGCCAACTTCACCTCCTACCACGCCGAGGTTGTGCCCTGGCTGTGGTTCCTCACCCGCACGTCGGACTGCCGGATATTTCAGAAAAAAAAGGCCCCGGACATTATCCAGAAGATCTTTACCGATTTCGGGTTCAAGGATTACGCGCTCCGCCTCTACGGCAGCTTCGTCGAGCGGGAATACTGCGTGCAATATCGCGAGACAGCCTTCAACTTTGTGTCCAGGCTGATGGAAGAAGAGGGCATCTTTTACTTCTTCGAGCACGAGAACGGCAAGCACACCCTGGTGCTCACCAACTCGCCAACCGAACATAAGCCATGCCCTCACCAAGCCACTGTCCGGTACGAAAAATCGGCCGGGGGCTGGCAGGATAACGACGTCATTCTGGAGTGGCGGCTGCAGCAGGAACTCCGCTCCGGCAAGTACACGCTCGACGACTACGATTTCGAGAATCCCGCCACTGACCTGACAGTCAATGTTTCCGGGAAAGGGACCTACGAGTTGTACGACTATCCGGGCGAATACACCAAGCGGGCAGCAGGGGACGACCTCGTTCGTGTCCGTCTTCAGGAAACCGAGACGCCCTATCAAGTGGGCTACGGATCGAGCGACTGCCGCGCCTTCACGAGCGGGTACAAGTTCAATCTAACCGATCACTACCGAGGCAACCAGAACCAGGCTTACGCGCTCACCTTGGTGCGCCACGCCGCCAGCCAGGGCGGGGATTTCCGAAGCCGCTCCATGGCCACGAACGACGAGGAGTTCAATTATCGGAACAATTTTGAATGTATTCCGGGTTCGACGCCTTTCCGGCCTGGCCGGCTGACCCCGGAGCCGGTGGTGCAAGGCGCTCAGACCGCGGTGGTGGTTGGCCCGTCAGGCGAAGAGATATTCACCGACAAGTATGGACGCATCAAGGTGCAGTTCCACTGGGACCGGGAAGGGAAGTTGGATGAGAATAGTTCCTGCTGGATCCGCGTAAGCCAGCTCTGGGCCGGAAAGAAGTGGGGCAGCGTGTACACCCCGCGCGTGGGTCAGGAAGTGATCGTCGACTTCCTGGAAGGAGATCCCGACCGTCCTATTGTCACTGGCCGCGTCTACAACGGCGAACAGTTGCCGCCCTACGATTTGCCGGGCGAGAAAACGAAGAGCACCATCAAGACGTATTCCTCGAAGGGTGGTGGAGGTTTCAACGAGATTCGGTTCGAGGACAAGAAGGGCAGCGAACAGATCTTTATCCACGGGGAAAAGAATCTGGATGTGCGAATCAAGAAAGACGTTTTTGAGACGTTTGGCAACGACACGCATCTCATCGTCGATACAGATCAGTTCGAACAGGTGAAGGGTGATAAACACCAGTATGTGAAGGGCGACATGAACGAGAAGGTGGATGGTACGAAGTCGCTCACGGCGGGTCTGGATCACGAAGAGAAAGTGGGAATGAATTTCGCACTCGAGGCCGGCACGGAGATCTATCTCAAAGCCGGAGCGAATCTGGTGATTGAATCCGGCATCAGCCTAACACTCAAGGTGGGAGGAAACTTCATTAACCTGAATCCGGGTGGAGTCTTTATCTCCGGAACCATGGTGATGATCAACAGCGGCGGCGCGGCCGGCTCCGGCGCGGGAGCTTCTCCTCAAACGCCGCAAGCTCCCCAGGAAGCGGATAAAGCGGATCCCGGACAGGCTTCCACGCTGCCTGCGCCTCCCAAAGTGCCTGTGCGCCCGAAATTTTCCAGCGCAGCGGCTATGGTGATGAAACAAGCCGCACTGACAGGGGCCCCCTTCTGCGACATATGAGGAAACTAATTCACCGGCCCGTGAGGCCGGACGCTTGAAAGTTATGGAGCAGGCCGGGGAAGCCGTCACGAAACGTTTGTTCGAAGACGACGAATTGAGGGTCTTCGGTGTGCTGGATGGTGCGTCCATTCCGGATTTGTTGGAACATCTTTATAGCTCCGATCTTGAATACGAGTGCCTATACCGCGGAGAATTGACACCCGACATCGCCGAAGTAGCTCCCTATCTAGTGGCGCTTGAAAACACTTCTGGTTTTACGCATTGGCTGATCGAGAGGGGCTGGGGTCGTCATTGGGGAGTGTTCGCCCTGTCCCGTGCCGATCTACGTGCGCTGCGGCGGCATTTCCGCACGCTCCTGATTGTCCACGACAGCAAGGCGAAGCCGCTGTATTTTCGTTACTACGATCCACGAGTGTTGCGCGTCTATTTGCCGACCTGCAACGCCGGTGAACTGTCGGCCATTTTCGGCCCGGTCGAGAAATACTTGCTCGAAGAGGAACAGACCGGCGCGATCCTGAGCTTTCACACCAACGCCGGTGCGCTGGTTCAGCAACGCGACGAACCCGGAGATTGAGAAAGGAGGCCAGCCATGCCATTTGCGGCGAGATTAACGGATATGCACACCTGTCCCATGGTCACCGCTCTGGTTCCACACGTGGGCGGCCCGATACTTCCTCCTTGCTGCCCTACCGTCCTAATTGGTTTTCTTCCCGCCGCTCGAGTTGGCGATACGGCGCTGTGCGTGGGTCCGATCGATGTTATCGCGGTGGGTTCCACTAGTGTCATCATTGGTGGCCAATTTGCGGCAAGGGTCGGCGACCTGACTGTGCATGGGGGCGTGATTGTGGTTGGATGTCTAACGGTCATTATCGGCGGGTGAGATAGCCGCTAGCGGTGGTATTGCGTTCCGGATTGGCCTCTTGAGGTGAGGGAGAAGCATGAAGAATTTGCGGCGCGTTGTCTGGTCCAAGGGAATGTTCTTAACGCCCCAGCACTTCCAGGTCCACGACAACTTCATTGAAGACACTCTACAATTCCGGTTCAACGCTTCACTTTTCGCGAACTGGGGTGTGCTGACTCTTAAGATCGATCAGGAAGCCCTATCCAATGGATCGTTCACCTTGCATTCCTGTCGCGGGATTCTTCCCGACGGGCTGGCCTTCAGCTTCCCGGATTCAGACCCGGCGCCGCCGGGGCGCGCGATTGCCGATTTCTTTCTCCCCAATCAAGACTTCATTGACGTTTACCTGGCGATTCCGGAGCACCACTCTCAAAGCGTGAACTTCGGCCATGCCAACGCCGACGTTTCAGGTGGGCTGGTTACGCGCTACGGCGTCGACACCGTCGAGATTAATGACGAAAGCGACGGAGGCGAACAAAAGACCGTCCAAATCGGACGGAAGAACCTCCGCCTGCTGTTCGAAGGGCAGAACATGGAGGGCTTTGCGACGCTGCGGCTCGCACGCATAATCCGAAAGGATGGCGTTTATGCGCTGGATACTAACTTCATCGCGCCCTGTGTCGACATTTCGTCCAGCGAGTATCTTATGATGCTGCTTCGCAGGCTGATTGAGATCCTGGTTACCAAGAGCGAGTCTTTGAATGCAAACCGCCGCCAAAGAGGTCAAGACTTGGCCGATTTCAGTGTGACCGAAACCGCCCATTTCTGGCTTCTGCACACGGTAAATTCCTGCTTGCCTGAATTCAAGCACATCTGGTCCGTCCGCCACGGACATCCCGAACCTTTGTACGTTACAATGTCCCGGCTGGCGGGCGCTCTCTCCACTTTTTCACTCGACGCCAAGGCTCGAGAACTCCCCGACTACACTCACGACGACCTCGGCCGTTGTTTCCGGCTTCTGGATGAGAAGATCCGGAACCTGCTCGAGACGGTGATTCCTTCCAAGTGTGTCTCTATTCCGCTGCGGTTGGTGGACAAGTCGGTCTGGTCCGGTACGGTTACCAATGATGAATACCTGCGGAACTCGCAGTTCTTTCTGGCGATCGGCGCTAAAATGGGAGTTGACGACCTGATAAAGCGTGTTCCACAACTTGTCAAAGTGTCTCCCAGCGATGAGATGCAGAATCTGATCCGGTTGGCGCTTCCCGGAGTGACCCTGCGTCACGCCCCAGCCCCACCCTCGGCGATAGCTTTCAAACTGGACAACCAATACTTCAGCCTCAACCAAAGCGGCCGTCTGTGGGAAAAGATCACACAATCGCGAAACATCAGTCTGTATGTGCCGTCCGAGATCGTCGACCCAAAAATCGAACTATTGGTGGTTTTGCAGTAGCTTTTCAAGCATCGCGCTTCTATTCGATTCCGGCACGGTGAATCTGCTTGTAGATATTTTCCATTTCGCGTGCAAAGGCTTTGGTGTCACAGACGGAGGAATTCATAAGTTGAGGACGCATCCCACGCCGAAGCGTCTGGAGGCGTTCAGGCGTGCCGGGCGAGTTTGCCAATTCCGCCGCGAAAGATATGTAATCGCCAAGATCGGCTCTCACAAACTCTCCGAGACCTCCGGCGCGTAAGATTGAGGCACTGGTTCGCGATACCCATCGATCGCCCCAAAAGCTCAGTACGGGCACACCCTGCCAAATCGCTTCTGTTGTCGTGGTGCCTCCGTTGTAGGGAAACGTATCCAGGGCAATATCGATTTGGTCGTAAGCCTTGAGAAACTCAAAATGCTCCGCTGGGCCCTCAAGGCTTACTCTCTCGCGCGGAACACCATTCTTTGCGAAAAGGTTGTACAAGAATTCACGAGAGGCGGCACAGCCTAGCGCGCTGTTTTTGGCGATAAGCGAACTCTCGGGGCATTGCAATAGGATGCTGCTCCAGGCAGCGGCTACGCGGTCAGTTATCTTGATTTGAGACGCCAATGAGCCAAAGGTAATTGCGCGTTTCGCGAGACACGGTGGTTCCGCTACCTCGGGCACCGGGTAGTTTACTTCGAAAGTCAAATAGCTGCCCGGGACGCGCCGAATGCGTTCTGTATAAAAGCGCTCTTCTTCCGCGGGAATCACTTGACTGTCACCGATCAAATAATCGAAACATTCAAGACCGCTGGTGGCATATAGATTGAACCAGCCCACGATCAGCGGGGCGGGCCGCATGTTGAAAAGCGGCAGGCGAGCCATATCGCTGTAGCCGTTGAGGTCCACGAGCAGATCAATCGCGCTGCGTGCCATGAGTGCCTTAACATCTTCGTTTGACGCTCTTGTGATGTCGTGAAAGCGATCTTGCGGATCGCCGCGCCACCCACGCCGGATCTTTGAGGCAGGCGCCCCGGAGAACAAATGGATTTCGAACTCGGACCGATCATGTTGATTGATCAGCCCCCACACGGGCTTCATCCAGTTCTCGCGATGAAAGAAGGATGAAATGTAACCGATGCGGAGAGGCCGATGACCTGGCTCAGGCTGAACTGACTCAGTTCGAAAACGATCCTTCGCGCGTGCGACCGGAGCGGGTAGATGATGTTCAGCCCAGCAACGCCGCGCTTCCAAGATGGTGCCGTTGTCGGCATTGGGCGCTCCTGGGATGATTAGTGCGAGCATGGCGCGCGCGAGCGCGGAATTCCGAAGATCATCCCGTGCCGCACAGTTGCGGAAGTGAGCCATCGCGTCGTCGATCTGGCCTAGCTCGAATAACGCGCGAGCTAGATTGTGCTCTGCTTCCAGCCAGCCCGGTTCCCCGCTAAGCGCTTTTTCGAAACTCGCGATGGCCGGCGCATATTCTTTTTGAGCAAGCTCCGCGCATCCCAGAGCATACCAGGCACGTGCCAAATGGGGGCTGCCGCTGAGCGCACTTTGATAAGCACGAATGGCTTGGGAAAGTTGACCTAGGTCCTGCAATGCGTCTCCAAAGACACAATTCAATTCGGAATCCCGTGGAGCGAGGGCCAGCGCCTGTTCCAGATACGGAATCGCCTCCGTGCTTCGATTGAGCGAACGAAGGGTTTGCCCCAGCGAAGCGAGCGCTGCACCGAACGTGGAGTTTGCCGCCACAGCGCGTCGAAAGCTTTCCGCCGCCTGCTCCAGTTCTCCGGTAAGGCGATAACAGTTTCCGAGGTTGTAGTGGGCGTCGGCAAAGTTAGCGTCTTGTTTCAATGCATGCTTATACGCAGCTATTGCTTCCTGAATGCGTCCCTGTTTCTTTCGGAGAGTGCCGAGGCTATTGTGAAACCACGGCCGGCTACTGAGTCGAATGGCGCGCCGGATGTTGGATTCGGCTTCGTCATAGTTGCCAAGTTCCATCAAAGCTAGACCGAGGGCGTTGCAACACTCAGGTTCTTTCGGCGAGACTGCGAGAGATCGTCTAAACAGCTCGACGGCAGCCAGGTGATTGCCGGCATCGTGCGAAAGGCAACCAAACATATAAAGAGCATGGCGGTGGTTCGGGTCCCTGCGGAGCACCTCCTGGTAAAGTTCGGCGGCGGCCGCGAGATCGTTGCTTTTGTGAAACTCAATGGCCGACTGCAGCAAATCTTCATCGCGCATTAGCTATCCGTACCGGGGAAATTATACAACCGATGTGGGGCAGGATGACATCCTGCCCAACTGTGTCGAAAGAACATCTCGGTGTGGTATAAACAGGACATTCGAACACCCCTTGCTTTTCGAAGGCTCCGAAGTGCATAATGTAATGCATTGAAAAACATGCGCACGATGGCGAACAGTGTTTGTACGTCCAGACTCCGTACCGCAGGGGATGGAATTTTGAAGAAATCTGTCGCGTTTGTTTGGCAGGCGCTTCCGATTCTGATTTTGACAAGTTATCCGTGCTTGGCTCAAACGATACTCACGCCCGGCACGATAGTCACCGGCCAATGCAATGGGCGGACAACTGAGCCGGGTTGCGTGCTACCCAACCTGTTCGGATCCACTGGCTTGACCCTTTACAATAGCCCGGCGTTCAGCCATTTCGCCCATTTCGTCGGTTCCGCGCAGACTACGTTAAACCAGACTCTGAGCACGGCCATTGCTACGCAGCTTGCGATTCTGCCGATTATCTCGCCTGCGTCGGGCTTTACTTATATGTACGACAGCTCGGCGGGGGCGTTTGTGCGAACCAGCTCCAGCTTCGGTCCCATTTATACGGAGCGCGCGGAGACCATCGGACGGGGCAAAATATCGTTCGGAGCAAGCTACCAGCGCTTTCGCTTTGGAAATCTCGACGGCATCAACCTTCATGATGTTCCCGCCGTGTTCACGCACATACCTGGTACCGGTCCCGGCGGCGCCACGGAACCATATGAAGCGGACGTAATACAGACCAGGAACAACATCGATCTGAACATGGATCAGACGTTGCTTTACGGTACGGTCGGCATCACCGATCGGCTGGATGTCTCTGTAGCGATACCGATCGTATCAGTCCGGATGGGTGTGAGCTCGGATGCCCAAATCATCAGAGTCTCCGGACCTACGTTTATGCTGACGCCTGGGGGGAGGCCTATCCCGAACCCGCACGAGTTCAATGCGGCGGGCGCTCTGACAAACGTATATACCAGTAACGGGAGCGCGGCCGGCATTGGCGATGTCACTATCCGGGTTAAAGGAAACATATTGCAAACGGAGAATATTCGCGTGGCCCTGGCCATGGACGTTCGGACGCCAACCGGCAATGCCATGGAGTTGCTCGGCTCGGGAGCGGTCGGCGTTAAACCGTTTGTTGCAATCTCCGCGGGGAAGCGGTTTTCGCCACACCTCAACGTCGGCTACCAATGGAACGGTGATTCCGTCTTGGCCGGGAACCTGACTGGGACAACCGTCTCGGAGAATTCGAGTGACCAAACAGTGGTGCAGAACGGTCCTGCCACAAAAAAATCGCTGCCCGACCAATTTTTCTATTCTTTTGGCGCGGATTACGGAGTCACCAGCCGCTTGACGCTGGTGGGCGATTATCTTGGGCAGACGCTGATCAATGCGCCCCGAGTGTTCCGTACGAATTACATCACTCAAAATATTCCGGGCGGCACCGGTGCGCTAACGCTCAGCGATATTACCGGCGGCCAGGATACCATCGGTCTGAACAGCGCCGCCGTGGGCTTCAAGTTCAATCTGTTTGACCAGTTGCTGCTGACGGGCGACCTACTCTTCCGCCTGGATAATCGAGGACTGCGGCAGGACGTTACTCCCCTGATCGCACTTTCCTACGCTTTCGGCAAGTAGCTCAATCCGGGAATTCAATAAGGCGTGATGGCCTGGATCAGCCAGCCGGTAGCGGCTCGGGCCAAGGTCACCTTGACACGTTCACCGGCCATATCCTGTTTCCCACCGCGCTTCATCGTCATGCTGAGCGTGCGTGTGCAATTCACGGTCGCGGAAGCGCCATTAATGGTTGGCCTCTCTAGCGGCCGGATTTGAAAGCTGATGGCTTTTGCAGCGCCGAATTCTCTACGGGTTGCGTCCAGCATGTTCTTCGGCATGCCTTGCCAGACGCTCTCAAGAGCCTTGAGATCCATTCCATTGTAAGCCGCTTCATAGCTGCTCAACGTTCGTTCAATCGCCTGGTAATCCGCGGCCGCGGGGTTGGGCTGGGGTTGGTCCGGTTCCTTCGGTTTCTGCTCTCTGAGCCTTTGCGCCGCTGCCAGCGCGTCAGCTTGCTGTTTGTCAATTCCCGCAATTAGTCCACGGGCATCTTGAGCGTGTGCGCCGGCGGCGTAACGCGACAGATAGTCTTGCAAAGCGGCCTTGTTGCCTTTGTCCACCGCACTCCAAGCGGACTGCTCGGCTTGCCGCTCCGCGCTGGCGTTGATCTGGGCGCGTAGTTGCGACAGACGGTTTCGCGCATCCTCCACGTAGGCGCCGCCTGGATGCTTTCGAATAAAGTCGTCGAGTTCGTCGGGGTTGGTGCTGGCGCGTACGCGATCCCAGTCCTGCACCTCGGTCGGTTTGGTTTCTACCGGCGCGGGTGGGGCCGGTTTCGCGGCTCTCGTCAGGGTGACCTGGGCGCGATTCGGGCGAGCGGTCTGTCCGGCCGTGAATTCGATGGAGAAACGCACCGCCGTATAATCTTCTTTTGTCAGCTCTACAACGTGGTTCCCCGGACTGACTTCTGCCCGTAACGAGCCGTTCGAGCCCGTGTCGCCAACCACCCGCCCATCCACCTTCACTTGCGCGCTGGGCAACGCTCCAGCTATCTCGAGCGCGGCGGGCAGTGGCGTAAGTACAAACGCAACCTGCTTCTCGTCTCTCTTCGCTAGATCCACGGTCTGTTCCGAAGAGGTCCGGAAACCATCTTTCGCAACGCTGATTACGTGCTGGCCGACATCCAAGGGAATGCGAAGCCCGCCGTGCTCGGTCAACCGGTGATATGGGCGGCCATCGATCAAAACCTTGACATTGTCCTCGCCGGTTTGGATCACCAGGGTGCCAACCTCCCGGTCGAGCGAGAGGAAGACGTTAAGAGAAGGGTTAGGTTTAACATCGACAATCAGTGAACGATCTCCAATGCCGATCCGCCTGGCGCCTTCCTTAAGATCCGTCAATTGCACTCCCTGGGCGCCCGCGCTCTGGGACGCCACGGCGGCGCCATCCACTTTGACTGTTTGGACGTCACAATTGCAGGAGATTGTTCCCCTCGACCCCACGTTAGCGATCACTGTCGCTTGAACATTTTTGGCGGTGATAGAGCGCGCAAGTTCGGGAGATGCGCCCACGGTACTGCGCCATTCTGTTTCGAATTGGGCATCGCCGGCGCTTACCCGGAGAGTATGGGCTCCCGGGGAAACGCCGGACACGGCAAACTGGCCATCGCGCAAGGACCCGGCCAGCCGGCCATCCAGGAATACCTGGCCGCTGGCAAAGTTCGTGTTCACCTGCACCTGTTGCGGTAACGGTTCGAAAACCAGTGGAACTTTCAGTTCAGAATTGCTCTTCGACACGGACACGGTTTGACTGAGGGCCTTGAAGCCTTCCTTGGTTGCGGTTAGCTGGTATTTTCCAGCCGGCAGCGTCAGAGAGCAATCCGGCATCACGCAGGTTTTGCCGCCCACTGCGACGGAGGCGCCATCAATGTTTGAGTTCAACGTCAGGGTCACACCGTGGTCCGTTCGGATCATTCGCAGGACAATGAGTGTACCCGCCAGCAAGGCAACCACCGCAACACCGATCAACATGAGACGGCTTTGGACGACGGCCGGCAGCTTCCGCGCGAGCGGCGCCGCGTCTTCGGCCCGATGCCGCGGGCGCTGCGATTGTTCTCGTACCTCTCGCTCCAGCCGCAGCAGTACAGGTTCCTCGGGGTACTTCCGCAGCCCAGCCTGGATTATCTTCAAGGCCTTGTCCTGGCGATGTTCGGCCACCAGTTGAGCGCTCTGCCGCACCACCTCATCGACAGCCTGTTCGCGCTCCCTTGCGGCCTGGGCGGCCCGGGTTGACTGAAGCAGTTCCACCAGCCGTTTTTCAGCCGGCCAGGAGGCGAGAGCTTTCTCCAGGATCTGAAGCGCTCGCTTGAAATCCAGCTGCTGTATCGAGGTTTGTGCGTCCAACGCCGCTTGCTCCACTGCCTCCCGGCGTTGTTGCGCGGCCAGTTCCTCCTTCGCGCGCGCCAGCAGCGTCCGCAGCTCACTTTCGCCCGAATACTTCTCGTCAGCCTGCTTCAGCACCTGCACCGCTTGCTGGAGGTGGCCCTCCTCCAACAGCCGCCGGCCCGACTCCGCACTTCGCCGAACCGCCTCGGCACGCTGATGCTGTTCCCACTGCGCGCGCACCTCCGGCTCCAGCCGCAGCAGAGCAGACTCCTCGGGATACATCCGCAGCCCAGCCCGGATCGCCTCCAGCGCTTCGGCCAGCTGATTATTCGCCCGCAGCTGGTTGCACTCCCGCACTGCCGCCTCTACCGCCTGCTCTTGTTCCCACGCGGACTTTGCGGCCCTGGTCCGCTGGAGCAGCTCCACCAGACGGCTCTCCCCCGGCCACGATTGCAGAGCTTTGTCCAGAATCGCGAGCGCTCGCCCGAAATTCTTCTGTTCCGCCAAGCCCCACACCTCGCCGGCGGTTTGCTCGACGGCCTCCCGCCGCTGCTGCGCCTGCGCCAGCAGCATCTGGAGCTCGCCCGCTTCCGGATACTGCTGGTAAGCCTTTTCGAGAACCTCCACCGCTGGTTGGGTCCGACCGCTGTCCAGAAGCCGCCGCCCCTCCTCCGCGCTTCGTTTCGCCTCTTCCGCCCGCTGCTGGGCCTCCAACTGGTCCAGGAGCTCCTGCTCCAGCCGCACCAGAGCAGGCTCATGCTGGTACTTCACGAGACCAGCCCGGATCACCTCCAGCGACTCGGCTAACCGATGATTCTCCCGGAGTTGATGACTTTCCCGCGTTACGGCATCTATTGCCGTCCGTCGCTCCTGAGCCGCGCGCGCGGCCTTGGTTGTCTGGAGCAGCTCCACCAGCCGGCTTTCCTGCGGCCAGGACTCGAGAGCTTTCTCCAGAATCTGAACCGCCCGCTCAAATTCTTTCCGCTCCGCGCAGCCCTGCGCTTCTTTCGCCGCTTGCTCCACCCCTTGACGCCGTTGCTCGGCCCGCAGTTCTTCATTCGCCCGCACCCGCAACGTGCGCAGCTCGCTTTCCTCCGGGTACCGCTCGCAAGCCTTCTCAAGCATCTCCACGGCTTGCTTGGTGCGCCCCTGGTCCAGCAGACGCCGTCCCTTCTCCAGGATCCGCTTCACTGCGTCCGCCCGCTCGCGGACCTCCTGTTCCTGCCGTGCTTGCCGTTCCAACTGCTGGCGGATCTCCAACTCGGCGCGCACCAGAGCGGGCTCCTCGTGGAACTTACCGAGCCCAGCCTGGATCGCCTCCAGCGCATCCGCCAAGCGATGATTCTTCCGAAGCTGGCTGCACTGCTGAAGCACCTGGTCTACAGCCTGCCGCCGCTCCTTCGCCACTTGACCGGCCTTGGCAACCTGCAGCAGCTCCACCAGCGAAGTCTCTCCTGGCCATGATCGCAAGGCCTGCTCCAGGGTCTCGATAGCCTGCTCGAAGTCCTGCCTCTCGGCCGAGCCTCGAGCCGCTAGCGCCGCCTTTTCCGCTGCTTCCCGCCGCCGTACTGCCGATAATTCTTCGTTCGCCCGCGCGAGCAGCGTCTGTAGCTCGGCCTCCTCGGGATACCGGCCGCAAGCCTTCTTAAGAGCGTCTACTGCTTGCTGGAAGCGGCCCTCATCCAACAGCAGACGCCCCTCCTCCACGCTCCGGCGCACCGCTTCAGCCCGCTGCTGACGCTCCCGTTGATCAAGAGCCTCCCGCTCTTTCGCGGCTCGCGTTGCCTCGGTTTCCTGGAGCAACTCCGCCAGCCGGCTCTCGCCCGGCCAAGCTTCGAGCGCCTTCTCGAGGATCTCCGCCGCTCGCGCGAAATCCTGCTGCTCCACTGAGCTCCGCGCTTCACGCACAGCCTGCTCCACGCCCTCCCGACGCTCGTGCGCCTTCAGTTCTTCCTTCGCCCGCCTCAGCAGGGTCTGCAGTTCACTTTCGGACGAATACCGCTGATTAGCCTCCTCCAATATCTGGACGGCTTGTTGGAAGAAGCCCTCTTTCAGCAGCCGTTGACCTTCCTCCACCCACCGCCGCACTCCTTCGGCCCGCTGCTGCCGCTCCCACTGCTCCCGCACCTCGCGCTCCAACTGCACCAGAGCCGGCTCCTGGTCATAGTTGGTTAACCCCGCCTGGATGACGTCCAGCGCTTCTACCAGGCGTTGCTTGGCCAGCAACTCGTTGCACTCCCGCGCTACCGCATCCACCGCCTCTTGCCGCTCCTTGGCAGCGCGGGCGGCCTTGGTCGCCTGTAACTGCTCCGTTAGCAGCTTCTCGCCCGGCCAGGATTCCAGCGCTTTTTCGAGAATCGCTATCGCGCGCGCGAAATCCTCCTGCCCGACCCGGTTCTGAGCGTCCCGTGCCGCCTGTTCCACCGCCTCACGCCGCCGTTCGACCAGCAGTCCTTCATTCGCCTGCCCCAGTAGCGTCTGCAGTTCAACTTCTTGCGGATACAGGCCGCAAGCCTTCTCCAGGACATCCACTGCTTCCTGAAAGCGTCCCTCCTCCGACAGCCGCCGGCCCTCCGCCGCTTGCCGCCGGATCGCTTCGTCCCGTTGCTTGCGTTCCAGCTCCTCGCGCACCTCCCGCTCCAGCCGCACCAGAGCCGGCTCCTTCTGGTACTTCCGCAGCCCGGCCTGGATCGCCTCCAACGCTTCGTCCAGCCGTTGATTCGCGCGAAGAGAATTACATTCGTCGACGGTCTTCTTGACGCGAAGCTCGCGTTCCCATGCCGCTTTTGCGGTGCTTACCGCGGCACGAAACTCCCTCAATCTCACCTCCTCGGGAAATGCGAGGAGTGCGCCGTTAATCTCCCGGAGCGCGCCGTCAAAGTCCGACGCGTCCCTCATGGATTCAGCGGTGCGAACAGTCTTCTCGATTGCCTCCGCTCGCTTGAGCGCGCGCAGGTCGTGCTCGGTCTTGGCCAAGTGTGCCAAGAGGGTGGGCTCATCCGGGAATTCTTTCAGGGCGCTCGATAAGCCGGCGATTGCATCTCCGAAGCGCGATTGTTCAATGCACAGGTTCGCCTCGGTGACAGCCGCCTGAACGCGGTCGGCTGTGTCCTTGCGCGCAATCGCTTCCTCCAGGACGCGCTTGACCTCTCGCGAGTCTGGGTGGCGCGAGGCCAGTTCCCTTAGTGCGTTTACGCAGGAATCTAAATCGCCTTGCGTCCGCAAGGCATCGATTTCCTGGAGGCGGTCCCGAATGGAACGTTGTCTCCGCGCCTCCGCGACCACACGCTCAGCCTCCTTGTTAAGCGGATCCAGACGCGCGGCTTCCGAGCTTTTCTCCGCGGCTGCCGTTAGATCCCCGCGCCCCAGATCCTGGAGTGCGCCGGCGACCAGGAGGGCGGCCTGCTTGTACCGTTGCGCTTCAGCACGCGCGGCGTCCAGCAATGCGCGCGTTCGCGAATTGGTCTGGTCCACCTTGAGCGCCAGTTCCAGTGTCTGTATCGCGTTTGAAAAATCCCGGCGCGCGAGCTGTTCTTCCGCGGTTTCGAGCATCGTCTTGACGCGGGATTGCACCGCTTGATTCTGAAGTTCACGCTGCACCACTTCCCGCAGGTGCCGGACCTCGCGGTTGCTCGGATCCAGTTCCAGCGCTTCATGGATGATCGACAGGGCGCTCGTAAACTCGCCCGAGGCGGACAGCTTCTCGGCCTCCACCACCAGCGTCTTCGCCCTAGCCTGCTCCAGTTCGAACATCAGCGGCTCGGTATCCAGCCGGAGATCGCGTAGACTCTGGTATCTCAGCTCGCGGTCCTTCTGAAGCGCACGATTGACGACCTGTTCCAAGCCTTCCGGACATTCCGGCGCCAGTAACCGCAGCGGCTCGGGGTCTTCCATGGTGATTTTGAACATCACGCGCGCGGGATCGGTCGACTTAAAAGGATGGCTCCCGGTAAGCAATTCGTAATAAGTGACGCCGTAGGCGAAGACATCGGAAAGTGCATCCGCCCCGGTACCGGAAAACTGCTCGGGCGACATGTAGAGAATGGTCCCCACCAGGTCGCCCTGTTGTGTTACCCGCGTCTCGTTTCTGTCGCGACTCATCCGCGCGACGCCGAAATCCATGATCTTGACGGTCCCATCCGGCAAGAGACGGATATTGGCTGGCTTTATGTCACGGTGGATAACGCCATTGCGGTGTGCGCAGTCCAGGCCATCGGCAACCTGGTCCATTATGTTCATCTTCTGCAGCAGGGTCAGCTGAATACCGTCCTTGATGATCTGCAGCAGATCTTGCCCTTCGAGCAGTTCCATTACCAGGAACGGCCGTCCGTTATGCTCTCCGAATTCGTGGACCGTGACTATGTTTTTGTGCTTGAGGTTTCCGGCGGCGGCGGCCTCGTTCCGAAAACGAGTAAGCAGATCCCGGTCGCCTTCCGTGGTCAGCATCTTGATTGCGACCGGACGGCCCACCGTCGGATCGAAGGCCCGGTAAACCTTGCCGAAGCCACCCTGGCCCAGCTCAGCTTGAACCTCATACTTCCCGATTTTCTGGACACCTGGATCGGGCATATTCGGGGGCGAACGCTAGCAGTGAGGACGCAGTACCCGATTTGACAACAAACCGAGGCTGGAAGGTGAATGCCGCTCAGTCACTCTTCGGTGGAAGTTTAGGCCGCGGGCCGGAACAGCGATAGTACGACGTCTCGGATTAAACGGCGGATGCCTCATTTGTAACGTGTCTTACCCAGTATACGCTCGCTCGGTTCTGAGTGATGGAGGTCCTAGCCGGCCCGCATCCGGACTCACTTCGGGTCGGGTTTGGTCCCGAGCTCGGCGGCGTTTTGATCATACGGACTTGCGATGAAGGTTGCTGTGCTATCCGAATCGTTCGGACTATCCTGCGCAGCCGTACCATAGACTGGCTCAAAGTCGACACCCGCCAACGCGCTACGCAAAGCCGAAGCAAACTCAACGCCGGTTTGAAAACGTTGAGCGGGATCTTTGCTGAGCGCCCGCGACAGAGCATCCTGCAGCGCGATCGGCAGTCTTTGGTCGATTTCACAAATGCTGTCGGGGACACCCGTTGCGATTCGCTTGGGGATGAAGGGCGCTTGAAATGGATGGCACCCGGTCAAGAACTCAAAAAATACAACCGCCGCCGAAAACAGGTCCGACCGGGCGTCGCATTGCTTCCCCGTGATCTGTTCGGGAGCCATGTAATTGGGTGTCCCGAGAATCTTACCAGTGCGGGTCAAAACCGAAGTCGACAACCTCACCAGGCCGAAATCCAGTATCTTTGCCTGCGTTCGAAGGTGCACAAACAAGTTGCTGGGTTTGACGTCCCGGTGCACGATGCCTAACTGATGCGCGTGCGCCAGCCCTTCGCAGACCTGGGCCATGAGGTCCACTTTGAGCGTGAGCGGAAGCGGCGACTTTTCCCTCACAGCGGTCTTCCAGTCAACACCCTGGAGCAGTTCCATAACGATGTACGAAGAACTTTCGGCTTCGCCGAAGTCGTAAATCGTTACGATATTCCGATGGTTCAGCCTGGCGCACACCGAAGCCTCCCGGCTGAATCGTTCGCTGATCTCCGGAAATATCTGCGATTCGGTGCGCATCACTTTGAGCGCCACCTCCCGGCCGAGACCTTTGTCGCGGCCACGGTAGACGATACCCATGGATCCAGACCCCAACTGCTGCAGAACTTCGTATCTGCCCAGAGCTGACATCCTTGGTTCCAACTCCTTATGCCTCCAGGGCGAAAAGGATGATCGAGATGTTGTCTTCACCACCCGCGGACTTCGCCGCTCTGAGCAGATCCGACGCCGTCGCGTTCAGATCTTTGCCGGCACTGAGCAACTGAGCGATGTCTTGGTCGGGTACCAGGCTATGCAATCCATCGCTGCAGAGCAGGACTACGTCGCCCGCGCCAAGCTCTGCTTCGGTGGTATGGACTTCAACCAGGTCTTTGGATCCGGCTGCCTGTGTCAAGAAGTTCCGGGGCACGCTGAGTTGCGGACCACCTCGTCCGGACATGGCATTGACCCAGGTATCGTCGATCGTCATTTGCTGCAAGGAACCACCCTGCCAGATGTACACGCGGCTGTCGCCCACGTTGCCTACTGTTATGTTGCCGCCGTTCGCGATGATTGCTGCAATCGTCGTGCCCATTCCGGCAAACTCGGGCGCCTGCTCGGCTTGCTTCCACACTTGACGATTGGCTAGTTGGATCGCAGTGGCCATTCGGTTCGCGTCGATGGAAAGCTCGAAGTTATATCCAAACGGCCAAGTGACGTCCAGCCGGTCCCGTGAGGATTCGAGGTAGTACTGCATGGTCGAGATTGCCAGCTCTGCTGCCATCTCTCCATGGGAGTGTCCGCCCATGCCGTCTGAAATGATGAAGAGACCCAAGGACTCGTCCAGGAAAATCCGGTCCTCATTCTTGGTGCGAACACAACCAATATCCGTTACGCCGTGGGATTGGATCATGTGCGGTTTAAACCCAAGCTTGTTCAGAGCCAGTATACTAAATCCCTCACGGAGGTTTCTGTTCCTGCGAATGCGGCGATCCAACCATTTGTTATGATGGCGGCTGGGCCCTTTGGATCGCTCTTCTCTGCATCATCCAGGATCGGCGAAATTCTCGACGGCAAATACCGGATCGACAAGCACCTGGGCGCGGGTGGAACGGGGAACGTCTACTTGGCGACGCATCTTGGAACCACAACGCGTCGTCGCTCAAAGTCATTGCTCCCAGGTGGGCGGCGGAACCGCAGTTTCTGGCCCGCTTTCAGCGCGAAGCACAGGCCTGCGGCTGCTTGCGCCATCCGAATATCGTTTAACGTCACGGATTTCGGCATCGCGAAGACCGCTGGCGGCGACATGCCGTATCTGATAATGGAGTTCCTCGACGGACAGACGCTCTCGGATTTCCAGAAAGCCACTGCTCCCGCTGCCGATGATCGCTGATTTCTTGGACCAGATTGGACTGGCCCTCGCCGAAGCACATAGGCATGGAATCATTCATCGCGATCTGAAACCCGACAACATCTGGCTGGAACCAAACGGCCGGAAAGGATACACGGTGAACGTGCGCGACTTTGCCGTCGCCAAAGTGAATCTGAGCGATTGGGCTCTGCCCGTGCAAGAAATGACGCCGCTAGGCAACTCCAGGACCGTTATGCCGGCTTCGTCGAATGTCTTTTTGACGTCGCGCCAGAATTTCTCGGTCAAGAGTTCTTTCATAGGCTCGTTACCAGGAGCGTCAAGGCGCCTTCAGTATACCTGCCACGCCGCAGTCGTGACGCCCGCGGCCTTCACTCTCCTAAGGATGTAAAATATGTGAACTGGCTCGAGCCATCTCGCTTTATCCCGATTATGCCCCTACCCATGCGGCGCTCGCCGACGCCTATCTGAAAATTACTTTTTGGGGCGTACTTCCACCGCGGGAGGGGATTTCGCGATCCAGCCAGGCGGCGCTGGAATCTATCCGGCTGGACCCAAAACTCGCCGACGCTTACGCGCTCCTGGGCGCTCTCGTTTGCTGTCATGACTGGAACTGGCAGGAGGGATCCCGATTATTGCGCAAAGCAAGTGAGTTGCAGCCCAGTAACATGAACGCGCTCAGTTTCAATGCCCTTCAGCACATCTTTCGGGGTGAGTTCGAAGAGGCGCGAGTGTGGGTGGAGAAATTTTCGGAAATAGATCCCGTCTCGCCTTGGGGTTTTCGGAACCAGAGCTGGTTTTATTATTACCAACAACAATACGCCCGGGCCGCAGATGCCATGCGAAGCGCGCTCGTGCTAGACCCGCACTTTCGGGAAGGGCAGTTCTTATTGGCCTATGCGTATCTGCGCGAAGCACGCTACCCGGAAGTAATCGCGCAATTGCAGGAACTCCCTGACGGACCCTATAATGCGTCCAAATGGGGCGCACTGGGCGAGGCTTACGCCTGCTCAGGCGCCATCGAAAAAGCGCACGAGGCATTGGGCAAGATCGACGAACTGGCCCGCACCGAATACGTTTCCCCCATCATTCGCGGATCCATCTATGCCGGCCTTGAGGATTGGACGCGCGTCCTCGAACAATCAGAGCAGGCCTACGTGGAGCACACTCCGTGGCTATCCACGCTTAAGGTGGATCCGCGGTATGACCCCATCCGTGCGGACACTCGCATAGGCGATTTGCTGAGGCGAATGAACCTGGTGGGGCAGGTTGATAACTTGTTGATAGTTGACTTATGCACAGCGGTTGAGCCGCATCGTCCCGCCTGAGCGACAACCCCA
>OBLW0100001161.1_pt1 | contig 22622 bp, 23 predicted proteins | sample 1520161 | NCBI WGS metagenome assembly OBLW01 (sample SAMEA3539309, study PRJEB22396) | soil metagenome | biome: tundra; feature: field; material: soil | place: USA | collected 2010-05 | depth 0.15 m | reverse complement strand
CGGCCTTGTTCGGCGGGCAGAACTGCTTGGCGTACTCCATCATGTTTTCCATGAACCCGTCGCGTTCGTAGATATCGTTGATAATGCCGAGTTCTTGCGCCTCTTCGAATGAGAAAGTGTTGCCCGTGACCATCAGTTCAATGGCTTTGCTCTTCCCTACCAGCCGCGAGAGGCGTTGTGTGCCACCAGTACCGGGAAGCACGCCCAGATTCACTTCCGGCAGGCCGATCTTGCCAGCGTCCTTGCGTGCGATGCGGATGTCTGCCGCCATCGCAATTTCCAGGCCGCCGCCCACACAATGTCCATTGATCGCCGCGATCACCAGCTTGGGCGTGTGTTCCAGGCGCAGTAGCATTTCATTGGCATGCAGACAGAAGTAATATTTGAAGGTCGGATCGACGCTCGACAGCATTTTTATATTCGCGCCCGCCGAAAAGAATTTGTCACCGGCGCCCGTCAGCAAAATGACATGAACATCATTCTCCATGCGCGCCCGGAGAATCGCCTCATCGAGCTGCCGGTTCATCTCGTAGGTGTAAGTGTTAGCGGGAGGATCGCACATCTCGATCACCGCTACGCCGCCATCGGTGCGGTAATTGACAAGCTGTTTGGTGGTTTCGCCGGTCGCCGGCTGCATTGTGGTCGCCATGTTGTAACTCCTTATTTCTTCATCTTTATCGGTAATTTGTAATCCAATAATCTCTTGTCAGTTCCAGCGAAGCGAGGATCCTTGGTTTCGCGGGAAGTTTTACTATCCGTGCTCAGCGCCCATCCTTGCGCGCCTTAGGAGCATTCATCACCCCGCTCAGAAAAATGTCGCTCATCTCGCGCGCGAGTTGCTCGGCATCGGCATCAACCCGCGGGTTGTGCCAGGTATAAATCCAGTTCATCATGCCGAACAAACTGAGGACCGCGATGCGTGTGGTGAACGGCAACCCAAATTCTCTTTTCAAATCATCGAGCAAACCTATACAGATCCGATAGTACTCGCGTTTGATCGCTGCCACTTCCGAGGCAAAACCGTTTTTCAACGCGTCCGCTTCATGCGATAGAACTTTCATGCTCGCCGGGTTCGCGAGAAAATATTCCAGGTGATTCAATATGAAGATGCGGATTTGCTGTTCCGGCTCGCTCACTCCCTGCAAACGCGCTTTCAGCCTTTGCACGATGGTTGTGAACGTGTGCTTCTGAATCAGAAAGAGCAAGCGTTCTTTTGATTCGAAGTAGTAATAAAGCCCAGCCAACGACATTCCACTGGCGCGCGAAAGGTCACGCATGGAAGCGCCCTCGTATCCCTTTTCGCAGAAGACGTTCGTAGCGTGGATGAGAATTTCCGACAATCGGCGGTCAAAGCGCGTGGCCGGCTGCGCCAAGGCGCGAGGGCGGCGTGTGGAAACTCGCCTTGCAGTTGAAGGACTAGCCATAAGCCCGAACAAGTCTCATTCGAACGTTCGTTCGGACCTAGTATACGGCAATACGATCGGGATCACAAGCCGCGGTGGATTTCTTTACGAGCTGGTATCGCTCTTAGTTCCGTACGTCCGCCAGCAGTCGCTCTATGTCGCTTTTCGCTTCGCCCGTCAGTGGCAGCAACGGTAGCCGAACCGAACCGCCGAAGTAGCCGTTAAAGTCCATGCCGTACTTCACGCCAGGGACGCCGAGGTCGCCCACCACGAGCTGGGCCGCGTTAGCGATGCGCTCCTGCTTCAGCCGCGCTAACTCTGCATCGTTCTCTTTCCATGCCGCATAAATCTCATAGCATGCCGTGGGAGCAACGCAGGCGAAAGCCAGAATCGCCCCCGCCGCTCCCGCATCGAGCGACGGATGCAGCTTCTGCGCTGCGCCCACCAGCACCTGGAAGCCCACTTCTTTCTGCCGGGTTTTCATTTTGCCGACAAATGTGACCGCGGTCGAAGAAGGCTTTGGCGGCAATGACGAACTCGCCGCCCCAACCTGAACCAATTCCCCGCCTTCGGCATTCGAGCGCGAGGCCGCCGCCGCAAGCATGCGCGGCGTGATCGCTTCAAACGTCTCAGTTACGGTGGCGCTACGCAGGATTTGCCGCGTGCCTTCCACCATCGTACGGACTTTTTCGACGTCGCCGCTCGATTCCTTGATCCCGATCAGATTCGGATGCTCCGCCAATTCGATCACCAGCTCCGCGGGAATGTCGTAGCCGGTAGCCTGTGGAAAGTTGTAAATCATCACCGGCAACGGCGATTGGTCTGCCACCGTCCGGTAAAAAGCAAGAATGTTGCCCGGCTGCATCTGCTTCTTGTAATAGTGCGGCGTACGCACCATGGCGACATCGTATCCGAGTTCGGCGGCGTACTCGGTAAGCCGCAGCGTCTCGATGGCCGACTCGATCCCTGTACCGGCGATCAGGACTTTGTTCGGCGCAGCCGCCTCGCGCGCGGACTTCAGTATGTCGCGTCGCTCCTGATCGGAAAGCAGAATGGCCTCGCCCGTCGAGCCGAGCACGACGATGCCAGCGCAAGGCGTGCGCGAGTAGCGTTCAACATTGCTCTCAAGCTTTTTGAAGTAGACGTTGCCGTCAGGATAGAACGGCGTGGTGATAGGAGGAAAAATACCTTGCAGTAGCATATTTAATTCTAACCAGAAAGCGGCGAATATACGAGAGACACCTCACAGAAACTTGGGCTCCGGTACGGCTCCGAGCTGAACCAGCACCCAACTGGTCGCAATTGTCCCGGCCCGCGCTAATCTGGCGATTAACAAAACGCTGAATGCTAATACCGTTCACAGTGACACGCTTGTTGGCGGGTGCTATTCCGAGAAAAGCTCCGGTGTGGGTCATAGCCATTGTCCAGCGGGCTACGACCTTAGCATCCTGCTCAATCGTATCGTGAATGTCGACGTGTATGTTCGAGAATGCGTCACGGAAACCGCGCCAAAAACTGCTTAAAGTGCTGCGAACCGTGAATGTCAGCCCCATGCTGCGCCTGGCCATAGCCGATCGCGTCCTTGGCGCACATTGCATCGATGACTTCCTGGCCGCCTTGGTTCCAGACCTCCTCGAACCGCTTCCGGATCAGAACTGCCCATAGTAAACGTCTTTTAATTCCAGTCGCCAGTTAATGTCGAACGGCGGTTCTGTCCGCGTGCAGCTGCTGCAAGGCCCGTATATTAATTTCGCCGCGCTGAAGTGCTGCGATCCCTTCCGCCGCCGCCCGCGCGGCCGAAAGCGTCGTAATGGTGGGGATACGCGCAGTCACTGCCGCACGCCGGATCGCCCTCTCGTCGAACCATGGCTCCAGCCCGGTGGGGGTATTAATGATGAGATGAATACTCTGGCCCTTGATCAAATCCACGACATTCGGACGGCCCTCTTTCACTTTGTACACGCGCTCCACTCTCATGCCTGCGGCCTCAATCACATCCCCCGTGCCGGACGTAGCTACCAGCTTGAAACCCATATCCACAAACTTACGCGCAACTTCCGCAGCGTGGCGTTTGTCATGGTCGGTCACGCTGATAAAGACGGTGCCTTGAGTCGGCAACTTCTGGCCGGCAGCCAATTGCGCCTTGCCGAACGCCTCGCCGAAGCTGTCGCCCACGCCCATCACTTCGCCAGTGGACTTCATCTCTGGCCCCAGCACCGTATCGACGCCCGGAAACTTATTCCACGGAAACACTGGCGACTTCACGTAGTAACAGCTTCCGGTATCGAGATCGGCTCGGCGTTCGATATTTTCCGGCAGAAATTCGCGCAGCTTGCGCCCCGTCATCAACCGTGCTGCAATCTTCGCCATCGGCACGCCGGTCGCCTTCGAAACATAGGGCACCGTGCGCGAAGCTCGCGGGTTCACTTCGAGGACGTAAACCGTTCCACCCTCCGAGCCGCCGCCGTTGCCCCGTGGAATGGCGAACTGAATATTCATCAGCCCCACCACCTTCAGCGCCCGCGCTAACTTGAAGGTGTAATCGCGCATGCGTTCCATGAGTGGCTGGGGAATATCCACTGCCGGCAGCACGCACGAAGAATCGCCGGAGTGAATGCCGGCCTCTTCGATATGTTGCATGATTCCTCCGATCACGACGTCTTCGCCGTCGGAGAGTGCGTCCACGTCCACTTCAATCGCATCTTCGAGGAAGTGATCGATCAGCACGGGGCGGTCATGCGAGTACTCAACCGCTTCCTTCATGTACCGAACCACAGACTCCTCGTCGTAGGCAATCACCATGGCGCGACCGCCCAACACGTAAGAGGGTCGCACCACCACTGGATATTCCACGCGCTTGGCGCCTTCGATGGCTTCTTCGAGCGAGGTGGCCATCACTCCTGCGGCCTGCGGAATTTCCAATTCTTCGAGGAGCTTGTTGAAGTGCTTGCGATCTTCAGCCAGGTCGATTGACTCGGGCGACGTGCCGATAATGTTCACGCCAGCGGCCTTTAGCGGCAGAGCAAGATTCAGCGGCGTCTGCCCTCCGAACTGGACGATCACGCCGCACGCGGCGCCTTTCGATGTCTCGTGCTGATAGATCGCCCAGACATCTTCGAACGTGAGCGGCTCGAAGTAGAGACGATCGCTGGTGTCATAGTCGGTGGAGACCGTCTCAGGATTGCAGTTAATCATGATCGTCTCGTAACCATCTTCGTGCAGCGCAAATGATGCGTGACAGCAGCAGTAGTCGAATTCAATTCCCTGCCCGATGCGGTTTGGCCCGCTGCCCAGGATGATAATTTTCTTTTTATCGGTCGGCGCGGCTTCGTCTTCGTCCTCGTAAGTCGAGTAAAGATAGGGCGTGAAACTTTCGAATTCTGCCGCGCACGTGTCGACGCGCTTGTACACGGGCAAGACGCCGTGCTTCTTACGCAGATGCCGAACTTTTTCCTGTCCCTCCAGCCGCCAGACGCTTGCCAGCCGCCCGTCCGAAAAGCCCATGCGCTTTGCCTCGCGCAACACTTCGGTTGGAATCGACTCGATCGGATGCTTCTCCAGTTCAAGCTGCATGTCATTAATTTCTTTGAGCTGGTAGAGGAACCACGGATCCATCGAGGTCATCTTAGCGATCTGCTTTACCGTGTGCCCTTGCCGCAGAGCGTACTGGACGTACGCAAGGCGCTCCGGATGCGGCGTCACTAAGCGTTGGGTCAGGATTTTGGGCTCAATCTTGTCACCGCCCACGCGCTTTCCGGTATCGAGCGAGCGAATGCCTTTCATCAGCGCCTCTTTGAAAGTACGTCCGATCGCCATCACTTCGCCGACCGACTTCATCTGCACCCCAAGGCTCTCATCCGCGCCAGGAAACTTTTCAAACTGCCACTTCGGAATTTTCACGACAACATAGTCGAGCGTCGGCTCGAAACATGCCGGAGTCTTGCGCGTGATGTCGTTGGGAATTTCGTCCAGCGTGTACCCCACGGCAAGCTTCGCGGCAATCTTCGCAATGGGAAACCCCGTGGCCTTCGACGCGAGCGCCGATGAGCGCGAGACGCGCGGATTCATCTCGATCACAACCATGCGCCCGGTCTCGGGGTTCACTCCGAACTGAATATTCGATCCGCCCGTATCCACGCCGATCTCGCGGATCACGGCGATCGACGCGTCGCGCATGGCCTGGTACTCGCGATCGGTCAGCGTCTGCGCTGGGGCAACGGTGATCGAATCGCCAGTGTGCACGCCCATCGGATCGAAGTTCTCGATTGAACAAATGATGATGACGTTATCTTTGGTATCGCGCATCACCTCGAGCTCAAATTCCTTCCACCCCAGCACTGACTCTTCAATCAGCGCCTCGTGCACGGGGGACATATCCAACCCGCGGGTCAGCACCTCAAGAAGCTCTTCGCGGTTATAGGCGATGCCGCCGCCGGAGCCTCCCAGCGTGAACGACGGCCGCACGATTACGGGAAAGCCAATCTTGCCCGCAAATTCCAGCCCATCTTTTGTGCTGTTCACCAGCGCCGACTTGGGCACATCGAGCCCGATCTTCTGCATCGCGTCTTTGAAGAAAAGACGGTCTTCGGCTTTCTTAATGGCCGCGACGTTCGCACCAATCAGGCTCACGTCATATTTTTCCAGAACGCCGCCGTCAGAAAGTTCGATTGCCAAATTGAGCGCAGTCTGTCCGCCCACCGTAGGTAGTACCGCAAAACCGGTGCCCGGCGATAGTTCCCGCTCGATGCGGATAATCTCTTCCAGATACTCAAGCGTCATGGGCTCGATGTAAGTGCGGTCTGCGATTTCCGGGTCGGTCATGATGGTCGCTGGATTCGAGTTAGCCAGCACCACTTCATAGCCCTCAGACTTGAGCGCCTTGCAAGCCTGCGTGCCGGAGTAATCGAATTCCGCCGACTGCCCAATGACGATGGGGCCGGAGCCGAGGATCAGGATTTTCGAGATGTCAGTGCGTTTGGGCATTGGTTATTGAATAGGACAACCGACGAACGGTTGGTCAGTCGGGTTCGCTTGCAAGACGAGATTGATTTCGCAGTCTCGTCCTTCACGACAAAGCACCCTTACGGGCTGCTTAAAGCCACGATTCGGAGCAAGCAGGAAGCGGTATCTGCCGACATCCCCGACTCCCAGATCAAAATGGCCATCTTTATTCGTGGAGATGGCGCCGTACAAAACAAACTTTTCCTTCTCGTCCGCCCTTTTCAAAACAATCTTCGAATTCACGAACTGCGCGCCGCTTGAATCCTTCAACTCTCCTGAAACGTGAATCTTTCCTTTGAGTTCGAAATTGGAGCGGACGACTTCTTCACTGCACGGAATCTGTTCGGGCCCTATTACCATTTGGGCAAACGCAGCGCTCGCAAACAACCCCACCGCGGCAACTATTTTCATTAAGGCCAAATCGTAGCTGTTCGCTGGCCACGCCCTTCTCACTCCTGCCACTCCTCCATCATCTTCACGAAATCTTTGAACAAATAATGCGAATCATGCGGCCCGGGCGCGGCTTCGGGGTGATACTGCACGCTGAACAGCGGCAGATTGCGATGCCGCAAGCCTTCCAAAGTTTGGTCGTTCAGATCAATGTGCGTCAGCTCCACTTCGCTCTCAGGCAACGAATCCGGATCCACGGCAAAGTTATGGTTGTGGGCCGTGATTTCAATCTTTCCCGTGTTCAACTGCTTCACCGGATGATTCCCGCCGTGGTGGCCGAACTTCAGCTTGAAAGTTTTTCCGCCGAGCGCGATGCCGGCAAGCTGGTGCCCCAAGCAAATCCCAAAGATGGGCTGCCGTCCCATAAGGCGTCTTATCGAATCCACCGCATAGGTGCACGGCTCCGGATCGCCCGGGCCATTCGACAAGAAAACTCCATCAGGTTTCAAGGCCAGTACATCTTCGGCCAGAGTCTGCGCCGGCACTACCGTCACGCGACACCCTTCTCCTCGTAACTTACGTAGAATGTTCTGTTTGATCCCGAAGTCGTAAGCTACTACATGAAACCGTGCAGGCTCGTCCTTCACCCCGACCATGGCCACCGGCTCGTGTGAACGCTCGCCCACTTCCCATACGTAAGACCGCTTGGTGCTGACTTCTTTGGCCAGGTCAGTGCCATCCATTTTCGGAATCGATCGAGCCTTGGCCACGAGTTTGTCGGTATCGCTCTCGAGAGTAGAAACCACCCCACGCATCACGCCGTGGTCGCGCAGATGCCGCACCAGGCAACGCGTGTCGATATCGGAAAGCACGGGCACCTTAAACTGTTCCAGGTACTCCTCGGTCACTTGCTGCGAGCGCCAGTTCGAGCTCACTTTCGAGAATTCGCGGACGATCACCCCTTCGATCCACGGACGGGTGGCTTCGTTATCTTCCTGGTTGGTTCCGTAGTTGCCGATCTGAGGATTGGTCAGGACAACGATTTGTCCCGAGTAGGAGGGGTCGGTGAAAATTTCCTGGTAGCCGGTGATGGAAGTATTAAAAACGACTTCGCCGTAGCATTCGCCTTTGGCGCCGTAGCCTTTGCCTCGGAAGATTTTGCCATCTTCCAGCGCAAGGATTGCCTGCATTCTCGCTCCAATGTATGGATTTGCAGAATTTTATCAGGGATTGCGGTCAGGGCCAAGCACGGAACTCAGTCTGGGTGTGGAAATCTCGCGTATTCGAAATTCATACCGTGCCGCAAGCCTGAGTCTAGCGAACTCTTCCCAGCTTATCCATGGGCCAATATCCAAACACAGCCTTGCCGTAGATATAACTTTGATTCACTGGGCCGAAATCGCGGCTGTCGTTCGACATCGAGCGATGATCTCCGAGCACGAGATAACACTGCGGCGGCACGACCGTCTCCGGATATGACCGCGAGTCGGCGTAGGCGGGCGGCACGTAATCCTCATCCAAAGCCTCGCCGTTCACATACACCTGGCCGCCATCGATGCGAATGCGATCTCCAGCCACCCCAATCACGCGCTTGATATAGCTTTTCGATGGGTCGCGCGGATAACGGAATACGACTATATCGCCCCGCGAAATCGGCTCCAGCCGGTACACGAACTTGTTGACGAAGATTCGCTCCTGATCTTCGAGGGACGGCATCATGCTGGTGCCTTCGACTTTCACCGGCTGATAGATGAAGACAATAATGAATGCGGAAATCGCCAGTGAAATAATCAGGTCACGTAACCACACTCCCAAAGCTGGACGCAGGCGTGCTCCCGCATCCGCCACTACGCCATGTGCTGCTACCGGAAGTGGCGGCACGGCTGACGTCTCTGTTCCTGGGTTTTGTGTCTGTGACATGCGATTCTTATTGTATACAGATCACCCCACAGCCGACACTTTAGCGCCTTTTCCTTGATGCTACTCCTCAGTCAGTTCGGTGCTGCCGGGGGGGGCGTCTCGCCCCAATTCCAAAAGCAGGATAAAATGAGGTCTCAGGAGATATCTATGGCAGTGACCCGATTCTTTCGGCACAAGTTTGTCCACCGCGCTGTTACTCTCGCCTTACTTTTATTCGTGACCATGACCATGACCTCGCTTTGGGCGGCTCCTCAGGAGGAAGAAGGATCGGGCATTCCTGCTTACAACGCCGGCCCTCCACCCAAAGGAACCAAACTCCCTGCAATCCTTACGAAGGATCAACTTTGGGGAGCGGATGCGCAGTATCCGTATCAAATGCATGCTTACGAACTGGCATCGAAGATTCCCGCTGTCCTCCACCAACAGCCCTGCTACTGTTATTGCGACCGCATGGGCCACAACAGCCTACATAGCTGCTTTGAAAGCACGCATGGCGCACGCTGTGCCACTTGCCTGAAGGAAGTCTACTATTCTTACAAGCAGCATCAGGCAGGGAAAACCGCGACTCAGATTCGCGCCGGCATCATCAAGGGCGAATGGAAGCAGATTGATCTGGAGTCAGCCACGACGATCAACTAGATACAACTAGATACTCTGTCCGAGGTCTTTATAGGGAAACTAAAGAAGGACCATCCTCACTGGTGTATTTCTCGGTACCGGCGTCCCACAGAATTGCCCTCGGCCCGTCCTTTGAGTGATACTTGAGGATCAGTTCTTTGAGGTTCATGCTTAAGGAGTACTCATTACGACGAGCACAGGAAAAATTCTTCACATGGCTCAAAAGGCTAACCCCAAGAAGTCATCTGTAGCGGACGATCCACGCGCTGCGCAAGCCCTTCAGCACTATGAATCCGGGCTGCGCGCCCTCCAGGAGCACAAGTTCGACAAGGCCAAACCACTGTTTCAGAAAGTGTTGGCCGGGGGCAGCAAGGAATTGGGCGACCGCGCTTCCATCCATCTCAGCATTTGCAATCAACATCTCGAGCGCTCGACCACCAATCAGTTCAAGACAGTCGAAGAGCATTTCGATTACGCCGTCTCCCTGATGAATGTCGGCGATTACGTCACCGCTCGCGAGCATATCGAGAAACTTGTAAAGCAGGCGCCCAAAACTGATTTCGTTATTTACGGCCTAGCGGCACTCGATTGTCTGACCGGCCACGTGGAAGACTCGCTCAAGCATCTCGATGAGGCCCTGCGTTTGAATGCCAGTCTGCGCTACCAGGCGCGGAACGACTCCGATTTCCACAACCTGGCCGAAGACCCCCGTTTCACTGAGTTGTTGTACCCGGATCCCGCTGCCGACCTCGCTTCAGCGGAAGGCTCCTTCCGGGAAGACGAATCGTTTTAGGCCGCAATCGAGATTCACTCGATGGAGACCAAAACTGCTGCGCCCTTGCCTTTGGATAAGACTCCCCGCGAACGCGGCCTGCGCGTTGTCGCCATCGGTGGCGGCACCGGGCTTTCCACTCTGCTTAAGGGGCTCAAACTCTTCGCGCTCACTCCCGCGGAATTGATGGCCGCGCCTCCGGCCGCGCCCGTCATCAGGGATCTTTGCGCCGTGGTTACCGTAAGCGACGACGGCGGTTCCAGCGGACGCTTGCGCAAAGAACTCAACATGCTTCCGCCGGGCGATATCCGGAACTGCATCGTCGCCCTCAGCGAGGATGAAGCTCTGCTTTCCCAACTCTTCCAGCATCGCTTCAATAAAGGATCTGGTCTGGAAGGCCACAGTTTCGGCAATCTCTTTCTGGCGGCGCTGACTTCCATCACTCATGACTTTTCTGAAGCCGTGCGCCTTTCCTCGGAAATTCTGGTAACCCGCGGTCACATCCATCCTGCCACCACTTCGAACATCGAACTAGAGGCCCTGATGGAAGATGGCACGCGGGTACGCGGCGAGACCAACATCACGGCCAGCAAGGTCCGTATCCATGAACTCTTTCTGGTTCCCCCCGATGTCGGTCCTTTGCCGCAAACGCTCGACGCCATCGCCCGTGCCGACATCATCAGCATCGGTCCCGGCTCGCTCTTCACCAGCCTCATCCCTAACCTTCTGGTGCACGGCATAGCCGACGCCATTGTCGACTCTCCAGCCACGAAGGTTTACATCTGCAATTTGATGACGCAGGCTAACGAGAGCCTGGGTCTTACGGCCGCCGATCATATTCGCGCACTCAATCGTCACGCCGGCCAACAGATCTTCGACTATGCACTGATCAACCGCACACCTGTATCCGACGAACTCAAGACAAAGTACGCACTCGAGGGCGCGTGCCAGATCGTCGCCGATCTCGACGCCATCGCGGCTCTGGGTGTGATCCCGGTGCTGGGAGACTATCTGGAAGAGGACGGAGTAGCCCGCCACAACACCCCGTGCGTGGCCAGCGATTTAATGCAACTTGGATCTCAGCCCCTGGGCGAGAGCAAGGCGCGATCCGGTGTTAAGCCCTAGCACCTGGCAGCCATCACTTCCCTCTTTCCGAACACACTTGGCAATCGCTAGAATGCCCATATGGAACTGACTCGGTCAACCTGGAAACATGGATTCGCAAAGAGAACAAAACCGCAAACGATCGCTTGTGTGCTCTTGCTTCTGGCGTTAGCAGGTGTGGCCCCCGCACAGCGGGACAAAGTTGAAGATCCGACTGCCGTTCTGAATTTTCTCGTGATAAAAGACGATAACGGCAAACCTGTGCGAAGTGCCGCCGTGATCATGCATCCCGTAAGCGCGGTTGGCAAACAAAGCCGGGGTGGACTCGAACTCAAAACTGATGCAGATGGCAAGGCCAGCTTTGACGGCATCCCCTACGGCAAACTGCGCGTGCAGGTCCTGGCTAACGGATTCCAGACGTTCGGCGAAGACTATGACGTGGACCGGGCTAAATTGAGTTTCACTATCAAGCTAAAACGTCCTCAAGGGCAGTATTCCATCTATCAGGATCATCCCGAAGAAAAACATGACGACAAAACTCCGCCCCCGGATCCAAATGCAAAGCCGCAGTAGACCGGGCTCTCGCAGCACAGTTACAAATCCGATTGGTTGCTGGATGTCAAATCTGACTACCGAGTAGAATCTTGCGATGCCTTACCTTTTGAAGACCGAGCCTACCGTATACTCCTTCGCCGATTTGCAGCGGGAACAGACAACTATATGGGATGGTGTCACCAATCCTGTCGCGCTCAAGAACCTCCGCGCCATGAAGCCGGGAGAACGGTTAATCGTCTACCACACTGGAGATGAGAAAAGCGCGGTGGGCACCGCGTCAGTTGTGTCGGTGGATCCGAGCGATCCCAAGAATCCACAGGTGAAACTCAAGACGGGGAAGCCGCTCGGTAAGCCGGTTCCCCTGGCCGAAATGAAAGCAAATAAGCTTTTTGCTGAGTCTCCCTTAGTGCGGCAGGGACGTTTGAGCGTCGTGCCGCTAACGGAGCAGCAATACGAGTGGCTAACTGACGGATGATCTTTCGCTTTGCTTGTGCGATCGTTGACCCGCCGGATCTTGCCGGCGGGCCCTAACTTGGTGGCCGCAGTTCCCTTCTGTCCTAAGTCCGATTTCTCGCAACTCCTACTGCGGACGGTTGTCCGGAGGTTTGGGTGCGTTCTGGTTTGCGTAGTTCTTGTCAGCCAGAGGTTTGTCGCGCGGCAAATCGTATCTGTAGTTTGCGGATGAAGGTGTGTCGGAATGGTCAATCGGCTTGATCGCGACCACTTGATAGTGCCTCATCTTATGGTCGCCGTCCGGGATACGCATGTCAATCTTGTCCTTCTGGACTTTAAATTTACCTTCTTGGCCCACCGGAAGCAGGACGGGATGTTTATCCAGCGGGCGCACATGGTACTCCATATCGTCGGTACGGAGCATATATTGCGGGCAGAGTTTTTCGTCAGAATTCACGTGCGTAACCCCAACCGAGGCCCAGACGCTGCCCAGGCCGGTCAGTCCACGCTCGTGTGCGCCGCAAGGGACAGCTTCCATTTTCTCAATCATGGCACGATTAGCGTGTTTCTTCTTGTCGCCCGCAAATCCGGGAAGTACAAGAAGAAGCGTGAGCATCGAGATCAGTGGCACGTTGCGATTCATTTAATCCTCCGTTGGCTTTCTGCTGCCCGTTGCGACTACCTACCAGACCGGGAAGAAGGGCCGCTAAACGGCCCTTGCTTCACGATCGCCAAATCTTCTACTTGGCCTTAGATTCGCTCGCCACTTTCGTCGAGCCGTGCGCATTGAACTGTTGCGCTGACTCAAGAAAAGTCTGCGGATTCTCGCTCAGTTCTTCGTGTACTTGAGGATGCGCTTTCAGATAATCGTTCAACGCAGGATGATTCTCGAGGTACTCCTGGTTGTTGGCGAGCGAAGGATTCTTGGAAAGTTCGCCAGCGATGTTGCTGTGCCCTTCCAGGAACTCGTTGAAGCTGGAGAGTTCGCCGCCAGTTACATCCCGGTCGCGATGCGTGTTAAAGTCCTCGCGCCGGTCAAAGCGTTGCTCCTGGCTCATAAACGCGTTCGGATTTTCTTTGTACTCCTCGCGAACTCCAGGATGGTCCGCCAGGAACTGTTGCAGATCCGGGTGGCTCTGCACAAAATGTTTGTCGTTTACCAGCGATGGATCCTTCTGCAGTTGCTCCGCAATCTCGGGATGATGATCCATGAAGCGATCCATGTTCGCCAGTTCGCCGCGGGTGACGTCCCGATCACGACCCTGATCCTGGCGCTGGTCGAAGCGCTGCTCCTGATGCATGAAGGCATTCGGATTCTCCTTGTACTCCTCGCGAACGCCCGGATGATCGGCCAGGAACTGTTGCAGATCCGCGTGGCTTTGCACAAACTGCTTGTTGTTTACCAGCGATGGATCTTTCTGCAGTTGCTCCGCAATCTCCGGATGGCTGTCCATAAAATGGTCCATGTTCGCCAGCTCACCGCGAGTCACGTCCCGATCACGACCTTGGTCTTCGCGGCGGTCAAAGCGCTGCTCCTGATGCATGAAGGCATTCGGATTCTGGACTGAGTTCTTCGCGGATTTCCGGATGCTGCTGCAAGTACTGCTTCAGCTCTCCGTGCTTCTCAACAAACTCTTCGTTGTTCACCAACGACGGATCCTTCCGCACTTGTTCGGCGACCTCTGGGTGACTGTCGAGAAAGCTGTCGAAGCTGGCAAGCTGTCGCCGCGTTGCGTCATCCCGGTCGGGTGACACCATGCCCGGCGACTGCATGGTCTGCGACTGCGTTCTCACCGGCGCGGCCAGGAGGATGGCGGCACACGTGAGCAATATATTGCAGCAGTGGCTTAAATGATTTTTGCGCTTCATATTCATAATAGTTAAGTTCCCTCCGAAATCGAGACGTCATGGCCCTCGATCAGCCACAAAGGTCAGAATGCAACGTTGGGTCCACGAGCCCCCAATTGAGGAAACTGCTTTGCCTCAGGGTACTTGCGGCAAGCGTGAAAATGACTTGGGACGTTTATCCGGGGATGAAATTTCTGTCAGGGATGGAATTTCGACACTTCCGAAGGAAAATCGTCCTAGGGGCAAAACCCTAGGTGCAGATACGTAGCCGAGTGGCTCTCGCCGACTCATTTGCGAAAACAAGCCAAGAGCAAGAGAATATCTGTCACCGCGATGCTTTTCTTCTTTCTTCTCTTTTCCTTCTCTTTTCTTCTCTTAGCGTGCGCCTCACGACGCTTTTGCGTCCCTCCGGATCAGCGCATGATCTACGAAGAAACCAATTCCTACCGCCAGCGGAATTATGCCGAACGTCGCCGCGATGGTTGCATCGGGCTCCACGCGTCCGATGAGCGCGAAGGTCGCAATGTAACCCAGCGCGCCCGCGACCAACAGAATTCCGGACCGCCGGGAACGTGCAGACTCAGAAAGATCCGCCTGCATGGGCACATCGACCCCACGCGCAATCGCCGCCATTCGCTCATCGCTGCGCAACTTGCGCACCCGGAAAAACGTATACATGGCCGCCATTGGGATCCCAAGCGCCATCACGACCGCCGCCAACCCCACAAAATTTCCGTCCATAATTCCTCCTGTTCACGGCGCAGTTCAATCCGGCGCCGTCACGGATAGTTACGAACGTCCGCAAAAAAGGTTCCCTATTGCTCGCCATTGCGGCATCCCCTTACAAAACTTTGCAAAACTCTCGCTTCCCGCTAGCAACCCAGCGAGCATCCGGAGGTTCTTATGCGATAAACACGACAGGAACCGCAAGAATGGCCTTGAACCGCTCCTATTTAAGAGATGATCCGCGCCGCCAGTCGCTCGCGTACCTGGTCGCGGCCTGCTTCTCGGGATTACTCTTCGTTGCTCCTTTGTCGGCGCAGGACTCCCAGGAAAAGATCGATGTTGACGACGTGTCGCGCAGCTACGTCGTGCATCTGCCCAAGAGCTACGACCAGCAGCAACATTATCCAGTGGTCATTGTTCTGCACGGGCGCAATCAGGATGCCGACGATATGGCGCGCCTCACCCACTTCAATCAGTTTGCCGACAAAGACAGCATCATCGTGGTCTATCCCAATTCCGCGCACGGGCAATGGAATATCGGGGTACACCCGGAACAAGTGAACCAGGGGATGCAACCCCGCCGCGGGGGCGGGGGACGCGGCGGAGGCTGGCCGGGTGGTGGAGGCTACCCCGGTGGTGGTGGCGGATATCCGAGGGGTGGTGGCGGTAGCGGGTATCCCGGAGGCGGTCAGAGCGGAGGACAGAATCCTGAGGAAAACAAGAACCGGCCTGAGCCGGCGGATGATGTTGCCTTTCTCAACCAAATGTTGGACCAGCTCGCCCTGAAGTACTCCGTCGACACTCGCCGCATTTACGCTACGGGCTTGAGCGACGGTGGTTTCATGGCATTGCGCGTCGGCTGCAACATGGCTGATCGTGTAGCCGCAATTGCCGCGGTGGGCGCGGCCATGCCCAAAACTATGATCTGCCTGCCGGCGCGGCCCGTGCCCGCACTCTTTATCAATGGCACAGATGACCCGATCGTTCCGGATAATGGCGGCACTTACAAGCCAGGGCGGTTCCACGTGCTGTCTGCCGAAGACAGCGCCAAGACCTGGGCAAAATTCGACCGCTGTGAAGAAAAACCGGCTCACGACAAATTGCCATCCTCGGAAAAGGGCGGCAAGGAGACGAAAACATTCACCTACAGCGCTTGCAAGGACAACGCTCAAGTCGCGCTCTACAGCGTAAAGGGCGGCGGCAATACTTGGCCGGGTGGCGAGCAATTCACCACCGAGAAAGAGGTTGGAAAAACCAGCAATGCCATCAACGCTAATGAAGCCATCTGGAGTTTCCTGGTGACCAAGAAAATCGCGGGCGAAAGCGGCGTGGAAAAATAGCCCAAACATCGCGCTTCTTCCCGTCACATCGGTCAGCGTCTTCAATCCAATTTGGTTCACTCCAGATGCGCGTGCGCGTTCGGATAGAATTTGGCGATCATCCGCCCGGTCATTAAGCCACCTTCATACTCCGGAATGATCACTTCATCCGCTCCAGAATTGCGCATAGCCTGAGCGTAACGCGACTGCCCGGCCCGCGTAATAATACGCGCCTTGGGATTCAGCGCCTTGGCTGTAACCGTGATGTAAAGATTGTCAGCATCATTGTCGATCACAATGCACACCCCTCGCGCCCGCTCGATTCCGGCGGACTGCAGCACGTCGTGGCGCTTGGCATCGCCCTGGATGCTCAGCACTTTTTCTTTCAGCAGTTCGCGGCACAATCCTTCGTTGGTCTCGATCAACACAAAAGGAATTTTCAGGCGGTTCAGCTGATCCACCACCGTACGGCCTACCTGCCCGTAACCGCAGATTATGAAGTGATCGCGCAGTTTCTCGATGCTGACGTCGTTCACCATAGTTCTCCAGGCCTCCATTCCCTGCCGGTTGAAGATTGTAACCGCCACCCGTTCCGCTACCCAGATCTGAAACGCAAACACGCCGCAGTAAATAAAAATCGAGAACAACTTGGTTGAATTGTGTACCCGTTTTGCATCGATCGCATGCGGCTGGATCATCCAGAAAAGAGCGTCCTGCCAGCTCAGACCTTCCAGTCGCCTGTATACCAGCACACACATAAGGCTGAACCCTGCGAACACCAATAAGGGCAGCCATAGGCGGCGCAAGAAAAGCAGCAGGATGCGGAACATGAGGCAGAGATACTACAGGAAGTTCACACATAGAACAACGGGAATGCGGATCCTCAAGAACTTATGCCTCGAATCGCTTTCTTGGCTCTTGTACAAACAAAATCCCACCTTCGCTGATTTGCGAAAGGTGGGACCAATCCGCCACTCTCAGGACTCACTGGAACAAATTCAACGTGTTAGTGGCGTCGTCCACGTAGTAAAGTCCGTCCCCTTCAAGTACTAAGCCGAACAAGGCGCCCGCTCCGGGAGGCTTGCCGTTATTGTCCAACAGCGCTTCGCTGACCTGATTGCCCCCCGGCGTGATAGTAACCAGGAAACCGTTGTTCCCATTTACCACCAGGATGGCACCGTCCGGCGCAACCGTCAGGCCCAGCGGGTCATTAAGGAAACCTCCTCGCGTGACTTTCGTCCCGATTCCGGCGGAGGTAACTCGAGTGACTGGATTCGAGATAGCTGCAATGCGATTGTTCAGACTGTCGGCTACGTACAGTGTCTCCGCGTTGGGGCTCAGACCCAAGCCGGTCGGTCCGATCACGAGAGCAGCGGGATCGGTTCGTTCGGAAAACCCCGAGCCGATCACAGTGATCGACTCCAAGTTCGGCACTTTTCCAAACAAACCATCGAGGGTCAGGCGCACTACCGTTCCGCCGTAAACTATTTTCCCGCCACCTGCCTGCGTTCCGTTCAAAACATTTGTAACAAAGAGATTCGCGCTGCTTCCGGAATCAAGAGCCGTCATATCCCACGGACCATTAATCAGCGAACCATAAAAAGTCTCGGCGACTTTTCCCTCACTATCCAGCACCAGTAAGCATCCCGGCTGAGCAGTCGCGGACGTTCCATCCGTGGTTGGTAAGCTGCCCACAATTACCCATCCTGAGCGCAAGACAGCCAACGCCGTCGTCAAACCCACGCCACCTGGGCAAGGACCCGGCAGATCAGCAGCATCAATTTGAGCGAACAGTGTCTTCGTACCATCGGGCGAAATCTGCACTATCGTTGTGCCTGTACCCTGCAGGTTCGCGCTGTCGTTGAAATTGCTGACCACAATGTTTCCCTTAATCAGAGAACCTTTGCTATCTGGCACGCGCGCCACCCCGTAAGGGTTCACATCACCGTTCGCCGGTACGGTGGATGCAACCACGGTGATACCGCCGGGAGTGTCGAAGTGATTCGTCTGTGCTCTCGCCGATATGCCACCGGCAGCAATCATCGTTACGACAGCAGCGTAAGCTCTGACCTTGTCAAAACGTTTCATGAGTATCCTCCTGCAAGCGCAAACCTGAATTGAGCCAGAACGGCGTGGGATAGCCGCTACTGAGCGAGGACAGTGTGGCTCGGCTCGTGAAGAGGATTGTCAAGGGATTGTCAAATCCGTGTCACTTCTGAAGCTGTAGCCGCTCGCGGGACGCGAGGATTGCCCCCTCAGCGAATCAATTGCCGCAACTCCCGCCGCAGAATTTTTCCCGAGGCTGTTTTGGGGACGACCTCCACAAAATGCACTTCGCGCGGCTGCTTGTAGTGAGTCAGCCGTTCGGCGACGAACCCACATAACTCTCGTTCCATCATCTTTCCCGTTGCAAATCCTTCACGCAAAGCGATAAACGCCACCGGGATCTCTCCCGCCGCCGCGTCTGGACGCCCCACAACACCGCACTCCCGCACCGCTGGATGCTCCAGCAGTACCGCTTCCAACTCCGCGGGGGCCACGGGAAATCCTTTGTACTTGATCATTTCCTTGCGGCGGTCGATGACTCGGTAAAAACCTTCACAATCCCGCGTGACAATGTCGCCCGACCAAAACCATCCGTCACGCAGCACGGCCGCCGTCGCGTCTGGCTCCTTCCAATATCCCCGCATAAACTGCGGCCCGCGCATCACCAACTCTCCCGGCTCGCCGGCCGCAACCTCCGCCACACTCGATGAAGCTATATCCTCCGCGCCAATCACCTGGCACGCTGTTTGCGCTAAAGGATGCCCAATCGAATCCGGACAATAGAGCTCCGGCTCGAGATATCCTACATGCGTCACCGGTGAAGCTTCCGTCATCCCGTAACCCTGGCAAACCAGAATGTCCGTTAGCGCCGTGAACCTTCGCGGCAACTCCGGCGCTAGCGGCGCGGCTCCAGATTTTACCCACTGCAGCTCGTGATTTTTTGGAAACTGCCCCGCCTCGGCCGCAAGGCACAAAGCATTCATTGCCGGAGGAACCATCAACATGGTGCTAATAGATTCCTCTGTCAGCAGCGAACATACTTGCGCCACATTGAAGCGCGGCATGAGCACGAGCGTCGCCCCGATCATCAGCATCGGGTTCAGCGCCACGTTCATTCCGTAAATGTGATACAGGGGCAGGAAGCAAAGGAGATGATCCTCCGGCTTCAGCATCGCGGCTCCCGGACCCATCAACTGATACACATTCGCCACCAGATTGTAGTGCGAAAGCATCACTCCTTTGGGCAGCCCCGTGGTACCGCTGGAATAAGGCAGCGCCGCCAACGTCTCCTGCGATCCTTGATCAGGCCGTGGCAACTTCGCGCTCACCGGTCTCAGCAAATTGGAAAACGGCTCGCTTCCGCTTCCCTGCTCACGCGTGCAAAATACTCGCCGCAGGTGCTGCAATCCCGACAAATTGACGCCATCAATATTCGGCGCATCGGTGATGAGCAGCACCGCGCCCGAATCCGCCAATTGATACCGCACTTCCCGCTCTCGGTAAGTTGGATTCAACAGTGTCGGGATGGCCCCCGCCAGCGTAGAAGCATGATAAGTCGCACAGAACTCCCACGAATTCGGTAAAAGAATAGCAACCACTTCACCCGGCTTCAGGCCAGCCGCAACGAGACCGCGTGCCAGCGCTTCCACTGTTTCTCCATACTCGGCGTAAGTCATCCGCCGCCCGCATGACAGATCTACCAGAGCCGTTTTCTGCGCATGCTTGCAGCAGGACGCGAGAACCGCATCGTGCACAAAGACGTTGCTGGGATCGGTGTAGAGTTGAGTGCGCAACATGGCGGGAACGATTGTAGCGGAAGGCGGCCGGAACAGGGCTGTTTGACGGTTGAGCCGCGACTGTGGGGAGCAGTCAGGTAACGTTAATGGCTCCAAGCCAGCGACCAATCTTTCTTGAACATTAGAAACGGGCCGCAAAAGCGTATGGGCAACTCGAGGCGAGAGCACCAATATCTTTTGCGACCTTTATAGCGCTTAGTACAGACTTCCCCGATCACGCTATGACCGTCATTGCTTGAACAGGTCGCTTAGATCAATCGTTTCAGGATACGCGGCACCGCCCAAAAGCGGAGATACCTTGAAGATTTCCTACAATGTTTTCAGTGTGGAACTGTGGTCGTAGGGAATGCTATTGCTGTAAGCCCTCTTCCCGCCGCCCTTGGCAAAGGGCGAAAGCAGGAACATCCCAATGGGCCATCGCTGAAGGCTCCACTATCTTCACCTTCATCCCAGATGATGAACAAAGCGCCGCCTTGCTTGTACTGATCTGACTCGATGATCAGCGGGACATTTTTCTGAAGCCAGGTATCTGCTCGCAACGTATTGTTTTTGCTTTCAAGCGCAGCACATGGAGAAATGCCCTCGTGCCCGTCGTGGCAGAGGTTGGGGGTAATGAAGTTGTATAGTGCCGAAGTATGGTTGGCCAAGTCGGTTGCGAGCTGATAGTAGGGCCGAACATGCTCTATGCACTCGCCCGACCTAGGATTCAAGTTGTGGTTGACGTCGTTGAAATACACCAACGCTAAATGTTCCACATCGAAGTAGGTGAAACCGAGTGGGGTTCAGTTGCGGCTGGCCGGGCTGGGTATCAGCAAGGATGCCAAAATTGGTGCCTGCTTCCAGCCACAGATAATTGGGCTGGCTAGGATGGTTGCCGGGTGGGTTGTGATACCGCTCCGCGTGCGCTGCAGTATCGAGCAGCACGCCGTTGGCATATGGTGCTAACGGGCTGCCTTTGATATCAGGATCACCAAATGCAGCACCACTGTAATTACCAGTCCAATTGTGATTTTCCATCAGAATCACCCAGACCGTCTTTGCCTTGCTCATTTGCGCGTTGGCGGCGGCCCGATAGCCAGCCTTCCTCATCCCACGTTAGGCACGGGCACTCCACCTCGCGCCGCAAAACGTTCCGACCACCGAATTCTCCCCGTCACCTGCATGACCACGAACAGGGTGACGATGGCGATGATCGTGATGGCCAGGCCGGTGAATCCCTTCCAGAAGAAAGCATACGAAAACAGCACCAGATAGATTAATTGCGCTGTGCCCGCCTCCAACGCGGCAAACCGCAGCCCAACTACCAACCGTAGATAACTCACCACCAGCGTCACGGAAACGAGAGATGCCAAAATCATCGCCGCATGGATCGAAATGTGATCCACCAGATAAGCCAGCAGCAGATGAAAAGCGAAAAAGGCCGTTGCCAGAAAAAAATAGTTCATGGGATGCAGATCGATCTTGCGAATCGTGGTAATGATGAACATCAGAAAAAAGAAAAAGAATAACGACACCGGCGCGGCGTAGCTGATTTCTCCCGCCAGCGGCCCGGGCTGCAACTTCGCGGGCATAGTCATACCGATCTGAAAGCCCGAAACCAGGTTCGAGTATTGCCACGTCAATTGCCAGCCGCCGGGAATGAGCTGCTTGGAAGTGGGCGAGAGCGTATCGTCGGCGAAATCAATGTCCCGAAAATTGGTTTGCATGGTAAGCATGAAATCGCGCGCCTGAGCAACTCCCTCTCCCAACTGGTAGCGCCAACAATCCAAACCTTGCGAGCGATACGCAACGTGCAGGCTGCCGATTTCTCCCGGCCCCAGGGTCGCCCGCCCCACCGTGCCCTGATGGTCAGTAGCAAGTGCAACCGTCTGATCGTTCACCTTCATCTGCAGCCCATGGTAGATGGCCTTCTGCGCGGGAAATTTCAACCGGAAATCTATCGACTGCCTCTCCGCCGTGTCGTTCCGAAACGTATAGTCAGCAGCAAAATCAACCGCGTAGGTGCTGTACCACAGCAATCCCTTCTGCCGTGGATTGAGATGGAAGTTCACCCGAATGCGGCTTGCTTCCACTGGCAGAAAAACTTGCCGGTGCACGGTCTGGCTGTGAACGACCACCTTGCCGTTTTCAACCGTGGTCGAGTTCTCGACATCGCTGAGAAAATAAGCCGCCGTCGGCGGCGACTGTTGTTGCGGCGTGCCCCACGTAGAGGCTACGCGCCCCTGCAGTTGCTCATTGCTTCCGTAAGTGCGCGAGAAGATGGTCGCACCCAGAATCACCCACGCAATGGTGGTGCACACAAAGATGAAGGCCAGCGCCAGAATTTGTCGCCGCAAAAAGATTTCCTCCTCTAGCGAGAAATCGCACTGGTTTGTTGGCAAGGAAGTTGCCGCAGCGCATTCATTGAGAACACTCAGGGTTAGAGGGAGCTGACCGGGGGGGAGCGTGTCAGGGAGGACACGCGCGTGTCATGTAATAGACGAGTGCCGCCGCTTGGACAATGGCCTAGCTCGCCAGCTTGCGCAGAAATTCGCGCTCGTCCATGCGGTACTTAAAAGCCTTGTGCCCGTCGATGAACACGACCGGCACTTGGTCATTAAATTGTCGCCGCAGTTCGCTGTCGCTGTCTACATCCACTTCGGACCACGTGAAGCCGCCGCGGCGCGAGAGC
>OBLW0100001158.1_pt1 | contig 22636 bp, 13 predicted proteins | sample 1520161 | NCBI WGS metagenome assembly OBLW01 (sample SAMEA3539309, study PRJEB22396) | soil metagenome | biome: tundra; feature: field; material: soil | place: USA | collected 2010-05 | depth 0.15 m | reverse complement strand
CCCCTGGAGGAACATGTTCGATTCAGCCAACAAAATTGTCGAGCCGAGCCAATATGGCGACGGGTTTGCGGTTCAAGCGATACTGGATTCTTGCCTCAGCTCAGGTTGTAATTCGGGGTCGGCTCGGGCTCTAGTACGGCGGCGCGGCAGCTCTCCTGGCCAAAATGGGAAATTGGCGCTTCGATGGGGATGGGCTTGTAAGGGAGGAAAACCCGGAAGGTTGACCCTCGGACGGGATTGCGCTCGGCCCAGATGCGACCTGAATGTTGCTGAACGATTTCCCTGCAGATGGCCAGGCCAAGGCCGGTCCCGCCTTTCTGGCGAGAATCAGTAGCGTCGACCTGCTGAAAGCGACCGAAGATGACTTCGAGTTTGTCGGCCGGAATACCACGGCCGCTGTCGATCACGGAGAGAGTGACGCCCCTGATATCAGTGTGCGTCAAGATGGAGACTGCGGAGTTTATCAATGAGAACTTGATGGCGTTTGAGATGAGGTTCGTAAGGACCTGCAGCAACCGGTCGGGGTCGGCGACGACCTCCACCTGATTGTAGTCTTGGATGAGTTGTACGAGGGCAGCATCCGCGACAGGTGCCATGTTATCGATGGCCTGACGGACGATCTGACACAATTGAACCGGTCGGAAGGCAACGCGCCCCCGCCCACTCCCCAGACGATCGAGGTCTAGGATGTCGTTGATCAGGCGGACCAGTCGGTCGGAATTGGCGACGGCGATGCGCACCAGATTTGTGGTCTTTTCGCTGACTTGAACCTGACCTTCGAGCGATAGCAGGCCAAGAGCCCCGCGGATGGCGGTGAGCGGAGTGCGCAACTCATGGCTTACTGTTGAAATGAATTCGTTCTTGAGGCGATCAAGAGCATGGCGTTGGCTTATGTCGCGAAAGCTGAGCACGGATCCTGAAAGGTGGCCTTGATCGAGGATGCGGGTCAGTGTGTAGTCGACCCGCAATGAACTGCCGTCGGCGCAATAGAAGGTGTCCTCGCTACAGGTCGGCGTCTCCTGCTGTTGTTCGATGGCGCGCAGCAAAGCGCAATCCTCTTCGAAGCACTGGCTGATGTTCGGTGCGACGGCGTGCAGCAGCCCGTGCACTGGCTTGCCAATCAGGCTGGAGGGCTCCTCACCAAGCATGCGGGCAGCGGCAGGGTTAGCGAAGCTGACCAGCCCATTACGATCCAGGCCGCAGATGCCATCGGCGACCGAGTCGAGCAGAATTTCCTGTTGGCGATAGAGCTTTTCCGCACGGCTGCGCTCGTAGGAGCGGGCCAGCATCTGCCCCAACGAAGCGGCAACCGTCTCCACGGCTGCCATACCTTCGCGATTTTCGCGGAGGCAGAAATGGCAATAGAATTCGAGGACTGCGAGCACCGTATTGCCCACTCGCACAGGGACTGCACAGCCCGAAACCATCCCTTCGCTCATGGCGATCTCATTGTGCGGTGTGAAAGGTTCTGAGGCAAGGTTGGCGATCCAAATTGGTTGTCCGTCCTGCCAGACCCGTCCGGGCATCTCCTCACCACTATTTAGCGTGAGACGCACGCTCTCCTGAATCAGGGTCTCCGTGTGACGCCCCGGAGCACTCCAGGCAGAACAGAATTCCAGCCGGTCTTCCTCGGCGTTTACTTCCCATCTCAGAGCTACATCCCAACCCTGCGATACACAGAGGGCCTCCAGAATTCGCTCGGCCGCGATCTCAGGGGACCTGTTTTCCCGAACGATCTCGCTCATCACAAGTTGCAGCGCCACGCGCCGCTCGCGCTGGACCAGTAAGCGAAGAACGAGAACTGCCGCGGCAGCTCCTGCAAGAAAGGTCTGCAAAGCGTATATGCGCGGGCTGAAGGTGATGTGCATCGAAATTGCAGCCAGAGGAACGGCCAGTGCGAACCCAGCCAGGACAGGCGAAATAAGAGAAAAGGCACGCCGGACAGGATGAGCGGGATGCTCGCTGCCGTTTGTCCTGATCCCGATGGTCGAGTCTCCCATAATTCCCCCAGCATGTCAGACGGAGCGTAGATTCTACTTTCCCGGCTGCCAGCCAATAAACTCGCGTTGGTAAACGACACGTCGTACCGAGCCCAACATACTTAAAGCAATAGAATGGCCATTTGGAGAAAACCACTCACCTTTATAAGTCAACCAGTTGCGGGAGGGGTGTATAGCGCAGTGCATGGCAGTGTAAACAGTTGTTTACACGTCGCTCCAAACCACTACGGGGTAGTTGATAACGAAAGCCTCTATCTTGAACCGATCGAGTGTTTGGCGGCAAATAGATTGGACGGCGGGCTCGCGGGCACCGCACCCATACTTTGATAAGACAAATCGGATGCTCAAATTCGAGTTTGCCAGTACGGAACTTGAAGAAATCGATTGCCGGATTCGAACCATTCCTTGCGGCCCGTTGACTAACGCGTAGCGGAAGGAGGTCGCCGGCTAGTGGACAATCTTTCAATTGCGTGAGCACCTTGTTCTACCGCCCCTCGGTCAGAAAGGTGCGGTTGGTGCGACCGCAGCGCGCAGCGTTGACTACGTTCGCTTTGTCCGGATCGTTCGTCATCATGGTGCGAAGCTCCTCAATCGATGCGCACCGTGATCCAATTCAAAGTGCCGTTCGCACCATTCTGCACAACAGGTCAGCGATCTTGTGGCGTTAGCAGCAACAGCCATTCTCGTGCGTCTGGCTTTGTCAGTACAGCCGTCCCGCTTCCTGACATTGCGGGCACATCCTGTGCACTGCCAGTGCGTGGATCGAACCACATAGCCTTGTATTCTTTCCCTGGCAATTGACTCGCCAATGTGATGTCGGCACATGACAAAGAATAGATAAGCACCGGATCAGGCACGCCTCCCGCAAGCACCCACGCGTGTTCCGGAGCGGCCACCCGTCCATCCTTGGGAGACATCTTCATTAGCACCGTTGCGAGGTACGTGTGCACGAAGCGGTCGATGATTGAGTCAGCGTTCGACAACGGAGCTGGAACCTGCCTGATGGGCACCTGCTGTGGATACATTGCTGTGGCATTTTCAAGCGCCGCTGGCGGCGGCGTAGGCGCCTGCGTTTTTAGCCCTGACTCAGACGCAGCTCCAGCCATCAAGATCGGGACCGGCCCTACGCCCTCTTCCACGGCATCAAAGCCTTGTCCGGATAGCGGTCGCGGTATTCGCGCACCTCCGATAAACCTGCTCCGGCGTCGTTGGCGGCGGCGTATTTGTGTAGCCAGGAAATTCCCGCGCGATAAGCTCTCGGAATGCGTGATTCTCGCCAGCCATCGGTGCAAAGAGGGTGCCGTCGGGCCGATATTCCCAATAGCGCATATCGACCACTGCAATCTGCTTCGACCGAATCGGATCTTCAAGAATCGCATCGGTGGTTTGCTTGCTCGTAGTTAGAGCTATACGAATATGTTTGCCGTGACTCTGCTCCCACTCGCGCACAGTGTCTTGAAAGAACTTTTCGAAGGGGGCATACCAAATTGAAGGGATCTGGCACTACCAAATCGGCTTTGCATCCGCATTTTAGCCGTGGCGGGGCACAGCGCGAAAAACATCACTTCCGCGATGTTTTGGGCCGAAAGAGTTCGAGCCTGACGTGCCACACTGCAGTTGCACCGGGATCAAGCGTCACTAGGCCCGTGTTCATGTTCTTCCACTCTTGCCCGAGCGGATCAGGGAAGTTGAACTGTGGTTCAATGGCAACGAACCCTGCATCCTTGGGCGAGTAGACCTGAACCGTATGCATAGCAGGCGACAGGAGCCGCACACAAAGGCCATAATCTGCCGCGGGATCGCTCAGCCGTGCAACGCATCCGTTCCGGTGCAACGTGGAGAAATTCACGTTTACAGGAGCGTCAGGCAGATGCGCTGCCTCGGGTTTGCTGAAATCAAATTGAGTACTTGCCACGGGGATCAACACGCCGGTCGTTAGTCCGTCGCTGGGTACAGTCTCTGCATAGCGCTCAGCGGCCACTTGAAGCAGCGCCTGCGAGCGGTCATGACTGGGCAAGGCAAAATACGGGTGCCAGCCGATCCCCATGGGTTCCGCTTTATCGCCAATGTTGGTAGCCTCAATCTTCACTTCCACCGCATCGGCAACAAGGCTGACCGTGAACCGCAAGTCGGTTGCGGAGATCCACCGTCCTCCGAAATCCCCCGCATGCAAAACGCCCGACACGGTCTGGCCGTCGGAGGTCGTCGTGGTTCTCAGGTCCTCCATCTGCGTCTTGTGGAGCAGACCATGAATTGCATACTTGCCGTTTGAGTTCGCGTGCAGCGTGAGCCTCTGACCGTGCCATACGGTCGAGATGGTGCTGTGATCTGGCGATGCCTCGCCGCTGATACGACTTGACCAGGGGATAAGAAAGGCGCCGCCCATGCCGGAACCAACATAGCCCCACGGATTGCCGTTCGGATCGTCCATGCGCCGCGCCGCCTCTTCCAGAGAAGACGAAGCAATCAGCTGCGTCTCACCGCGGCCCGGAATGTCCGCGGTGATTTGAAACATATCCATGCCCCGGTTAGGAAGCAGCGTCACAGATAGAAATTGGGGGCTCTTCCCTGCCCCTGTGCGCGACCGGTGCAGGGTCAAAACTTCAAGGCTTCCGACCCGTTCAATATTGGGTGCTGAAGAACCAGGCAACTCCTGAGCCTGGACTGGCTGCGAGTGAATCGCTATCACTGCGGTGAGTACTGCAAGAGCCAGACGCATGTCGATCATTCTTACCCTCGCAATCCCTGGAGCGTATTCGTCCTGCGCGTTCTCGACACGCACAGAACATGGCTCCCGGACGCAATCCGGAAGCCATGTTCTGCTGCTCAGGGACGAACGAACCGCCGCTCCATCATCGATCTTCTGAACCTTGAAGATCTTCACGCTCATTCAACTTCGAGTTACACGCTACGCATAAATGGCCGCAACTTCATATTCGGTTACGCTCGGAATCGTAAATTCGATCCCGCCCTTTACACGCTTGAATGGAATATCCATTTCTGCCTTCAGTAACTGAACACGAGAAACGGTTCTTCCGTCCGGAATCTCGAACCGCACCGACTGAGGCCCGATCGGGTAGAACTCGCGGATTGTGCCTCGATGCACGTTTGGATTCGTGTAATTCAGCACATGGAGCGCGAAGCCTGGCTCGGTCTCGTAAGCGAAGGTTTCGATGAGTCCCGGACCTTGAATGGTGACGGGCTGTTCGTTCTTCAACATCCACTTCACGGTGTTCTGCAGAAGCTGGCTCAAATCGGTGTGACCGGAGATCCACATGCTGCGTTCAATGTCGCCGGAGATATACGCCAGACGGCTCGCACCTTTTTCCCGCACAACGACTGCTGGAATATTGGTGTTGGGTGTGGGCGGGTAGGCCAACTCCGGCGGATAGGCCGGGAATCCCGGAACCACCGTTAGAACCGGACTGTCGACCGGCGCAATCGGCACGCGGTACTCGGCGCCGGGTAGCCAATTCGTGTCCGCAAAGCCTTCAACAATCTCATGCTTGCGCTCGATGCGGGCATAATACGCATTGCCGTTCGTCGGGATCACCTCACCCGTCTTCTTGATATCGAAGATGTCGGCAAGGCCGAAGTTTTCCCTGATCTTGTTGTTTTCGTCGTATAAGCTGGTTTCGAACGTAGCCAGCAACGAACCGCCTGCCTTTACGTACGCGCGCAGCTGTTCGCATTGCGCATCGCTCAGCATGGCGACATTGGGCAATATCAGCGCGGAGTATTTGCTAAGCCGCTCCAATTCCATTCTGTCCTCATGAACAAAATCGAACATGAAACGACCTTCAAGGAGCGCGTAATACATGCCATTCAGAAACTGCTGCATCGTTGCGTCTGGCTGAGTCTTATAAAAGAGGTGCGTGCTCTGCCCGATCACCACACCTACATTCGCAACGGTGCGCTTGTTCACGAAGTGCGGATCGTGTTTGGCCGTCCAGGCAAAATACTTCTTGGGCGTCTCCAGCGTGCGGCGGTCCTCGCCCATACCCTTCTCGCCACCAATCAGATGCCAGTAGGGGATCATGCCGCTGGCGCTGGTCTCGCTAAGCCACATCTCCGCCTCATGGGACGACTTGCCGACATTCCGCCAGCGAATTGGGCCAGTCGACCATGCGCCGGTGACATTGGTTGCTGCCTTTCCGTCTTGGATCGCCTGGCAAACACGTCCTTGCAACGTGCATAGCCAGATCGGTGAGTCTTCTCCCCCGCGTCCCTGATTATCGCCCTGGAACCACTCGCACAGCTTCCCCAGCCTGACGAGGTTGACGCTGGAGCGTGCGCCTCCGCCCAAATTCGCGAAATAGAAGCACGAAGCATTCTTCTTCTTGACGAGAGAGTCGTAGGACTTCCAGAGATACTCAACGCGATCATTCAGTTTTGCCCAGAACGCTGGCGTCCCTGGCGGTGGTAACTGCCTGCACGCAGCGCAATAACATACCGGGAGAATCCCCAGGGGCGGCCAGCCATTGGTAAAGACAGCATCGACGTCGTAAAGAGAAGTTACTTCCGTGATGATCGCCGGAATATAGTCGGTCATGTAACTGGAAAACATGCAGGTGCGAAAAAGGCGCGGATCGTCCTTGTCGGGAATCACGTTGCCCTGCTTGTCGCGTTCAAACCACTCCGGATGCGCCTCGACTGCATCGCCCCAGTTCAGGTCGGGACTCAGACGCGCGATAACGCGCAGGCCGCGCTTCCGTGCTGCCTCGCGGCAATCGCCAAAAAAGTCGCGATCTCCCAGGAATTTTCCCTTCTTATGAAAGGGCACCTTGGTCTGGTAGTAAGCCATGATCCCGGTAACGCTGATATAGGTCATGCCGACCTTCAAGTTCGCCCAGTAATCTGCCCACGCTTCCACATCCAGAGAGACCGGGTCATGCTCAGTCATATTCAACTGGCCGGCACGGCGGATTTGGCGTTGCCATGGCAGCGACGCATTCGCAGAGGGCAGCGGCAGGCCTTCACCAGCCGCTCCGTAGGCATGGGCTGCTTCGCTCAGGCCTGCTGCTCCAGCAAGCAGGGGCATAGCACCTACTCCAGCTTTCAGTAGTTCGCGACGATTCATCATGAGAAAAACTATCCTCGATTTCTTCTAAGGCAATGAAATTGCGCCTATAGCTTGTTTGCCGTGTTTATGAGCATCTTCGTAACGAAATCACGATAGCTGCCAGCCTTCGCATCGCCGCCTGCGGCGAGATAACTGAGCATGATCTTGCGATGGGCATCTTCCGGCAAGTCGATCCCACGGTGCGATTCGACTCCCTGCAACTGGAAGAGCCAAACGGGCGCATTCGATTTCATATCCATGCGTTGCCACTTGGTGTCGATCTGATGGGCCGCCGTACGCTTTTGGAAGAAGAGGTCGTGAGCATTCTGATAGTAGAACTTGTGCCGCTCCTCAGCTGTCGGATTGAGTCCCACAGTATCGATCCAGCCTTGCGTGGACTTGAAGGTTTCATCGCGCCAGAGCGCGACGGGGAATTCGCTGCCGTACATCACCTTGTTCCACCCGGCTTCTTCAATCAGCGCAAAGGTCCACGGCTTGAGGATTTCCTGGTTCTGAAATCCCTGCCGCGAGAAGATCACGAAGAAACGCGGGTGCCGGAATAACTGGCGCACCAAGTCTTCCTTGCCAAAGATTCCGGTATCGGTTGGTCCGGCAAAGTGAGTTCCGCAAGCCGCTGCGTCAGGATACTTATCCATAAAATCCAGCAGTACGCGGGCCGCGACTCGGTATCCGTCATTGCCTTCAACATAGGCCGCGCGCCCCGCCTTTCCCACGACGTCCAGAATCTGCGGCTCGGCCGCAATAAGTGGCGCGGGCAGGCGGATACCCGTAAAACCCGCATCCAGCTGCGCCGAAATAAATTCCAGTCTTTCCGCGGGCGTCTTTCCCAGGGCCAGGCCAATGGGCCGGAGCCGGTCAGGATACTTCATCAACGCGCGCGAAAGCTCGGTCAGGTCCGGGCATGTCATGGCGGTTCCGACGACCGCTGCTTCAGCATGATTCGCGTCGAGAATCTGGATGAAATCATCCGCACCAAAGAACCGAGGCAGCGAGACGTGGCCCCATGCATCGATCACCTTACGTTCTCCGTTGCCGGGCTGTGCCATCGCCAGCCCACTGGCGGGCAGCATCGTACTCATAGCGGCTGCAACCGAGGTTGCGACAAACTCCCGCCTGCTTAAATCGCTCATGACTTCGTCTCCTTGTTGACTGGTACATGTTAATTCTTTGATGGCCGGTTGATTCTGGCACCAGGGAGGGCCGACGAAGTCGATGTCGATGGTCGTCTCTCTTCTGTTTCGCTGTAGGCAATCGAACGGTCGTACGAAAACTCAAGTCCAATAAGGCTTGCTGTCTCCTTCAGCAATCTAAGGTCAACTACAAAAACACATTCAGCGCGCACCAAACTACATCACAGCTTTGCTGTCCGCAGCTGAGGATGATGCCTTCACTCCAGAAAGCAATCTCTTGGAACTCGACCGCTTGGGCTTTTCCCCTTCTGCTTTCCTTCCTAGGCCACTACTGTCGAGACTCTGTGCCAGGTGTCTGAGTTCAACAGTCCAGAACTCCGCATCCGCGGACTTAATGCGTACCGCGGCATTGATCATGTGCGTTTTCGCGGCCGTCGCGGCAGCCTCAGGATCCTGGCGCTCAATTGCCCCAGCAATGGCCATGTGCTCAATACGGGTCTGCTCTGAAAACTCCACGCGTTGGTCTTCATTGGCTCTTGTGACTCGGATCGCAATGTAAACAAATTGGTTGAGAAACCGGAGCAATTCAAGAAACAGCGGGTTTCCCGTCGCCTGTGCGATCGACAAATGAAAAGCAAGGTCCTCGGCCGCAGCGTCACGGCCGGCTTTGCTTGCTCGTTCGATATCGGCCAGTGCCCGCCTTATCGCTGCCATCTGATCGCGCTTCCTGCGTCTTGCGGCAAGGAACGCAATTTCAGCATCCAGTCCACGCCGAAGCTCAATAATGTGAAGCAACGACCCCAGCAGATCCTCGGAATTGAGATCGATCCTGAACGGTACATCAAGCCGATCCTTACGAACGAATGCACCTCGCCCCTGCCGCGTATCGATCAGGCCCTCAGCCTTCAGCCTGGAAACGGCTTCGCGAATCACGGTGCGGCTCACGCCAAAGCCTTCCGCCATTGCCTGCTCAGAAGGGAGTTGCGAACCTGCAAACTCGTTTCCGACGATCTTGTTTACGAGCGCTTCAGTGACCTGATCGGCCAGGGTCTTGTTGCCGGTAATAGGCTGGGGTGAAAACACGGCCCCCGGGGTTGCGGGGCGCTTCGATTCGATCGTTGTCTTTCCGTTCATCGATTGAACTCCTCTGGAACCGGAATAAACCTAGCCTCAAAATACTCCAGTCCAAAGCCCCTGACAATCATAAACCATGAGATAGCATTCTTGTATAGTGAGAATCTTATAATACAACTATAAAAAGAAAAAGAGTTTTATTCTCTCCCGCTTGGCTCCCCAGCCGTCCCCCCCGGAACTTGGTAAGCGTCGGCACAGCAGAACCTATCCCCCAAATAAGCACCGCGCCCATCTGGCCAGTTTCACTGACATCCAACCCGCGGTCACGATACTTCAGATATTGTATACATATCATATAACTGTATGATAGTATCTATCCGTGGTGCAATCTTGACTCCCTCAAGGCCGGTCTCACTTCCCCAAATATCGACCTGCAGGGCAATGCCCTATGGACGCACCTTTCCAAGGAGGAATCGATGATCCGCAAAACCGGCCATCCCATAAGCCGCAGAACCTTCGTTGGGGGTGCCCTTGCAGGCATGAGCGTCATGGGCCTCAACGCCGAGGTGCCCAAACCACCGTCAGGCTCTATTCCCATACGCGAGTTCGGCAAAACCGGCGTAAAGCTGACAGTCATTGGCCAGGCCGGATCCCGGCTGGCCCTGTTGCGCACCAGGGAAGCCGCCCGGGTTCAGGTACGCCATGCCTACGACCTGGGTATCAACTACTTCGATTGCGCGCGCGCTTACTGGAATGGACATTCCGAGGAAGCCTACGGGGACGTCCTGCCTGAGTTTCGGAAAGACGTCTTCATCACAACGAAGAGCACCCAGCGCACCCGAGAGGGCGCCGAGAAAGATTTGGCTACGTCCCTCGCTGCCCTGAAGACTGACTATATTGATCTCTGGCAAGTGCATGGAGTGCAGGACCATGAGGATGTCGAGAAGGTTTTCGCTCCCGGAGGCGCCATTGAAGCATTCGAGGCCGCCAAGAAGGCCGGAAAGGTCCGCTTCATCGGTTTCACCGGCCACCACGATCCCAACACGCACGTGGAAATGCTCAAGCGGTATGACAAATGGGACTCCATCCTGATGCCGCTCCACGCTGCTGACCCCGCATACTTGAGCTTTGAGAAGATCACCCTTCCTCACGCCATCGACCAGGGCATTGGGATTCAGGCAATGAAGGTATTTTGCAACGCATTTCTGCTGCGCGTTCTCAGCGTTGATGAATGTCTGCGCTATTCGCTAAGCCTGCCTGTCTCCTGCGCCGCGCTTGGCTGCAGCAGTGTGGGGCAACTCAACGACAATGTTCGCATCGTGCAGAACTTCAAGCCATACACGCCGCAGGAAATGGCGGATCTCGCAAACCTCGCTGTTACCGCCGGCCCAGGTGGCCTTCAGGGTCCAGCTCTTGAATACTGGAAGGTCGGTGGATTGAGCTTTGTGAACGGCGTGTGGGGGAAATAGGATACTGTTTCCCGCCTGCCGCAAGGTTTCATTTCGGTCTACGCAAACGGTGGCTCTTTCGCAGGCGAAGAGCCATCTTTTTGTTAGATCTGAACAAATCAAAGGAGTCTATCTTCCCGCACTCACCAGCTTGCGCCAAAGCTGACGCGCAGCTGCTCAATTGCCTCTGCTGAAAGCGCCGCTGGCTTCGGTGTAGTCATCAACCATAGGCGCGCGGTCTCTTCCAATTCCTCAAGCACCGCCATCGCAGTTGCCGGCGAGGTATGCCACACATTCGGTCCCAGCCTGTCGAGCATGACCGCGCGGATGGGCGTTCCCCTGCCCTTCATGCGCTCGATCAATTCCACAACCAAATCGCCAACCGCCGGATCTCCGGGGCGGTGGTAGGGAATAAGCGGCACATGACCCACCTTCATCACGTAATACGGAGTAATTGGCGGCACGATGTCATCGTCACTCCACACGCCCGCCAGCGACAAGCCGACAAGATGCGTGGAATGGGTGTGAATGACGCAACCGGCCGCACTGTCAGCGCCGTAGATCTTCCTGTGCAGGACCAATGTTTTGCTGGCGCGATCCCCACTAATTTGCGCGCCGTCCCTGTCGACTTTCGCAAGCCGGCCAGGCTCCAGAAAGCCAAGACATGCATCCGTGGGAGTAATCAGATACCCGTCTGCGAGGCGCACGCTTATGTTGCCGGCCGTCGCATGCACATACCCTCGCTCAAACAGCGAGCGGCCCACGCGGCAGATTTCATCGCGAATTTGAGATTCAGTCATCATAGATTCAATTAAGCAGCAAGAACGCCTTGTTGAAGAAATCCTTCGCGCCGAAGTTCCCCGATTTCAGGGCAACATGGATGCCGCGCCCAGAAACAAGAGGAGATGGACCGTAGCACCACGGCACTCCGGGATCGATCTGCGGACCGATCTGCATCTGTTCGATGCCGAGAGCGCGAGCGCAAACACCCGCCGTCTCTCCGCCAGCCACCACTAGTTGCCCTACGCCCCGCAAGACAAGCGAGCGTGCAATCTCTGCTAGCGCATGTTCGACAAGCTCTCCGCTCCGCTCCACGCCAAGACGCTCATGCGCGGTCTTCACTGCTGCAGGTTGCGCTGTCGAGAATACGAGTAGAGGCTGTGCCGGGTCGCGGCTCCAGCATGCGTCCGCCCAGGCAAGGGCTTCTTCAATTTCCGCATCGCTGTCTTTCGCCAAACTCGCCGGATCGAGAGAACGCGCATTTCCTCCGCCATGAATAAAGTGAAGAACTTGCTCATTAGTGGCAACCGAGCAGCTGCCGGAAACGATAGCCTTGCGCCCTTTTGCGGCAGGTAGTTCCGCAGATGTCGGAGAGGCGTGGAAGCCCCATTGTGCAGGGAGGCCAATTGCAAGCCCGGAACCGGCCGTCACCAGTGGCTCGCTGTGTAGTGCAGAGGCCAATCGTTCGAGATCGTCATTGCTAATTGAATCGGCAACAGCGATAGACACACCCTCAGCGCGGAGCCTGCCGATTCTCTCCCGGATCGCATCTCCCGATCGTGCCACGCTTCGATAATCAATCAGTCCCGTCTTGCGCTGCTTTTCGGTGCCCAACTGAAGTTGCAGAAAGCGCACCAGGTTGGCATCGGTCATCGGCGTCAACGGATGATTCCTCATTCCGCTATCGCTCAGCAAAACACTCCCTACGAACAGGTGGCCCAAGTATACGGTGCGTTCATTCTCGGGAAATGCCGGCACAACAGCGCTGAAATCACAGCCCAGTTCATCCATTAGCGCCTCGATCACCGGGCCAATATTACCCTTGGGGGTCGAGTCAAAAGTGGAGCACACCTTAAAGTAGATCTGCTTGACGCCTTGCCCTCGCAGCCAGCGGCAGGCATGCAGTGATTGCGCGACTGCGTCGGCGGCCGGGATGGTGCGCGATTTCAGTGCGACGACGATTGCATCGGCCAGCAGAGAGCCGCCTTCCGTGGGAACATCGATCGTAAGGACCACTCGCATCCCAGCGCGCACCAGGTTGTTGCACAAGTCTGTCGCTCCGGTAAGATCATCTGCGATGCAGCCGAGAATAGGTTCCTTCATCTCTTCTATCCCAGTCCGTGAGGCCTAGTGATTTACAAGCTTCGCCGGCACGCTCCACACTGCGAACGCGCCTGCAACCATAATGCCGGCAAGGGCATACATTCCGCTTTGCGAACTATGTGTAAGGTCTCGCAACTGGCCAATCATGACTGGACTGGCGAACCCGGCAAGATTACCAATCGAATTGATGATCGCAACTCCCGCAGCGGCAGCGGTCCCCGCCAGGAACGATGTGGGAAGTGACCAGAATAGCGGCGCACACGTCAGAACGCCGGCCGCGGCTACAGATAAGGCGATGACTGAAACCAAGGTACTGTGCGAGAAGCTCGCCGCAACGCAAAAGCCTGCCGCGCCGCACAGCGCCGGAACAATCACGTGCCAACGCCGCTCACGATGTACGTCAGCGCTGCGCCCACAAAGGTTCATCGCAATCACCGCGCAAACAAAAGGAATCGCGCTCAGCCATCCAATTCTCGTCGTCTGGCTGATGCCGGTTCCGTGAATCAATGTCGGCATCCAGAATGTTAGGCCGTACTGGCCCACGATGAACGTAAAGTAGATGAAACACATCAACCAGAGGCGGCGGTCTTTCATCACAGCGGTCACAGGTCCCGCTCCCGCCGCCCGCTCAGCAGCATCAGCCTTGATTTCATCGCCGAGAAATTGCTTTTCAGAGTCCGTAAGCCACTTGGCTGAACCAATGCCATCATCCAGCGTAAAGAAAACCACAACACCAAACAGGACCGCGGGCAGGGCCTCGATCAGAAACATCCACTGCCAGCCAAGCAGGTGTGCGACTGAGGCAAACGCATCCATGATCCAGCCAGAAAGCGGGTTACCAAAAATTCCGGCGATCGGAATGGCCGACATAAACAACGCCAGGATTCTGGCACGCTGCCGCGCTGGAAACCATGAAGCGAGATAGACAATCACACCTGGATAGAAGCCAGCCTCGACAGTACCAAGCAGAAATCCGACGAACCCGAATTCCAGCGGCGTCTTTATCAGGGAGAAGCACGCCGATGTAATGCCCCAGACAATCATGAGGCACCCGATCCAGCGGCGCGCCCCAAAACGCTGCATCAGGAGGTTGCTGGGCAACCCAAAGATGAAATAGCCGATAAAGAAAACGCCTGCACCAATACCGAAGACGCTTTCGCTCAAGCCCAGTGTCGAGCTCATCTGCAATTTAGCAAAACCGATATTGATACGGTTCAGGTACGAAACCGTATAGCAGGCCATCAGTAATGGAACAATCCGCCAAAAAGCCTTGCTATATAAAACGGATGCTCTGTTCGGAGATGAAGACGAATTGATCTGTACTTGGGACATCAGGCTCCCACGTGCACGGCGCCAGGTTCATTCATAAACTGACGAATAATTGAATTCATATCTGTATCGGGCCTTAAGCCAAGGAAGTGTGCGCGTGGGCTCTCGAAGACGGAAGGCCAACTACCTACAATTCGCATAATCGCCGGATCAGGCTTAAAGCGTACACGCGCCCGAGCGTCTCTTCCTCCGACCGCTTCAAGTGCATTGAGTATCTCGCCAACCTGGACTGTCAACGCAGGAAAATTTACCGCGGTCCGGCCCCCCAGCGCTTCCCGAGGCGCCTCAGCCAACGCAATCAGTGCACTGATTGTATTGCTTGGAGACGCCAGCGCTACCGCCATCTCCAGCGGTACTGGACAAACCGTATCTTTGGCATTCAGAGGTTCGCGCACAATAGCAGATAGAAATCCTGAAGCTGCGCCATTTGGCCGGCCCGAACGAATGGCCACTGTCATCAGCCGCCCACTGCGGCCGTCAATGAAGCCCTTACGGGTGTAGTCGGCTACTAATTGTTCGCAGATAAATTTCTGGATGCCGTAAGAAGATTGAGGTAATGGAAGGGTGGAATCACGAATAACTGCTGGAAGCGGAATGCCTGGATCGCTGCCAAAGACGGCTACGGAGCTTGCGAAGACAAGCCGAGGGCAGTTACCCGCGGCTCTCAGAGCATCAAGCAATGCTCGGCAGGAGTCAAGGTTCGATCGCAGGCCTAGGTCGAAGTCCGCCTCGCAGTCTCCAGACACTGCACCAGCCAAATGAAACACGACATCAAATTGTTCCTTCGCCAATGCTGCGCAGCTTTCGATCAGTGAGCCCACCAACGGTCGCACGCACGCGACGCTCGCGAAATCGGCGGCGGGCTTTACAAGATCCGCGAGCACCAACTCCGTCAGAGGGCGTCCCAGTATCTCTTTTCGATTCAGGAGAGCGCGTACAAGCTGCGTCCCCACAAAACCAGCACCACCAGTAATCAAGACTCTCATTGTTTTTCTTCCTTGCGCTTCGTTTACAGTACTCGTTCAACTTGGTACAACAACATTCGAGACTGCCGCAAAATCCTCCAGTCAATTGCCGGTTCTAGACCACAACATGACGAATATCGAGTCTCAATGTCGATTCTTTCATGCGCTCCCTTGTGCCTGGCACAACAGCAGCCGATGTCTCGTCTTCTCTTCTAACTCCCTGTCAAAACAACAGGGTCCGAGGTATTGTATTCGCCGTACACTCCACCACAGCGGCCGACTTTGCGAAGGCCGGCCCGGTGTCCGGCGAGAGTTGACGAAGATTCGAGCATGCCTCGATTCGATGGCGCATTCCCCTTGGATTCTCATTGCACGGAGCCGGGTAGTCAGCCGACTCCGTGCGGTGAATCAAATGCGAATGCCTCTCAGAAAATGCACTTTTGGAAGCAACGCGCTTAACCGCTTTTCCCCTACCAGTACAGTTTGGCTGCAAACTGCGCTTCTCGCGAGGTCCTCTGGAACAGCACCGGAGTCCCCGCGCTGGTGATGGTTCCCGCAGCTGAACTGCCAATCGATGCATTCGGGTTGTTGAACTGAGGCGTATTGAATATGTTGAAGCCCTCCAGCCGTAACTGGAGCCGCTTGGTACCATCCGAATCCAGTTTGAAGCTCTTGAAGAGCGAAGCGTCGATCTCCTTGGTCCCGGGTCCGAAAAGGATGTTCTTCTTTGAGTTTCCAAATGTGTAGTTGCCGGGCGCAGCAAAGTCGGCGGGATTGAACCACTGCGCCACGCTCGGCTTCGATACTTTCCCACTTCCGATACGGTTCGGGTACTGCGTGGAGCCGCCCGTATTTAGAGTGCTGGTCGCCATCACGGGCGTGTAAGGAGTGCCGGTCTGGAATGTGTCGATACTGTTGATTACCCATCCCCCGATCAGCAGGTCTTCCACTTTGCCGGCGCCGCCGCGGATCGCCTTGCCCTTGCCAAAGGGGAGGTTGTAGGTCCAGGCGAGGACCATACCGTGACGCATATCCCAGTCCGAGTTCCCTCGGTAAGTCAGCCACCAGTGGTATGGATCCTGTGGTGCAGTGGTATTGCCGGCGCCGCTCGTGTCATCGATGCTATGCGAATAGGTGTACGACGCCATCAGGTCAAGCGAGTTCGGGATGCGGACTCGGTAGGTTGCTTGCAGCGAATTGAAGTTGCCGTTGCCGCATTGGCAGGTCTGGGCAATTGTGGCAAAACCGGGACGAGGACGATTCCAGTTGACGGATCCGCCGGTCGGAGTCGGTCCGGGAATAGGCAGATTCACGTTGGGCACGACCATCACGTGAGCGGAAGTTTGTCCCACGTATGCGACCGAGAGCATGTCCTTGCTAGACAACTGTCGCTGGATGTTCAGGCTGTATTCGTTCGACGTCATGTTCTTGTAGGACCGCAAATACCATTGGACGGTCGTACCGGGAATCGGGAACGCGCTTGGCCGCGACGTGGGGAACCCATTTGAGATGGGCACGGCGTTGTTGAAAGCGGTTGTGTTGGCCGCTGAGCCAAGCGCCGCCGAGGAGTTCGTTGAGATGTAGGAACCGTGGAAGGGAGCATTTGCCTGAAATGGGTTGCCCGATTGATTCTCGTTTCCGTAGTAAATGCCGGCGCCCGCGCGAATGACGGTTTTGGCATTGATCGAGTACGAGAGTCCGAGCCGCGGTCCCAGGTTGGTATAGCGGCCGTTCACGATTGAATTGCCCGTGAAGATCCCGCTCCCGACCGGTATCAGATAACCCGCAGGCTGGGGTTGGCCGGGAACGACGCTTGGATTTGGATTGGCCGCGTTTGGATCAAAACCCGCCAAGTAGTTATGCTTCACGTTCCACGGCGTCACCATATCGTCGCGGATTCCGTACTCGATTACTAGCTTGGGCATAATGCGATAGGTGTCTTGCACATAGAAGCTGTAAAGGGTGCGGCGAATCTGCAGAAACTCCGCGCTGTCGAGTTCGGAGCTGATGGGGTGGCCGAGCAGGAAATCGGCAAATCCATAGCCCGTGTATGCGCCACTGAAGGTGAAGTTGCCCGCCGGATAGAGCGGATCGTAGTTTGCCTGCCGCCGAGGCAGATAATCGAAGCCGGCCTTGAACTCATGTTTGCCATGAATCAGTGTGAACGCCTGGTCGACCTCCCAGTTATTGTCGATCTTGAAGAGATTGCCGAATCCGTCTCCAAGCCCGACCTGGCCCGATATGGCGAAGTTGGTAAGACCCGGAATGGAGGCGGCGTTGGCGCCAGGGATGCCGTACTGCGTGGAAAGATCGGTAAGTGAGTTGTTGGCGATGACGATTGCCTCATTCAAGCGTGACCAGGCGACGCGCGCCTCGTAGAACTTGTTGTCGCCAATCGGTCTGCTATAACCGAGCACAATCTGTTCGCCCGGAATCGGCACGGACCCAGGCCTGGATGGGCCGCCGCCCAGCGCAGGCGCAGGCAGGTAGCCGGGGTTGATGGTATGCGGGTCCTCTTTGCTGAAGCGGCCAAAGATGGTTGTCTTGTCGGTGCGATAATCGACACGGATGTCGCCCTGGTTGATGTTGTTCGCCACGTTTCCGTTGAACAGGAAATTGTTGACGACCGCTCCGGCCGATCCAGTGTTCGGGACTGCATATTTTTGATAAAGACCCACCAGCAACTTCGACGAGGAATTAATTAGGCTCGGCGAAATAAGGTTGTTTGCGAATGGCGTGCCGCTGGTCGGATTGTAGAGCTGATACTTGGAAACGCTGCAGATTCCCGACCCATTGAAAGTGCCGCCGTTGGCGGTGCAAAGTGCGGACAAATCGCCCGTCAGAAACGCTGCCGTAGGCACCGTGCTGGTGTAGGTCTGCGCCTGCGTCTGCCGCCGGCCCTCCCAATCGCCGAAGAAGAACAGTTTGTTGCGCCCGTTTATGATGTGGGGAATCCACACCGGTCCGCCGGCGTTGGCGCCAAACTGATTCAGATGGAAAGGCGGAATGGGCGCGGTGTGCGAGTCGAAGTAGTTCTTGGCATCGAACGATGAGGTGCGGTTGAACTCGTAGAACGTTCCGTGGAAATCGTTGGTTCCGGAACGAATGGTCAGGTTGATAATCGAGGGGCCGCCCCCGTATGCGGCCGGAGCGCCTGTGGTTTGCACCTTGAATTCCTCGATAGCATCAACAGACGGAAAGAAGATTACCGCCGCAATGTCGTTGTTCACACTCTGGATGCCGTCAAACATGTATATCGTCACTTCGCCAGGGTTGCCGGTCATGCCAGCCCCGTTGGCTCCGCGGCCATTGGTGTAACCCAGTGACTGGGAGTTGTTGGAGTGGACCCGCATGTTGGTGCCCGCCGCGAGCCCGATCAACTGCGTAAAGTTGCGGCTGTCCAGTGGAAGATCCTGAATTGACTGCCTGCCCTGGATGCTACCCAGGGACGCCGACGCCGTCTCAATTGTCGTTGTAGACTCCGAGGTTACAGCCACAACTTCGGTCGCGGTTGGGAGCAACAGCGCCAGATCGATCGCAAGCCTCTGCCCAACGACAAGGTGAAAATTCTGAGGTTGCCCTTTGAATCCCGTATGCTTCGCTGTGATGGAATAGTCGCCCGGCTGCACCGCGACGAAGTTGTACTGGCCAGCGTCCGAAGTTGTTGCCGTGCGAATAACGCTTGTCGACTGGTTTCGAATTTCAACCGTCGCCCCCGGCACAGCCGCGGCCGTCGGGTCACTCACCTGTCCGGTAACCGACCCAGTCTCGAATTGAGCCATAGATACTGTCGCGGTCGAAAGCACTATCGCCGCCAGATAAAACAGCCGTTTTAACATTGCGTCCCTCCTGGAGCAAGAAATCAAGTCCCAGTTTTCAGCGAGAGGTTCCGAGCACACCTCCACGCCTATCGACGTTTAGTCCAGTCATATAACGATTGTCAAGCAGAAAATATTCTTATCGTTCCATCATGTAGTCTGATTGTATGATAAGTTATGAATGGCCGTTCTGCCTGCCTCGGGCGCTGCCCCCTTACCCTGCTCCCATGAATTCGTCGTTGAGACATCCGCGATTCCCGTGCAATCCAGCATGCCCCGGCGGCCAGTGAACTTGGAGCCGAGTTCAACCAGTTGATCTCCCTGCCGGATTGCGTTGTCAGTTTGATGCCTGGTGAGGCCTTCCCCAACGATCCCATCTGTTCTAGAGCCAATTCGTTCAAATTACCGCAAAAAGAAGAAAATAAAGGCTAATGAACCCACTACGTTCGCGCGTTGGTGGCCATTGTGTTCGCCAGATCTCCCGGTAAAACAGAGTTCAACCCCTGGGTCGAGGACCGTCAAGATAAATGGGGTCTAAGTGATTTTGATTTAATAACTTACCGCAATACTAAACCTTCTAGCGCATTGGTTCGTCTATTGGATTAGCGAACCATTCACGATCTGCTCCAGGTGTCATTTGGCTTATGGAGCATTACCGCATAACGTGCAGAATGAAGAATTGCGTTCCAGACTCGACTGTGCAATTCGCGCCGTCAGGGATGTTGCGAGGTACAACGCCCTTCGCCGTTGAATACCTATCCGCCCTTTTACGTGGCACGTTCGCGACAAACAGCGTTGGAATACTCAAACGGCAACCCCGCGCGGGGACGGGCGCCAAGACGAGACTCCCACGACGAAATCATTCAACCGATCATTTGTGCATACATTTATTTCATCGAAAGCAAGCGAGGAACACGTGTACTTGAAACTGCATTGCTTCATTCATTTATTGGTGGCTGCGGCACTTTGCCTGGCCGGTGTGGCCGCGGCGCAAGGGCAAGCCCCCACAAAGGCCGTAACCGCGGCAACAGCTACCGTGCACGGGCACATCGCTGACCCCACAGGCGCTTTGATTCCCGGCGCGAGCATTACCGTTACCACGTCAGTGGGAAATACAGTTGCCACCACGACTTCGGACTCGGCAGGAGCCTATGTGGTGAACAACCTGACGCCCGGTGGCTACCTCATAAAGGCCGCCTCTGAAGGCTTCGCTCCAGTTTCTTCACCGGCCATCCAACTGACAGCCAGCCAGGTTAAGCGCGTCGACATCTCCATGGCATTGGTGGTAGAGCAGCAGAGTGTTACGGTCACCGACGAAGAGGCACCCATGGTCAGCGTCGAAGCCAGCGGAAACACCAGCTCCGTCGTCCTCAAAGACAAAGACCTCGATGCCCTCTCCGACGATCCGGATGAATTATCAAACGAACTGACTGCGCTCGCCGGTCCTGCTGCCGGACCCAACGGCGGAGAAGTCTATATCTCCGGGTTCACCGGCGGACAGCTCCCGCCCAAATCTGCGATCCGCGAGATTCGTATCAATCAGAACCCGTTCTCGTCTGAATATGACCGCCTGGGCTACGGACGCATTGAGATCCTCACCAAGCCCGGAACCGACCAACTGCATGGGCGATTCTTTGGTCAGGGCAACGATGACGCCTTCAACACTGGAAATCCGTTCACCAAGGAGATCCCTCCGTACCACAGCATCCAGTACAACGGCACCCTAAGCGGCTCGCTTGCAAAGTGGGCGTCGTTTTTTATCAGCGTGGAAGAGCGCGACAACCAGAATGCAAGCGTCTACACTGCCACCACCGCTGTTCCGAACCCCACCACGGGAGTTTATGAAGCCGGGGTCATGTCAGGTGCGCTGTTCAGCCCTTCAAAACATACCGAGGTTTCACCACGGCTCGACCTGCAGCTGGGACAGAAGAACACTCTTACGTTGCGCTACCAGTTCGAGCGCTTCAGTTCGAGCGGCAATATCGGCACCACGTCCCTGCCCGAGCAATCGAGTTCGATTGACTCAACTGAACAAACGCTGCAAATAAGCGATGCACAGATCATCAACGATCACATTGTGAATGAGACCCGCTTTCAGTATCTGCGCGATATCTCTTCCTCAACTCCGGTCAGCACAGCGCCTACCGTCTCCGTACCTGGGGCATTTATGGGAGGCGGCTACAGTGGCCAGCGCTCCAACGATCATACGGATCACTTCGAACTGCAGAACCTGACCACCATGTCGGTGGGGGCACATGCCATCAAGTTCGGCACGCGTTTGCGCTATAACCGCGACGCCAACTCGACAAACTCGAACTTCAACGGCTCCTTCAGCTTCTCTTCACTGGATTCGTACCTGATAATGCTGAACGGACTTGCCGCAGGCCAGACTTTTACGCAAATTGGCGCGGCCGGGGGACTAGCCAACAAGCTCAATTTCACCACTGGTCCAGCGGCTATTGAGGGTAGCGTCTTTGACGGCGCTCTCTTTGTGCAGGACGACTGGAAGGCCAATCGATTCCTGACTTTGTCCGGGGGTCTGCGCTGGGAAACGCAGAATAATGTTTCTGACCGGAGCGACTGGGGCCCGCGCGTTGCTTTTGCTTATGCTCTGGACGGCCACAAAGACAAAAAGCAGGCCAAGACCGTGCTGCGCGGCGGCTACGGTTACTTTTATGATCGGTTCAACCTCAGCAGTCTGTTGAATACCCAGCGTTTCAGCGGCGCCTCAAACAGCCAAACACAGTACACCATCAATAACCCGACCTGCTTCAATGCCACCAGCCTCAGCGCCATAGACCTGTCCACGTGCGGTACTGCCAGCTCGCTCGCAAAAACCATCGTCCAGGTAGCGCCCAACTATCACTCGCCCTACACCCAGCAGCTTGGCACCAGTCTCGAGCGCCAGTTGACCAGGACAACGTCGGTCACCGTGACCTTTCAGCACGCCTTTGGCGTTCACCAAATGGTCACGCGGAACTCGAATGCTTATCTGCCGGAAACATTCGCTTTTGGAAGTTCAACTTTGACCGGAGTGCGGCCGAACCCCTCTCTCGGCATCGTCGAGGAGTACTACCCTGAAGCGGTCTTCAAGCAGGACCAGGTCATCGTGAATATCAACGCGCGCCTCACACGCAACATGGGCCTGTCAGGCTTCTACAACATCACCTCTGCCCACTCCAATACTGGAACGGCATCGAACTCGTACAACCTCAGCCAGGATTTTCGCCGCGCCGGCTTCGCCTCGCGCAACATGCTCTTCCTGATGGGAAACTATACCGGTCCACTGGGAATCACATTCAATCCGTTTCTCATCGCGCAATCGGGGCGCCCCTACAATTTCGTAACCCCCAACGATTTGTCAGGCGACAACTTCTTCAACAACCGTCCATCAATCGTTTCTGCGTCTAATTGCACCGCGTCTTCCACGCAATATGTGCAGACTGCTTCGGGCTGCTTCAACACGATTCCCCAGCCTGGAGAGACGATCATTCCCGGAAATATGGGCAACGGGCCAGCAGCGGTAGCGGTGAATCTGCGGATCAGCCGCGCATTTGGCATTGGACCCAAGCTTGAGTCGGAGGGCGGCTCAGGTAGCGGCGGCGGTCCTGGCGGCGGTGGGCCCCCTGGTGGCGGTATTGGCGGCGGTCCTGGCGGTGGCGGCGGACACGGGGGCGGCGGGTTTG